>Ga0116149_1003922_pt1 | contig 15020 bp, 15 predicted proteins | sample AD_UKC057_MetaG_FD_89787 | JGI IMG/M metagenome (GOLD analysis project Ga0116149, IMG submission 89787) | Active sludge microbial communities of municipal wastewater-treating anaerobic digesters from USA - AD_UKC057_MetaG | ecosystem: Engineered > Bioreactor > Anaerobic > Digestate | place: USA... | reverse complement strand
CGGGACGCTCCGGAGCAAATGGACCAGATAACGCTCGTCGCAAGTAGGGCCCGTAAGTCCCCAAAATGCTTCGCGGGCGTGGCGTGCTGGAATGAGCATGGCGCAACCTGCCCTCGGACCTTCAGAATGGATGTGAAACGCAATGTCCGAACACTCAGGAACAGGAGCCAAGTCGGCAGACGCCCTCGAAGCCATAGCCTCGGTCTTCCGCGCCCACTATGAGCAGCGTAGTTTCTCGGGCGCAGGGCTCGTGAAGCGAGGCGATGAGGTTCTGTTCTCGGGCGCATATGGATACGCGCACAGGGGTTGGCGAGTCCCCAATACCGTGTCGACCAGGTTCGATACAGCCTCCATCACCAAGCTGTTCACTGCGGTGGCGGTATTGCAGCTTGCCGAGCGCGGGCTGTTGTCACTGCACGACGGGGTGCTCGACATCCTCGAGCTTCGGGGCACTTCGATTTCTCCGCGGGTCAGAGTGTATCATCTGCTCACGCATTCGTCTGGAATAGGCGACGACGCTGACGAAGAGGCGGGCGAGAGTTACGAGGCCATCTTCCAGGACAGGCCTAACTACTCAGTCAGGGAGACTGTCGACTTCCTCCCGCAGTTCGTGCACAAGCCGGCCAACTTCGCGCCGGGCGAAGGCTGCAGGTACAACAACTGCGCGTTTGTGCTGGCTGGTCTGGTGGTGGAGAAGCTTTCAGGCCAGAAGTATCGGGACTATGTGTGCGAGAACGTGTTCAGGCGGGCGGGCATGTGTTTCACTGAGTTTGTGGCTATGGACGCCGTAGCTGAAAACGTGGCAGAGGGATACGCTGCGGTTACAGACGAGAACGGGAAGCTATCTGGCTGGCGGAAGAACATCTACTCCTTTCCTCCCATAGGCTCGCCCGACTCGGGCGCCTACACGACGGTGGGGGATCTGGATCTGTTCATGCGGGCGCTAGTGGCGAACCGGCTGTTGTCGAAGCAGTTCACCGAGGATCTGTTCAAGCCCAAGATCATGTACAGGCAAACCGCGCGCGCCACCTATATGATGGGATATGGATTCGAATTCGCGCTGGAACCGGGCGGCAGAAGAATCATGTATATGCAGAAAGACGGGGAGAACCCCGGCGTCGACGGTGTGCTCAGATACTACCCTGATACCGCCACTGTGGTTGCGATTCTCGCAAATCAAGACTGCAATGTATGGGACATAGCAAACGAGGTGGGGCAGGCGCTCAAGGGCCTGCAGATCTGATGGGCGCCGCCCTATTCAGAACAGCGACAGCTGGGTGCTGCGGTAGGGCTCCCGGTAGGCTTCGATGATGTCCTCCATCTTGTACACGATACCGAACTCGTCGCACCTTGCGTTGACTACGTTGTCTTCATTATCCCCTATGAACGGGAGCACCGGCATCGTCAGGATCGCCGTTTGCAGCAAGCCGCCTGATGGCGGAGAACCGCCTGGAGGCTATGGGGCGTCACCAGGTCGCTCTTGGTTGCTATGGAAATCCCGAAGCCGTGGGCGTCAATCAGCTCCAGCGCGATCAGGGCCACGGCGTTGTCCTTTGCCCGCACCTGGTCGAAGTCCTCGATCCGGTAGCGTTCACTGCGACTGTCGCAGTAGATGCAGCCATGGCAGCAACCCTTGTATATGTTCATGTTGTAATTGTCGCCAAACCGCGAGCCGCCGTCGGCATAGCCGGAGATGATTGTCTTTGCGGGGATGAACTCCATGCTCAGGATCCTTTCCAGCTGATGGCTTACGGGTCGATAGGGCCGTCCTTGACTCAGCGTGCGCTGACAGGGTTTGCTGTGTCGGTTGTGGAACTCAGTTGTGAAGCCCGGCCGGGAATACGGACCGAGTCAAGATGTGCGGTCTTGGTCGAAAGGGGTACAGTGGCTGATGGAAGCTAACTATTTCGTGGATCTGGCCCTGCAGTGGGGGGCCGATCATGCAGTTCCCTTTCAAATCGGCGATATTGTCTTCGATCCGCGCACTATCCTGAAATGCGCTTTTGGTTGTGGGGACTGGGGCTATGGGAACACTTGTCCCTCGCGACCTCTCTCTCTTAAGCCCTGGGAATACGAGCAGGTACTGCGCCGCTATTCCTGGGGGATTATCATTCATTCAACTGACAAGCGGATTTCGCAGGACGTATCTTTCGGCATTGAACGCCAAGCCTTCTTGCGCGGCTACTACTTGGCCTTTTCGCTTAGCGATTGCGCCATATGCTCGGAATGCGCCGGATTCTCCGGCAAGCCATGTGTCAATCCCAAGAAGGCACGTCCGGCGTTTCACAGTGTGGGCATTGACGTCTTCAAGACCGTACGCCAGTTCGGCCTGCCCCTGGATACTCTCAAGAGCCAAGACGAAACGCCCAACTGGTATTCAGCCGTATTCATTGAGTGACAGGCGGATGATCACGCATGGCGAGCCGGCCAGCCGAGTTCTGTATAGCAGGAAATGCCGTCTGCTATGCAGAATCCCTGACCGGTGTGATGTCATCGATCGTAGTCGCAGGACGATCCTGGATGATTCGACGCGTCCGGGAGATGGAAGTGAGCGTGAAACAACATGAAGAGAATTGGGTTCATTGGCGTTGGAGTAATGGGCAAGTCAATGGTGCGAAATCTGATGAAGGGCGGTTTTGACGTCTTCATCTATTCGCGAACGAAAAGCAAAGTGGAAGACGTCATCTCGGAAGGGGCTGCATGGTGCCCTGGAGTCGAAGAGTGCGCTGCTGGGAAAGACGCAGTCATCACCATGGTCGGGTATCCCCGGGATGTTGAGGAGGTATACTTCGGCGAAAGCGGCATCATTGATACTGCCAAGCCTGGCTCATACGTAATTGACATGACTACAAGCAGCCCGGTTCTGGCTGTCAAAATCTATGAAAAGGCGAATGAGCGCGGCGTTTTTGCGCTTGATGCACCTGTCTCGGGCGGTGACGTAGGCGCGAAGAACGGCACGCTGTCTATCATGGTGGGCGGCGATAAGGAGGCGTTTGATGCCTGTCAGCCCATTTTCGCATGTATGGGCCGGAACATCATACATGAGGGCGGCGCTGGAACCGGGCAGCATACCAAGATGGCCAACCAGATTGCTTTGGCCGGGGCGGTAGCCGGCGTCTGTGAGGCTGTGGAGTATTCAAGGCGTGTTGGCCTTGATGTTCAGACTATGCTCGACAGCGTAAGTCAGGGAGCGGCCGGAAGCTGGCAGATGAGCAACATGGCGCCTCGCATGTTGAAGGGGGATTTCAACCCCGGGTTCTACATAAAGCACTACATCAAGGACATGAACATCGCTGCTGAAGAAGCCGAACGGGTGTCGCTCAGCATGGGGATCGTCAACCACGTTCTCTCCATGTACAAGGAGATGGCCGAAAAGGGCATGGGCGATCTTGGAACTCAGGCTCTCTTGAAGTACTATCAAGGCCTCTGAAGCTACTCCGGCAGTGTAGCCTGTTGCGATCGCTACGATTGTTCGCAAGGGGCTGTCATGTCACACAGCCCCGTAGTCGACTTCACCATAGTCGTCGAACACATTGGCGGCATCATCTCCGCACAGAGATGCGAAACCCGTCCTTGCCGGTATGAGCACAGTCGGTTCGTCAATGCCGTGCCTTCTCAGGCAACGTGCGAAGGAGTTTATGAGATGGCCCATGTGGTAGCGCCAATCCTTGACGCCGCCTTGCTCTGCGCGAGCTTGCATTGCATTGATGCGGGCTTCCTCCTCCTGTGTGAGGTCTATTCCATTCCATGTGAACTCGCACCGGCCGGAGCTTCGGGGGTCGTGCATCGTTTTGACTTCTAGGACTAGGCTCTCATTGAAACCCCGGACTAGATACTTGTCGACGTATCTGCAGTAGAACGCGCCCTCGTGTAATCGTCCGGTTCTCTTCCACGCCTCATACCAAGGACAGGTGACCGTGTGCGTAATGAGAACCGGGGACTTCGTGACAATCAGGGAGGAGATGGATCCGGGCGGGGCAGTCCACTCGCAATAGGCTTTGTATGACGCCATGGAGGTACCGTCGCCGTTGGCGATGGCCCTCTTCCTCATGCGCCCGCCACGCTCCAGTGCGTACGACTTGACCGCATCCGACAATATGGCCTCGGCAACTTCTCCGCAGGTAGAGAGTATGCTCCTTGCAAGGGCAGAGAACAACAGGGCGTGATGGTCCGGGAGTAGGGCGTCGGCGCCCACTGACGGCTGCTTGGCTGTGTTCCTGTCCTGCATGGTCTTCAGTCCTCCCGCTGAACGCTCGAATATTCTGACAGCGTGGTCGTCCGAAATCGCTTTCCGTCCAGCCTGCAGATGTTCTGGACAGCTCGTCGACCGGACGCCACTGCGGTCGGGAGCCCGATAGTGGCCTCAGCCCACTGCCCGACCATGTACATGTTGCGTAGCCCTGGCAAGGTACGGGTCAGGCCCTTGAACATCGCGAAAGGCTCGCCGGGAACGCCCCAAGCCTGTAACCCTCGCCAGTTGCCTGTGAAGCGCTCTGTGGTAACGGGCGTGGCCACGTCCGTCATTTCAGCCTGTGCGCTGATGCCCGGGAAACGCTGTTCAAGCAACTTCAGCACAGCAGCTGCCACGCGCTGTTTCTCATCATCATACTTGGTCCGGTCGGCGTCAAGCAACCCTCTCCAGTAGTCGTAGCAGGCGCTCAGCATCACCTTTACTACGGTCTTTCCTGCGGGCGCCAGGGTGTCGTCGAAGTTGTAGACCTCGATGCTTACCCGGTCAAGAGCCCTATCGACAATGGTGACCGGCTCGGGCAGGAACCAGACAAGGGCCTGTGGCTCGTGCGACATGTCGCGGTTCACCCCGAAGGCCACCTGCAGCGCCATTTCCAGGCTTCGCGGGGCTGCGTCGTAGAAGCGCCTGATGCGGTCGTCCGCGTACCTGCCGCCCAGCATTCCGAAGATGGTGGAATGGCCATCAGCTGCCGAGATTACAATGTCGGCTCTGTGCTCGGCGCCATCTGCGTTCACGCCGACGGCCCGATTATCCTCAACAAGTATGTTGCTCACCCGCGAGCGATAGTGGATCTCTCCGCCCAGCTGTTCGTATCGATCGGCTATGCTCCGGGCAAACGAGAGCGCCCCGCCTTTGGGCCAGCCCAGGGTCTTGTTCTGGCAGCCGGCCAGGAAGTTGAGGTGAAGAAACATGGGTATGTCGGCGAAATCGTACTGCACGGTAGGGAAGGCACGGCGCAGGAACGGATCCCGGAAACGCTCTGCGAACTCGTCGAGCGTCACCTTGCTCCATTTGGCGAAGGCCCCAGCCACGGGCCACGCCTTCAGCGCGGCCTGCAACGGAGTCATGGTCATCAGCGAGAACAGGTCAACATGGGCAAACCTTCGGGCTCCGTCAACATACTCCTCAATGAGACTGGCATCGGCCGGCGACAGCTGCTTCATGTGCTGCTCCAGACGGTCAATGTCCGTATACACAGTGAGGACGCGGCCGTCGGCCGACTCTACCTGTGTCAGGGTATCGTGAAACACCATTTCGCGCCCCTGAACTGTGCCGAGTTCCTCCCATAGCCTGTAGAGCTCGGCCCTTGGGCTTGCTCCGGCCAGGTGATGAATGCAGCCATCGATAGTATAGCCCTTGCGCTTCCATCCGGTGCAAAGCCCTCCCGGCTTGTCGTGCGCCTCGTGGATCTCGGTGCTATACCCGTTCATCTGTGCGTAGCAGCCTGCAGCCAGCCCGGCAATCCCGGCTCCGATGATGATGATTGATCTTTGCGCCATCACGATTCCTCCTTCTGTCGACGCCGGAGCTGGCCATCACAGCTCGGTGTACTTCCTGGCGTTTCCCCTGGCCCTGTCTGCTGGGTAGTGTTCGGCGTTCAGGGCCATCTTTCTTTTCGCGGCTTCGTCGAGATCGATGCCGAGGGCATAGGCAAGGAAGAGAAGGTATATGTAGGTATCTGCAACTTCGTGTTCGATCTCCTCGCGTTTTTCGACGCATCTGACGTCGAGCTCTGGGTCGGGGGTCCACTGGAATATCGATAGGAGTTCGGACGCCTCTACGACGAGAGCGGAGGCAAGGTTCTTGGGCGTGTGGAATTGATCCCATTTCCGCTCGTCACGGAATGCGATCAGTTGTTCGAGCAGTCTGTTCTGGGATTGCTGATTGTCGGTCACTTAGCAGATGCCTCCTTAGCAGTGCTGCCCCATTCGTTCCAGAGAGTCGGTTCTCATCAGGGCTCCTCCGATCGATTGGTCTGGCACTGTATCTACTGCGCGATTTCGCTATAGACCGCCTGCGGCGCGAATTCGCCTTTCTCTTTCAGGTAGTAGTCGAAGAACTCCAGCACCAAATGGTTCATGGTGGTTAGGCAATACCTTGCGTCTATGCTCGCTTTGTGTCCGTTGAGCATTCTTGCCAGGAACGGACTCGTAAGCGCCAGGTCTGTCAGGGTAAGGTGTCCTGCCCCTTGCATATGTACGCTGTAAGCGGTCGCCTCTGTATCCACGAGCAGCTTCGAATTGGCAGCATACTGCGGCCATTCGCCCAGATGGCTCCATGAGCTGTCTGAGTAGATGTTCAACACGGGCGCGGGGCATGTCTCTTCATCCCACACAAACTCCCCGTTGTCTACGCCGACAATATCGCACAGGAAGGGCGACTCCAAAGCAACGACCGCACCCAAATCATGTCTAGTCCTGCCAATTCCCAATGCGGCGGAACCTCCTAATGAATGCCCCATAACGCCGATCTGCGTTGCATCGATGAGTGCGTACACAGGATCATGACTATCGGCGTCGGGATTGCCGCTTGTCGCTCTGCTGAGGGCATAATCGATCACGAAGTTGATGTCGCCTGTGCGTATACTCATCCACTTCTGATAGTACCCATAGCTCTGCACCTTGTCGCTCTTGGCGTTCTCAGAGAGCACCTCGTGCATGAAGCCTCTATCAAGCAATGATGTGTCTCCGCGTGTGTCGGTGGTGAACAGGCACTGGTACGTGTGGTCGATTGAGCACACAACATAACCGTGGCTGGCCAACTCCCTGTAGAGCGACAGGTTGCTCGACTTTACTCCGAACGACCCATGGGAGAAGACTACAAGGGGATATCCGCCCACGGCGTTTTCGGGGTACCAATACTGTACGGTTAGCTTCCTCGGCGCGCCGGTGCTGGAGTACGTGTCGATTCGGCTCTCGTCGATGTAGGTGTAGGTCACCGTTTCGACACCGTATTCGCCGGCGGTCTCCAAAGGTCTGTACTGCGGGAATACTAGGGCGGGGCTGAGGGCAAGCAGCACAACAAGCAGCGTCAAGACGGATCTTCTGATCGCGTTGCCTCTTCTGAATGCCCGACCGCCGCCGGCTCTCCGTACGAGCGCTATTGCCCCCATCAATGCCCACACCAGCAGCAAGGCCGCACACGCATACCAGCGGATACTCCACTCTATGATGGACACCTTCACGAGCAGGATGAACGCAGCGAAGGCGACTATGCGCATGACACTCCGCACAGTTGCCTGATATGATCTTGAGTGAATGCAATATGCTGCGAACACAAGCTCGACCGCAATAGCGCCAACCAGCATGATACGTCCCATGGTTTTCGTCGTTGCACCCCTCATCATGCAGCTTTGCCCGTAGTACCGCTACCGCTGGTTCTGTTCGCCGGCGAAGGTCGAGGTTCCTCCGGCGGGCACACGAGATCAAAGGAGGAGTTGAGCCTATGCCGAAATGCGGCGTTCAAGGCGGCATCTCGCGGGTTTTGCAGGACATCTGTACATACACCGGCGGCGCTCATGGAATGTCGTTTGCATGGCCTCTAAACCTGGCCATTGGCGGCGGGCGCGGCTGACGATATCACCACAGCTCGAACGGTCGCCACTCTCCTGTCAGGGACGAGGTGATATCGAGCTGCCCTGTCCGCGGAGTGCGGTACACCAACACACACTCGTCGGGTGTTTCGATCATGTCGCTGTCTTTCACGATCCTAAGAGGCCCTTGCCAACGGATCCAGCCGAGACGCTCATACCATTGGGGACGGCTGGGCGAAAGCGCGCCTAAGTCGTAACCGGCTATCTCGCACTGCAGACGCTGCATCACCGCCGAACCGAACCCGTGTTCGCGGCAACCTTCGCGCGTTGCGACGCCCTCGACATATGCCGTGTTCAGCCACGGGCCGCTGCCGATGCGTAGGCGGCGGTCGAGCCATAGGGCGTGCGATACCAGCAGGCCATCGAGGTACCCGAGCACATGAACTCGACCGAGCGGCAGGCTCATGTAGTAGGAGTAGTCGCAATCGAATACCTGCGAACACAGCTGGATGACATCGTCGGCCTGCGCCTGCGTCATCTTTCTGGAAGAGACGGTAAGCAACTCTAGAGCCAAGCCGGATGAACCTCCTCTGCAGGCGTCTCTGCGAGAACGCTGATCGTCGGAGGATCTTTCGCCAACGACTGACATAGTTCCTCCGGAGGGTTTCAAGGGATGCGTATGATAAAGCGGCCTTAGGCAGGTTCGCAGGTGGGCTCATGTTCTTCTTCGCCGTTCCTCATGAGCCTCTCTACGATGAAGAGGTAGTCACCATCGACGTCGAGATGCGAGGGGTCAGTATCCCAGGCGAACCTCGCTACACTATCACGATGGAACTACCCTAATTGAGGCGCCCGAGGGAGAATTGCAGCGACGAGACAACAAGAACAGGGAAGGAGTAATGACGCAGGTAGAGTATACTCGAACATGCAGGGATTGCCACATAGATCTGCCGATAAGGAGCTGTGCGTTACCCATATCACCGGAAGGGATGCACATCTTGCCTACATAGTGAATGCCTTGCCTGTAGGACTCGCCTGCGTCAGGGAGCGTATGGCGGTAGCCCGAACAGATTTCGGCGCGGCGCCATGAGGGATACCCATAGGGGGTATCTGTGCAATCTATTTCCGCTTTTGAGGCGCTAGGCGGAGGTTTTTTGCACTCACACGGCAGAAAACCTCCACGTGAGTGCGCTGAGAGCACTAGCTTTGCCGGAATGCAGCCAATAAGTGGTATGCCGGGGGCAGACGAGTTGTCCAGAGGCGCCAGTGTACGGGATGTGGGCGCGGTACGGGATAGATGAGTCCATTATTGGCACTGTTATGGCGCAGGTAATGCCGTCTGGCGACAGTCACATGGCCCGAAACCGTCACGAAGGAAATTTCCTGCACACATGCAGCAAAGAATTGCCGCCTTGAGCCTTGAAGAGCGCAAATACCTGCAGGCCCAGCTAGAGACGCCAGAATGCTGAAGGCTACGGGGGCGGGCGGCCTCGGGCGGCCTCAGGCTCAGCAAAGCCCAGCGCTACGCCTGTTTTTTCGACCGAGGTTCCCCATCACACCGCTCCGCCGGACGCCCTGGCCTTCGCCCCAGCGGCAATAGACAGAGGTTCGGAACACTCCATGTTGAGCAGCCTTTTCGGCGGCAATATCATTCATCAGGTTGAGCCAACTGAACTCATCGAGCGTGGCGCGCTGGCGCGCCCCGTGAAGATTCGAGTGTCCACTAGCGTAGAAGCTGAGGAAGGTATGACGGAGGAGGAACGGCGGTATCGTGCGCAGTTCGACAAGCTGAGCGACGAAACCCTGGACCGCATCGGACACCTGAACGAAAGAAATGATCTGATCTTCAGCCATGCTGGGACGCGTTGATCTTGTATCTGGGCAGTCTATCGCCCCAGCGGGCAGGGGAGCTCAGTGCAGACGAGGTGTACCTAGACTATTTCGGCGATTGCGACACTCCGCCCGGGAGTACTGGATGGCGGTGAACGACGATGTTTGGGATCTGCGCCATCCGGGAGAGGCGATGAGGATGCCCCTGGCCATACCAGTGTTCGAGCCTCTGCCTACCCAGGTGATGGCGCTGGCTGCCTTGCTTATCCTAGCGGCGTCAGTCGGGGCGTCGGCCCAGGTCGAAGAGGCGAGGGAGCTTGCAGGGATCCTGGAGCTTGTGGCTAAGGCGCTAGAGACCCTGGTGGAGGATGGATGCATAGTCTGGCGGCTGGAGGTGGATAGTCTCGTTCTTGGCGGCAGCTACACCACAGCCATTGAGCTGGATGCGGGCACTACCTTTATCATCATGGGGATAGGAGGTCCGGCAATCGCGGATCTCGATATCCGCGTGTATGCCGCCAGCGGTGCGGAGATTGCCTGGGATGAACTAGACGACGATGTTCCGATTGTCATGTTCGCCCCCTCAGTGACCGGGAGATACACCATAAATGCTAGCGCTGAGTCGTTTGTCAGGGGCTATGATCCGTTCTCGGATTACTACTTCGCGATCATTGTCTCGGAAAAGGTCTGACACACGTGCTCCGTGCACAACCAGTACATAGCTTAAGCATGGTCCATGTTGCGCAAGCGGCGTGCCTCCCAAGAGAAGCACGCCGCTGTTGTGCAATCCTCGTTAATCTGCGTCAATCCGCGCCTACTTGCGTCTTCGCTATTCCATCCTGTGCATACGGCCTATTTGGCGGGGCTAACAGTCAGCTGATACGCCTCATGCATGTTGAAATGACCCTTGGACCAGGGCTGCACGACTACGTAGTACCTCGACATCGGCAAGAGCTGCAAGGTGAGGTCCATGAGCGCCCCCTTGGAGCCTAGGTCCTGGTTGGTTATCTCCTTCCCGGTGGAGTCTACAACTCTGAGCCTGAAATCGGCCGGCTGCGTGCAGGTGATTCGTACCTTGCCCAGAAGCGGCGCATCGAAATACCACCAGTCCTGATCGGTTTCGGTGGATATGACCCCATTTACCGGCTGCCCGAGCTGGAGGCCCTTGGCCTGGCTTGCCGAGTCGTTGGGTTCGGCGGGATCCTTCAGCGCCGGCTTGACGTCGATCTTCATGTTGTATGGAGTGTGCATGTTGTAGTAGTTGGCGCCGTACCCGCGCATGAGTACGTAGTAGACGCCGGGCTCGAACAGATAATGCGCCGCTGCCATGGGCTTTCCTGTGCTTCCGTAATCCTCTCCAGTCAGTACGGTGGCGCCGTCAGGGCCGAGTATGCCCAACCAGTAGTCGGCGGGCTGGTCGGATTCCACTACTATCTGCGACGGGCCGGTGATGTTCACCTTGTAGTAGTCTTTGTCGCCCGGGCGGGATATGAAGGCTGCGAACGGCTGCCCGAGCGGCGGCGCTGAAGCCTGCTCAGGTGCATCGTTGGGTTCAAACCGGTCGGGCCCTCCAGGTGTGACTGTTATGGTCATGGTGTATGGAGTGTGCATGTTGTAGCGGTCGGTGTTGTACCCGCGCATCACCACATAGTAAGTGCCTGGCTCGTATACGTCTCCTTCAAGGAGCATGTCTTGTTCTGGACTACCCAAGTCGCCACCATACAACTGTCTCGTTCCGGAGCTGTCTACGATAGACAGATGGTAGTCTGCCGGCTGGGTGGATGCGACCTTGATACTGGCGGGCCCTGACGTGTCGACCCGGTAGTAGTCAACGTCTCCGGGCCGGTAGATGAAGGAATCGAACTGCTTGCCCGATACGACGGTCGACGCCTGCTGGATGTTGTCGTTTGGCTCGAAGGCGTCGTGGGCTTCACGGAATTCGGCCCTCAACGTGTACGGCGTGTCGGATCTGTGTGAGCTTGAGTACCCTCGCACGAGTATGTAGCAATTGCCCGGTTCGAACACGTCTGTATCGAGAACCATCGTTTGTCCGGGAGAGCCCAAGTCACCGCCGGCGATCTGAGTTCCTGCTTCATTCAGTATCGCCATGTAGAAGTCGGCAGGCTGTGTGCACGTTACGTGGAAGGTGCCATGCGTGGGCACGCTGACCCTGTACATATCGATGTCACCGTTGGTGTTTATGGCCCCTGTGACATCTGTCGCTATCGCTATCGGGTTTGCGCTGGCGATATCGTTGTTGGCCTCACGCTCCGCCCGCAAATACGCAGGCTGAGGCGCCGTCGGCTGCGTTGCAGTCGGGGGTTGTGCTGTAGTCGCCGAGCTAGACGACGGTTTGGTTAGGACGGCACTCCACGGCAGGCCCTTACCGCCGGTAATTAGGCAGTCGAAAGTGCCTTGCATGGTCAAGCCGCCCGATGCATCCTGAATCACTTTGCCTACATATACCTGTTTGCTGTTTCCCATGATCCGGTCGAAGCTGACTGTGCCGTCAGGCTGCACCTTACCGCTTCCAAGAGCGTTGCCGAGCACGGTGCCTGAGAGCGTTGCTCCACTCTGCGTGATTGAGAGCTCGCCGGGGAACTGGTTGGCGTTGATGCTCCACGTCCCCGAGAGATCGAATGTGGGAGTGGGCGGCGTCGATGGGGGTGTCGCCGCGACCGGTGGCTGTGTTACCGCGGGCGGCTGTGTTCCTGCAGGAGGCTGTGTTGTTTGCCCCAGGGGGATGCCGCTGGCCGGCGGTTTGCCGGCGTTGACCTGTATGGACGAGATCTCCGCCCTTGAATAGGCCATAAGGGACCCGTCAGCCATCTGGAACACGAAGTGATCAACATCGTTGAATGTAAAGAAACCTACTAACTGAGCATCGTACGTGGTTCCGTTCACGAGCGTGACCGATGATCCAAGAACGCTTGCCGACAGAGTAAGCAGACAGACCGCTGCGGACAGAAGAGTCAGTCGTGCGCGTCGGGCGTTTGGCATGGTCATCACCGTCCTTCCTTCTTTGGGGCCATTTGAGCGACAATTCTCCTGGGGACATGCCTATTCCTGCAGCTAGTGCTACCCTGAAGCGAATAATGTGCCCCGCTCCTTTCGGCTCGTTCCAACCTCAGCGCCGGCGCGGCAGTCGGAGCGCCAGCCTGAAGGAGCGCAATCGGCGACGTCGAACCTGGCACACACGGATCGTTTCCTCGCAATCTAGGTCAAGACGGCCGATCCACCGGATGATACTCTTTCTGCGGGAGGTGAGAGCGTGGACCGGTGGGATGTTGTGGATGGTGTGCAGCGTATGCAGGACTACATAGAGGAGCACATTCAGGACCCGATCACCCTGAGTGATCTGGCTCGGGCCGCAGGGTACTCGCAATGGCACGCCGCGCGGGTCTTCAAGGAGTTGACCGGGAAAGCGCCTTTCGAGTACGTGCGCGCGTTGCGTCTGACCAAGGCTGCCTTGCTGCTCCGTGACGAACAGCCCAGGATAGTAGATGTCGCCTTTGATTTCGTGTTCGCGTCGCACGAGGGGTTCACCAGGGCCTTTTCAAGGCAGTTCGGCATGTCTCCTGTCGACTACCGCAGAAACCCGAAGCAGATACGTCTGTTCATGCCGGACCGGGCACGCGATCGCTACCTCAAACTCCAGAAAGGGGAGATCGAGATGGCCACAGATGAGGTCGCGAAGACCGTATTCGTCCAGGTTGTTGAGCGCCCGGCCAGGAAGGTCATCATGAAGCGGGGAGTTAGGGCTACGCACTATTTCGAGTACTGCGGCGAGGTCGGCTGCGACGTGTGGGATGTTCTGTCGCATGTCAAGGAAGCGATGTACGAGCCTATCGGAATGTGGCTACCCGAAGGCATGATAACGCCGGGCACATCCGCGTACGTTCAGGGCGTAGAGGTTCCTGTCGACTACTCCGGCGCAGTTCCGGACGGGTTCGAGCTGATGGACCTGCCTCCGTGCATGATGATGGTGTTTCAAGGCGAGCCGTATGATGATTGCCGTTTCCAGGAGGCTATCGGGGAGGTCTGGGAGGTCATGAAAAGGTACAATCCAGAGGTTTACGGGTTTGAGTGGGCAGACGAAGACGCGCCCAGATTCCAGCTCGCCCCCATGGGTTACCGTGGGTACATCGAGGCACGACCGGTCAGGCCGGTCAGCAAGGGGTAGTCGAGCAGACTGATCATGTAAGCGCAGCGTTCTCCATGCTCTGCGTCCGCGACCCCACACTGGCTGATAGTGGGAGGCTGCGGACGCAGTGGCTATGGCCGCCGCCCGATTAAAGAAGTGTGGTTCACTGGCGAATCCCGTAGGGTTTCCTTTGCTATCCGGTGACCGTGGGGTTTCCCATACGGCTGCACGCATCCCTGCTTAGGGCCTATATGGCGAGCCCGGACCTGCTTGAGGCCCGTTTGGAGCCTCGCCCCTCGTTCGGCCATGTGGAAGAGGCCTCCTAAGGACGCGCGGCGGCCCGGCAGATCCGGGCGCCCCACGTGGCAGATCCACGCCGATTCGAGCGGAGCCCGACAGGGTCGCTATCATTTAGCGTCCATCTGCTTCAGCCTGCGCCACAGGGTGGACTTGCTTATCCCGAGCCTCCTCGCGGTCTCGGCTTTGTTGCCTCCGGCTTCCTCCAGGGTTCGGAGGATCACTTCGGTTTCGATGTGCTTTAGGCTGGAGTCTCCATGCGAGCTGGCAGCGGCTCCTGCGGAGGTTCGCGCCGGCGCTGCCATACCGACTGCGGGCCCATTTGCGCTCTGTGGGTTGCGTCTGTCTGAGGCGGAATATCGCGCGAGAATCCTGTCCACTTCAGTACGTTCCACCGGCCGGCGTTCTTCGCCTACTGCCACGAGCTGTTCGATAGTATTCTCGAGTTGACGCACGTTTCCCGGCCAGGAATAGTCCTGCAGGGCGGCGATTGCCCCGGAAGAGAAGCGCCTGGGCCGTCGTTGCAACCGCGCCGCGACTGAGCGCATCAAGTGCTCAGCGAGCAAGGGGAGGTCTTCCGGTCGCTCTCGCAGGGGAGGTATTTGCAAATTCAGCACGCTCAGCCTGTAGAACAGATCATCGCGGAACTCCGCCCGCTGAACTAGGCCGAACAGGTCCTTGTTTGTGGCGGCTATGACCCGCACATCGATGGGGATCACCCTCACGCCGCCTACGCGCATAGTCTCCCTTTCCTGCAGCACGCGAAGGAGTCGCGCCTGCAGTGGGCCGGACATCTCGCCGATCTCATCGAGGAACATGGTGCCTCGGTGGGCCATTTCGAACAGCCCGGGTTTACCCGACTGCCGCGCACCCGTGAAAGCACCCGGCGCGTAGCCGAAGAGCTCGCTCTCGAGGAGGGTTTCGGGTATCGCGGCGCAGTTCACGGCCACGAACGGCCCGTCTCT
>Ga0116149_1003918_pt1 | contig 15025 bp, 10 predicted proteins | sample AD_UKC057_MetaG_FD_89787 | JGI IMG/M metagenome (GOLD analysis project Ga0116149, IMG submission 89787) | Active sludge microbial communities of municipal wastewater-treating anaerobic digesters from USA - AD_UKC057_MetaG | ecosystem: Engineered > Bioreactor > Anaerobic > Digestate | place: USA... | reverse complement strand
GAGAGCCCAACAGACCCAACGGCCGCACGCCAAACTGCTTGAGCCGCAATCCCCCGGTTTCGGCTACCTCAAACTCCGCCATTTTGAGGCTTCCAGAACCGAAATCGAGACTTAAAAATGTCTTCGTTCTTAACATGTTATATCATCAAACCTGCTGCCTGATTCACCCAGGAGCCACAACCATTCCCCCCGCACGAGGAAAAAGTATCGGAAAGGAGTATCTCAGTATTTAATAGCCGCGTCAAACTTCTTTTTGAGTCTAATTCCATTTATTTTGGGGTCGGTCCGCCGTCAAATTCCCGGAGCGGCTGACTCGAAAACCACTCAATCGTCTTTCTTAAGCCCTCACGCAAATCGACTTTGGGCTCCCATTGCAGCAGACTGCGCGCTTTAGTGATATCCGGACGCCGCTGTTTGGGATCATCCGTGGGTAAATCTTTATGAATCAGCTCCAGTTGCGCGCCCGTCAGCTCCAGAATCAACTCCGCAAACTGCCTGATGGAAAGCTCATCGGGATTGCCGATATTCACCGGGTAACAATAGTCGCTCATCATGAGCCGATAAATGCCCTCAATTAAATCCGAACAATAACAGAAACTGCGTGTCTGCTTGCCCTCGCCGTAGAGGGTGATGGGCTCTTTCTTCAAAGCCTGGGAGATAAAAGTCGGTACCACGCGTCCGTCATTGAGCCTCATGCGAGGTCCGTAAGTGTTAAAAATACGGACAATCCGGGTTTCAAGCCCATGCTCCCGGTGGTAGGCCATCGTCATAGCCTCGGCAAAACGCTTGGCCTCATCATAGCAGGCACGGGGACCGACCGGGTTGACATTGCCCCAGTAATCCTCGGACTGCGGATGGCGCAAAGGGTCGCCATAGACTTCGGAAGTAGAGGTCAGGAGGAAACGCGCACGGTTTTTCATCGCCAGACCCAGCGCCTTATGCGTCCCAAGGGAACCGACTTTGAGCGTCTGGATGGGAAACTCGGCATAATCAATCGGGCTGGCCGGCGAGGCAAAGTGCCACACGTAGTCTATCTTTTCACTCAGGAAAATATACTGGGTGACATCCTGCTTAATGAATTTAAAATTTTCGTTGCCGGCCCGGTGGGCGATATTCTCTACCCGTCCCGTAATCAGATTGTCAATGGCGATGACCTGATGGCCCCTGTCGAGGAGGTAATCCACCAGGTGGCTGCCCAGAAAGCCCGCACCGCCGGTGACGACCGAGACGGGCTGAGCTTTTCCAGAATCGGAATTTCCCTTTTCCGTATTTGTGTGCATGTAATAAAGACGCAAGGGGCATCCAAAGCTTTCTATTCAAAGCCAAAGATACCGACCTTCAGGAGCGCGATTATAGGGGAGCCCTTTCTGTGAATCAATCAGGAATTTTGGGTTAATCTTTATTTTCGGGCGGCCGATAGCTTTTCAATACCCAGGCGCTGAGCCAGGCATCGGGGTTTTCCACAGCCTCCAGGCCCAGGATAAACTCCTCGGCTCCCTGCTCGGGCACGGTCAACTTCAAGCCGAACTGATAATTCTCGAAGGAGCGTGCGCAGTAATCCCGAACCGGCACTCCCTGAGCCTCGGCTTTCTCGGCCAGGCGAATCGCCGCCTCATCGGTGAAGCGAATCCGGATTCCGTAAGACTGGGTAAAGCGCTGCGCAAACTCGTGCACTACGGCGCTGGATATCTTGAAGCGCTCACGCTCACCCTCCGCCAGGAGCCGTTCCAGCTCTTTCTCGGGATTCTGGATCACCTCGCGCGTCACGACAAAGCGCCTCAACTTCGTACTGGGCAGCTCAAACTTGTACTGGCGGAAGACCCGTTCGCAAACGGTCATGAGACCGCGGGCGCCGGTATTTTCCAGAGCAGCCTGACGCGCTATCTCCCGCAGCGCGTCTTCATGAAAGAAAACCTCGATTTTATAAGCCTCGAAGGATTGCTCATACTGGCGGATGATGCTTCCCTCCGAAGACTTCAATATCTGGTAAAGATCATCCTCCTCAAGAGCATTGCAGACGACCCTCACGGGCAGGCGGCCGATAAATTCGGGCTCAAAACCGAAATCGATAAAATCCTGAGTCGTCGCCTGTTCAAAAACGCCTTTCTGAGGAAGAGATTCGGCGGAACTCCTCGCCGCCGAAAAGCCGATCGAGGCCTCCCGGAGCCGCTTGGTGACGATTTTCTCAAGCCCCTCAAAAGCGCCGCTGACGATAAAGAGAATGTGGCGGGTATTGATCGTCGAAGGCTGGCGTTTGCGGCCTCCGGAGCCGCTCATCTGCATCATCATTTCAAACTGGCCGGAGATATCGTTTGGGGCACGGGTCGGCACTTCGGTCTCCTCCATAAGCTTGAGGAGATTGGTCTGGACACCGCGGCCGCTGACATCTCTGCCGCCCTGGGTTCCACTGGCGGCGGCGATTTTATCCACCTCGTCCAGATAGATAATCCCATACTGTGCGCTCTCCACGTCGCCATCGGCCTGCCGCACCAGACTCCGGACCAATTCCTCCACGTCGGCACCCACGTAACCGGTTTCGGAAAACTTGGTCGCATCGGCCTTCACGAAAGGGACGCCAATCAGCTCGGCCATGCTCCGGACCAGATAGGTTTTGCCGACACCGGTGGGCCCGAGCAGAATCACGTTCTGTTTGGAGTAATTGCTCTGGGATTTGCCCTCGCGGGCCATCCGCACGTGGTTGTAATGATCGCACAGGGCGACGCTCAGGACCTTTTTGGCCTCATCCTGGCGGATCACGTAGCGGTCCAGAAATTCTTTGACCTCTTTGGGCTTGCGATTGAACTTATTGAGATCATCGGGCTGCTTGCGCGGAGGCTCAGGCTCCGTCGGTTTTTTTTCGGGAGCGGCACCCCCGGGAGATGCGGCGGCGCTTTTGAAAAAAGGGCTCTCGTGGATCCCCAGTTGTTTGAGCGCCTCTTCCAGGCGTTTTTGGAGTTCTTCGTGCGTGGGCGGTTCTTCGTTTCTAATAGGTTTACTCATCTATTCAATTCCGCTAAATATCATCTTCGTTCGGATATCCCGGTTTCTCTCCGATTTAACGGGCGAAAAGAGCATCGGCCGAAAGTTTTTACCACTTTCCGCCGCGCTTTCTCTTCCGATTGTTCTCTCGCGTTTGCCTTTTGAATCGGCCCTTAGCCGATCTTCTTGCAAACGCTGATGGTCAACTCGGTGAGACACCGGTCTTTCTTTGCCGCAAATTCGACTAAATGAGGCTGAGCCAGATGCGCATCGAGCAATTCCTTGCTGGCCCAGTTCTCGATAAACCAGAAGCGGCCCGGCTGGCCGGCCTCCTCGTGAAGATCATAGCTGATGCAGCCTTCATCCTTGCGTGAGGGCTCCAGGAGCCCCAGAAGCATCTGACGGGCCTCTTTTTCCATTCCCGGCTTGGCAAAAGCCGCAGCAATGACAGTAACCGATTTTCCGTTCATATCTCTGCCAATATGACCCAAAAATGGAATTTGTGCAAGATTTCCTAATCGTCTTCTTGACAATAGGCACAGAAGAAGCTTTCCTCTCATACCGCGCGGTGCGTAGAAAACGTTGCAAACGCGCACCGGGGATTTACTCTGCCGCAGAGCCGGGCGCAGTCTGAATCCTTTAGGCAGATTGATAACATGATGTACGATGTTGATGAATTTATAGGAAAGGTGCTCGAGGAGCACGATACGATGGAAGAAAGCAAGAGAGCCCTCTTGAAAGCGCTCGATGCATCGGTGAGCCCATTGGTGAGGTCGCTTAACTTTGAAGAACTTTCCGAAGATCTAGAAGAGTCCTTATCCGAGCTTTTCCAAAAAGAGACACCTCCAGCCGGAACGAAAATCATTCATTTCGGTCTCAGGGAAACCGCCGAAGGCTGCAGTCTCTATGTCGTCGGCACCAGGAAGAGAGAACTGCCCGAATTTCGCGACGCCGAGGAATGGGACTGGGTCGGCCCCCACGGCGGAGAACTCAAGATGCCGGCTCTTTGCACGCTTTGGGAGAGTGTCAGCGGCAGCCGTGAGGAAGAATGGGAAGTCGTTCTGGCGGTGGCCGTGATCGTTCTGAAACATTATCTGGCCGAAAATGCCGGTGATTTCCTCTCCATGATCAATCTCTCCAGCGTCAAAGTGACCGCCGGCTTCGATGAAGGCGATCTCTACGAGCTGCCTCTGGAAGAGTAATAGAAAAGGGGCCGCCTTTCCACTTTTTCAGGGAGCGTCTCCCCCACTCCGGGGCTGCTCCTTGTGGGTCATGATGTGGAGGACCAGCTTGTCGGTTTCCTCCATACCGTAGGAACCCACTGAGGCCAGGTTTCGGATACAGCGGTCCGGGTCCTCTTCGATGATCCCTTCCAGCGAGGTAACATAGCGGTTTTCCATCGCCATCATGGCGGAAAATATGGCCGTGGAGACTCCGCTGGTGACCTTGAGCGAACAGCTCGGTTTGGCTCCGTCGCAGACCATCCCCGTCAGGTTGGCGATCATGTTTTTGACGGCGTAGGTAATCTGCAGATATTCGCCACCCATGAGCCAGGTAATCCCGCAACTCGAGCCGGTCGCCGCCACCACGCATCCGCAGAAAGCAGACAGGCGCCCCATGTGGTTTTTGATGTAGATGGCGGTGAGGTGGCTCAAAATCAGCGCCCGGGCCAGTTCTTCTTCGCTTTTACCCTTCTCTTCGGCATAAATCACGACCGGCAGCGTCGCCGATATTCCCTGATTGCCGCTGCCTGAATTGCACATCACCGGGATCTTTTCCCCGGCCATACGGGCATCGCAGGCGGCGGAGGTATAGGCCAGAATCCGGGAAAAGAGACTATTGCCCATGAAATCTTTCTCGTAGCGGCCGCGCATCATCCGGCCCAGTTCGTGGCCGTAGTGCCCCGCAAACGAAACCTCTGCCGCGGCCTTGTTCATCCGCGCCGATTCGAGGATGAAAGCGATTTCTTCCGGGGGAGTCTCCGTGGCAAATTCATAGACCCGCTTCAGAGTAAGCTCCGGCGGCGCCTCTTCCTTTTCCGAGTGGTCGCGCTCACGATGATCAAGCAGAACCTCCCTGCCTCGAGAGAGGTAGATAAAACGGGTGTGTTCCCCGGCAATGATGGCGCAGGAACTCGTCTCCGCCCCTTCGCATAAAACCTCAATATAGAGCTTCTCCGAAATCCCTTCCTTGAGGAAAATATGGATCGCTCCGGCCGCGATCATCTCCCCGGCACGATCCGCATCCGCGGGAGTCACGTCCTGAAGCACCTCCAGCCCCTGATCGGAATCGCCGCAGAGGGCTCCCAGAGCAATGGCGATCGGCAGCCCGGTCATCCCCGTGCCGGGGATCCCCACGCCCATCGCGTTTTTGAGCATGTTCGCGCTGAGGTAAACCGTAATCTTTTCGGGCAGAGCGCCGCCCAGAATCTCTCTGGCCCGAGCCACCGCCAGTGCCACGGCTACCGGCTCCGTACATCCTACGGCCGGCACCACCTCGCGCTGAATCATGGCGATAATCGCCTCCCGCTCCCGTTTTTCAAGCATCTCTCTTTTTCCTTACTGTCTGACTGTTTTCACCTGTCGAGCCGTCTGTTTCAACCGGTCTCAATGGTTTCTCAACTTCAACTCCCTGGGGGGGAGGATAAGTGAGAGCGCTCGCCGAAGCAATAAAATAGAGAGAACCGCTCCGAAAAGTAAGAAGAGCCGCGGCCTGCTGAGGTTGCACCTCCCCGCTATCACTGCGGCCGATTTTCCGTTCTTAGCCTCATCGACATGGCCTAAAGACCAGATTTATGTAAAATTTACTGAGCCTCTTCTTGACAATATACTCCGGGGAGGACATGCTCCGCAGAGCGGTGTGTGGACTGAGTCGTTTAGGCAGATTAGCGTCATGATATACGGCATGGATAAATTTATGGGAAAGATGCTCGAGGAGCACGCTATAACTGGAAGAAAACAGGGAGCCTTTTCGGACGGCGCTCCCGATGGGTACCAAAAAACATTTTCTAACAAACTGAACAAAGACCAACGTAAAATGAAAAAATACATCGGGCTGCTCTCGGTCCTGTTTATCCTGCCGCTCTCCGTGGATGCTTCCATTATTTATGTTTCCCCGACCGGGAATGATGAGCTTGCCCGGCCGGATGATCCCGATCTTCCTTTTCTCACACTCCAGGCGGCACTGGATCAAACCGCTGACGGCGACACGGTCCGGATCGCCGGCGGCACTTATCCGGTCACGCCCGTCGTCGTTCCCTGGTATGAGCCGCTGCCGGAGAAAATGGCTCCCGTCCGGATGATCCAAAAAAGCAACATCACCATCGAGGGCCAAGAGGATACCCTCATCTACGCTCCCGGTGCGGGAGACGTTTTTGCGATGATTGACTGCACCAACATCGTCGTCCGTGGTATCCGCTTTGAAAGCGACAATCCCCCTGTCCCGGACGGCAAATTAAACGGCCAATCTGTTCCGCTCCTCTACAGCACGCTCCATCTGCGCAAAAACAATGATGGCATCTCCATCAGCAACTGTCAGTTTTCCGGTTTCGGCAACCATGCCATCTCTCATCTTTGGAGTCCCAAGACCTCTCAAAACGTCACCGTCACCGACTGCTCTTTCTACAATGGCGGCGCGACAAATGTGACGAACCTGGAAGTGGACGGTGCCGCGGTCAGCGGCATCGGCAGCCACTGGCTGGTGGAAAGCAATTACGTGGAAAATTGCCAGAGAGGCTTTGAAATTGAATGCTTTTCCTCAAACTTAAAGCATGATATCCGCATCCGGAGGAATACGCTGACCAACATTCTGGAAAGAGGCATCATGCTTTTTGCCACCTGCCAGGATACGAATGTGCCCGTCAATTTCTCGGACATCACCATCGCCCATAACAAACTGATCCGCGTCAGTTACGGCATTTTCGTCAGCGGCGGGGATCGTATCAAGATCACCGATAACTCGGTCAGCTATTCCGACCAGGTCGGCATTGCCGCGCTGGCCTCGTTCAATAACCTCAGCAACGTGGAAGTCAGCCGAAACCATGTGGATAACTGCATAGAGCGCGGCATCCAGGTGAATTCGCCTTCCAGGTACAATTACAAATTGTCTCATGCCGTGATCGAGGATAACAATGTGAGCGTCACGGGCAACTCCGGCATCCTGGTCGCCGGGGATGATATCCTTGTTCAACGGAATATCTGCAGAAACTGCGGCTGGATGGGGATGTTTTCCGGAATCCAAACCCTCGGCAATGATGTCAGGATGATCGGCAACCGTCTTTCCAATAGCGGCACCGGTTTCATGAAGTACGGTATCTATATCCAGTTTGGCTCCACCAACAATTACCTTGCCGATAACCTCATCATCGCACCTTCCATCGCGCCGATCTTCGACGCAGGTGAAAACACCATCTATAAATACGCCCTGTCGATCGCCGGGAATAATGACGGCCAATTCATTGTCACGAGCATCAGCGGCCCCGATTACAATGTCAGCCTCTATGCGTCCGGGGACTTGGAGCAATGGAGGCTGATCGACACGCAGGTGTCGGACAGCAAAGGCATTGCCACTTTCACCTATACACCGGAAACACCCGACTCCAAGGTCTTCTTCCGGGCAGCGCAAGACCGCTGATTCTCTAAAAACCTTACAAGCAGGAAGAGCCGCGACCTGCTGAGATCGCGGCTCTTCCTATAATCTCCGGGGCTGTGCCGCCGGAGGTGATTCAAAACGTGATTACTTGTTCAAACGGGCCTTCAACTCATCGAGCTGGGCCTTCAATGCCGCCGGCAGGTGTGTGCCGTAGATGGCATAGTTTTGACCAATGTTTTCGATCTCCTTGAGCCAGCCTTCCTTATCGACCTTCAGGAGCTCGGCCATATCCGCGTCGCTTACCTTGCAGCCGGAGAGGTCAATGGCGTCGGGCGTCGGCAGGTAACCGATAGCGGTTTCCTGAGCCTTGCCGGTTCCTTCCACGCGTTCGCAAATCCATTTGAGGACGCGGCTATTCTCACCGTAACCGGGCCAGAGCCAGCGGCCGTCGGCGGTCTTGCGGAACCAGTTAACGAAGAAAATCTTCGGAAGAGCATCGCGTTTTTCCTTGGCGAACGAGAGCCAATAACCGAAGTAATCGCCCATGTTGTAGCCGCAGAAAGGCAGCATCGCGAAAGGATCGCGGCGGAGCTGACCTGCGGCGCCCAGAGCGGCGGCCGTGGTCTCGGAACCCGCTGCAGAACCCATAAAGACACCGTGCTCCCAACTGAAGGACTGGTTGACCAGAGGAATCGTGTTCGGACGGCGGCCGCCGAAAAGAATCGCGGAAATCGGCACACCGGCCGGGTTTTCCCAATCCTTGTCGATCACCGGGCATTGAGATGCCGGAGCCGTGAAACGGGCGTTCGGATGAGCGCCCTTGGTACCGCTGGAAGGAGTCCACTCGTTACCCTGCCAATCGATTCCCTTTTCAGGAGCAGGAACACCCATATCCTCCCACCAGACGTCGCCGTCGGGGGTCAGCAGCACGTTGGTGAAGATCGTATTCTTCTCCATGGTGTGCATCGCGTTGGGATTGGACTGCATGGAAGTTCCGGGCGCCACGCCGAAGAAGCCGTTCTCAGGGTTCATGGCATAGAGGCGGCCGTCTTCACCGCGGCGGATCCAGGCGATATCGTCACCGAGGCAGCGGACTTTCCAGCCCGGCAGGGTCGGCAACATCATGGCCAGGTTTGTCTTACCGCAAGCGCTCGGGAAAGCGGCGGTGACGTAATGGGTCTTGCCGGCCGGACTGGTCAGCGCCAGGATGAGCATGTGCTCAGCCAGCCAGCCCTCTTTACGGGCGACGTTGCTGGCGATACGCAGAGCGATACACTTTTTGCCGAGCAGGGCGTTGCCGCCGTAACCCGAACCATAGGACCAGACAGCGGGATCGTCGGGGAAGTGAACGATATATTTCTTGGCAGGATCGGGTTCGCAGGGCCAGGGAACATCTTTCTGTCCCGGAGCCAGAGGGGCGCCTACCGAGTGAAGGCACTGAATAAAGTCGCCCTTTTCGCCCAGGGCCTCAATGACGTGCTTGCCCATGCGGGTCATAATCCGCATGTTGGCGACAACGTAGGGAGAATCGGTGATCTCGATACCGATCTTTGCAATCGGAGACTCCAGGGGACCCATGCAGAAAGGAATGACGTAAAGGGTGCGGCCGCGCATACATCCCTTGTAAAGCACCGTCATTTCGGCCTTCATCTTATCAGGATCGGCCCAGTTATTATTCGGACCCGCTTCTTCTTTAGTCTTTGTGCAAATAAAGGTACGGTCTTCCACGCGAGCCACGTCGCTGGGATGCGAACGCGCCAGATAGGAATTCGGGCGCTTCTTTTCGTTCAACTTGGTAAATGTTCCGCTCTTGACCATGAGGTCACAGAGATACTGATACTCTTCATCTGAACCATCGCACCAATGGACTTTGTCGGGTTGGCAAAGATGAGTCATCTCCTTAACCCAAGCGATTAAGGATTCGTTTTTGGTAGTACATTGACCTAACATTCTATCTATTATTTCGGTAGAGATTACCCACCTCTTCGAGTGACGCCCTCTCATTCGCCCGGTGGGGAAAGCAATGCGAGGTCGGCTGGGCGCGGTGTAGGTCCCGCGTGACCCTGACGAGGTCAAATTAACACGGGAAGGGCTCCTTTGCAAGCGGCAAAGGAAAATAAAGTAAAAAAATCTACTTATGAAGTTAAGTTTTTCTAATGACTCGGATTCCCAATCATTAGATTTTCTAAACTTCCTCTGCTCCCTCGTCGGCCGCTTCACTTTCAACGAAACGGGGGGAATTCACATTTGTTTCGACTCGGGAAAGCTCCGCAAGCTCCGGATTTTTCACGTTCAAGAGATGGCTCTGCTTCTGCATTTCCATGGCCGCCGGGATAAACCTCGATTCCAGAGAGACAACCAAACCGTTATAAGCCTCGGCTCCTCTCCTGATATGGCCTCCCAGGTCGGCAATGTGTCTCAAAGCCACCCGCATCCGGTCATAGAGCACGCCCGCATTGCGCTGAATCTGGACAATTTCATCGGTGAGCCTGCTCTCGGCCCAGGCCTGAGCGATCGTCTCCAAGAGCGCAATGAGGGTCACGGGCGTTGCGATCAACACATTATTCTTGTAGGCAAATTCGATCAGCTCCGGGTCCTGATTCCAGGCCGCGCTGAAGATGCCCTCACCGGGAACGAACATGACGACAAACCGGAGCGAACGGCCGAAATCCTTCGTGTAAGGCTTGCTGCCCAGCTCGGAAATCCTGCCCTTGAGCTGCCGCACATGGTTTTCGAGGTGCTGTTTCTGCTGAGCCGGTTCGTGGGCATCCAGGGCATTCAGGTAAGACTCCAGAGGGACTTTGGAATCGACCACGATCACCTTATCGCCGGGGATGCGCACCAGCATATCAGGGCGCATCCGGTTGCCCTCATCGGACACCCCGGAAACCTGCTCGGAAAAATCGCAATGCTCGAGCATTCCCGAGTACTCCACGATCCGCCGCAATTGAATCTCACCCCAACTGCCGCGGACTTGCGGCTTGCGCAAGCCTTCGACCAGTTTCCGGGTCTGCATATCCAGAGATTGCTGGCTTTGGAGCAGATTCTGGAGCCGCTCATCCAGCGCTTTGTAGGCGCCGACGCGCTCTTTCTCCATTCCTTCGTTGCTGGAGCGGAGTTTCTCCATCTGCTCGCGGACCGGTTTCAGAAGCTCTTCGATCGCCGTTTTGCGCTTATCCAGCTCGCTCTCGGAGTCCTTCCGCTGTTCGCGGAATTTCTGGTCGGCCAGCTTCAGGAGCTCTTCGTTGGCGGATTTGAGGGTATCGGCAGAGAGAGATTTAAAAATATCGCAGAATTTCTTCTCGGCCTCCTCCATTGTCTGGCGCTGTTTGGTCTCGAGAGTCGCAAAGGCAGCCCGCTCGCTCTCCAGAGTCGCCCGGGTCGAGGCAAGTTCCTTCTGGCTCTGGTTTAGAGCTTCACGGCTTTTATCCAGCTCAGCCTCTTTCCGCCCAAGCTCCTCCTGTAACACGGGGATCTGTTCACACTGCTGCCTCAGGGCAGCCAGAGCCTCTTTATCCCGGGAACGGGAGAGCATACAAACGATCACGCCCACTGCGCCCAATGCCATGGCGGCCAGCGCTACCCAAAACCCCATATTATCCATCTCTGTCTCTCTTTTTCTCTTTTGTCTTTTGTTCTTGAAACCGTATTCTCCGAGAAACGGGGACAGCGGCCGATACCTCCGGGAAAATCCTCACTTTCCCGAAAATACGGGCCGCCGCCATTGTAAGCCTGAAATCTGAATCAGCCCGGTCTGTCCGGATTAATCCGAACTCGGCGGGGAACCCGCACCCTCAAAGGACAGGAACCACTTAAAAGCCTGCATGAAAGAGGGCAAAATACCGTCGCGATGGTCGCCTCCGGGAACCGGGTCCGTGAGAGGCACATCGACACCCACCTTGTGAAACTCCTCCACGGCCACCAGCGCATTCCGGTAAGGCACGTCGTGATCGCCGGAGCAGTGCCAAAGGCGCATCGGAGCCTTGGGAACCCATCCTCTGCAGGTGTCGTTATCTCTCAACGCCACACGGATAGGATGGTTCGGGTCATTCCTGACCGCCGCCAGATACTCGGGCCGAATTAATTGATCCACCCGATCGGGCAGAGCTGCGCCGATCTCATGACTGCTGTGCATCCCGTCAAGCAGAGGCGGAAGCGTCTCATCATAGGGAGGCAGGAAGAATTCTTCAATAGAATCGCCCAATCTGTAAACATACTGATAGGCCGCCAGGATATAGACGAAATAGCCCAAGTGACTCATCGGATGGGGTGAGAGGAAATCTTCGGCCATGGTTCCGGAGAGGTCGTAAGGTCCGGCCATAGGAGCCGAAGCCACGATGTTAAACTCTTCGTTATAACGGGTTTCGATCTCGCGCTGGAGCGCCATGGTGGCATGTCCGCCCTGAGAGTAACCGGCCAGGAAAAGTCGGTCAGAGGGGACCAGCTTTTTCTCCGCGCAAAGAACTCCGGCCGTGCGCAGTAGATCAATCGCTGCGGTTGCCTCCGAACCTGCATGGCAATAGGGATGGTACCCCGGCGATTCGCCCAGCCCCAGATAATCGGTCATGACCGATACGTAACCCATTCCGGCGCCCGCAAGGCAGATAAGCGCCTCGGAGGAATTGCCTGACTGGGAGGGTGCATCGGATTTGAGAACAATCGTGCCGTGCTGGACGCTCATGACGCCCAGAGGCTCCGGGCAATCAATGGGCAGGCAGATGACGCCTGTGGCAATGGTCTTATCCCCAATGGGGGTAATCGTCTCGTAACTGACCCCATAGAATTCAGCCCCATAGCGGAAGGTCAACCCCAATTCGGGCGCTATCTCCCTCATGAGTAACTGGAGTAGCTGTTTGGAATAGATGGTGCCCCTGGTGATGGAAAGGCGAGCTCCCCGGTTGGAGGGCTCAACCTGCACCAGGCGATAAAATTTCTGAGAAGAAGCCGCCGGGTCAAAGGGAGGAGTCCACTCGTTATCAAGGATCGGCCAGACGGTGCTGCCGGGCGCATTAACCCAAATATAATCCCGCAGGCGATCAGCCACCTGCAAGGTGTAGGCTGCCCCGGGAGCACTCTCCCAAGCCAGTCTGACTTGATCTTCAGATTTGAGAATATCCAGGCGCGGGGCCTGCGGCTGGGCGCCGAGCGTCCAACCGGAGATCATGAAAAGCCCCAAAAGGGCCGCAATCCAATTCTTCTTCATAACCACTGGGTCTTTCGTTTTTTTAGAGTTTGGCGGAATCTGTCCGTAAAAAGTCCGTGCTTCCAGCATATCAGTAAGTGTCGCTTTTTTCAAATAAAAACGAGCGCATTGCCTCAAAAACATCCGCTCCGAAAAGGGAATATCGAGGGAGAAAGAATCCCCGGAGGACGATTTTTCAACCACAGACGACGCAGATTTTCGCGAATTTGTGAGCCGTTTTCTGGAACGATACGAGGTGCGCGTTGAAGTGTTTTCCACCGTGACCAGAGTCTTGCGGTCTTATCCCGAGCGGCCCTTTGAACCACCCAACCCGACACATCTGTGTTTATCCGTGTCCATCCGTGGTTCTCTGCTCCTTCTCTATTCGTGCCCATTGGTGTCCATTCGTGGTTCTTCCCTTTCAAGGGGCTTGCGGTTCGTTTTTGGGATTGTCTTGGAGGCAGTAAAAGAATAGACTCGTATCCCGATGAGGTATGAAGACAATCATTGCGCTTAAAAGGCTTCCGGCAGCGGCAATTCTCACTGCCGCCCTGCTCATCTCTCCCGCAACGGCCGGGAGCGCCGAGACGGAATCCCTCCCCATAGCGATCGACCCCAGGATTCAGGAGTTCACTCTGGAAAACGGCTGGAAGTTTATCGTCCTGCCGCGTCATGAGACCCCGGTCGTTTCGTTCTATACCTGGGCAGATGTCGGTTCGGCTCAGGAGGTCAAGGGGATCACCGGGATCGCTCATCTGCTTGAGCACCTGGCTTTCAAAGGGACCCAAAATATCGGCACGACCGACTATGAAAAGGAGCAACCCGCTCTGGCTAAAGTAGATGAAGCCTATCAGGCCCTTCAACAGGAACAGGCTAAAGGGCCGGAATCCGACCCCGAAACGCTCCAAAAACTGACGGAAGATTTCCGCGCCGCTCAGGAGGAAGCCAGCAAGTACGTCGTGCAAAACGAGTTCGGCACCGCGGTTGAGCTCTTCGGCGGCCGCGGCCTCAACGCCTCCACCTCCAGCGACCGCACCGATTACTTCTTCAGCCTCCCCTCCAATGCCGCAGAGCTCTGGTTCATGCTCGAATCCGACCGCTTTTATCAGCCGGTTTTCCGGGAATTCTACAAAGAGCGCGACGTCGTCACCGAAGAGCGCCTGATGCGCGTGGAGAGCAGCCCGCTTTCTTTTGCCCTGGAGGAATTCCTTTCGGCGGCCTACAAGGCCCATCCCTACGGCGAGCCGGTCATCGGCCACATGAGCGATATCCGCTCCCTGACGCCCGAGAAGGTGATGAATTTCTTTCGTACCCAGTACGTTCCGGCCAGCATGACCTCCGCCATCGTGGGCGATATCACCCCGGAGCGTGCCCAAGAGCTGGCGAAGACCTATTTTGAACGCATCCCCGCAGCACCCAAACCGCCGCGGACCGAATCGGTAGAGCCTCCCCAGAATGTGGATAAGAGGCTCACCCTCCACCTTCAATCCCAGCCCGTTTACCTAGTCGCTTACCATAAACCGGCCAAGATGCACCCCGACGGCGCCGTCTATGACGCCATCAGCAGCATCCTGAGCGAGGGCCGCTCCTGCCGTCTCTACAGGAGCCTGGTGCGTGACCGGCAGATTGCCCTGGCGGCAGCCGGCTTCAGCGGTTACCCGGGCGAAAAATACCCGAATCTCTTCCTCTTCTACGCCATGCCGGCTCCGGGCCATACCAATGAAGAACTGGCCGAAGCCCTTCAGGAAGAGATTGATAAGCTCATCAATGAACCCGTTTCGGAGGCCGAGCTCAACGGCGTCAAAAACCGTGCCCAGGCCTCGCTCCTGCGCGCTCTGGAAAGCAATGAAGGCTGGGCCGCTGCCCTGGGCCAATATCAGGGCCAGACCGGTGACTGGCGCAATCTCTTCAGAGAGCTTCAGCGCATCCGCGCCGTCACCGCCGAGGATATTCAGCGGGTCGCCGCCCAAACCTTCAAAACCACGAATCGGACAGAGGCCTACATCGAAACCCTGCCCGCCGGAAAGGAGCAACCATGAATCAGACTTTGAAAAAACGGCTCGTATCGGCCCTTGCGCTCTCTCTTTGTATTTGCGCCGGAAGTGCTTCGGCCCAAGCCCCGAATCAACCGGCCTCGCACTACCGCCAGCTTGAGGTGCCTCCGCTCAAATCCATCGAGGTTCAGAAGCCCGAGCGCACCGTACTTGAGAACGGCCTCACCCTCTACCTCATGGAAAACCATGAACTGCCGCTCATTGATGCTCAACTCATGGT
>Ga0116149_1003916_pt1 | contig 15030 bp, 9 predicted proteins | sample AD_UKC057_MetaG_FD_89787 | JGI IMG/M metagenome (GOLD analysis project Ga0116149, IMG submission 89787) | Active sludge microbial communities of municipal wastewater-treating anaerobic digesters from USA - AD_UKC057_MetaG | ecosystem: Engineered > Bioreactor > Anaerobic > Digestate | place: USA... | reverse complement strand
TTTCACTGCCAGTGCCGATAAGGTTCTGATCGTGGAAACCAAACGCATCAGTCACACGCAAACAGTCCAGAGCGGCTCCGCCACCCGCACGGGTCTGTGGCTGATCGCTCCGGATAAATCCAAGTGGCTGCTCTACGCCGATAACTTTGGCGAAGGCAACTGGAGCTACAATCCTTATTCGGGCACCGCTTCCGATCGCCCGGTCAACGTCGGCTATGGCCTGGACCTTTTAAACAGCACTTTTGCATCGATTATTCACAACGAAGTGGACATCAGAGTGGTGGCCAACGGCTCCAGCGCCAGCATGTTCATGCGCGATCCCAATGCCGCTGAGCCGGTCTGGGTCTACGGCACAAGCGTACCCCTCAATTTCGCGGAGAATATCGCCGTAGGGCTGGGCGTCTATACGCGCGCTCCGAAGGCGGGCACGCTCCAGGGCGACTATGTGGAAGCCTCTTTCGGCCCCATATCGGTCACACAGATGGATGCCCTCTATTTCGGCAAGGATTCGCTCCTGCTGGAAAGCGGCAACAGCGCGGATGTCACCCTGAACGTGGCAGCCTCTTCGACTCCCTGCACGGTGACTCTGACCAGCTCCGATCCTCAGATCGTTATTCCGGCGGGAGCCCCCGGCGGTGTTACAACGATTAACTTCGCCGCAGGCGAAACTCAGAAAGACGTCACCATTGTCTCCGTAGGTGAAGGTCTGGCTAAATTCACCTTAACGGCACCCGAAACGATCTGGGTCAATAACTCTCTGCTCGTCACGGTGCCGGCAGCCCCGGGCGTGAAGCTCGAAGAAAACTTCGACGCTCTGGACCCCAATCTCTGGGAAATCAGCACCAAGGGCTATGAATACAGAGTATATCCGGATGCTGATGTCACAGTCGATTTCTTTGGCGCCAGGGACGGTCAGTTGGTCGCTGACAACATGGTCGCTTCGGTCAACTACTGGGGCGGCAGAAGCGTGGTGAGCAAGGAGACCTTCCTGGGCAGCACTACGACGTCGCTCAAAGTGACGGCCGACCTCTCCTACATGACCCATGAGGCGGGAGTCAGCACCTGCGCGAACCTGGTTCTGCGCAATGCCGACAGCAGCAAATTCTTCGCTCTGCGCTGCAATCGCGGTGAAGGCGGCTGGCAATACAATACGGCCATCGGAGCCGCAGGCACCATACCCGGCGCATGGGCGGCCCTCAATGACGGCAATGCACACGTGATGCAGTTGCTCTACGACGGCAAAACCATGACAATGTATGTTGACGGTATTTCCGGCGGCACCGTAAACTGGGTCTGCGATGACCCGATGTTTGTCGAGGTGGGTATGTATGCCCGCGAAGTGGGAGCCAAAGGCAGCGGCGCGTTTGACCGCGTTATTGTGGAAAACATCCAGAATGAGTTGCCTCAAGCCACCGTTTCACCGGCCACGGTCTATGCGTTCCCTCAGTTCAATAACCTGGTGGCGGTCACCGTGCCCGAATACGCAACCATGGGCGGAGATGTGGTGCTCACTATCACCTCTTCCGATCCTGTGATTGCCGCTCCGGAAACACCGACAATCACCTTCCTGAAGGGCGGCGAACTCACTCAGTATGTGAACATCCTGACTCTGGAAGCCGGTACGGCCAAGATCGACTTCACACCCTCAGCAGGTGCCGAGTGGTTGACAGTGCCCAGCGTCACCGTCAATGCCTATAAAGCATCCGGTCTCCTTGCGAGCGATAACTTCGAAGGACCGGCTCTGGATACCAAGCTCTGGGAGCAGGTTTCCCGGCCCGGTGCAGGAGGCATCAGCAAGGACCTGAACTTCTGGATCGAAGAAAATGAGCTCCTCGGCTACTTCGCCTGCCAGACGGGCGACCATGCTGCCGAGACCCAGCAGATCAGGGATATATTCTTCCCCACGGCGGAGTCACCGGTCATTATCGAGTACACTCAGGGACCTCTGGGCGGTGTCGGCTCGGTTGTCGTCGCCATGGGTGCCGTCGTGAACCTCAACAACAACACGGCTTGCGCCTTCGGTTTCTCTCGCGGTGATATCACCGGATGGAATGCTTATCCTGCTTACGAGTTCACAACCGATTCACGCCCGGCGGTCTATCGGACGGACCGCTTCCTGGATAACGGCTATCACAAAGTCCGCATGGTCCATAACGGAAGCGTCGTCCGCTACTACGTGGATGATGTCTACGGCGGCTCCATGGCCTCAGCGACCGATCGCATCACCTTCGCCCTGGGCGGAGATGCCTACAAGATCAATAACAGGGTGGAATTCTCCTTCAGCGATGTGAAGGTCTATGGTGTAGCGACCATCGGAGTGGATGACACCCCGCTTAATCTCATCAGCGGCTCTGACACTCTGGAAATCACGGTTCCCAACGCAATCCTGAGCCAGGGCACCACCCTGACACTCACTATTGCAGACCCCTCCATTGCCTCCTTTGATACAGGCGGGGTGAAGACGCTGGTCCTGGGCCCCACATCCCCCAATGAGCAGGTGATCACGGTCAACAAGGTGAAAGCCGGCCGCACGTTCATCTATGTGGATAACGATGAAGACTTCGAGATGAGCGCCGACACGGTCACCGTCATGGCCGTCAATCCGGGTGAACTCCTCTTCGAAGACCTCTTCCAGGGTACGGAGATCAGCACCACTAACTGGCTGCGTGACGACAAAGGCTGGGAATCAACCAATCCCAATTCGGCAGGCGAACTCACGGTCACTCCGGGCTGGGGCGTAATACTCGATTACACCCTCACGGCCAACTACTGGGGCGGTTCTGCCTTCTGGACTCAGAAGACTTACAAAGCCAGTAAGATTGACCCGCTCAGCTTCGTGGTGGACCGCTATCAGTTCTCCTACGGTGATGGAGCAACCGGTGCACGCTGCGCCATCCTTATTCGCAGCAGCGACGGCACCAAATGGATCCAGGTTGCCGACGCCAAGGATGATCCCGACTACATGGGCTGGGTTTACAATCACTATATTGATAAACCGACCGGTGGCGGCATCCAGATGCCTGCCCTGAATGCGCTCTTTGCCGACCGCGGACAACATATTGTCACGCTGGTCGCGGATGGCCAAACGGTTGAGGTCTATGTGGATGATGTCCTGGGTGCTACCCTGAACTTCCCCGTGGCAGAAGGCATTCAGTTCGGCTTCGGTCTCTATACCAGGCAGGTACCTGATACGGCTTCGGCCTACTTTATGAGCACGAAGATTTACGGCTCCGATAATCCGGCGGTGAACCCTCCGGAAATCACGGAACAGCCGGCTGATCAATTCGCAGGTGTGGGCCAGGATGTTACCTTCCAGGTCAGAGCCTCTGGCGCGGATCTCTCCTATGCCTGGTATTACGAGGAAGATCTCATCGTAGGGGCCACAACCCCGACTCTGACAATCAACGATGCGCAGTTGGAACACCAGGGTGATTATACGGTCATTGTCAGCAACGCCTCGGGCTTTGTCGTGAGCGAGTCGGCCGAACTGGTTCTCATTAAGACCAGGGTCTTCTCTGACGACTTTGCAGGTCCGGAATTGGATCCCGACCTGTGGATCGAGAATACCCGTTCCTTCGAGTACAACCAGTTCCCGGATGCAACCGGTACAATCAGATTGGATTTCGCCGAGGCTCTGTTCATTAATTACACCCTCACGGTGAATCATTGGGGCGGCGTCACCTACTATGCGAACGGTACCTTCAACGCCAGTCTGGCAAACCCGGTCGTCTTTGAGGTGGATCGCGAGGCCTTCGGCAGAATCGAAGGCACGACCGGCTCACGCTGCTCCTTCGTTATCAGCAGTGCAGACGGCGAGAAGTGGATCAACTTCTCCGAATCCACCGAAAGCGGTCCCCGCTATGTGGGCTGGGGTTACAATCGCTTCATCGGTGAGGCAGGCGACAATCGTGGCGGTGCAGCCGCTCCCTTCGCCAACCTCAATGTCGCTCCCTTGACTGATCAGGGTTTTCACAAGGTGAGAATCGTGGCCAACGGCCAAACCGCCACCCTCTATGTGGATGGTTTTGCAGGCACACCGATCCCCTTCCCGATCTCTGAGGGAATCTGTTTCGGTCTGGGTGTCTTCGCACGTGCAGTGCCCGATAACGCCTGGGCAGCCTTCCAGTATCCTTCCATCTGGGTCGATAGCTCCATGCCTCCGACTTCTCCGGAATTGTCCTTCGAAGTTGTGGACGGCAAGCTCATCCTGAGATGGGCCGTTTCCTCCGGTGCCATCCTGGAAGTCTCGCCGCAGGCCTCCGGCGGAAGCTGGACTCATGCCGGGCCGCCGGAGATTGATGCGGGTACCTACTACTATGAAGTCCCCATAAGCTCAGGTTCCGCCTACTACAGGCTCGTCGTTGATCCGTATGATCAATATGACAAATAATTAGCGAACATCGGGAGCGGCCTCGCGCCTCGCATAGGCCCTCCCGCTTGAAAAACAAAGAGCCACCCTGTTCGATTGAGCAGGGTGGTCTTTTTATGGGGCTCGGCAGTCAGCGGTCCGTTTCCTGCCGGCGATATTTCAAGAGCTCCAGCAGGGCCGCCGCTTCAGCCGCATCACGCTGGAGAAGGTACTCCGGAGTGGCCAGCTTGAGTGCCCGTTCCAGGCGCACGCCTCGCGGCTCCCCCTCTACCGGGGCGGCCTCATTGAGGAAGAGTCGGCTCATTTGGCTTGCCTCCTCCTTCTTCGGGAAGATCAGAAGCGTTCCCGCCGGCAGGGTACTCAGGACCGCATTGCCCGTGCCCAGACTGGGCATTGGCAGCCGGGAGCCCGTTGAGCCGCAGCCACCGCAGGAGATGATCAGCACGAGCGTCATCACCCGCTTGCCGATATTTTGCCATCGCTTCCAGGGCGCTCGCAAAGGATTGATCGAGCGCTTCATTCTTTTCCTCCCGACTCCTCGGGGAGCCGTACCGTTTGAAGAGCCAGAGTAGAAGCGGGATTGCCGCCGTGAGGAGACCCAGAATTGCCAGTGTGAGTGTCATACATGCTCCAGAGAATGATTCTCCTCTCCCCAAAAGAGAAAAACCCCTCTGGCAATGCTGGCAATCCCGATCTTCTCGCAAGAAGATAAAAAAACCGCCCTCATTTTAATGAGAGCGGCTTTTAAACTTTCGCTTTTCGGCTATGCCGATTTGCCCGAGCTATTCCCTGGCCGGAGGGGCTGTGCTTTTCTTTCTGCGGAGATACCCACCGACAGCACCACAGAGCCCCACGGTCGCAAGAACTCCGGGCAAGGGAGCCCCGCTGGAGGCGGGAGCAGCCTTACCGCCTATTTTAAGTTTGATGGCTGCGTGTTCGCCTTTCCCATTTTTATTGCCCTGCAACGCATCAAACCATATGTATGCAGTTCCCTCTTCCGTATACTTTCTAGTGCCTGTATACCTGCCAACACCAGAATTCTGTTCGCCGGTTGCAGGGTCGAACCCGGTGCTGTAACATCTCGTTACTTCACCGTCTTTTAGAACATCAACCCAAAGACCAACAACTTTATCCTTTTCATACCCAACCGAATAGCTCGGCTCACCCACACCACCGGCAATGGCGTCACTCAATACGAGATTCCCTGAATCATCATAACTGAAAGTCCCAAAGGTAAGGGTACCTCCCGTTGTGTTCTTTATAATGTCGATGGTCAACGAAACCGGTTCACCTTTATCCAACGCCAGGAAGCAGCCTTCGTTACCACTCCCTCCCCCATGCTGTATTTGCCACGCACCTTTTTTTCCATCATAAACGCCATAATTGGCTTCTTGCGCCGCCAACTGCGGGACGAAAGCAACTATCGCTGCCAAGCATAAAAATCTACATAATTTCTTCATAACATCTCTTCCGTATCTCGTCTGAGCAACATCAAACACAACCTTTAAAGAGATTCCGTCTGCTCTGTTGTACGCTCTCAAAAGAGGCACCATGACAGGCTAGTGCGGAATTTCGAGTTTGTCAAACAGAAAAGATTTTTTTGAAGAAAAAAACCACCCCCATTCCGGTGAGGGCGGCTTCTAGGCTTTATCTTTTCGGTTAGACCGGTTTGCCCAAACTATTCCTGCTCTTCGTGAGCAACACTTTTCTTTCTCCGGAAGTAACCACCCACAGCACCGCAGAGCGCCATGGTCGTCAAAACTCCCGGCAGTGGAGTCCCGCTGGAGGCGGGAGGCACACCGGTCACAAGGATTTTGATCGATACGTCCAGACCATGTCCCGGCCAATTGGCATCATCATAAAACCAGAGATAGGCAAAACCTTCAGGAGCAGTCCCCAAATAGGTTCCGGTATTAAGGTTCGGATTAAGTGTGAGTCGGCTGTAATACTTCACGCCTTCAACCTCAACCCAGACACCGGCGAGATCACCGGCGCTGTAAGCAACCGAAACTCCGCTGCCCAATTCACCGGCCCCGACCGAGCCGATGAAAACTTCGCTGTTGGCTACGACCTGCCCCGTACCCGAATCATATTGGAAGGTACCATAACTGAATCCGCTGTCGGTGTCGTTCTTCACAATATCCAGCGATAGAGAAGAATCCTTCAAGGCCTCATAGGCCGCCCCGGAGTAGGGTAAATGCCAGGCACCTTTGGTGTCAAAATATCCGGGAACCCGTGTCCATCCGGATCTCCAAGTGTCAGACCGTTCTCCCGTGGCAGGATTCTCCCAATAACCGGGAACCCAAGTCGTGTTGATGTAGTGTATACCGTAGGTATCATCCGCCATCATCTGGAAGGCGAATAAGAACGCTGCAGCAATACTCAATATAGAAGCAACTCTCTTCTTCATAGTCTTTTCTGACTTTACTCTCACCGCGTAGCCGGAGCCGCCTCCTTTCCACTCGAGAGGCTAACCCGGCGTGCTCAGTAGAAACACAGTCTGAGCGTAGTCCAAAACGTCAAGTTTGTCAACAAGCGGATCGCAAAAAAAACATTAAGGCGCTCTCTCTTTCGGAGGCAATATGAAAAAACCGCCCTCATTCTGATGAGAGCGGCTTTTACGCTTTATCTTTTCGGTTAGATCGATTTACTCGAACTATTTCTGCTCTTCATGAGCAGCGCTTTTCTTCCTGCGGAGATAGCCACCAACGGCACCGCAGAGCGCCACGGTCGCCAAAACTCCCGGCAACGGGGCCCCACTGGAGGGAGCCACGCCGGTCATGAGGATTTTGATCACTGCATTCGGATCCTGTCCCGGCCAACTGTCAGCATTATCAAACCAGAGATAGGCTGAGCCCTCGGGAGCCGCTCCCTTATAGGTCTCGGTATTGTGGTGTGCATTAAGTGTATCCTGGCTGTAATACCTCACACCCTCAATCTCAACCCAGACACCGGCGAGATCACCCGCGCTGTAAGCAACCGAAACTCCGCTACCCAACTCACCCGCACCCACAGAACCGATGAAAACTTCACTGCTGGCTACGATCTGCCCCGTGGCTGAATCATATTGGAAAGTACCATAACTGAACCCGCTGGCGGTGTTATTCCTCTCAATGCTCAGCGACAGGGAGGAGTCTTTCAGGGCCGTATAGGCCTCACCGGACGCGTTCAGATGCCAGGCGCCAATGGTGTCATTATACCCCGGAACATACGTCCATCCGGATTTCCAAGTGCTGGACCGTTCACCCGTGTCGGGATTCTCCCAATATTGGGGAATCCAGGGACCCGTGTTGTTGTAATGTATGCCGTAGGTATCAGCCGCCATCATCTGGGAGGCAAACAGGAACGCCGCAGCAATGCTCAATATGGAGGCAATCTTCTTCATAGTCTTTTTTGACTTCACTTTCATCGCACAACCAAGGCCGCCCCCTTCCCATTGAAGAGGCCAACCCGGTGTGCTCAGTAGAAACACAGTCTCAGGGTAGCCTAAAACGTCAAGCTTGTCAACGGGATAAACACAAATTTTTTAAAATTTATAACGCGAAAATGTTTTTGCAGATAACCCTTTCTCTCTAAAGAAGTTCCTTCATAAGAGACTTATGACACACCCGAAAACGAACCCCCTTTCAGGGACAACCCCCGCTGTTTTTATCCCTCTTGAAAAAGGGATTTTATTGCCGAAAAACTTTATGCGGGGCAGCCTGTGCTGTCGGTTTAATTACCAGCTCATCCACACAGACATGGGCGGGCCGCTCGGCCAGCCAGAGCATCGTTTCGGCGATATCCTCCGCGCGGAGCGGCTCCAAACCGCGATAGACCTCTTTCGCCTTTTTCTCGTCACCCTTGTAGCGCACCAGCGAGAAATCGGTCTCGGCCATCCCGGGGTCCAAACTGGTCACCCGGACCGGTGAGCCGCAGAGCTCCAGCCGCAGCGCTTTGCTGATCTGCAGCTCCGCCGCCTTGGCGCCGCAGTAGGCGCTGCCGCCTTCATAAGCGACCCGGCCAGCGATGGAGCCGACATTGATCACCAGGGCGCCTTCGGTCTTGAGCATGAGCGGGATGACCTTGCGGCTGACACGCAGGAGCCCCAGCACATTAGTCTGGAACATCGTCTCCCAGTCTTCGTCCTTGCCTTCAAGAACGGTATCCACTCCCAGGGCGCCTCCGGCATTATTGACGAGGACCTGCACCTCCTGCGTTTTCTCGATCAGGGTATTGCCGAATTCTTCCACGCTGGGAGTGCTGCTCACATCCAGGTAGTGAGGGCAGACGGAAGCGGCCCCGGCCTCAGTCGCCAGCCGTGCGGTCTCCCGGAGTCGGTCGAGCCGGCGCGCACCCAGCATCAATTGAGCACCGGCCGAGCCAAAGGCCACGGCGGCGGCTCTGCCGAATCCGCTGGAGGCGCCGGTAATGACCACCCATTTATTTTTCAAATCTGTTTTGGTTCTTTTCATTCTCTTAGTATCCTGTTGGTTATGTAGAAAGACTCTCCACCAGGGCCAGCAATTCTTTCAACTTGCCCTGGGTCGTTTTCTGCGTAAAGCGCGGCAGCCGTCCATGGACCATGAGCGGCGCGCCGTTGCGCACAATGCCGACCTTATTTTCGCGGGATTCGATTTCGGTAATTCGCTTTCGGGAAGCGATCACCCGCACCCGGTAGACCATGAGGAGATGTTTCACGCCGGCGGGCAGCTTGCCGAAGCGGTCCCGGAGTTCCCCTTCCAGCGGCGCCAAATCCTCGACGGAACGGGCCTGGGCCAGACGGCGGTAAATCTCCAGCCGCTGAACCGGGTCGGTTATATACGACAAGGGAATGAGCTGGCTCGAATCCGTCGGCACTCCGCTCACGCCATTCTGATCTTCCGGCAGGAGGAAATCCAGATGAATCCGGGTCTCCACACGCTCCTCGGGCTTCTCACCCTTGAGGCGGCTGATCGATTCCTGGAGCAGCTTGCAGTAGAGGTCGAAACCGATGGCCGTAATATGGCCGCTCTGCTCCGAGCCCAGGAGATTGCCCGCGCCGCGAATCTCGAGGTCGCGCATGGCGATCTTGAACCCGGAGCCCAGGCGCGAATACTGCTTGATGGCCGAGATGCGCTTGCGGGCATCGGCCAGAAGAGCTGCGTGACGCGGAATAAGCAAATAGGCATAGGCCTGATGGCGATAGCGTCCCACACGTCCGCGCAATTGATAGAGCTCGCTCAAGCCGAAACGGTCGGCCCGGTCAATAATGATGGTGTTGGCATTGGGGATATCCAGTCCGCTCTCGATAATCGTCGTCGAAAGAAGAACATCCACCTCGCCGTCGACGAATTTCGACATCACCTCCTCGAGTTCATCGCTCTCCATCTGCCCGTGGCCCACCGCGATCCGGGCCTGCGGCACCAGCTCCCGCAGTTTGAGCTCCACGCTCTCGATACTCGTCACCCGATTGTGCAGGAAGAAGACCTGCCCCTGACGGTTGAGCTCGTGCTGAATTGCCTGCCGGATCACCTCGTCGCTATACTGGCAGACGACCGTCTTCACCGGCAAGCGCTCCTGCGGAGGCGTCTGGATACAGCTCATCGACTTGACGCCCGAGAGCGCCATGTAGAGAGTCCGGGGAATCGGCGTCGCCGTCAGAGTCAGGACGTCGGTCAGGGTTTTGAATTTCTTGATCCGCTCCTTTTGCTGGACGCCGAAGCGCTGCTCCTCATCCACGATGAAGAGGCCCAGGTCCTTGAAGCGAACATCCTTCTGGACGAGCCGATGGGTTCCGATCACGATATCGATGCCGCCCAGTGCCAACTGCCGGAGCAACTCGTTCTGATCTTTGCGGCTTCGGAAGCGCGAGATATTCTCGATACGGAAGGGGTAGCCGGCCATTCTCTCGCGGAACGTATTGAAATGCTGCTGCACCAGAACCGTCGTCGGCGCCAGGAGGGCCACCTGCTTGCCCGACATCACCGCCTTGAATGCGGCCCGGAGCGCCACCTCCGTTTTGCCGAAACCGACATCGCCGCAGACCAGCCGGTCCATCGGCCGCGCTCTTTCCATGTCGCGCTTGGTATCCTGAATCGCCTGGAGCTGATCGGGCGTCTCCTCATATTCAAAAGCGTTCTCGAAAATATGCTGCCACTCCGAGTCCGGCGCAAAAGAGAAACCTTCCTCGGCCTCGCGCATCGCCTGCACTCGCAACATGTCGCTGGCCACGTCCTCAATCGCCCTTTGGGCCTGGGCACGGGCCGTCTTCCAGCGCCTGCCGCCCAATCGGCTCAGAGGCGGCTGAGCGCGTCCCACACCGATATATTTATTGACCAGATGCGCTTCGGTTACCGGCACGTAGAGGCGCGGCGGCGGCTCGAAGGGTTCATTGGCGGCGAATTCCAGAATGAGGCACTCGGGCGAATCGGTAACGCTCGGATGACGCCGGCCCGCACCCTTGGGCATCCTGCCGATTCCCTGATATTTGGCGATGCCGTGCTGCAGATGCACCACGATATCCCCCTCTTCAATATGGTCAAAATCGATCTCAAGCTGCGAACGGCTCCGGACCGCCTGGGCTTTGCGCAGGCGCCGGGAGCGTTGAGTTTTGCGACGGCAGAAAATATCGTTGTCGCTCACCAGCGCGAACTTGAGCTCCGGCGAAACCACTCCCCGGGAGAGAGCCGCCTGCACGAGCTCGGGCACCCGCTGCCCCAGAACGTGATCGCCCCAGAGTTCACGAATCCGCACATCCTCGCCCGGGTTCGTGAAACTGATTCGGCATTGATACCCCTCTTTTTCCCATTCCAGTATCTGCCGGAAGAGCCGCTCCCGATGCTGGTCCAGAAGCTCAAAACTTCCCTCGGCCGGGAAGGGCGTATAAACTTCCGGCGGCTCCATCCGCAGGGTTCGCGGCCCCAGAAGAGGGACACCCTCTCCCAGGAGGTTTTGCAGATCGATCACGTCGCAATCACCCGACAGGAGGATACGCCCGCCGCGCTTGAGAAAATCGGAAATGAGAAACTCCCATTCCTGAATGAGCGGGCTCCAACTGCCGGGCTGAGAGCGGAAAAGATTAAGGCTATCCCAGACCTTGCCCGGGTCGGAAATGAGGAGGATCACCTCGCCGGCAAACCACTCCACCAGACAGAGCGCAAATTCCTCGAGCTTATCTTCCGGCGACTTGGCCCGCAGATGCCGCCTCAGAATCCCCATCTCCCCAGCCGGAGCGATCAGGACCTCCTCGAGCAGATGCCGGGATATCTGCGTATTGGGGTCGAATTCACGCACCGACTCCACCTCTTTGCCGAAAAATTCAATCCGCACCGGCCAGAGGTTTGGGAGCGGGTAGATATCCACAATTCCGCCGCGGACCGCGAACTCGCCTTTCTGGGCCACCTTCGCCACCGGGTCATAGCCCCAGCTCTCGAGTTTATCCAGGAGCGCCAGCGGGTCGCACTCCTCGCCCACTTTTAAGGTGCATAAATACTGCTCGAAACAGGAAGGAGAAAAAGTTTTCTGAAGGATCGAATCCACCTGGGCCACGACACAGGCAGGCTCGGAACTCCGGCGCAGACCCCGCAGCCCGATCAGTGTCTGGAGCCGCTCGCCCAGAGTCTCGGCTTCGGGCAGCCTCTCTTCCTCGGGCAGGACTTCCCAGGAAGGAAAATAATAAATCCCGTCAGGATTGGAATGTTTTGAATCCAGAGAAGCCCAGGAGAGCATATCCTGATGAAAGAGCTCCTGACTTCGGGCACCGCCATTGACCACCAGGAGAGAATACCGGCCCAGACGCCTCAATTGATCCGCCAAAAACGGCGCCGCGCTCGGGTCAACCCCATCCAGGGGTAAAACCGAGCCTTCGGGGAAATCCTCCAATATCAAACTCCAGGCATCGCTCCAATGCCGTCGTTTCTCCTGCATGGCTACCTCTCTTTTCCGGCGTGGGAGAAGGAAAAAACCAAGCCGCGCCGGAGTCACCCTTCTGGTTGAATACAGGATTAATCTCTCCGGGGGCTGTCCGCCGGACATAAAATTTGCGAATAAAATCCGGATTGTCCGAAAGCCTCACCGCTCAGGGAAGCGGCGGCACCGGCGGCAATGAAAGCGTCTCCACCACATCCTCGGCCTGAGTCGCCCCTTCATAACGCCCGCTGCCCAGCGCCATCAGTGGGTCCTTGCCCTGCTGGTTCTTCCAGAGAGAGTAGCCGATCACTGCACCGCCCAGGATGAGCGCAATAATGATCAGCGGCATCATCGTTTTGAGCCCCGTCAACAGACGCCAGAAAAGGGTATACTCGCCCAAATTATCGAAATAAGGCTGAGATTCGTTCCCGTCTTTTCCCTGCTGTTCTTCCTTGAGCTGCTCCAGAAGAGGGGTCGGGTCTATCTTGACGACTTCGGCATAGCTCTTCAGCGAGCCGCGCATATAGACCATCGCCGGAAAAGCCGAGCTGTCTCCGCTCTCCAGCGCCTCTACCTGCACCAGCTTTAACTTCGTCTCTTCAGCGATTTGCTGCACCGTCAAGCCTCGGGCTTCGCGGGCTCTTCGCAGTTGCTCTCCCACACTGGACATATCCGCCTAGAAAACTATCTCAAACAGACCCGGATTGCAACCCTCTTTTGGGGACGGCTCACGGCCGGGCCGAAAACTGGAAATGAGGGACCGCCTTTTTCAGAAGCTCCTTGCTCCATTCCAGCGCCTTCTGCTCGCTGCCGGGCCGGTAAAGCGTCATCATCGAGACGTAGCCCCAACGTTGAGTTTTGCCGCTCAGGATAAGCTCCTTGCTGATTCTCCAGAGCATATCGACATGGTCCGGGGTCGTCTCCTCGTCGGTCACGAAGTAATAGAAAAAGAGCGCTCCCAGCTCCTGGTTCTGGCCCTCCGCATTCTTGAACGTTCGGCCGGCTCGGATCAACTGCGCCTTCTGCTCGCTGCCGTCCTTGAGCGTAATCGGCAGTGTAATGGTCTCCTCGCTCCTGATTTCAAAGCCGCCGCTGGGCAGGCAATACTGCGGCTTATGGATACTGGTCCGGTCTTTACCCATCACGACCACGTTCAGATCGCTCAGGAAATGCCCCCCGGGCGCCAGGTAACGTCTCCGGCCGTAGGTCGTATCGGGCGGCAGCCATTCCAGTTCCTGAATCGTAATGGGCCAGGGCACACTCTTGATCTGGTCGATATCCTCGGGCAAATCGACCCGATTGGTCCGGACCAACTCCCCTTTTTCGTTATAAAGCTCTCCGGCCACAATCCTCACTCCCGGCTCGCCCATCACCTGATGCGTCCTGAAATACCGGCAGACTCCGGCCGTACCGGCCATCAGCAAAGAGAGCACCAGCACCATCCAAAACCCGGAGCGGTTCATCAGCGCTTTTCTAGTCACGGGAGACCTCCTCTTCTTCGGATTGTTCCTCCCCATTTTCCGGATCATCGGGCGCCGTCCGTTTTCGTTCCTTGCCCCGGTCCTCACGCAGGAAATGCGCAATGAGGAACATCCCGAAAAAGGCCACCAGATAAGGGACCATGCTCAGAACCGAGCTGTCGTGCACATACGTGCCGCCTTCCTGCCCGAAAATCTCCCCGGCAAATATGATCATCATGAGGCGGGTCACGTTCGCCGCCACGGCCAGAGGAATCGCGCTCAACACCATGACCCCGCGGCGCCAGGCCGTCTTGAAAGTCAGGAACCCGTAGACGATGGCGATCCCGAGAGTCGCGATGAGACTGCGCAAACCACTGCAGGCCGCCGCCACTTCGTAGCGATAATCTCCGGCCTCGTTTGAAAGCATTGTCCCGTTGCGAATCACTTTGATCCCCAGAAAATTGGATATATCCTCGGTAATCACCGAAGAGAGCAGCCGCAGCGGGACCGAAATCCGGTCCGCCAGAGTCCCGATCGGGAAACAGAAGGCAAAGAGAATATAGGGGAAAAAAACCGCACGCAGCCAGGCCGGACCCCAGACCATCCCCATGATACCATACCAACCCAGGAAAAAGCCGATGACCGAAATGCGCACCTGCTGAACCCGGTAGCCCACGAGATGAATCCCAATGGAGATGAGAACCAGAATCACCGCCGGCCACCACTGCTCTTTCTTCACCTCCATGAAGCGCTTCTTCTCATACCAGATCAGCGCCAGGAACGCGAAGGGGACCAGGTAGCCATGCTCATCGCCCGCTTTCATCCCGTAATCGTAATTGAGCCAGCCAAAGAGCGAGTGGGTATCCGTATAACCGAAGGTGGAATTGCCGAAGAGGTGAAAGAGAAGGAACCAGAGCCCTGTCAGCGTCAGGAACAACACTTTATCCGGGAAGGTCTCCAGAAAACGGGTGAGCTCCTCCTTGAATGGGGGGCGTTTCTTCCGCTTCCGGCCCGGCGTTTCGAGGTCAGTCTTTTCTTTCATGGGCACTTTGTCTCGGGCCCCTGCGGAACCCGCTCCGGCTCTAGTGAAACCAATCTCCTCCGCGATTGAAAGCAAAAAACCCGCCCAAGCCCGCTCTATCGCATTGCCTCAAAAATATGCGCTCCAAAAAGGGCAGAACCACGAGTAGACACGAATGAGCATGAATTGATGTAGTGCTCTCTGTAATGATGAGGGTGATTCGCTAAAGTGCTTGCTGCTTTGAATTGATTTTCACGGACCCTATTTCGCCCCTCACCTTGAGACCCCCAACCCGACACATCTGTGTTTAT
>Ga0116149_1003912_pt1 | contig 15047 bp, 9 predicted proteins | sample AD_UKC057_MetaG_FD_89787 | JGI IMG/M metagenome (GOLD analysis project Ga0116149, IMG submission 89787) | Active sludge microbial communities of municipal wastewater-treating anaerobic digesters from USA - AD_UKC057_MetaG | ecosystem: Engineered > Bioreactor > Anaerobic > Digestate | place: USA... | reverse complement strand
TGCTCTCGGAATAGAGCCCGCGCTCGCGGACAACCGCCTCGGTGAAATTGCCGCCGCCGTCGTTGATGAACAGATCGTTGGGGGCCGGTGTGGGACCGCGGCCGAAGATGCCGCTGCCGTCGGGGTTGTAGCCCAGCAGGGCATAGTTGCGATGGCAGACAAAGATATCCATATCCCCGTCTTCATCGATATCCACAGCAGTCACCCCCTGGGTGCCCTCGTTGCTGGGATTGACGGGCGTGCAGCCGCGATCCTGCACATTGCTGAACGTGCCATTGCCGTTGTTGATAAACAGCTCGTTGGGCTGCGCCGGCACCACCCACGGAACCCCATTAACGTCCTCGACCGGCCCCCAGTTGGTGGCGTAGAGGTCCATGTCGCCGTCGTTGTCGGCGTCAAGGGCGACCAGAGCGCGCGTGCCGTAGCCGATTTCGCCATAGCCGGCATAGGTCACCCGGGTAGACAAAAGATTGGCACCGGTAGTGTAATTCTCGAAAAAGCCGTCCCCTTTGTTGCGGTAGAGGCGGACGCGATCGTCGGTGGTGGCGTTGAAGATATCCAGGTCACCGTCATTATCGTAATCAGCCATGATGACCCCGTGGGAGCCGGTCAGCCCATAGCTGTCCGTCACACCGCGGGTGCCATCCTCCTCGGTATAAGCGGCGCCGGCATGGCTGATGTACAGGGTCTCCGGGACCTTGCGGTTGGCAAGGCGTACGGCACTTGCGATGTAGAGATCGGGCAGAGAATCTCCTGAAACGTCAGCCCAGACCGCGCCGTGACCGAAAACACTGGTGCCGTTAACCACCCATCCAGGCACTTTCTTCAGAGAGGTGACATCGGTGAACTTGATGGCCTGGCCGGCCGCCAGAACCGGCAGCAGCAGGAGGCCAAGCAGCAAAAGTCTCTTTTTTAAACAGGTGTGATACAATGAGTCAGTTTTTTCCTTGACCCGCAGCCGCATAATGATCACTCCGCAAGATGCAAATATTTATAAAGTATAGATATAGATTTGCCCCACAAAAGATGCACCTGAAAAGGGCCCCCTCATCGCCCTATCTTCAAGCAACAATCAGGCCCAATTCGCAGACGGAGCCCACTATTCACCCGGCCTCGTGACACTCTGCGTCTTCCAGCCGGAAACGGCGCATGCTGCCATTGCCGTTATATATTGTTATTATATGAGTTGATATCAATGCGGTACCGGCGGGGTGCAAACAAAAACCCCGCTTCTGGAGGGAGCGGGGTCAAGTCTGCTGCCGGAGTGGGTGAGAAAGGCGTCAAGACCCGAAACGGTCCCGCCGGGGGCGGGACCGTTTCGGGAGGATCGCCTAATAGCTCATGCCGAAGGAGAAGGTATGCACCGATTTGAAGAGCCCGAAATCCTGAAAGGCGTAATCGATGCGCAATCGGGAGGCGCCGAGGGGCTGGCGCACACCGAATCCGAGGGTCAGGCCGCGCTGATCGTAATTGCCCATATAGCCGGCGCGGAGCAGGAACTGCTCCCGGTAGGCGTATTCGATGCCGTATTTGGCTTTTTCCTTGAAATCGCGGGGGTGGCGCGTTTCAAAGCCGGCGGTCATCTTGTGCTCATTCTCGTCGCCGAGCCAGATGGAGAGGGGATCGAAGGAGAGGCTGAAGCTGACCGCGTAGGGAAGCGGGAACTTGGCCTCTTCATATTTGATCTCCCGGGAAAAATTTTGCATGGCCGCGCCGAACCGGATGTTGTAGAGGCGAAAATCGTAGATGGCGCCGATATCGATGGCGGGCTCGGAGAGGGCGTAGCTTTTTTCCTCCATGGTCATCGCCGGGTCATCCACATCCGAGCCGGTGACTCCGATCCAGGCGGAGCCGAGGTCCTGATGGGCGTATTTGACGTGGACGCCATAGGAAAAACGGTCGCTCACCCGCTGGCTGAAGGCCAGACCGATGGCGTAGGACTGGGGCGAAAAGGCCCCGGTCTCCTCGAAACCGAGCTCGTTGGCAGCGCGGCGGGTGCCGTAAAAATCGCCGTAATCCATGATCAGAGCGTCGAGGCCGATCACGCCAAAGCTGCCCAACTGGATGGCGCCCGCCAGGGCGCTGTGGTTGATATCAGCGATGCCGCGGGTATAGTTGATGTTGAAATCATATTTTCCCTCAAGCCAGCCCAGGCCGGCGGGATTCCAGAAGAGGGTGTTGCTGTTGCGCAGGGTCACCAGCCCGAGGCCGCCGCGACCGATCGCCTCGGCGGAGACCGGATTTTCCAGGAACCGGAAGCCCACCTGCCCCTTCTTGATGATCTCGGCGTGTCCGCAGGGGCTGAGGATCATCAGGGCCAGAGCACAAAGTATGAACAGGTGAATGGAGGTTTTCATAACATCTCCCGCTGTTAGATGGCTCAGAGCGCACGAGTCGGCGGTGTCGGGATTCATTCAGCGCACCACGATGAATTTTACGTACTGATCGGGCAGCTCCTTCCCCCCCACGTCCCGGGCCTCGGTGACGGTGAGGAGATAGATGCCGCTGACGATAAACTGATTGGAATCAGTGCGCTGGTCCCACACCACCTGGTCGGTGCCGAAATGGTCGAAGGAGGTGATCCGGTCGCCGGTTTCGGTGAAGACGCTGAGCTTGCAGCTGTAAGGCAGATTGACGAAGAGGATGCGCGATTCAGCACCGGGAAAACCCAGGCTGCCGGCGTTGATCGTCGCCGGGTTGGGGACGACGAGCACCTTGCCGGTGGTGGCGAGCCCTGCCTTGAAAGGGATGGCGGGCAGGCCGGTGCGGTTGGCGTAGCGCGCGCTCTCCAGTTTTTGGCCCGGGAAGAGGCCATCCGTGTTCTGGCTGCCGTCATCCAGAGCGGTGACGGCGTAATAGTAGCTGACGCCGCGGGTCACATCGGTATCGACATAGCGCTGGGTATTGCGATCCGTGATCTCGGCGATCATCTGCCACGCCTCGCCGGTGTAGCGGTCCTCCGGATCGAGAAAATAGGCTGCACCCTTTTTGCGATAGACGCGCCAGGCCTGCCAGTCGTCGACGCCGGTGTCGGGATCCTTGAACCAGGAAGCATCGGGGTAGGACCACTCGACGACGTTCTGGTCGGCATCGCTGGTCACGCTCAGGTCCGGAGCGGGCGGCGGATCGGGGACATTCAGGTTGCGGTTCCAGGCCCAGAGGGCGCGGTCGAGGGTTCGGGCGAGGGAGTCGCGCCCGGTGAGCATATAGTCGCGCTTCTGTTTGTCGGAGATATCGCCCTTGAACCAGCCGCGGCCGATGGAATCGGCCTTGGCGCCGGAGATCGAGCCCACGCCGATGGCGTAGACGACTGTGATGCTGTCATAGCGGCCGGCGGTGGCGTTTTTGGTCAATTCATAGGGGCCGACAGTGATGAAGCGCATCGGGCCTTTTTCCGGCGAGGTTGAAAAACCGGCGCTGATATTGTCGGGAGGGAACTTGCCGCGGCTGTCAAGGCCGAGGTAGGTGTCACGCAGGCCGAAATCGCGGCGGCCCCAGAGGTCGGCGACGATGCCGGCATGCGGCATGCTGAAGGGCTGGGAGAGATCCTCGCCCGGATCGGCGACCGACCTGGGCGCGTGCAGCAGGGCGTAACCGGGGATCATCGGCGAGACCAGACGGCCGTTGGTGCGGTCGGGGTCGCCGGTATGATCGGTGCTGCCGTTGGGGTAGGCGGTCGCACCCGACTTGGAATCATCCCAATAGTAGGCGATCTTGAGGCTGTCCCGCGCCGCTCCGTCTGCAAGCCGGGAGGGATAGGCGAACCAGCTGTCGAGATCATCCTCACCCTCAAAGGCAAAACCGCGCTGCACCTCATACTCGCCCGCCTTGGTAGGCCCAAAGCTGAAGGCGATCGGCCACCACAGCCTGATCTTCTGGTCGGGGAAAAAATCGATGTCGATGGGATTTTCGATCGGCCGTTTGGTCTCGCCGGTGAACTTGAAAGTCAGCTTCCAGATCAGGTAATCACTGTGATTGGGATTGCTGAACGCATGGATCTCGCCGCGCGTGCGGATGCCCCAGAAGGGCAGGATGTCCTCCCAGACCGCCTTGATATCCGACGAGAGCGCGGGATCGGTCTCCCAGCGGTATTCGCGCGTGAGCGGCACACCATCGACCATGATATTGGGCGGACGATGCCGGCGGACCTCCCAGGAGTAGTCGTTGCGGCCGACACTGGTGAAGGGAGTGGGGATGATCTTGTGCTGGCCGAGCTGGTCCACCGTGCCGCTGTCATCGAGGCAGACGGGATTGAAAATCTGATAGAGCATCTGGCTGTGCCACTGGTCCTGCGGCCAGTAAAAAAGCTCGGTGTTCTGCGGATCACTGCCGGTCAGCATCCAGCTGTACTGGCTGGTGAACTGGCCTTCTCCGTTGAGCTTTTTCATCTCCAGGTTGATCGCATTGACATCGATGAACATCGGCGGCCCGTTATAGTTGCGCTGCGCCATGCCGGTGCCCTGCATCAGCAGCAGTAAGAGCATCCCCCATGCGGGGAGGAATCTGCGTCTGCGGCTCATCTTTTGCTCCTTGCCAGGTTGGTCGTCATACATTCAATGCGGGACAGCGCGGCCGGCGGGGCTCTGCGCCCGTCCCGCAGTTCTTGATCAGAAATTGATCCGCAAGCCCACCAGCGCCCGGCGGGGATTAAGGAAAAGGGGCGCAGTAAACCAGCCGATATCGATATGCTCCTTGTCCCACTCGCCCATCTGGTCATCTCCGTGCTGATCGCCGGTCTCGAACGGGAAGCGCAGGGACTCCTTGTAGGCGTCGTACTGGGCGGTGCTCATGTTCCAGTACGAGAGGCGCTTCTGGTTGAGGAGGTTCTGGACGGTCAGGACCCCCTCGAGGCTGACGCCGCCGACGCGGAACATCTTGGAGGCGCGCAGATCGAGGTTGGAATAATCCACCACATCAATGCGCTTCCACAGCCGTTCCACCTCCTGGGGATTGACGATCACGCGGCCGCCGTCGCGCCAATCGAAGAAGAAATTGACAAAAATGTCCCCCAGCAGGGTGCTCGGCAGCCAGGTGATGCCATCGAGGATGCCGCCCTCTCCGGGGGTGATCTTTTTAAGGGCGCTGTGAATTTCGGAGGATCGCGGCGAGTGCAGGGTCAGGTTGAAATTGCCGCGCGGCCGCGGTTCGGTGATGGTGAGGTTGGGCCAGCGTTGCTCGTCGATCGCCTTGAGGCGGTTCTCATAGACCGTGGCCAGGCCGCTGCTGCCCCGCGACTGCAGCATGTATTCATAGTTGCCCCAGAAGGTGACGTAGTGGCCGAGGTTCTTTTCCAGGCGCACCTCGAGGCCGCGGATATCCTTGTAGGAATCCGGGTAGTAGCGGGAGATGCTGACCTCTTCCCAATAGTCGACGTAGGTGCGGCTGAGCGGCTCCCCCTTGATATCCTTGTAATAGAGAGTGACGTTGAAGAGGAAACTATTCAAGAAGCGCTGCTCGTAGCCGAATTCGTAGGCGACCGTCCTGGCCATATCGAGGTCGACTGAAGGCACGCTGGCCCAGCCCGGACCGGTTGCGAGGTTGTAAATGAAGTGGATATTGGGCCGCTGATAAAAGTGACCATAATTAAAGTATAATTTGCTGCCCAAGGTGATGGGAAAGGAGACGCCGAGGCGCGGCGAGAGTTTGAACTGCGCGCCATCGCCGCCCTCAGGCCAGCCGGTGGGGGAATCCAGCTCCTCGCGGAAGGAGACCCAGCGCTCCCAGCTCCCGAAACGTCCGGGCAGGTATTCATAGATCAGATTGTAGAGGTTGGCATAATCCTCATCCAGCGGGTGGCGCACCTCGAAGGGCTGTTTCTGCGGATTGAAATATTCGGCGCGAAGGCCGACATTGGCGATCATCCCCTGGAATTCGAGTTTGTCCTGGAGGTAGAGGCCGATTTCGACAGGTTTGGCGGTGAAGTACTGCCAGGTATCGGGGGTCCAGCTCTGCTCGGACTGGGCCCAGGTGCCGGAATTGACCTTGAGATAGTTGTAACGGATGTCGAATCCGGTCTCGACCTGGTGATGGCGGCCGATCTGGGTAGTGACGTCGCCCCGCAAACTGGCCAGCCAGGTGTAGGAGGAGTCGGCCGCCTGCAGACCGCCGTAGAGCCAGAAGAGGTTGTTGATGTCGGTTAACCAGTTGGTGGAGCCGTTGGGCGTGCCCATGGTCGGGGCGTTGAGCACCCGCCACTTGTCGGTCAGGGAGATCCAGGCATCCGCCCGGCTGGTATCCAGGGCGAAGGGCTTGAGGGTATGGTCATTGTAGCTGAACTGGAATTCGAGATCGTAAAAGGTCCGGGGCGAAATGGAGTGGGTCAGCTTGGCACCGCCGAGAATATAGCGCTGGTCGTAGAACTGGAGGCGGCTCTTGTTGAACATCTGCGCAAAGCCGTTGGAGCCCCCCAGCAGCGCCGCCTGCTGGGTCACCGAGGCGGAATTGGAGCTGAGGAAATTGAAACGGGAAGAGTTGTCGATCAGCGCCCCGCCAAAAGTCGAGGCGGAACCCGCGGTGATGGTATTGACGCTGGCATACATGCCGTTGAGCGACAATTTCATCGCGGGCGTCATCATGGTGGTGACTTTCGCCTGGGTGTTCCAGTCGATATAATTGTCGCGCGGGCCGATGGGGAAAGCGTACTGGGTATCCTCATACTTGCCGCCGAACATGAAGGTGGAGCGCTTGGCGAAACCGCCCCAGAGGGGAATCCAGGCGCCCGGCAGCGGTCCGGTCAGAGTGCCTTCCAGGTAATAATCGGGCTCGCCGGCGAATTCGTACTGCGGGTGCTGCAGCATCCACAGCTCGCGTTTCTGCGCCGCGGTCAGGACCGCACTCTTGGGCAGGCCGATCGCCTCATAGTTGTTGCGGCCCTCATATTTGTTGTTCCATCCCCGGAAAAAACGCAGCTCGGGGGGCACCAGTTTGTTATCGATCGTCCCCTTCCAGGCAAAGCCGGTCGCGCCGGTATCGGCAAAGACGCGGTAGATCCACGAATCATCGCTCCAGGGATTGTTGCCGAAAAACTTGCGCTCCGTGGAGGGGGTCATGTCAGCTTTGAGGGAAAAAGTGTATTTGTCGCGATTGCCCTCCTTGGTGACCACGTTGACCAGGCCGGAGCGGAAACCGCCGTATTTGGACTCAAAGCCGCCGGTGAGGACCTGCAACTCCTCTACGGAGGTTGAGTTGAGCGAGAGATAGGAATTCTCCGAGCGGGGATCGCGCAAAGAGATGCCGTCGATGCGGACATCGGTCTCGCGGATGGCGCCGCCGCGGATGCTCAAGCCATTGCCGTCGGTGTTGGCGACCAGCTCGACGCCCTTGATAGTGTTGACAAACTCGTCGACGCGCATCACCGGCGCCTCATCGATACGCTGGGTGGTGATGATCTCCTGCGTGCTGGAGACATCGGCCTTGATCACCTCCCGCTGTGCGACTACCTGCACCGCTCCTACGTCGACCGCAGTCTGCCCGAGGCCGAAATTGAGGGGAGTGGTGCGGTCAAGATTCACCCGCACCTGGCGCTGTACCATCGGGATATAGCCCACCATGGTCGCGCGCACATCATAGTTACCGGGCGGAATATTGAGGATGACGTAATAGCCCTCCAGGTCGGCGGTCGCTCCCAGCCGGCCGGAGAGAGAGACCGCCTTGCCTCCCTCCCACTGCGCCTCGACAATGATGTTGGCGCCGGGCAGCGCCTCACCGTTCGCCTTGTCGACAATCCGGCCGGCGATCTTGCCGCTGGCCGCCAGCGCGGGTTGAGCGCACAAAACAATGATGAGCCCTGTCAGCGTCAAATAAACGGCCCTGTTAAGCCTCGCGAACATGACTGAACCTCCTTGTGAGGATGATAGAACGGGTCGTGCTGCGAAAATTCGGGGGAATAAACGCCCTGCTGCGGCAACAGCGGGAGCAAGGGGAATGGCGAAGCAGAAGTTATGCATCAGGAGCGGGATCCCTCTTCAGGGAAATAAGATGTTTTCTTTATTGAATATAGCAATTGTGTCGGAGTGAAGCAAGTTTTTTTCACTTGCATTTGTGTCCAGATTTTGGCATTTTTGTTTCATCGGTCACCCACGTTATGCACTGAGGAGGAATGATCACGCAGGTACTGGGACTTGATCTGGGCGGCACCAAGATTGCCGCGGCCCGCTTTGCAGAGGACGGTAGGCTCCTGCACCGGGAGAGCGCCCTGCTCGATGGGCGCGAGGGCAACGCAGTCGGCGCGCTGATCACAGCAACCGCCCGCAAACTCATTGGAGAGGACGAAATCGCCGCCATCGGCCTCTGCGTTCCGGGCATCTATTATGCGCGCAGGGGCAGGGTCTGGGCGCCCAACATCCCCGGTTGGGACGACTATCCGCTGCTGGACGAGCTCCAGCACGCCTTTCCCGCTGCCGCGGTCCGCATCGACAGCGACCGCGCCTGCTACATCCTCGGCGAGACCTGGCAGGGAGCGGCGCGCGGCTGCCGCGACGCCATCTTTCTCGCGGTCGGCACCGGTATCGGCGCCGGTATCCTCGTCGATGGCCGCATCCTGCGCGGCCATGATGATATCGCCGGGGCCGTCGGCTGGATGGGACTGGTTCAGCCCTGGCAGCAAAAGTACGCCGCATGCGGCTGCTTTGAATACTACGCCGCCGGCGACGGACTTGCCCGGGTCGCCGGGGAGTATCTCGCCGCCGACCCCGCCAGCCGGAGCCCGCTGCGCGCCAAAGCTGCGGCAGAGCTCAAGGGCGCGGATATCTTTGCCGCTTTTGATCAGGGCGACCCCCTGGCCCGGCGCATCCTCGACGAGGCCATCGTCCATTGGGGAATGGCCGTGGCCAATCTGGTCAGCGCCTTCAATCCTGAAAAGATCATCCTCGGCGGCGGCGTCTTCGGCCCCGCCGCCCGTTTTATCGGCCGCATTCACGCTGAGGCCAGCAAGTGGGCCCAGCCCATCGCCTTCTCCCGGGTGACACTGGAGATCTCAACCCTCGGCGGCGATGCCGGCCTCATCGGCGCCGGCAGCCTGGCGCTGGCGGCGGCGCGCGACTGATCCTCCGCCCCCGGCCGGACCGGCCAGGCGTATTCGTCCGCCCCGCGAGCCTCTGCTGACTCCTGCACAGCGGATATCGACGCACACTCTAACCACAGGATACCCTATGGCGTATAACCGTAAAGCCGTCTTCAGCGCCGCCTGCGTGGCGATGTTCATCTTCGGCATCGTCATGTCCATTCTCGGCGCCCTCCTCCCCTCGGTCATCGAACAGTTCGGCCTCGACAAGGCCATGGCCGGATCGCTCTTCCCCCTCATGACCATCGGCATGCTCCTGGGCTCTCTCTTCTTCGGCCCGATCGTCGACCGTTACGGCTACAAGAGCCTGCTGATCGTCTGCTCCACATTTGTCCTCGCCGGCCTGGTGATGATCGGCCGGGCCGGGGGGCTCGATGTGCTGCGCGCGGCCATGTTCCTGATCGGACTCGGCGGCGGGGTCATCAATGGCGCCTCCAATGCCCTCGTCTCCGACATCTACGAGGAAGAGCGCGGCGCCCGGCTGAGCCTGCTCGGGGTCTTTTTCGGCATCAGTGCCTTCAGCATCCCCTTCCTCCTCGGTCTGCTCATGAAAAGCCTCGGCTACGCCCGCCTGGCCGCCCTGGTCGGTGCGGCTGTTGCTGTCCCGATTCTCTTTTTTCTCCTCATCCGCTTCCCCGAACCCAAGCAGAAACAAGGCTTTCCGCTCAAGGAGGGCGCCAGGCTGATCAAAGAGGCGCCCCTGCTCCTCTTCGGACTGATGCTCTTCTTCGAGAGCGGCATGGAGATGACCATGGGGGGCTGGTCGGCCACCTTTTTCAACGAAGCCCTGGCGGTCGAAAGCTCGCGGGCGGTGATCTATCTCTCTTTCTTCTGGCTGGCGCTGATGGCCGCGCGGCTGATTCTGCCGCGGCTGCTGCAGCGCTGCGACGCGGGACGGCTGCTGGTCAGCTTTATCACCATCGCTTTTCTCGGCACCCTCCTGCTCCTTTCGGCCGGCGAGGTGGGAGAGGCCTTGCCCGGTCTGATGCTGGTGGGCTTTGGTTTTGCCGCAGTCTATCCCATTGTCCTCGGCTTCGTCGGCGATCGCTATCCCCATCTCAGCGGCACCGCCTTCAGCATGGTTTTTGTCATGGCCCTCACCGGGGGCAGCCTCATGCCCTGGATTTCGGGTCTGCTGGGCAAAGCTCATGGCCTGCGCCTGGCCCTCGCCATTGTTCCGGCCGGTCTGGTCCTGATGACCCTGGTCTTTATAATTGTGCGCAACAAATATCCTGAAAAGAAAAAGGAGTAAAATATGCTGGCAAAACAGTGGCTGGATAACGCCCGCGGGGTGATGGACAAGATTGAGTCCACCCAGATCGAGAATATCAACAAGGCGGCCGGGTTGATGGCCGATGCCATCGGCGGTGGCCATTGGGTCCATACCTTCGGCTGCGGACATGCGACCCTGCCGATCGAGGAAATGTATCCCCGCATCGGCGGCTTTGTCGGTTTTCATCCGATGATCGAGATCCCGCTCTCCTTCTTCACCCACATCGTCGGAGAGATGGGCGTGCACCAGTTTGTCTTTCTCGAACGTGTCGAGGGGTACGGCCAGCAGATCATGAAATCCTATAATTTCGACCAGAACGACGTTATGTGGCTCTTTTCCCATTCAGGCATCAACAATGTCAATATCGACATCGCCCTGGAAGCCCGGCGGATGGGCATGAAAATCGTCGTCTTCGGCTCCGCCGGCGAGTTCTCCGGGGTCAAGACCCGCCACTCCTCCGGCAAGCAGATCTTTGAACTGGCCGATGTCGTGGTCGATACCTGTGTACCGGCTCAGGACGCCTCGGTGCCGCTGATGAACCATGTCGACAAGATCGGACCGGTTTCGACCATGGCCTTCGTCACTGCCGTATGGATGACCATCAGCACTGTGGCCGAGATCCTCGCCGGACGCGGCGTCAAGCTCTACATCCATCCCTCGCACAATGTGCCGGGCGACACCACCGCCCGCCAGCGGCTGGATGAGGCCCTGGCCGAGTACAAGCGGCGGATCGCTGGAGTATAAAAAAAAGCCCGGTGCGCCGATGGCGCACCGGGCAAAGCCGGCGCGGCGTTAAAGTCAGACCGCTCAATAGGGCAAGTTGTTCTCCTCCCGCATCTCTTCAATGCGGAGGACCTGGGTGACGAGATATCTGCTCATGCCCCGCCACGGCAGGGGATGGAGATATTCCTTATATCTCAGTTCGACAAACTTGCCGCTGGCGTTTTCGAGCTTTTTGGCGACATCGTCCGAGACCACGCTGAATTCGAATTCATTGCTTTGCATCGACCCCGGCGCCGGCGTCTTGAAGCCGGTTTGAATCAGGCGTCCCTCCCAGGTCTTGAAGAGATAGCCTTTCTTCACCAGAAAGTTGAGGTCGCCCGCTTTGACGCCCTCGCCGAAAACAAAATAGTAACGCCACCAGAAAAAGAGGCCCAGGACGATGAGGAGTAAGAACGCCCCGCAGCCGATATACTTCTTGCCTTTCATCTATCTGTTCTCCCTGGTTTAAACCATAGACAGGATTTGCGGGAAAAATTAGCTAATCGCCCGGCTAAAAGCAAGCAAAATGTCACCATGCCCCGGCGCGCCCTCAAAATAATCGGCCGCTGAAGCGGCCGGCAGGGAAAATCGAGAATAAAATCAGCTGTTTTTTGGTTTGTATTTTATACCCTGGTATTCCAACGAAAACAAAGGAGAAAACCATGGCAAAAAATCAGGATGTAAAACCCAAAGAAAACAAGAAAAAATCGGGAAAAAGCCTGAAAGAGAAACGGGCTGAAAAAAAAGCCAAAAAGGGCTCCAAATAGTCCCTGATTGAAAAGGGCGGCTGCCGGCCGCCCTTGGTCTTTTTTAATCTCCCTCCCGTCGCAGCCGGTCTCCGGCCTACCCGGCTGACGCCGGTGGGCACGCCAAAGCAGGAGTAAAACAACTTGACGAGCATGCACAAGAGTATTGAAGGAGAACTCACCGATCTCAGAGAGCGCCTTGGGCCCTCTCCCGTCGCGCCGGTCTTTGCAGGATTGGCCTTTTTCCGCTACCGCGTCACTGCGGGCAGCGGCGTCGATCTGATCCGCGAAGTGGGCCGCAAGACCGGCTACCGCCTCGCCAGGGCCTGGAAAGAACGCGAGGCCGACGCGCTCTATTACGAACTGCTGCTCGATCCCTCTCTGCCGGCGATGATCATCCATGAAAACGGACGGAGCCTGGAGGGCTATCCGAGACTCGATGCCCTCGCTTTCCGCGTCACCGATTTGCAGCCGGTCCGCGACAGCCTGCAAAATGGCTGCATCCCCAGCCGTGAAGAGCCCTGGGGGATCGCCACTGAACCGATCCCCGGCCCCGGAGACCGCTTTATTTATCTCATGGCGGGGGCACCGGCCTGGCACGACGCGCCCGGACTGGAACCCCTGCCGATCGACCCGGCTGCAGTCGGCATCGCCCCTTTCGGCGATGTGCGAGACAGCATCGGGCATCTCGATCACATCGCCTACCGCGTCCCTGTGGCCTATGTGAGACGGACGGCGGAGATGATCATGAAACTGACCGGCTACTCCTTCGATTCCTGTTATTCCGTGGCCGATCAGAACGCCGAGACCATGGTCTTCCGCTGGGGTGAGCGCAAGCCCGCGATCGTCGTCTCCTATGGCTGGGACGAGCAATCTGTGGTCCACGCCTATACAGCGAAATATGGCCCCCGCGTCCACCATACCGCCTATTACACGGATGATCTGCGCGCTGTCCTGCTCCGCCAGAAGGAACTCGGACTCAACTTCACCACCGAGGCCCTCATCGGCGACGAAACGCGCGGCATCCTGCAAATCTTCAGCTCCCCATCCCCCTTCAGTCACGAGATCACCGAATATGTGCAGCGCTTCGGCTCTTTCACCGGCTTTTTTGACAAGGGAAATGTCGGCGAGCTGATGGGGTCGACGAAGCACCTGAACTAGGCGAACGCCCTATTCCCTCTAGCGCTGCGGGCCGGTGCATGCCATGGCCGGTCCGTGCGCCCCCTCCTGTCACCTTATCAGCGTAACGCGTCTGACCTCGGCTTTTCCGGCGACCCGGGCCTGCATGAGATACTCGCCCGGCGGCAGCGGTACACCCGCGTCATCGCGGCCGTCCCAGCGCAGCAGATGCTCCCCGGCGGCCAGCCTGCCGGCATCGATACGCCGCACCCGCCGGCCCAGCAAATTAAAAACGGAAAGAGCGACACCGGCGCTCTCCGGCAGACGCAGGCGCAGCTGCGTGCTGAGGCTGAAAGGATTGGGCCAAGCCGCCGGCAGCTCAAACCGATCAGGCCCCGCCAGAACGACGGCGATCTCTCCGGAGAGGCTGGCGCTGCCGTCGAGATCGACCTGCCGCAGACGATAAAAGTACCTCCCCGGCATCAGCCCCCGATCCTCATAGAGATACTCCTGCCCCATGGCCGAGGTGCCCATCCCCGGGACAAACTCAATACTTTCAAATCCGCCGGCCTCCCCTTTGCGCTCCACTTCGAAACCAAGATTGCTGGTTTCGCTCGCAGTCCGCCAGGTCAGGACGACCTCCGGATAACGCGCGGCGGCCGTGAAACGGACCAGTTCGACCGGCACGGTGGTGAAATTCACCCTGTGGCCCAATACCGTGCTGCGGCCGCCAGGGGGCATGCCCAGGAAAGCGAAAAAGACCGTATTCTTTAGGTGATGAAGCTTTATATCCGTGAATTCATGCGCGGAATCGGATTCACCCAGGGTGTGATAGATGGGCAGATCCGAGGCCGCCGGGAAGAGGGCGAATTTCAGGCGCCAGGCCTCTCCACTTTTCTCCTGCCAGGCGAATACCCGCTGCCCCTGATCATCCACAAAAAGGGAGGGCTTTTCTCTCGCCGCGGAGAGTTCGGGCTGATCGAGACGGAGATTATCACCGCTGGGCAAACCCCAGCGATCGAACTGCTGCGTATAGATCGCCGCGCTCTTGTCCCGGGTATCCTCCCAGACAATCTGCAGCAGGTTTTCATTGCCCGCCACAGCGGGCCGCCACTGCAAGCTTCTCGAGGCATCCGCATTGACGACAAAATTATCGCCCCGTTTGACTCCGTCCGCCTTGAAAATCTGGGCATAGATCTCGGAATCCCCCGCACGCTTGTCCTCCCAGACGACGGCGGTCTGGCCGCTGCTGTAGACACCGATCTCCGGAATCCACTGCAGGCTGTTCTCGTCATCGTTCACCTTGATGGCCGGCGCCTGCGGGAGCGCGGCGAGACTGAGGGTGCGCATGTAGATATTGTAATCCCCCCCATCCTTCTGGAGCCAGACGACATGTGTGCTGTCGCCCCACGATTCGGTTTTGGGAAATAACTGCGGAGTCTCCGCCAAAGGTGAAACCGTGACGGCCGGAGCCGGCATACTGCCATCCGCCTGAACCAGGCGCGCCATAATTTGCGGCGCCGGTCCGGTGTAATCCTCCCAACAGACCAGGAAACGGCCGTCGGACAAGGCACAGAGATCGGGTGCGATCTGGGCGGCCTTGATGCCGGGCGGATTGACCTTGATGTTCACACCAACGGGCGTATAGGTCAGATCGAAAAGCTGGGCATAAATATCGGGATTGTCCAGGCCGCTGCGATGGTCCTGCCAGACCACGAGGATGCGGTTGCTCACCGTGCTGACGGCCAGATTGGCACTGCTGGCGAGCGAATCAGTCTGTGGAACCTTCACGAAAGGATCGTAAGCCTCCGTCATCGCTCCGAACACTGGCCCGGATGCGGCAGAGAGCAGCCCCGCCCCGGCCAGACTTCGTCCCGCAGGGAGTGGAGCGGCAACCGCCGCCAAAAGGGCTTTCCGGACCGTCTCGGACGGCTTTTCACAGTCCAGACGATGCTGATACAGATTCAGCCTGTGCTCCAGCCATGGCGCGGTCTGCAGCAACCCCGTGACTAAAGGGTCCAGATCCGGCGTTCCGGCCATCACGCCGGAGAGAGCCGTTGAAAACAGGGTGACTGCCAGAAAAAGG
>Ga0116149_1003911_pt1 | contig 15048 bp, 6 predicted proteins | sample AD_UKC057_MetaG_FD_89787 | JGI IMG/M metagenome (GOLD analysis project Ga0116149, IMG submission 89787) | Active sludge microbial communities of municipal wastewater-treating anaerobic digesters from USA - AD_UKC057_MetaG | ecosystem: Engineered > Bioreactor > Anaerobic > Digestate | place: USA... | reverse complement strand
TCTTCGAGGATGCGGAGCGCGGGGCGCTGCCGTGGGACGACGCCTGGGTGCGCACGCTGCATCAGCGCGTCAAGGGGATGCATTGGAACTGCCTGCGCTACTGTATCGGCCTGGCGCCCGACCGCTGGTACGACATCGCCGACGAGGAAGGCGTTCTGATTCAGAATGAATTCCCGATCTGGTACGGCGGGGATGTGCCGCAAGAGATGACCGTGGACGAGCTGGCTCGGGAATACGGCGAGTGGCTGCGCGACCAATGGAACCATCCGTGCGTCGTGATCTGGGACGCCTGCAACGAGACGCGAAGCAAGAAGACCGGCGATGCCTTGATGCGCGTCCGCGGGCTCGATCTGTCCGATCGTCCCTGGGACGACGGCTACTCCTGGCCGCGGCGTCCCGGGGACACCAGTGAGCAGCATCCGTATCAATTCAGCACTCCCGGCTTCCGTCCGGCCCGCCTTGCCACGGCGAATCCCGATCCGGAGTCCTACAAGAACGGGGGCGGCGACGGTCGGCATGCCATCATCAACAACGAATACGGGTGGCATTGGGTCAACCGTGATGGCACGGCGACGACGCTGACACGGGGGATCTACGAGGCCGTTCTGGGGGACAAAGCCACACCGCAACAGCGGTTTCATATGCAAGCCACCTGGCTGGCGGCCGCGACCGAGTTTTGGCGCGCCCACCGCCAGTGCGCGGCGGTCATGCATTTTGTCACGCTGGGCTATTCGCGCCCCGACGGCCAGACTTCGGACCACTGGAGGCCGGGGGGGGTTGCCACGCTCGAGTGGGAGCCGGAGTTTCACAAATACGTGCGCGACGCGTTTGCGCCCGTGGGATTGATGGTCAACTTCGGCAAGGACAGGGTGCCGCCGGGTTCGACCACCCCTGTGTCCGTCATCGTGATCAACGATCTGCCAACGCCGTGGCGCGGCCCGGTGACGCTCCGGGTGAAGTGCGGCGGCCGCGTGGCGCACGAGGAGCGGCAGGAAACGGCCCTTGCCGCGTGGGCGACCGGCACGCTCAGCTTCAATATCGCCTGGCCCGATCGGGAAGGCCCTGCCCTGCTCGAAGCTGAGCTGCGCGGGGCCGATGGCCAGCCCGTTCGCAGCGCGCGTGAGTTGGCGATCAAGGACCAGCCTGTCTCGTTCGCGGAGGCGTGCGCCGTGACCGCCTCGTCGGTCCATCAACCGGTTTATCGGCCCGAAAACGCCGTGGACGGAGACGAAAACAGTTACTGGTCATCGGCATTCCAGGATGACGCCTGGCTGGCCGCGGACCTGGGCGTGGCCAGGCGGATTGGCCGCGTGACGATCCTCTGGGAAACCGCCTTTGCCAGGGCCTTCTCGATCGAGGTCTCCGCGGATGGCACGTCCTGGACGGAAGTCTACAGGACACAAGACGCCAGGGGCGGCACGACGGAGATCGCGTTCGCGCCGACTCAAGCCCGCCATGTGCGGATTGTCTGTGCCGCGCGTGGCACGCAATGGGGCCACGCCATCCGCGAGCTCGGGGTTTACCCCTGAGCCTGCATTCCTCTCCATCCGAAGCGACAAGGCGGGTTCTCCTGGCCCGGTTATTCCATACGCTCCGGGAGTAACCGTAACCGGGCCAGGATCAAAGGCCAGGCGCGCCTGTCAGGCCACCGTTGGCAATTGCTGGACTTGGATGCCGACTTTCTTTGCTGCGTAGACGATCTCCCGCGTCCAGTCGCCGTAGGCGATCTGGCAATGGAAACCGCGCATATTGCGGATGACATCCTGGGTGGCGGCATCGAGCGCGACTTCGATCTGGCCGCGGCAGGTTGCCAGGAAGGGGGTGTCGACGGTTGTGCCGGTCAGGGCGAGCCAATGCTTGGCCTCGAAGTCCGGCTTGACGATCGTGACCTTCTGTCCACGGCGGAAGTGCACATGAGTGGCCGCGCCGTGGTCCGATTCGTAGTGCGTGACGAGCGTCACCGGCTCGAGCTTCTGGCCATCCATGCGCCGGGGCGCGGTGCAATGGGCGAAGAGCATGCGCCCGCGGTGGGGGATGGTGGGATTGCAGAAGTAGGTGGGGCGGCCGGCGGTGAAATGGAGCAGGATCCCAGCCGGGATATTCACGAAATCCGATTCGCAGTAGGCCATGTAGCCGTCGTCGTTGATGAGAGTCAGTGTCATGCAGGGCATGATGCCGGCGTAGCTGGCCATGCAACCGTTCGTGGTCACCGCGCAGGCGTCGTGCTCGCGCATCAGTTGGTGGAACACCCCCTTGAGCAGAAACGCTTCGGCCACGGATTCCTCGGGGATCTGGGATTTGACACCTCGGGCATCGAGGTAGGCACGGGCCTCGGACCGGCTGCGATCGACGGCGGCTGAGTCCTTCCGGGCGGTCTCGATGCGGGCATGCACCTCGGGGATTGGCGCGGTGATCATGTCGATCTGAAACCGCTGCCGGGCGCGCTCGGGCGCCTGGGGACACGACCAGCCGCTGGGGCCGCCGACGCACACGATTCGGCGTCCGGTCGTGTTCTTCAATCCATAGAGCCCCCGCAGCCGCCAGAGAATCTCCCCCTGATCGTCCACCACGATGTCTTCGAGGCCGGCAACCGTCTGCTTGACCGAGTCGGTGTGGCTGCGCAGGAAACGCGAGTCGACGATCTCGTGCCAGAGGTAGTAGGGACCGGACCTGTCGCGGACGAAGATCACCATCGGTTTTCCAACACCCGCCAGGGCCTCGAAAAGGTCTGTGCCGCCGCCGGATGCGTAGACCAGCAATGCGTCGGCCTGGGTGCTCTTGAGCGCCTCGACCTGGGGCTTCGCGCTGACCCTCGCCGTGGGAATGAACGTGACTCCGAAATCGGCCCCGTTCTTGAGTTGCCACAATTCACGGTCGATGCGTCCCAGCTCCTCGGTCACGCCTTCCTCGGTCTGGACGTCGCCCCACGGGCGCCAGCTCCGTCCCGGGACCCGTTGAGTCAGGCCGTACATGAGCACCGGTTGCACGCGCAGATCGCTCGCCCCGATCCGCATATCGAGCGGTTGGGCGGCGAACGCCTGGCGACTCAGGACGCCGCTCGCCGCGGCCAGGCTGAACGTTGCCGTTGTCTGCAGGAATTCACGTCGTTTCATGTTCATAGGGCTTGTGTGTTGCAGTGGTTCGCAGTTGTGGCTATGCCGCAATGGTACGGTGCCCCGGCCTGCCTCGGCAAGCGCTTTGCCAGGAATTTGAGCGCTCTCGGTGCATCTGGTTGTTGTCGGTGTTCTGTCGCCCGGTGAGGGCACCGGGCCTTCACCGGATCGAGACTCCCGGTGTAGGCCGCGTGCCCCCACGCGGCGCATACTCGATTCCCACCGACAACCTCCAGATGCACGGCCGCGCTTTCACGCCCGGCAGACCGCAGACTGACTGTCGGGTGGCCGGGGATGGGAGATGGGGGGGGGCACGGTGGAAGGAAATTGTTGCCGCTGTTGATGCGGCGCGTTACAGGTGAGCATGTCCATGATCGCTCGCGGCCGTCCGTTGCCAGGTGGTCGCATCGCACGAAGTCGGCTTCGGTGGTGGCGGCTTCGATCGTGTTGCCTCCTCGCGGCGTTGTGCATCGGCGTGACGGGATTGCAGGCGGCCCGGCTGGCGTCGCTCTACGCGCATCCCACAGTCGAAGACGCGCACGGCGTGATCGCTCCGTGGCATCGAGGTTTGAACGGACAACTCGACGAGCGGATCAACCTGGCCGTTGCTATCTACAAGCGGTATCCGTGGGTCGGCGCCGAGAAGGCGGTGATGGCTGCGCCGGACTTCGTGTACAACTCGCACTGGAGCATCCAGCCCGACGGGACGATTGTGATCCCGCCGACGACAGACTGGATGTGCGGCGACCTGAGCCAGCGCGCCTGGAGCATCATCAAAGGTTTGACCGCCCATTACCAGTACAGCGGTGATCCGATCGCGTTTGTCTACATTCCCCTGATGGCGGATTACATCCTCGATTACGGGCAGACGGCCGCGGATGACCCGGCCTGGCCGCTTTTCCCCATCAGCACGCCGACATTGGGCAAGGCCTATGGGCGCTGCGATCCGCGCGGGCGCAACCAACTCGATCTGTGTGCGGTGCTCGGCACCGAGATCCTGCGGGCTCACAAGCTCACGGGCGACTTGCGATACCTTGATGCGGCCCGGCGCTGGGGCGACCTGTTCGCGGCGCACTGCGACTTCGATCCTGGGGAATCGCCCTGGGACCGGTACGTCGATCCTTCGGTTGTTGGCTGGTCGGACGTGCTGACCGGGTCCGCGGCGATGATTGCGAACTTCCTGGACGACCTCATCGACATTGGGCACCGCGGACGGGACGACGCCGTTGTGCGGGCTCGGGATCGGGCGCGGCGGTTTCTGCGCGACCAGATGCTGCCGCGCTGGCTGGTGAACGAGACCTGGGGCCGCAGTTATTGGGATTGGGACAATCCGATCATGTGCGGCACGGTGTCGATGATCTGCGACTACTTCTTGCGCGCCCGGGCCGATTTTCCGAACGGGCGGGTGGACGTGCGGAACATCCTGTTGCTGATTGCCAACCGGAACAGCGCCGATCCGGCGTCGATGGGCGACACCTACAGCGGGGCGTGGGCGTGGCCCGAGTCATCGGTCTGCTGCGGGACTTCGCTGTCCTACAACCAGTACACGGCGGCGCCGACGATCATTCGCTACGGCGCGATCGAGAGCGATCCCTGGGCAGTCGAGATCGGGCGGCGGATGATCCTGATGGCGACCTATGACAGCGACACCAACGGCGTGGTGAAGGACGGCCTGCTCGGCCAGGCGGTAGCGACGGGGGAGTGGTCGAATCTGGCTCATCCATGGCCGCTGTGCCAGGCGCTCGAAGCGATGGCCTGGATGCCGCGCGAACTTGGGCCGAACCGGGAGAACCACATTGTGCGTTGCGCCTCGGTTGTGCAGGACGTGCGCTACGAAAAAGGCCGGGTGTCTTACCGGACCTACGACGCGCGGCCGCCTGCCCTCGATGTGCTCCGGCTCGCCTTTGAACCCAGACAGATCAGGGCCGACGATGCGCCGCTCCCGCGCCGAACGGACCTCGAAGCCAATGGCTACGTCGTCGAGGCGTTGTCCAATGGCGATTGTCTCGTGCAGGTTCGCCACGACGGTCGGCGCGCCATTGCGGTGGAAGGACCCGATCCGCAGACCTGGCGGCCGGCCTCCGAATGCGAGTGGGATGGGCGATGGACTCTGGAAGTGCCGGAATCGCACCATAGCGCCGTGGCCCCGGCCACGCCATCGTCACACGCCCCCGCGGTTGCGGGAGAACAGTCCTCACCGGTCGGATCCGGGCATCAAGACGGAGCGGCGCGGAGCGCGACACGGCTTGCGACTGTGCAGGGCGCGACGATGGCCGTGACGTTCCAGGGCAATCAAGCGCGCCTCATCGGCACAGTGGACGCCGATGGCGGGTGGGCGGATGCGTATGTGGACGGCGTCAGGCAGCTCACGCGGATCGAGTGCTGGAATCCTCAGCGGCGTGACGGGCGGCTCCTCTTCGTGAAGAACGGACTCAGCGACGGGCTGCATGAACTGAAGGTTGTCGCGCGCGGCGAGAAGAACCCGCTCTCGCGCGGCACGGCGATTCGGATCGAGGGCGTTCAGTGTTCGGACGCCACCGGCGATGCCGGCTACGGCTCCGGCGGCGGGCCGGTCGGGCCGCAGCGCATGATCTTCGGCTATCCGAAGCGGGCGGACTACGTCGACTCGAACGGACAGGCCTGGCGTCCGGCGACCGAGTTCGTCATCCGGCTGGGCGGCGGCCAGGACACAGTCGCGCGTTCGTGGTGGACGACGCGGCGGACGAAGTGGGTGGGCAACACGCGCGATCCAGAGCTTTACCGTTACGGCGTTCACGGCAAGGAATTCAGAGTCAACCTGACAGCCGGGCCCGGGCGCTACCGGCTGACCCTGAAATGGGCTGACACGGCCGAGACACCCTGGATGGAGCGGGAGAACGGATGGAACCGCGTGGTTCGTCTGACGTCTGTCTGGATCAATGGCGAGCCGGCGGTCGACAGATTGGATGCGGCCAAGGAAGCGGGCGGACCATTCCGGGCGATCGACCGGATGTTCAGCCCGGTCGAGCCGCGCAACGGGATTGTCGAAGTGCGGTTCCAGGGCGTGGACGGCGGAGAGGCCATGATCCAGGCGCTGGAACTTGCACCGATCAACGAGTAAGGGCGGCCTGGCCCGCATGTTTCACACTCGGTCCGTGCGCATGGCGATGAGACTTCGCAAGAGGAATGCTGTGCGGGCTAGTTCGACTGGCGGGGCTGGTAGCGCCAATCCACTTTGTCCTGATAGGCCATGGTTTCATGGACGAGCGCGAAGAGGCCGGGATCGTAGGTGGCGAGTCGTTCGCGCGTGTTCACGGGCGTCGGGCTGCCCTGCGGCGCTGAATGCGGCCCGGACGCGTCGAAATAGGCGAGCACGCCGGCGCACCAGTACGCGAACCTGTCCCGCGCCGCCTGGGTGCCCGCCCACTTGACCGCGGCCCTGGCCTGGTTGAAGCGTGCCGTGACGGCCTGGTCGAATTCCACATCCAAGCGTTTCACGCGCAGTTCGTACTGTTGGTTGCCGCGGTAATCGGGAATCACGGGACGCAAGCCTGCGACTCTGTAGGCGGCCTCGGCCAGAACCGCGATGACCGGGCTGCCCGCGGACCAGGGTGACGCCGCGTCGGCCAACACATCTTCCTGTGCCACGACGAGCAGGTTCAGATCCGGATTGCAGGTCGGCCCGCGCGACGCGCCGTCCGTCGACGGCTTTTCGGACGCCCGCTTCCATTCCGGCAGATCGGCCAGTTGCTCGCCCGGCCCGAGCACGACCAGTTTGAAGCCCTGGTTGATCAAGGCTTTGAGGATGTCGTGGCGGTAGGCGAACATCCGGCGGATGGTGTCGTTGGCGTGCAGCAGGGCGTCGTCGCTCGCTCCCCGTCCCACGACGGTGAACTCGCGCGCCCAGGTGAACTTCGTGTACCAGGGGTCGACGTCCTTGAACTTGTCGATGCGCGGCGGCGCGGAGACCATCGGCAGCTTCTGCAGCCAGGTGTAACGCCAGTCGCGGTCGGGAGCCGATTTGAACACCTCCTGGCACAGGGCGAATCCGGCGGGATCGTGGGCCAGCAATTGGGCGCGGTTGCCGACGGGGCCGTGGTTCCAATTGTTGACCCGGTTGCAGTCGAAGAAGGCCTGCGCAATCTCCGCCCAGTATTCGGCGGGATTGCCGGCTGCGTAGGTCTGCTCATAGAGCTTCCTGTCGATGGCGTTGCGGTAGGCCGCCATGCGGCTCTCCTGCCAGCCCGGATCGGTCCGGCCCAGGATATCGTCGATCGTGTGGCAGAATTCATGCACGGCAATGCTCTCGTCGTCGTAGCGGTCAATGGGCAGGCTGAGGAGGTTCTCCTCGCCGAAACTCGTCGGGTTGCCGCCTGTGCCTCGAACGCGCTCGTTTTGAAACCCGGGATTGGGATGATGCCGGTATTCGGGCATGTCCGTGTAGACCTGGTTCTTGCCGATGACGATCAGGTAGATTTGGTTGGTGACCATGGCGGCCAGAATGTCGGGGCACCCGGCCAGCATGCCGGTGACGATCTGGTAGGTTCGCTGCAACGCCAGATCCGCCACATCCGCATGCGCGGCGACCGGCAGCCCTGCCACGTCGATGTGCTTCGAGTAAAACGTCCGGTAGACGGCCAACTCGTCCGCGACGCGGGACTGGCCGCTCTCGGCAGCGCTCGCCGCCTGTGGCGGAGGCACCTCGCCTGCTCCACGGCGCATGCGTCCGCGGCGGGCATCGGCCCGTGCGATGCGGTTGGATACCATCTGAAAGAAGGACTCCGGGGGCGGCGTCACTCGGGGGGCGTCAATTGTGACGTCCGGCGGTTCGAGTGCGGGCCGCGGGGCGATGGATTGGGCGTGGAGACAGGAGCCAGCTCCGACCAATCCGATGGCGATCGGGACAAGGCACGACACGGAACGTAGCCTGGCACTGCGGAGAAGGCTCGAGCGAAAGGTCAGGTTGAACGTGCGCATGGGCCGACAATAGAAGCCGGCCCCTCGGGCGCCAGCAAGAACCGGCTTCAGCAGGAGACGGGTCGCGCCGGCAGCAGTTCTCACTTTGCCTGCCGGGCCTTGAGACCGGGTGAGGGCACCCGGCCTGCCGCATCGAAGATTACAGCGGTTGCAGGCCGGGTCCCCCGACCCGGCGCTCTGAGCGTTCTTAGAGCCACAATTGCTGGCGCGCCGGTGCATCCACGCCGCGTCGCCAGGAATGGCCTTCATCCACCCGAGCGCGGCCGTTGCGCAAAAAGGGTATGGCTTTTTCCGGGGCGTTCATCGAAGGTCAGCAGGTCAACGTTCTTCAGGAAATGCCATCGCCCGCGAAACCCGCCCATTCGGTCCAGGTCCGCACCCTGGTCGAGTTCGTCCTGCGAGGGGGCGACCTTGGGGGCGAGCGGGATTTCGTGGGGCCGCGGCGGGCGTTGGCTGGGACGCGCGGGCATCAACGGCTTCAGCGGAGCCGTGCGGCGGGTTACCAGAAGGAGGTTTCGCTGCATCACGACGTTGAGGACGGGGGATGTGTTTTGCGGGTGCAGGGGCGTCTGGACGGCTTGTGGATCGAGGAAGGCCGAACGCGAATCGAGGAGATCAAGACGATTCAGGGCGCGTGGGAACGGCGTGCGGATCCCCTGCATTGGGCTCAGGCGAAGTGTTATGGTTTCATGTATGCTGAAGCGCATGGGTTGGAGTCGATCGACATCCAGTTGACCTATCTGGATGTCGACACGGACGAGGTGACCGAATATCGGGAAGGCTTCTGCCGGGCGGAATTGGGGGCGTTTTTTTTCGAGCTCACGGCGGTCTATCTCGAGTGGCTGCGGGCGCGCGTGCAGTGGTGTCGGGAACGCGACGCGTCCATGGGCGCCCTCGAGTTCCCTTTTCCGCGCTATCGGCCCGGCCAGCGGGCCATTGCGGTTGCAGGATACCGGGCCGTGGCGGGCGGAGGGCGCCTATTCGTCGAAGCGCCGACGGGCATCGGGAAGACCGTGGCGATGCTGTTTTCGGCGGTGAAGGCGATGGGCCAGGGGAAGATCGAGCGGTTTTTCTACCTGACGGCGCGGACGGTCGGGCGCGTGGTGGCGGAGCAGGCGTGCAGCGAACTGCGCCGCGCCGGTCTGCGGCTCTGCACCGTGACACTGACCGCTCGGGAGAAGATATGCACTCACGAGGGCGGGGCGTGCGATCCGGAGAACTGTCCGATGGCCCGGGGCTATTACGACCGGCATCGGGCCGCGATGCGGGCTCTTCTGGCGCATGAAGCGATTACGCGCTCCGTGATCGAGGAGGCCAGTCGAACGCATCGGGTCTGTCCGTTCGAACTCTCTCTGGATGTCTCGTCGTGGGTCGATGCGGTGATCTGCGATTACAATTACGTCTTCGACCCTCAGGCGTATTTGCGGCGCCACTTCCTCGATGAACCGCGCCGCTACGTTTTTCTCGTCGATGAAGCCCACAACCTGGTTGATCGGGCCCGGGAGATGTTCTCGGCCGACCTGAACACCCGCGAGATTCGCGAGGTCAGGCGGGCGATCCAGGAGAGGGTGCCGCGCTGTGCCAAAGCCCTGAACCGGCTCGCGGCGGCCATGCGGAAACTGGGCGGCCCGACGGCCCACGATGACAACTCGGTCGAGCCGGCCAGTCGCAACCTTCAGGCGGAACTCTTCTCGCCCAGAGACGCGTTGCCGAGGGAGCGCGGCGGCCCCGACTCCGGGTTGAAGCAGGCAGACGGTGCGGCTGCGAGAGACGGCGGGCGCACGAGCCGCGAGTTTCCGGGGGTGCTCGAACCGCTGGTCGAGGAGGCGTTGGCGCGGACCGAGGAGTGGCTTGTGAGAAACGAGCCTGCCGGATTCCGCGAAAGTCTGATTGAATTGTATTTCCGTCTGCATGCGTTTCGGCGCACGGCTGGTCTTTACGATGCGCATTATGCGACCATCCTCGAGCCGGGGTCCTCCGTGCGCGTGCGGTTGTTCTGTCTGGATCCGTCCTTTCTATTGCAGCAGGTCCTGGCGCGGGGCCGGTCGGCCCTGTTCTTTTCGGCCACGCTCACACCGGTGGACTACTACCGGTCCCTGCTGGGCGGCAGCCCAGAGGACCCGGTCCTGAGGTTGCCCACGCCCTTTCCGTCCGGGAACCTGGCCGTGCTGGCGCACGACCGCATCCGGACCGTGTTGAAAGCGCGGCCCCAGACACTCGATGAGGTGGTGCAAGCCGTCGGAGCCCTGGTGCGCGGGCGCGTCGGGAACTACATTGTCTACCTCCCATCCTACCAATACCTCGGCGCCGTGCAGGAGCGATTCCGCGCCCGGTTTCCAGACGCCACGATCCTGGTGCAGCGTCCCGGGATGGGCGAATCCGAGCGCGAGGCCTTCCTTGAAGCGTTCGCCGCGGACGGGGGAACGGCGCGGGTTGGATTCGCGGTCCTGGGCGGTGTGTTTGGCGAAGGCATTGACCTGGTGGGGGAGCGGTTGATTGGGGTCGCGGTTGTGGGCGTGGGTCTGCCTCAACTCTGTCTCGAGCGGGATCTGATCCGCGACTACTTTCAGGAACAGACGGGCGCGGGATTCGACTATGCCTACACCTTTCCCGGCATGAACCGTGTCCTGCAGGCCGTGGGCCGTGTCATTCGCTCCGAAACCGATCGGGGGGTGATCCTGCTTATCGACACTCGGTTTGCGGAGTCGCGATACCGGGCGCTGTTCCCTCCGGGCTGGAATCCTGCGACGGTCCGGAGTGTGCGCGCGATTGAAGAGGCAATCCGCGATTTCTGGGAGCGACGGTTCCGAATTTCTGATTCTTCTTCTGCGAGTCAGTCGATTGACGACAGGCATCGGCGCGCGATAGGCTCAGTCAGCATGACCGAACCGGGAGACCGCCTAGACGCATAGGGCGCGAGGGAGCCGTATCACTGAGCTAACACGTTCGTGAAATCGGATGAGGATGTCCAAGCACATTCCTACGGTAACCGGATGTCTCGCTACTCTGTTTTCAGGGCAGTGGGCCACCTGAAGTACGAGTTGTTGCCACCCTACACGAAGTATGCCGAGAGCCTTTGTGCGTGGATGCCCGTGCGCATCAAGAAACACATCGAAGATCATCTTGGCATCGTCCCGCTTCTGCGCGACTCGGAGACACGGTTGACCTACGCGGACGACCCGGCTCGGTTTTTGGAAATCATTCGGCAACAGATCGACAGGAACGCAGCGAACTTCGAAATCTTCAGCTTCGCAGTCATCAAGGTCCACTTGGAGAAGTTCGCGTGCCGAGTCTACCGCGACACACGGACCTCCGCCCATGATCAGGGGGTCGATTTGTCCACAAATTTCGGGGTTGTGTATCAGGTCAAGAAACTCCGTATCCACACCGAGGCAGACGCCAAGCGGGTGTACGCCGAACTGAAGCTGAACTTCGACATCGAGCGATTGCAGGACGGGAACGTGATTCTCGTCATCGATGATATTTCGAAAGAGTTGAAGAAGTACCTGATCAATCTGAAGGTTCAGGCAATCAGCAAAGATGATTTGCTCAAACTGGCCGCGGGCTTCGATGCGCCTGAGGATCGCCAAAAGGTGCTCCGGATCGTGTACGAGGAGTTTCGCCGGGAGTACTCAAGCACCATTTGAGCTGCCGGGGCAGGGGGGCAGTCAAGATGACACCCAGGAAGAACTGCCTCTCGCCTCATGTTCCCTGCGCATGGCCCGGTGAGTCGCGTTCGCCGTTTCCGACGACGACTAAGGGAACAAGTCATGAAATGATGTTCGCGTTGACAGAGGTGGGGTGCCTCACTACACTATTCTCACTATCCTAAACAACGTCTTTGGCTGGTGAGGGGGGCCGCTGGTTCCCAGTCAGTCAGACGTCGTTTCGTTTAACCATATGAAGGAGACTCCACCCATGACAAGACCTCGCGCGTTGGTTGTTAAGTGCTGGCTGCGGCATCTGTCCGCGCAGTGTATGGTTGGCTTGACTGTCGGCCTTTTGAACACCTCAGAGGTGTGGGCTCAGCCGCAGTCGGTGCCGAGGAGCGACTTCTGGTTTCCCAACGGACCGGTCCACACCGTCCTCATGACGGACGAGGCGATCTACTTCGGCGGTGAATTCGATTACGTGGGGCCTCAGACGGTTCGCGCGGCCGTGTTTGACCGTGTGTCCGGGGAATCGTCCGGCGCGCTCCCTCCGATCGGCGGTCCGGTGTACGCGGTTGAATCCGATGGGGCCGGGGGTTGGTGGCTGGGCGGACAGTTCACCCAGGTCGGCGGCGTTCCGGCTGTGAACCTCGTTCGTCTGAAATCCGACTTGTCAGTGGATAAGGCCTGGAATGCCCAGATCACCGGGGCAGGCGTGTACGCTCTCGTCAGGCACGAGGGCCACCTTTACGTCGGCGGCGACTGTCGAATCGGGGCGGTGCAGCAGAGGAACCTGGCCGCACTGGACACGGAGGACGGCACGGTGGTGCCCTGGAATCCGGACGTGGCGCGGGCGGTTCACGCGATCGTTGTGACCAACGGTTTGGCATACCTGGGAGGCCAGTTCACGTCCGCGGGCGGCTCGAATCGGGCCTACGTGGCGGCGGTCGATCTCTCGACCGCGAAGGCGACCGACTGGAACCCGGGTGCTGACAAGGTGGTCCGAGCGCTTGCTGTAGCTGGGGATGTCGTGTACGCGGGGGGCGAGTTCACGACGATCGGGACCAAGCCGCGCAGGTATTTGGCCGCGCTCGAATCCTCGACCGGCGTGGCCACGGCCTGGAACCCGAATCCCAACGGCCTGGTCCGTGCGCTCGCGGTGACTGACACGACAGTCTTCGTGGGGGGGAATTTCACGACCATCAGCGTGGCGAACCGAAACGCCCTTGCCGCGGTCAAGCGGAGCAACGCCGGGATCCAACCGCTGGATCTCGGCATCGAGGGCGCGACCGCGCACCCGGTGCGCAGCCTTCGCCTGGTCGGCAACACCCTCTATGTTGCGGGCAGTTTTTCGAAGGTTCAGGGCATCAGCCATCCACTGGTGACGGCTGTTGACCTGGCGACCGACCAGGTGGTGGCCAACATGCCGCTGGGCAACGAGTACTACGGCGCATCGGCGCAAGCAGGTGTGTGGGCGATCGGCGCGACGTCGGCGGAGGTCCTCTTCGGCGGCGAGTTCTACTCCCTGGGAGGGCAGGCGCGCCGCAACCTCGCCGCTCTGTCCGTGCAGACCGGCCAGGTGCTGCCATGGATTGCGGACGCGTCCGATGCGGTTTACGCGCTGGCGCCCGGCGCGGACTGTGTCTATGCGGGCGGGGCCTTTACCAATCTCAACAGCGCACCCATCTCGGGGCTCGCGGCCCTTGATCCTGTGAGCGGGGCGCTCCTCGATCAATTCGCGTTCACCGCCGCGTACGGATCCTCGAAACCGGTTGTCCGCTGCCTTCTTCCGACGGACACCGAACTCTACGTCGGGGGGCTCTTCACTGCCGTCAGCAACAAGACGGCGCGTGCGCTCGCCGCGGTCGATCTCGTGACGGCCTTTCCATTGGATTTCGCGCCCAATGTGGGCCGAAGCTCTCAGAGTGTCTTTGCCCTGGCGTTGGCGGACACGACCCTGTTTATCGGCGGCGATTTCACAGAGGTGGGTGGAACGACCCGCAATCGCCTCGCCGCGGTGGATGCTGTCCGCGGCACGTTACTCGACTGGAATCCGAATCCGAACAAGGAGGTGAAGGCCCTGTCGCTGGTGGGGGATCGTCTCTACGCGGGCGGCGCCTTCCAATCGATGGGGAGCATCGAGCTGCATTCGCTGGCCGTGTTCGGGCTTCCCAGCCTCGAGTTGCTGCCCGCGGACGCCACCCTGCCGAAGAGCGTGACTGTCGATGCCCTCAACGCGCTGGACGCAGCCGTCTATGTGGGCGGCTCGTTCAGCAGCATCGGCGGCGAGTTTCGGCTTTACGCGGCGGTGCTGGGTCCGTTGATGCAGGCGTATGATTGGGATCCGGCGCCGAATGCCCAGCCTACGGCGATTGGCGTATCCGAACGGTTGGTCTGCCTGGGGGGAGCCTTCACCCTTGTGGGCAATGCCGAGCCGCGCTACGCGGTCGGCCGTTTGGCGGTGTTCGATCGGTCGCCTGTGTTCACGGGCGTTTCACTGGTGGGCGGCCAGCTCGAGATGGAAGCCACAACTGGCGATCGCAACGTGGCGGTTCTCGAGGTCTCATCAGACCTCAAGACCTGGAGCGAAGCATCCAGCTCGGATCTGCCGGGTTATTTGTGGTCCATCGACGAGCCGATCGATCCTGGCGCGGGCTCCCGCTTCTACCGCATCCGGGTGGAATGAGAGCAGGACCGGGCCCGGGAGGGGTTTGGCTGTCCGCCCCTCCTGTCAGACGCCCCCAGGGCTTGCGGGGGGCCGGTGCGACTGTCATTTGACGCCCTGGAGAAGAGCGTTCTATTTCAGCACGCTCGGCAGCCAGGTGGTCATCCAGGGGACGTAGGTGATCAACAGAACTCCGATACCGAGGACCAGGAGCATTGGCAGCGCCGCCCGCATCATTTCGACCAGGGGTTTGTCGAAGCGGTACGAGGCCAGCAGCAGGTTCAGTCCGATCGGCGGCATTAGGAAGCCAAGCTCCATGTTGGCGAGGAAGATGATGCCCAGGTGCAGAGGGTCGATGCCGAAGGCGACGCCCACCGGCACCAGCAGCGGAACCACCACCACGATGGCGGCGTAGATCTCGATCACGCCCCCCACCACGAGGAGCACGGCGTTCAAGGCGAGGAGGAACAGCCAGCGCGATTTGATGTTGGCTGTGACCCAGGCCACCGCCTGGTCTGGAATTTGGGCGTCGATGAGAAAATGCGTGAAACCGAGGGCGACGCCGAGGATGAGGAGCACTCCGCCAATGAGACAAGCGCATTCGGTCATCACGCGGGGAACGTCTCTGGAGACCTTCAAGTCACGATAGATGACGACCTCGGCG
>Ga0116149_1003905_pt1 | contig 15058 bp, 9 predicted proteins | sample AD_UKC057_MetaG_FD_89787 | JGI IMG/M metagenome (GOLD analysis project Ga0116149, IMG submission 89787) | Active sludge microbial communities of municipal wastewater-treating anaerobic digesters from USA - AD_UKC057_MetaG | ecosystem: Engineered > Bioreactor > Anaerobic > Digestate | place: USA... | reverse complement strand
TTCAAAATCTTCTTGCCAAATCCGATACCCCACCGCTGCTACCGGCGCCAATTTAATCGTTCAACTGCCGTTTTTAGGTTTATTGATTGCCAAAGATATGATGTCCGGATCGATTTGCTCGGCGGATTCGATTTTAACTTCATCGCCGGACTTTGTCTTGATCCAGATTTCATCCCCGCGCTTCACAATTTCAACGCCTTTCATCAGCGCGGACAATTGCCGCACCATATCATCCAGCTCAACATCACCCAGGCGATTGGTATTTTCCAGAGACAGCATCGGGCCATTGTTGTCTGTCTGTCCGGCGGCCGGCGGTGTGGCGGGTTGTGTGTGGTTGTTTCCCGGAGCATTGCTCTGTCCTTCGTTTGTTAATTCATTGTTAATCCGGGCGGCTTCCGCAATTTTTTCTTCCAGATCCCGTTCCATTTCGAATGGCGCGCCCAGGCGTTCGTTGATCTTCTTTAATTCCGTCTCGCTTGATTTCAGTGAATCTTTTGCCTTGGCCAGTTCGGACGATACGGATTTAGCGCGATTGGCTAATCGTGTCACAAGACCGGCCGGATCGGACGTGTCGGATATATTGGTAGATACTTCATAATTAATATCGTCGTTGACGCGCAGCTGGAGCTGGTTCACCAGTCCCCCCGGAATGGTTTCTATCTGGCCGTTACCGTGGCGCATCTCGGTTCCACCGCCCTGTATTTGCACAACACGGATTTCCATGCCGTAAAAATCGCCAATGACGGTTGTGCCTTCCTTGCCTGCGTTTTTCAATGCGACAATTTTTCGCAACAAATCTTGTCCGAATGTCTTTCGGTCCGTGTAGCTTTGGGTGCCAATCTTTGCCTCAATGGGATACTGGTTCCCATATGCATATTTCAGTGCATCGGGTATCTTGTCGGACGCTTGCGTCAGCTTTTCGACCCATGATTTCTTTCCGGGCAAGCCGATTTCATACATGCGTTTTTCATGCTCCAGATTGTTTTGGCTGGAGAAATGAGCCGAACGCAGGTTTCGCAGGTTTTCAATGTCGCTGTTGAGGCCAGCCAGTTTGATAGCGCGTTCATCACCGGACGCCAAAGCCGCGGCCATCTCGTAAAGCGATGATTCCGAAATGTCTTCCATGCTGCGTGCTCCGCCTCCGGCAAGTGCATCTTCGATAAACTTGGCCTTACGTGTGACCATCTGCCACATGGTTGCGTCGTAACTGCCTTTGGTCGAGAAATAATAAACGCCGACTTCCGGGTTCTGATTCCCTTGCCTTAAAATGCGTCCCAGCGGCTGTTCGACGTCGGACGGATACCAGGGCGGATCAAGATAGGTCATATCGGTTAGGCGCGTCTGAACATTCATGCCCGTGCCCATCTTCTTAGCCGATCCAAAAAGAATGCGTTTCTGCCCGTTGCGCACTTCTTTCATCATCGCTTCTTTTTTTGTGGCGGTGTCGTAATCATCTATCCAGGCAATTTCTGATGAGGGAATGCCGGCTTCTTTGAAACGTGACATAGCCCAGGCGCGTGCGTCAAAACCGCGGTTGACAGCAACCCCGCGACCAAATCCGTGATTATAGAAACAGATCTGCGCTCCGCCTTTGTTCGGGCTTTGTTTCCCGGTAGCGGGATCAAGATAAGTATTATCTTTGGTGTTTTTATGAATCTCGATAATCTTATTGATATACTGGTTAAGTTTGCTATGGGGATCGTTGGGAACACCTGAAGCGACAAAGCGCATATCGATAGACGCCAGGCGTCCATCCGTGATAATATTGATGAGCGGATCGGGATTACCCGGCTGGCTAGGACTGGGTTTCCAATTCTTACTAGTCTCGATACGCGACAGCAAGATCTTCGTCTGGTAATTTTTTAATGATGCGGATGCAGGCGTTACAATGATCGTAGGTTGCCCGCCATGAACTTTCGGGCGCTTGACAAACGCGCCCAATTGCGAACCGGTCAAAACGTCCATGAATGACCGGACACGGCTCATTAATTCAGGAACATTGATAAAACGGGCGAAGCGATCCACCATTTCGTATCGTCCAGCGGCATTCATTTCCGGCACGGTGGCCATGTCTCCATATTCTGCGGCCCAGGAATCAAAGAAGTCTATTCCATCGCGTACCATCTGTTGCTGATCGAAAAACTTCATAATCGTAAAGAGTTCGCCCATCGTGTTCGTGATTGGCGTACCGGATGCAAAACAATGGGACCTTCCGGGATTTTGCTTATCCAGCCATTGCGTCTTGATATACAGCATCATGGCGCGCACGGACCCTTTAGGATCGACGCCCTTTGCTTGCCGGTTGGTCGTAAAATCCAGTTTGCGAAACTGGTGCGCTTCATCAACAAACAGAAAGTCGGCTCCCATATCCTCAAACGTCAAGACGTTATCGCCTTTGGCAATCATGGCGTCAAAACGCTGCTGGGTTTGTTCGATATGCGCCTCCATCTGCTTGATGCGGAGTCTGTTTCCCTGCTTGTCGTCTTGTAGATCATTCAGCGCATTACGCATATCGTCAATCACGCCGTCGCGGACCGGCGTAATATTTTCTTCCTTCATCTTGAGCAAGCTAAGTGCAGAATGTGTAATCACAATCGCATCCGGATTATTCAGCGCCGCTTGAGCCATAAAGCGTCGGCGGTTTCCAGTGTGAAAATTTTCTTCATCGGCTACCATAACATGCGCCATCGGGTACAGGTCTTGAAATTCGTTGGCGAATTGCTGAAGCATATGATTAGGTACGGCATAAATCGGTTTGTGGATCAACCCCAGTCGCTTCATTTCCATGCCCGCGGCCACCATCTCGTAAGTTTTTCCAGCACCTACCGAATGGGCAACATAGGTATTCCCGTCCTGGATAATGCGCCAGATAGCGTTTTTCTGGTGCGGCATTAAATTGAACCGCATGGATACGCCGGGCATGGTCAGGTGTTCGCCGCTAAAACGCCGCGGTACAATATTATTTCGTGTTCTGTTGTAAATATCCAGAATATCGTGGGCGCGCTGGGCATTTTCCCATATCCAGTTGCTGAAGCGATTTTTCATTCTTTTGGCAACATTATTCACTTCAGCGGTGGCTGCGGGATCGATAAAGGTTTTCTTGTCGCCATTAATGATTTCCGTTTTGTAAACCTTGATCGTGGCATTATTCAGCACATCATTAAATATTTCATTGGCTCCACGGTCCGGCGTACACCATTCGGACGCATGGCCGCGTAACTGTTGACGGGATACGCCGGAGATCGTCCATTGATTATCGCTGGTCGAGTGGTGAACTTCGGCATGGCCCGGAATTCCAAGAACTTCATGGATAAAATCGTTATAAACGTTTTCCGGTATCCATGATGCACCCGGCATGGCCGTGATGTCTTTGGCGGTAAGGGGTTGCGGTTGCGCATCGATCAGGGCTTTGACATTGCGTTCGTATTTCGGGTCGATGGCGGCTGCTGCTTTGGCTTCTTCCAGCTTCTGGACGACATTACCGGACAGGTATTCATCGGCCAGTTGAATGCCGTGATCGGGCGTATCGTAAACCAGATCGCCAAGTTGCTCAAATATATCGGATGCGCTTTGCCCGATTAATGATGCGATATGAGTAATATCAAGTTTGCCCTTCTCGTTAAGAGACACGGCCAGGGCGTCGGCTGCCGTGTGGATCTGCGGCGGTTCCGGTTTTTTGATGGTCCGGTCTTTTAAAAAAGGTCCGTCCACGATCCTGCCGTCTTCCGTAAGATGTTCCAGGGCCAGAACTAACGGATGTTCGACGTCAAGTTTATACAATCGTTCATTTTTATGCTTTCGGAATGGAACAATGATTTCATTTCCATCTTCATCCTGGTCCTTGCGTTCTATGGTCGTATATTCTCTAATGCGGCCATAGGTCATTTTGAAGTGGGTATAAGTTTTTTGAAGTTGCTTGAGTGATTTTTCCCAGTCTCCGTCGGTAAGCTGATCATACTGACATTGCTTGACTGCGTCCCGCAGGGATACATAGGATTTTAACCATTGGTGATCCCTGGGGAATAGTTTTTTCGCAATCGTGGACACGGGGACGCCTGCGCCCGATTCCGTAGACATAACTTCGCCTTTAGAAGACAAATATAATCCACCTTCTTTTTTATTGAGCGGATTAAAGTCTTTTTCGATGGCTGCGGCTTCCTGCTGCTGCGGGGCCGCTTTGGTCATGGAATATATCTCCCTGGGAAGTTTTTCGGCTGCGCGCGTAAATTCATCCTCTATACGGCCATCATGGGGTAGAACCGTGTATTGCGGTTCCCGGGTGGCCTGCATCTTTCCTTTTCCTGAATGTTCTCCCAGCACCATTTCGGGGTGCGCGACATAATATTCATTGATCTGGAATTCGCCTTCCGGCGTATCAACTTTCCCCACTTCGTTCCATAACATTCCGGATGTCTGTTCGCCGGGCACTTTCTTGCGCAGGAAAATAATATCCGTCACCACTTCCGTCCCCGCGTTCTGCTTAAAGGCTGTTTGCGGCAGACGGATTGCGCCGATTAGATCGGATTTTTCGTTGAGAAGCTTGCGGATGCGGCTGTCCACCTTATCCATCGTGTAGCGTGATGTAATAAAAACCATCAAGCCTCCATGACGGATTTTGTCCAGGGTTTTCACGAAAAAGAAATCATGCAGAGACAGGCGCAGTTTCCGGTAGTCTGCATCAGACATGATTTTGATTTTAGCAAACGGCGGATTACCAACGGACATATCAAAATAATTATTCGGGAATTTTGTTTTTGCGTAATCGCCTTCGATAATATTCTGGTTCGGGTACAACAATTTGGCAATTTGCGCCGTAATACCGTCCATTTCAATGCCGGTATAAATCGATGCATTGCGCATGGATTCCGGCATCATGCCAAAAAACGAACCGACGCCCATGCCCGGTTCCAGAATGCGGCCGCCGGGAAAGCCGAAGTCATGGATGGCCTTGTAGATTGATTGAATAATTTCCGGGCTGGTGTAATGCGCGTACTGTGTGGAGCGGGCGGCCGTTGCGATTTCTTCGGGCGTCAGAACCTTCATCATCCGTTCGACCAGCGGCCTCCACTTGGGATCGGCACGCCATAATTGAATTTCCCGGGATTCTATCAAACCGGGAAACATTTTATTCGCTATTTCCGTAGCGCCGAAACCGGTATAACGGGCAAGCAATGCCTGTTCTTCAGGCGTTGCCGCGCGGTTTTCGGCCTGAATTTTTTTAACAAGTTCTATAATGTCGATATTGGTGGTAGCGGTAGAATGCCAGGAGCCGGATCGGTCTATAGATCCAGGGGTGATAACATGGTCGATTCGTCCGTTTTCTGCGGATCGCTGAATTCCAGCCACGTCGCCATTGTTTGTTCCCACGCCTGGTTGCGTGCGGAATAGATCGCCTGGACGTGCTTCATGTAATCCTTCTGTATGGCTTGTGGTATCGACGTCATGAGTTGGTAATTCGTTGTTTCGTAACTGTCCATCATTTGTTCGTCCCGATCCTGTAGAAACGCTGCGAGCCGGCCCGACGCTTTCAGTTTCCTGTATGTTCGGGGAGCCTGGTCCTTCAAAGCCTGTTCGATCATTTTCAGGCGTTGTTTGGTTTGTTGTGGTTGGGTTAGATGTGACATTTTTATCATCTCCTTCCATGTTATTATAATTGCTTGATTTTTGATTGTCAATAGCCTGTGCTTCGTCCTTTGCGGCCAATCTGTCGTAATGTTCGTTATCTCGTTCATCGGAATAGCGTCTTGCCGCCGCTTCATAAACTTCCTTGGCCTTGCCTTCCGGCATTGAATCAACGGCACCAAACAAATAAGCTCTGGCGTCAAGGGCTTTTTGCTTCGCCCGTTTAGAAATCTCTGCCAGATACGGTTTTAATTTATCGTAAAGGGTTTGATCGATTTCCTTTGTGGAAATGGAGCCACGTTCCCCTAAATGCTCATTGATAATGTCGAACATATCGCCGACAAGGTCTTTGACGGATTTCTGCGAAAGGTCATTCGTGGTCTTGGGTGACGCAGCGGTCTTTTGCATTTCCTTTTGTTCGCCGGGGGATAACGCCGCCCATTTCGATCCTGATATTCTATGGACAACCGAACGCATATTCCCGTAACTGGACGCCTGGGTGATGTCTTGACGTGGGCCGTACCCCATAGCATCCCACTGTTCCGGAAAACTTTGCTCTTTTGCTGACGGTTGTTTTTCGATAGATGGCTCAAAATACTTCGCTATGGCTTCATCCGTACCTTTAATTATCGTTGGCAGTTTTACTCCTGATCTGCTTTCAAACTCAGAACGTAATACTTTATTGGAAGGATCAAGGATGTCCTGCATTTTCTTAATATTTTTTGCTTCCCACGCTTGATCAAAAATATCGCGGCTTTTCTGTGGTAAATCTTCGAACTTGCCTGTCGGTTTGATTCCCGTTGTCGCGGTCACGGATGCGGGCGGCTCAATTGTTCCGGTTTTCGCCGTCGGTTCTTCCGTGATATTAAAATCCGTTGCGCCTTCCGCTGGTTTTACAAAGTCCACGCCATGAAGATCTTCACCGTCCCGGACCTTCTTGATGGTGCCGTCTTTCAGTGTCACATTGCCTTCATCGTCAATATCCGTGACCTTGAATTCCTCATTATCGATGATATACTGGTCACCTTCTACCATGTCACGCACGGGGATGGTTTGGTTATCGACCGGGATAAAACCTTTTTCTGCCCATGCAAAAGCCTGCCCGATCTTCTCGCCGCCTTGGGAGCGATGCGCGTTCATCATGGCGTCATACTGGCGCTGCTGGCGGTCTGTAAGCGCTTTGCCTGATTGTGCATTATTCAAAACGGCTTGAGCGCCGGATATGTCCACACGGTTGCTTTTGGCCAGTTTTTCATTGGCTGAAGAAAGCCAGGAAATGCCTGTATTGGTTCGTGTTGTATTTCCTTCCGCGTCGGTCATTAATTGACCGCCCGTGCCTGCGTTTCCGAGATCCGACAGCATCAAACTGACCAGCGGCGCGTCGGATTGTTCGTTATTTTGACTTGATGGTTCTGTTTTGTCCGGATTGACTTCCTCTGAAATTACGGCGCTTTGCTTTTTCTTTGGCGGCAGCCCGCCGGTTAAGGACACGGCCTGGGAAGGTTGTCTGTTTTCCTTGCCGATACCATCGAGTTTTTCCCGTTCGCGGTCGGAGAGGTTATCACGGCTTGCCTGAAGCAATGTGATTTGTTCGGGGGATGGCGCTGAAAACGCCGGATACTTGGACAGGGCATCGCGGGCAAATCGTAGGAAATCGGCTTTTTCTTTTTCCGCTTTCTTCTTCGTCTGTTCCTGTTCCATCTTCCGGACTGCTTCTGCGTCGGCTGCTTCTTTGGCGTCTTTGGCGTCCAGGTCGGAGATTCTCTTTTCAATCAAACGCTGACGCATATCCAGTAAAGTGGCAGGCAATGGACCTTCCTGTGTGGAGATGGCATATGCTCCGGCAGCGGAAGGCGATACATCCAGATTGAGTTCCTTGCGCAACGCGGAAATCAGGACGCGGTCGGACATGCCGAAAACATCACCGGCGATAGCCTGTTTTCGCGCGTCATTGCCCGCCAGTTGCGTAATCGCAGAGGATGTCTGGCTTTGTGCATCGACTACCGCCTGATCACGCTGCGCCTGTTCCAGGGCGGCAATACGGGCCGTTTCCGCATCACGACGGGCGTTTTCTTCGACGCGCGCCTGTTCCAGTTCTGCCTGCTTAGACAAATCCTCGCTGGCGACCGCATCAAACAGGTTTTTTTCGATCTTATCCTGCCGCTGATCTTCCGTAACCACTGTTTTGCTGTCCACCGGATTGGTGGTCATAGGCATATCAGCCGACGGCGTGGCCGCTTTGGGCGCAGGTTGTGCGGGAGAGTGATTATCCTTCTGCTGTGCTGGCGAATCATCATTCGCTTCTGTATTATGGCCGGATAATTTGCGGTATGCTGAACCGGATGCGCTCATCAACCCGGACAATAGAATAACCTGTGGTAGCACTTCACCGGCTGATTTTAACCAATCGTCGCCGCTGGTCCATTGACGCATCGGTTCGGTGGTCTGGCCCGCTTTCACGTCAACGTTGTGTTGCCCCATTTGCGTAACGGTTTCGGTTGCGGCTTCCGTTCCCATGACACCGGCAACGCGCCCGGCGGCTTTGATGGCTTTACCGGCCATTCCCTTGGGAATTAATTTGGCAATTCTGCCGGGCACCGTTCCTTCGCCGAACGCAAACGCCAACTCCAGAACATTGCCGATGGCTTCGGGTCCGGCTTCCCATAATCCGTTTTCTGTTGCCAGTGAGCTGAATTCCTTCTTAAAGGCTGTTTCTTCTTCCGGAGATATGCCGCGGCCATACTTCTGAATGCTTTCCTCGTTTTTCTTTTTCAGCCATTCATTCATGGTCTGATAGGCTTGCATTCTGTATGCGGACGTACCGCCGCCGGCCATTCCTCCAAGCGCGCCAGCGACGGTTCCGGCGATGGTTCCCGCGCCGGGGACAACGCTTCCGGCTGCTGCGCCTGCGCCTGCGCTGGCCCCCATCGATGAAATGGAAAACCCAAGATTTTGCGCCAGTTCCGCCACGTCCTGTTTGGAAATCAATCCGGGGATGAAATCGCCAGTATTCGCGTATTCCTGCGACCTGGCCTTATTTCGTTCTTCAACCCAATTGACAAAGCGGTCGGCAATATCCTGATCCGTGACCGATGCCCCGGATTGCCCCTGAATCCCCTGAATGATTGATGAAATGATATTTTCCGGCGTCGCCGCAAGCGTTTTGGCAAACGCGCCCAGGGTAGTCCCTTTGTTTTCATTGATCTTCTTTTTAGCTCCCGGTTGTTCCGGCGGTTCCGGCGGTTGCGTCGGAAATAATTTTCTGCCCAGGGAAACGGCCAATTCCGCCATGTCTGGATCAATTGGTCCTGTTGTTGTGGCAGGTGAAGGTGCAGCGGTCGCCGGTTTTGCCGGGAACAGGCGCTGTCCGATAGATGATGCCAAGTCTTGAAATTCGCCGGGACGGGATTTAAAGAAGTCGGTGGTGTCCGCCATTTCGGTTTCCTCCTGAAGAATAAAAAAACCCGATCGGCAACAGTGCCGACCGGGTTTGGTTGATATTATTTATTTTGTCCGTAGGGGCGAATAATCATTCGCCCCTGCAAATTCATCCGGGTGATCAATCCGAATGGCATTTTTTAACGCAATCCTTCGTGTTAATCAAGGTTTTTTAACGCACATCCTCCATTTCCAAAACGACGCCGACTATTTTATCCCCTGATTTTTCCACCATTACGGGTCCTAGATGGTCGAACACGGCGCTGTAATTGTTCGCCATTGCCTCTTCTCCGTCCTTCAGAAGGGACATCAGAAGCGAATAATATTCACCTTGAATCATGTGCGCCTTGTATAGCAAATTGACGATTGCCCGTATCCGGTCAATGACAATAGGCGGAGAAAAGTCAAACTGATTTTTTTTGACAAAAAGCTTCATTTGTATTATATTGTAATCATGAAAATGCCAAGCTTCGAGTGGGATGAGAGCAAAAACCAAGAGAATATCGCCAAACACGGCGTATCTTTCCAAGAAGCGCAGCAGGCTTTCGAGGATGAAAAACGTGTAATTCTTGTTGATGTGCATCACAGTAATGACGAACAACGTTATTTCTGCCTCGGTAAAATTAATAATGATATTATGACCATCCGATTTACTTATCGGGCTGGTAATATTAGAATATTTGGAGCTGCTTATTGGCGGAAAGGAAAGAAACGTTATGAAGAAGCAAATAATATACACGGATGAACCGGAAGATGTCGATCTGGACAACGCCAAGGTTGTTAAAGATTTTCTTCCCCGACCGAAAGACCTTGTGCTTCGTAAGGAACGAGTTGTTACGTTAAGGCTGGATGATTCGACGATTGCGGAACTTAAAGCGGAAGCCCAGCGGAAAGGTCTGGGACTTTCAAGCCTTGTCCGGATGTGGGTTAGGGAACGGTTGGAAAGTACGCATGCGCATTCATAGAGTTGCGCCACGTTATGTGAGGTGGCGGGTCTCAACTACCGCGCAAAAGTAAATAGGGGACATATAACGTACTTCAATATATCCATTCACCCACATAATCACTCATTGTAAATTATTTTGATATTTTTAAGTACGTCCCCTATCTTCCGTCCCCTATCTTCCTATCTTCCCTATCTTCCTTACCCGATTAGCCATTTCCTTTGTACTGGGCAGGCGGTTCGAAAAGTCTTATTTGAGAGTCATCATGTCCATTTCGGAGAGCAACACCACGAAAAGAATTCTCCTCAACATCTTCATTGCCCCACTGATCCCAGCCATCTCTTTTAAACCGAGCAAAAAGCTCTAAATAGGGGCCTGGAGAGCAGCTTTCGACTAAATCATAAATCTCATCTGGTTTCCGCGAATGCTCGCGCTTGCGCGTTGTCAAAATATTGACTTGAGTCCTTCCCGGCTGCAATGTTCGCATGCTGCCCCGTGTACCAAAAAGAATTAGCTCAGTAACATTCCGAAAGTAGAACCCTACTCCTCGTCCATCAGGCCCACCGTCTTTCCTGATTTTGTACCAAACCAGATTGCATTTGTAGGTGAACCCCCATGCTTTCATCACCTGCAAACCCTCTTGAAGCAATGCATTTGGAACCCAAAGATAGCAGTGAGATTTTGCCGCCGCCAACTTCGACACAGGAAGGTCCATTATCTCTTGGAGGTCCATCGTGGGATATCTCAGCAACCTTCGGTGTTCGGGTGCCATCTTCCCTGTTCGATTCTGAAACTGCCATGGCGGATCTGCTAAGATCGTTGTGTAGCGCCCTTTTGCCTTTTCTCTCAAGTCATCAGAAGGGTTCGGCTGAGTAATATTAACAATTTTGGTCATAAAGTGTCTCCTTAATTCCGAAAACTAGAATGGGGCAGCCACCTCCGCCACCGCCTTCGATCTTTGGTACCAGTTTGCTCATGTGGGTGGTTGATGCCCCGTAACTTTTTCCTCTGCCAAGATGGTCAAATATAGCTTGGAGTGCGTCACAGCGTGTTACAACAATCCCAACTGAAATGACGCGAAGATCAAAAAGGAGTCTGAAATTGTTTAAGTCTCTATCAAAAAATGGATCTTTGTTGTTCCATTCAATCTCAAGGGCTACTCGATTTTTGTAACAGTCAACTGAATGTGTGGGGCTTTCTGTTGCACTTCCGTCAACAACAACCGATGTATCAAATTCTTTTTCAACCCAGCCCTTCGCATATAGCTCACTATCTATCCAGCTTGAAACCTGAGACTTCCTTCCCCCGGGGGTCGTTAGGTAGGATTTGCATAATTTGAATCGGTTTAACACGTCACAGACATCATTCCATTCATCAGGGAAATCGCGCTCGAAAATGGCCGTAGCATGTCGCCATTCGTGAATCTCAAAATTATCCTGGATGGTCTTGGGTAAAGCACTTATCGGCATTTTTTTATCCTCGTGATTTCATCGTATTTGTCGATTCTTTTTTCCGGCCGTACGCTCCGCATAACCGGCTGGCAATGGAGCGCAGCGGAATTGCCAGTCCGAGTTGATGCGGTTGTTAGGCATAATAATGTGTATTCAAAGCGCTGCTCAGTCTAATAATCCAGATTTCAAAGTTCCGCTCACAACACCACTCTTGCCTTTCGATTTTATGACAATATTTTGATCCAGTTCTGGCCGCTCCTGTAACACTTTAATTAATTTTTCTCTGTTGTTTTTTAGGGATTGTAGCAGATCATAATTGCTGACCTGAAATGTTTGAAATTGGAGCATTTTACTGACTTGTTTTAGAAAAGATGCTGTCATTTTTCCTTCTCTCCATAACTGCTGTTCTTCTGAGAAGGTAAATCCCCCCGGTTTGTTCATCGAAAAGCTATGAATATTAGGTAACTGGTTTTTTAAGAAATCGCTTAATTTTAAACCCGTGTTTTCTTTTCCACCTGAGCCGACTAACATTCCTGTATTTCCTCCTTCCATTGATTTGTCGTAACTTTGAAGAAAGGCATTTCCTCTTTTAAATCGCGAATTATTATAATTAATCTTGTCCATGATACGAAGAATAGAGTAAGTTGGTTTGTCAAGTTCTTTAATTTCTTTAAGAGCATCCTCGTTAGTCATATTAAATTCTGACATTGTATTTGCGAGAACAAAATTGATTTCTTTTTGCATTGTTATCATTAAAGCCAAGTATTGTATCGGTTTATGGGATCTTACATGAAAAAGATTTTCTCTCATACGCATATCCCAGATCGGAAATAAATCGGGATTAAACATGTGGAGAATTTTTGAAGCTGCCGTTGGTTTTAAGATATTATCTGAAACTTGATAAATATACTTTATATCAGAGGATACCTTTGGAGATGACAAATCAATTTTGGTCAGATCATAAGCTCTGTATAATAAAAGCGTATGTAGAAATATTTTCTCACCTGCGAGTTCACCCATTTTTTGATAATATAAGTCGCGATTAATACGTACATAATCTGTTTTCCAGTCAATAAGAAATTGTATTTTTTTATCAATCGAAGCAAATAAATCTTGCCAATCTATTGATCTGCGGGCGTTTATATAAGTTTGATTGTATCCATTGATGGAATCCCCACCATCAAATTTTTTTACTTCGTTTTGAAGATCACGAAATGAGTATCCTCCAGAACCGTCAATGAAATCGTAGCTCATGATACATTCCTTCACATCTTATGCATAGTCCAATAGTCACTTACTGAATTCACCTGCCGCTATAAATGCCTTGCCTAACGGCGAGTTGAGCGCGGCCATCGAGGTAGAACTGCCGGTTGCCCGACAGCCCCCTCACAGATCCCTGCGTGCGGTTCTCTCGCACAGGGCTCTTCAGTATTGCTCGCTTCGTACAAAAGCGTTGTTCAGTTCCAATACCCTATGATTCGTGGTTTCGGAATCTTGAAGTAGTTCAGCATATCGCTGAACACCTGCCAGTTATAACTCCGGCGTTGACTCCGCCGATTCAACCATTTGAAAACGATACCCTGGACTTTCCAGCAGTATCGGTTCAGCATCTCTGAGTTGCCGCTGACACCATAGTAGTTCCAGTGTCCTTGCAGCTTCTGTCGTAGCGTGTTGAGGATCGCCGACGCTCCTTTCCTGCATCGCTCTTCCTTGATCCAGGACTGAACCGCCGCCAGGGCCATCCGGTATTTCTTCTTCGCTGTGCGCATGGTCATCAGGGGTTTCCCTGCCCGGCTTGTCGCCCATCGGTATTCAAATCCGAGAAAGTCGAAGGACTCGTTGTTCTTCGTGTCAAACCGGGTGAACTTGATCACACGCGTTTTGGCCGCGGAAAGTTCAAGCTTGAATTTCCCCAGGCGCAAGCTTAGCATTTTGTAAAACCGCTGACAATCCCGTCGTAACTGAAAACAGCAGACAAAATCGTCTGCGTAGCGCATGAGCATGACATCGCCTTCACATTGTGGCTTAATCACTTTCTCCAGCCACAAGTCGAGTGCGTAGTGGAGGTAGATATTGGCCAGTACTGCGGAGATGACCCCGCCTTGCGGTGTCCCGGTGACCGGATAGATGATTTGTCCATCTTCTTCCAGGATGCCGGCCTTTAGCCACTTCCGTATGAGGTGGAGGAACCGCCGATCATTGATCCGTTGTTCCAGCATCCTCATCAGCCACTCATGGTCGAGGTTGTCGAAGAATCCCTTGATGTCCGCATCCACCACCCAGCCATAACGGCCCCGATGGAGTTGCTTGCTGAGTTCCAGCGCTGCGCGCTGCGGCCCTTTGCCTCTCCGGTATCCATGCGAGCATTCCAGAAAGTCCTGCTCGTATATCACCAGGAGGATTTGCGCCACTGCTGTCTGTATAACCTTGTCGCCTACCACGGGTATCCCGAGTGGACGACGTCCTCCGATTTTGGGAATATAGTGGCGGCGTACTAATTTCGCCTTGTAATTCCCATCTTTCAGCTCTTTCACCATGTTGCTGATGTTTGCTTCCAGATTGCTTTCGTAGGTTTCGTAATCGACAACATCGACGCCGGGGGCTGCTTTTCGATTAAGCTGCGAAAAGCTCCAGCGCAGATTCGCCTCATTCAAAAGGCTGTAAAGGTTTTCGAATCGGTGTTTTGAATCTTCCTTCGCTTTCTTTGCTATTCCCCTCAGTGAGGTTGGCTTATGTGTGTCCAGCCCTGCAATGTCCGGCATAAGTTTCCTTTGTGGGCTACACAATACTGTCATCCCCTTCCCCTTGTGATCGGCTCTCCCGTCTCTGAGTACTATGAGATGATCTGACTCCCTCCGCTTATGGCCCGTCGGACGCTCTCCTTTTGGTTGAGCTATCCTACCCCGCTACTGCGAGGAGGCGGAAGGGCCTCCCAAGTTCCTGACACTTCTCTCAATGCATGCCATGCTCTCGGACCCCGGCAGTCCCTCCGGAATCTCACCTTCGCTCAGTGCTCAGGGCAAGCCCTGCAAGGAGTCTGCGATTCCTTCGTGCTGGCTTCCGCGTTCGTTAAAACCGTCGCCAACTGCTTTGATTTTTGTAACGTGGCTGTATTGCTTGGGGGAGGTACGGCTCCCCTACGGCCTGCATTGTTCTCTGTGTACGCTTCACAACTATTGTCCGCCTCATGTTCTTGTTACCAGTTTGACTCCTTTAGTTGTGCAACACTCGATACGGGCTGCTGGTTAAGCTTTGCCCGGCAGGGACTTGCACCCTGCAAGAAGCGCCAAGCTGCGCTTGGCGCACGAACGAAAAAATCACCCGTAGCAAAGCGATCGGGTGTATTGATCTGGTTCGGTCTTTTTAGCCATACAATTTGTTATACTCGCTAATAGCGAAATTATCTGTCATTCCAGCAATGTGATCACAAATTGCTCTTAGCAATGCGATCATGAACTTGGGATTTGCTTTTTGGGATGTTGAATCAACATCATAACGCATTTGACCTAAATCTGATTCTTTCATCGCTGACCATTTTTTATATCCGCTATCAAACAGGCTAAAAGCAAAATGCATTGTTGAATCATGAAGCTGTTTAGGATT
>Ga0116149_1003899_pt1 | contig 15079 bp, 10 predicted proteins | sample AD_UKC057_MetaG_FD_89787 | JGI IMG/M metagenome (GOLD analysis project Ga0116149, IMG submission 89787) | Active sludge microbial communities of municipal wastewater-treating anaerobic digesters from USA - AD_UKC057_MetaG | ecosystem: Engineered > Bioreactor > Anaerobic > Digestate | place: USA... | reverse complement strand
TCCCTCTAGAACAGTATCCGGTGTGAAATGGTGCATCTGTTGAAATCGTTGAGTAATCAAGTTAGCTTTATATAACCGGATTCCATATCACTGATACTGATTCACGTGTTCGTACTTCTCCCCCAAGTCCAGCAGTTGCTTAAACAGTTCCACCCTCTCCGGCTTCAACTCCCCGGCATTCATCAACTTCTTATTGTGCTTCCACCAAGAGCGCATATTGCGCTCCTCCGGAACAAACTTGGAGGGTTTGCGGTGGTTGGTTTCGAGGAAGTCGATGGCTTCCTGCCATTTGGCGAGCCAGAGTTCGTCTTGGGTCATATTATCCTTCTATCAGCTATGAAATGTCCTCCCCGTCCACAAGGGTAACTGGGCCAGTATATACTAATCGGGACTGTAGTTTCAATCCATAGAAGGATTCAATATCAAAGCCTTTGAGCTTTTCCCGGATATGGGCATCTTCTTCAGGCGTAATTGGGAGTGGATTATCGCAAATGGTATAACCATGGTGCTGAATGGCATGAAGCCACTTGGCAATTCTCCACTTATGATATGATTTATTGGCAGCCAGAACAGCCAATAATGTGCTTCTATCTACGGTCATCGATTTCACGAACTCTTCAAGTTTCCCTGCAACGCCTTCCAAGACATCTGTCTTTGAATAGATTAGGTCTCCGCCCTTCATCTTGTCATAAATCCACTGAGCTAAATCCGGATTATGGCGGAAGCGAAGCATTTGCATTCCAGGAAGATTCAAGGTTTTCAAATCATCTCCTTCATACATCGGAATGGTAAAGCCGGTTTGGTTGCTGCAACGGATGAAGGGCTGATAGCCGATGGGGAATATGGGATGCGCGCCCTCGTCTGGCAACATCGACCAAGGAAGAACAGCACGTCGAAAGATAATTCCATACTTCTTTTCTTCCGCGACCTCTGTGTCCACAGCTGTTAGTGGCGCCCAATGTCTTGTCTTGCCATCAAATTTGCAGCAAGCGAAGAATAGGGCGACCTCAAAGTCCGAGGTAATATCCATCATATAGGTCCGGAAACCATAATGCTGCGCAATCGCTTGATACTGGACCGTAATGCCCAAATTCTCAAAAGCCTTTACATTTTCATACTGGCATATCTGTCTAACAAATTGATGAAGTTTAACGTCAGCAACCAACTTCTCAACTTCTTTACCCTGGGCCGATTTCGTCTCAGACACCAGACGCCCAAGCGTTGACATGGTCGTAGGATATAGCTGGCTCTCCCCCCTGTAAAAGAACTTTCGCTGTGGTTGGCGAATAACCGCTCCAACAGGATCTGGATATCGCATAACATAACCGTCATAAAAGGAGTCCATCAACATTTCTTGAAACACGGTCTTGTCATTCGCGCCTCTCTTGATGGGATGGTACTCCGGATTGTCCGGCTGTGTTGTTACATTCTTGCCAAACAATCTATCCTCCTCATTTTCCTGGAGCATTTGCCGTATTACATTGATGTCGATATCCTCGTATTGCATTGTACTATCAGGTCTATTCCGTTTAATCTACAAAGCTATTCCTAATATCCAGACAAGTTTCCGGGGAGCCATAATAGGTTCGCCATTCGGATAGGTTAGCATCGGTATTACAATTATCTTTCAGTAGCTGCAGTACGATGGGTGCGGCCAGTTTCCTCAGATACAATTTCTCATTGGCTTGGAGTTCACTATCCGTAGATTCTATTTGCGTCAATACACAGAGGCGATTAAGGCCAATAAGAAGATTTGATTGAATGGACCCGTAACCCAAGTAGTCTTTTTGCGGCAATATAATGCCAAGGGCACTGATTATTGCAATTCTTCCTTGTTCTGCATTTCCCCGAAAATATTCGCTTATAATTTCCACCCAAGCCTTGATATCTGCTCCATTGTTACCTAGATAAATAATTGCATTAATACAGTCTGCAAGAAGCCTATCATCGGGAGAAGCCAAACGCTCCGGTAGCTCTCTTTTCAAATCTTCCACATCAGCCATTGTTTTTGCAAGCGAGAACCTCATTCGAATAGATGGCATGCCATAGCTCTCGAATTCTGTCACCATACGCTTTAAGCCCTGCTTGTTGGTTTCATTAAGCAGTTCTATTCGCGGAGCGATGACACCGACAACGATTGCTTCAACTTCAGAAAAGCGTTTCTGAATCTCCTCCTTTACTGAAAAGCCTAAACCGGGCTTATCACTTCCAAGCAGGTGATGCTTGTCTAATTCCCACATTTGAATCAGGCTGCCGCACAATTGATTTAGAAGAGCCGCATCCCACGTATATTGAATGTCCGAATTGGTAGTACCCTTAATATTATTAAATAAAGGGACTGAGCTTCCATAAAAAGAGATGGAGTCTCCTGTGCCTACAATTGGGATCGGTGTCGTTCGGAAATAATCCTTCAATAGTTCTTGAGGATCGATGTCTGATGGATGAGGAAAAGATAAGAATGCAAAACGATGGAAAATAGTCCTCCGAGGAAATCCTTTATCATCAACATCTGCCCAAAGGGCACTTACAAGCCTTTGTTTCTGCAGCTCCGACAACACTCCGCATTTGTAAAGGAATAAAAGCCGATAGAAAAGGACCTTGTCCTCATTCTCATTTATGCCGATACGCCTCATTAAATCTTCCACCACCGAGCCGAATGAATCCGGACTCAATGTGAATGAGTTGTGTACGTAAAACAATGGCTCTAAACGGCAGTCATCAAATCTATCCTTGGCTATCGGCATTGCAACAAAACGCGGAATTAAACCTTCTATTTCAGTTTTTGTGAAGGTCGACATTAAAGATGACAACAAATTGTCAAGCCCTTCAAAATGTATGGAAAACTTATCCTGAAATATCGCCTCGATGAGATTTAGCGTTTTGATACGAGAATCATATGATGTCTTCATACAGAGTCGGGCCAAGACCTCCGGGAGCACACCGCGAAAGGCATGTGCCCATGAGGGGATATCATCCAACTTGTCTGCGGCTAAAAGCTCTTCCGAACACTTAAGGTACTTTTGATACAAAGCCTCGACATCCTCGAATCTCGTTCTCACAAGAAACCGGCGGTTATAAAAAGACGAGACCAATTTGGAATCACCCGAACGGAGCATCCAACTTGCAGCAATTGCAGGGGAGCAATACCCCATTACAGATAGCGCATTCCCCAGTGTTTCTTTCTTCACTGTGCTCAGATAAGGCAGATGAATAGGAAATCCTGTTTCTTCGTAATAGATGAAGTATGCATATGCTACACGGTAGTCTTTGGAATTGCCACTAAGATTTGTAGTTGTTCTGGAGTGCCCCAGCTTAAACGATGCCACTTGGGTTTTAACGCGCAATGCATCTTCTATGGCACGGACATTTGTGTCAAAGAATTCTCTTTCAAACCAGATATCATCATAGGGTTTGAGTTCGGACCACGTTTGACGCGCAGCAAACGCCTCATTCTGCTCATCCGAGAAATTAGCCTGAGACATACTATTCCACACGGTATGAGCATGTACTTTTCTTGATGCCCAATAGAAACGCTCTGCCTCTTTACTTGCTGAATCCAAATTCGAACAGATAGACTTGAATGCCTTTTTCGTTATTACTCGCCCCTTTTCCAAAGACAAATACTCTGCCCACATAGCACCCCGGCGAATGTCCCAGTATGGATCTGACTCACATTCCTCCCATGAGTTCAAAACTCTTTCTAGCAAGAAGAAATCATTCTGATAAACAGCCGCCAGAGCCTGCTCATAATAAAACCGACAACGTTGTTCATCCTTAAACTTTGCGGAATAAAGATTCAACTCATCACGGAGTGCCTGCCATTTTGATGTCCATCCTTCTTGTCGATATAAGCGCAGCAAACCCAACTTAAGGTTAATCCATGCTTCTCGAATCTCGTTACGACACCTTCGTGAAAAGGGCTTGAACTGATCCGACACCGAAAGATATATCTGCTCCCATGCATTATCGATTGGGAACAAACTCCTTTCTATCCGCCAGTTAAAAAGGTCCAGGTACAAGAGCTGATCCTCTTTGCTCAACTGTTTTATTTTATCTATTGATAAGCTAAAGCCTTCTATACTTGCCCAATTCTCCCTTTTCTCTCTGGGCATAACAAGCCAACCGGGATAAGTCTCCCGTTCCTGTTTCCATCTGGCATACTGTTGTTCTGTATTTTCATCTCTGCTGGATGTCCTTCCCCAAATCAAAGCGGTATTTCTATACTGCGTCCTTTCCTGTTCTTTTTGATAAATAAAGCCCTCCAAAAAGTTGATTGCACCTAATACGTTCTCCGGAGGAGTTGCGTCTTTTCCGGCTAGCCCTTTCAAATTAACAACAATCACATTCTTCTTTTCAAAGCTCTTCTTAACGGCATCCGGAACGCCATCAACAGACAGCAGATAAACTTTTCTCTGACTATTTTTCAAGGCATCTCGAACCCAGCCAAGCCATTGCAGGAAATTGGGGTCATTTCCGGAAAAACCAATCAAGACCATAGTCTCCAGCATAATGGCATGCTGTATATGGTTTATCATTGCCTGATGCTTAGAGGGGTATGTCCGATAATCCTCCTCTGATATGATAATCGACTGAGGCTCATTGATGTCGCCATGCAACTTCATTAGAAAAGGAGGCGTTTCCATACCGATAGCTTCATCATATCGAATGACGGAGTAAATCCTGCGACCTTGTTCATTAAGGCGCGATGCCGCCCTCTCTAGCAATGTATCATAATTGGTCGTATATACATCCTTCCAAGGCAGTGCAAGCAGTCGCAAATGCACATCTGATGGAAGCAACTTATCATCATTAATGGCGCCCCGAATCATGTTAGACAATTCTTCCCTCCCATACATGTTCTCAACATCCTCAGCCAACCTTAACACATTTGCATACGCGAGGTCACTTTTCCTTGGCTTATGCTTTCGCGTCTTTTCATAGAACAAGTTACCCAACTCATCCCAGTTGGGCGGCATAACACCCCCATGGACAAGCTGGGCATTCTTACTAAAGCCAGCACCGACAAAAACGCTGGCATGGCCACCCCATAATCGTTCAGCTATTTTTTGGAGACATTCCTGAGTTTCTTTGTTCATATGTTGAGGAAGATGAGACTTAAGCCGGATACATCTGATTCTCTTTCAGACACACCAAAACGGATGTTATCGTAGTCCATTTCATAGAGCCTTGTCAGCGATTTAATCAGTATCTCTTGAACAATAATATCTCTCATACCTTCACATCATTTCCTGTTAAACACTTTATCCAATCGCCTGAGGCCTGCTTTCATTAAGGCATCCATTGAAATCCCCAACTCTAATGTCACCACTTCGAAGTCATGCAATCTCTGAATAGTTTCCGACCAACATATACCTTCCAACACCTCACGCTGTTTCAAAAAATCATGGTCACGATGTGCTCCGGCATTGTGTCGCACCTCTGCAAGCTCAGGTTTTGTCTGTTTATAAAAATCCTGTAGTTTCTTTCTAGCAATCCTTGTTCGTGCCAACTCAGCGGATGACAATAGTTTCGATGCTATGTCTTGATATTTCTTAGCTGTTAGCAGCAACAGGTCATCACACCATTCGTACATCATTACAAAAGCATCAACAGCAATCCGCTCTTTGCCACTCTCATTCTTCTCAAAATACAATAGTTTCTGTAGCCCTTTTGTTTCAAATGAACACTGTTGACATTGCGCTGCTGTATTGACTATAAACTCTTGCTCTTCAAACGCCCGCTTCATCTGCATCAGAGTATGTGTCTGCCCGTTTCTCGCTATTCTTTCATCAATCTCTGCTATCTTTCCTCTGCATATCTTTGTCTGAAGTTCAAACTGCTCAAGACATTTCTTTTCTTCTGCTATAGTATTCTCCAATGCAGTCTTTAGATCCTCTCCATCCGAAGAATCCATCCTTTGTTCCAGAAAAATATCTAGAAACTTACCCATCCTATGCAAAATTAATAGTCCAGTTTCGTAATGTCTGCCTCATCATCCATCTCTTTGGCCATCTGCTCATACTGCGTCCATAGGTCTTTGAAGACTTTCGAAACCCTCGGGTATTTCTTATTGTACTTTTCGTAAAGACCTTTGAACAATTCAGCATTTCCTCTCTCTATTCCACCGCCATCGTATGGTCCACGAGAAGTAAACCCGCGTTTATTAAAAAGTCCAGCATTGTAACTACTGTAAAATGCCTTCTCTTCTATCGGCTCGATTACAGCAAATAACTTCTCTGCGTCATTTTCCCATTCAGGGAAATGCGCAAACAATTGTCCCAATTGGCTGCATGCATGTTTGTACTGACCACATTCAGACGCCTTACTCAATACAGCGCTCATCCACTTCGATAGAACCTTTTCGTCCAATGTCCCTTCATCACCAGCACCAGGAATAGTTCTCCACTGATTAAACAGATAGAAAGCCCTCATCGCATTGTGTTTATCTGCTTCTGTAGGATCTTTCTCTTGTTCCTCTTCAGTTTCAGGTTTATAAAGATAGCACAACAATTCTATTACAAAGTCGGGGCTGGTAGCCAATTTCTCATTCAGCAATGCCAAACTTTCCTTTTTGTGGTCATACCTCAAAACTGGCAGATACATCCATTCCAATTGCAGCAATAATTCTTTGTTAGCATCTTCTCTTTTATGGAGTTGCTCTATATACACACTTAGTGGATGGTGATCGATGGCATCATTAAGCTCTTTTTTTGACCTTAAGACACTTTGCAATAGTTCCTCAATAACTGCCGTAGGCATCTCCTTGGCATAAATCCAGGAATCATTCATTGCATCAAGACCTCTTCCTACCGACGCCAGTTTGCTGATTTTATAAAGCGTGTTTTCCTCTTTATAACCACCCCAGAATACCGCTGGAACTCTTTCCCAATACATCTGCTGTATATCAGCATCCAGCGTCTCAACAAAGTCCCACAGTTTCCTATTCTGCTCAAAGCACAGTAATAAAGATGTCAGTTCTTCTTTGGTGAAACCATCTTTTTTACAAACTTCATATAAAGACGAGAAGAAACCTTCTCCCTGAGCACTCTCCATAGATGCTATATAGCCTTTCACAAACTTTGCATCTTTCTCTGCTCCGAGTAATCTGCATACTTTAGCCGTCAGACCATCAATAGAAAACGTTGCAAGCGTTGAGCCCAACGTCTGGGGCTCCTTAACCGAATCTTTCAGTGCAACTACTTCATCTATGCCCAGTTTGTCTATCAATTCCGCACAGGCTTCTTTACGCAGCCTCTCAGTTTGACGTGCATTAACATATATATCAACGTCATCTCCATCAGGTTTTTCCGGTATGTGAGGATAATACTCATCAAAAAGCCAGATGTATTTCTCTGTTAAATCTACTGGGATTGTTGCCTCATAAGCAGCTCGCACACTATCAGCCTCTTCCACTGTTAGCACATAGCGATCCTTTATCCCCGTCAGATTCTGATACCACAGTGTTTCCCGTAAAGCCTTTCTGGTTTCATTGTTAGAACCTTTGATAAGCTTTACTGCTTCTGGCAACCACATTATCAGTTTGTGCCGTAATGGATTGTGCACATGCTCCATCCTCTCAATAAGAGATTTCAAGTGCTGATCATCTCCATCAAAAGCATTCATCAACTGAGTGACTGCCCATTTTTCAGCATCATAGATAGCAGATGGTGAATATCCTTGTTCTTCTCCAAACTCATAATCTCGCCATTTCAGCTTATAGGTTCCAGAAGTCACGGCCCCTGGTTTAGGTAACATTGACAGCATCAAATGCCACATCTCTGGGTATCCGTCATTCAAACACTTATCCAGGATTGAGAGCCTACCTTCCAACACCACAGAAGTATGCGGTTTCCATGGAAGATAGATATCCACCAAACTATTGAATGGTCTGTTTGACAATCGCCCTCCCGGATCCATTTCCGCAAGCCGCAACAGGATTCTTGTCACCCTTTCAAGGTAACTTGGATGCCAGGCGAGTGCTTCCAAAGCCCAAAGTAATGAAGTATGATGGCTCTGAGGGAAAGCAAATCCTTCCTTCTCTTCAAACAAAGCAGTAATAACAAGTGTTTGCTCATTAATTGCAAACTCAATTTCTTCTAAGAACACCCTTGGGGATGCTTCTGCGATCAATGGAAGATGGTCAGAAACCTCCACCCACTTATCAGGTGTTGCTCCATGCAGCAGTCGCTTTAAGATAGCATCCACCCATTCCTGGGCATTCCCTATTGGCAATCCCAATCTATCACCATATAGTGCGATAATTATTAAGGTCTGCAACAACCCTTCTTTCAACTGGTCGGAATACTTCTCTTTTGCCTCAAGAAAAACACGCTCAAAGGCATTCTTTATTCCGTCAAAGAAATTATCATCCAATTGATTACTCATCTCCGTCCACAGCATCAACGGAGAAGTCAGCCTCCAAATAGGCCCAGTTTTAGTCAGGGGCGAAACGGGGTGTTTTAGCCACTGGTCAAGACTTGCCTGATACTTTTTATACTCCACACCGATGTAAGTGCAGAGTAATTTAGTATCATTCTCAAAGTTTTCATTCCAGCGGCTTAGAAGGAGTGCTGGCAGTAATTCATTCAAATTCTCCTTCTCAATCCATTTCGCCCCTGCTGAGGGGAAACCCAGTTCCTTTCTTATCAGGGTTAAGTTGCAGTTATTAGTGAAAACAATCTTGTTTGCTTCTGGTTCCGTAATACCGTATGACACCAACTCTTCTACCAAGGCATTACGCTCCGAAACCGGTAATGTCACCACGTCATGACGAAAATCATCATCCGGACCTAATGCTACCAGTACCACATTATTAGTCGCAGCCTGATAAACAGTGCTGTTATCTTCAAGATGGGTAACTATGTTGATGGCATTCATCTTTGAGGCCATCTGCCTTAGTGAATCCTTAGAGTCCACGACAACACATTTACCCATAAATTTGCTTTGTGCTGGTTCTGCGAGCGTTTGTCCGGCTGCAAGAATAAAAGCCAGGGCTTCTTCCCTTGAAGACGCTTTGAATGCCTTTAATCCAGGTTTGCCTTCAACCATATTCTGGACTTCCTCAATTATTCTTTCACGTCCTGCCGTGTAGAACCTAGGCCGCAGTACTATTCCTTTAGGACCAACCGCTATTTCGTTCCACCGTCTTTGAGGAAGTACTATTCCTGTATTAGTAAAAAGACCAATCTTATTAGCAAACCATTCTGTAGCAACAGGCAACTGATAAAACCACTGAGAAAGACTATCTGAATCATATACCCTAATGTCCTTCCACTTGTTATCTTTCTTTTTCTCTGCAATCCACTCATCTTTCTTTCCCCAGAAAGATGGGGTCACAAATACAAATGTCGTTTCTTTCTTTTCTTCATCGGGGATGCCTTTCGTCCTTGTATCATAATCAGAATTCGCCTTGCCAGGAACATCAACGACGGCCCCAAACTCCCAACCACTTTTTCCTTCAGGGATAAAATGGTGAGCACCTACGCTCTCAACATATCCATCCCATCCTCTATAGAAAGTTGAACTCCCCATAGGGATGTCATATCTGCTTCCGTCGTTAGGCAGTGAATTCATGACTAACTGCGTTACCAGTTCAGCCATTTCTGACTTTGAGGTCGCCATTGATCCCCATCGCTCAAAATATTGCCTGTCTATCAACATATATTTCTTACAATTATACTTCTTCTCTCAAATTTCCGGAACTGTGATGTTTTTGACGTTTATCATTACGCCATAACTCAGTTTTGATAATTTCAGATTCTATTCACCCCTAAAAAAAGACTTCATGTCCCGTCCCGACCAACTCAGGCTCGTAATTGGCGGAATTGGTGGTATCTCTCTAATCGATTTTAGGGGACGTAATCTTTTAAAAGACTTCAATGGTGCGAGTCTCCTAAGAGGTTTCAATGGGCCACCCGTTGAATTTTCCGTAAAAAATAAATAATAGCCATCACGATCTATCACCCAGTTGTTTCTGAATAGCCCCAGATAACGTCCGTCATAGTTCCACACCTTCTCGTTTTGTATATACCCTAACGGTTCCCCGTCATAACTGTAAATATGAACGAAATCATCCGTGTAGCAGCACGGAGTCCCGTCTCTATCATAAAAAACCATATCTTATCTTATTTCAAAATTGAATTGTACCTTGATGCTCTAAGTTTGAAGGCTTCCTCACCACCTTCCATAATGGCGCATATCTCTTTCTTTACATCTGCGCTTTCTAGCATACCTTCGGTGTGTATCTTCAGATATTTGGAATTGGAATCCATCGACACAATGTATTCTGCATCTCCGATTACAGGTATATTGGCATTGTGCGTTATCACAATTACTTGTCGATTCTCCTTGATTTGTTTAATCTTCTCTACCACCAAGTCACATACCAGACGGTTATCCAGGTCATCCTCAGGCTGGTCCAGCAAAAGTGGCATGGAACCTTGCGACAGAATATAAGTAAGCACCGCAGTTGTCTTCTGTCCAGCAGAAGCACTGACAATAGAACGGAAATTACCGGAGCCATTAGGTTTGTAGAGCACGTCTATCTGGTCATCAGGAATCAATGTTTCCAGCTTAGACATCTGTTCGTCATTTAATTCTCTCACCATTCTTACAAACCAACCGTCAAAACCAAGGTTCGATTCTTTTCCATTCCTTATCTCGTGAATATCATTCAGTATAGGCTGATAGGCTTGTTCAAAGATAACTGGTTTCTGAGGAAAGCACTTAGTTTTTATTATTGCAAAATTTCCTTCATAACCCCTTTCTTTTTGAATGATTTCTCTAAACTGGAGTTCAAACTTCTTCCCATCAGCCTTTTTCTTAATATCTATCTTTACTTTGTTGGTAGATAACCCATCCACTATCTGCTGTCGCCGCTGCGATATTTCCTCTTGTCTGTCATAAAGACTCTTTCTTATGTCAGCCAATCTCTGTTCCAGCTGTGGGATTCTTGCGGTTATCTCCTTCAGGCTCTTGCGTTCATCCACACATACTTTAAGCTTTTCCGTATATGCCTGATAGTTATTAATATCCTCTATGCCTCGTTCTTGCAATTCCTTCTTTTTTACCTCGTAGGTTTCATTATGCGCTACCCTGTCTTTCTCGAATTGCGTTCCCTGCATATTCTCGTAAGACTTATTTATCTGTTCAAGCAGTTGCTTGGTTGACTGTTCTATTTGTACCGTTAATCCATCAGATGCGAATTTGAGCGGGCTCAACAAAGCATAAATCTCATCTCGGTATGCCTCTTCGAACTCGGACAAATCAAAGTCTAGGAATACATTGCTTTTTGAACTGTCCAGTAACCGAGTCAGGTTTTTCTGCATCAAGCCAAAGTAAGTCTCTATCCTGTCATGTAGCATAGTAAACGAAGCCTGTTTTTGAGCTATGACTGTAATGTTACTGCTTTTCAGGTTTTCAATTTTTTGCTTTAAGTCCTTTATTTCAGTGTCCAGACGATCTATTTGTGGCTTATACCCTTGGGCTGTCTTCAGTTGCTTATATACACTTATATGTTCTTGTACAAGTTTGTCTTTTTCTTTTTTCAGTTGTGATATATCCTCTGATCCAGAATCAATAAGTTCTTTAAGGGCATTTGTATGTTTTGCTACCTCAAAAACCTGTTTCTGAGTATATTGTTCAAAAGCAAAGAAATCTATATATCCCTTGTCAGTAACTTCATTCCATGTGCCATTTACAAATCGGAATATTTTCACACCATTATTGAGTGAATAAACCACTTTGTGCAATACTCCATCGCGTACAAACTCAACATGAACTTCTGTTTCATCCTTCAGCACTCCAAATTCTCCTTGCGGCTTTTGGAAGAATTTGTCTTGCTCATCTTTTATATTATACAAGTGCTGAATGTCATTTATCTTCTGAAAAGCTCCTCTCAAGAAGCGGAAAACACTTGACTTACCACTTCCCCTTCCGCCAATGATGGTGTTAAGTTGCGGATTAAACTCAATCTTGAACGGTTCATTCGTCTTGTTCAAAATCGTTCCCTTCACCTCTATTGCTTTAATCCACAAAGACGGTTCTTTATAGGGTATGAGAATGCTGTCGAAACAATTCCTTACCCGCTCATTTATCATTAATGCCTGCCTTATTCCCTCCAATGTAGGCGTCTTGTCCATCTTCAGCCACGTATAGCGCTTGCCTAAACCAGATAGCCCATGTTTTGATGGTTCACCTAAATCAGGGTTATCAGAAAAAGTAAGGAGCGATAATCTTTTTTGGATAGCTTCCTGCACACAGGCATAATGTCCTTTTATCTGTTCTAACCCTATGGCTCCTTCTGCCCTTCCATATCGTCCGTTATACTCTTTTGCAAATGCCTCATCTATCACCAATGAATGGTTTCTGAACTCAGGATTGACTATCTGGACCGCCATAATCTCTTCACGGGACAAGAAATCCTTAATGCTTTTCTTTGAAAGAATACCCAGACCATTAAATTCGTCAATATGTGCAGGAATCACTAGGGCACCGGCTTCGTTGGCCAGGTTGATTACATCCAGGCAAGATAGTTGGCATGTTGCATCCGAACTGGCAAAATCTACGTGTTTGATACCACACCGAATCAGGAAGTCATAGATGTCTTGTCCTGTTTTATCAGTATCAAAAATCACCAGAAGGTGCACTTTGCTGGTATCGCATGTAAGCTCCACCCCTGGAAATACCGTCAAAGGTGTACCTTTTGCCGCATCCTTGATGGCATCTATCCATCCGTTAGTATTATGGTCGGTAACTGCCACACAGTTCAGTTGCTGCTCCAAACATGTACGGACCCACATTTCAGGTGTAACTTTCTTATCCTTAAAGCATAAACTGGCTGGTGTGTGAAGATGAAAATCACACTTTAACCACCTTGCGCCAACGTATTCTGCCATACCGATTATATTAACTGTAAATTGTTTATCTTGAGCCATGGCTCATAACAACTCTTCCTCGTATCCTAAACCTAGTATCTACACATTTCTCCCCTCTCTCCTCTTCACATCTATTCTTTCCGCCAGCACGTTTGTTTTGCAAACATCATCAATAGGTTTTTCTATCAGTTTCCTAACACTGCGAACATACTCATAACCCTCCGTATTCTCGCTCTTATTCCTCAAGCGCGGCAGGATGGACTTAAAGTTTTCAAGAAGATGGAAGAAATTGTCCTCAAACTGACTAAGTTCAGATTGTCTTTTCTGTTCTTTAAAAATATCAATCTGTCTCTGATAGGTCAGATACAGGAACACAACGCTCACCAAGCCAGTTATAGCTCCAAGAACACCACCTACATAATCACCAAACAGTCCAAAAGCATCTGGTGTAGTGGCAAATTGTAAATTGTACAGCCGCCATATGTAAATTGCAATTAGGGCGACTGATGATAGTCCTATTACAATCCAGAATATAATACTATATGAGCGTTTCATAATCCTACCTTACTCATTATCATTATCCCTGACCCCTGAACCGTCTTCCTTTCCTTCACCCATCTCTACATAAAGGATAGAAATCGAACCGTCATCCTGCCATTCTTTCTCATCAACCAAATCAGGAGTATCCTCTCCTTCTTTGTTTTCGATAAGCATTTTCAAGAATCCTTTTGACGCTCTGGGCCAATTCGTATATCTTGTGTTCTTTCTATTGAAGCGTTTTGACAGAGAAACGAACAGAAGATGTACGATAAGGTTAGACCAGCTATCCTGTATCCCCTGATTATCATCCATAACAAACGGTCTGCCTGTTTGCCATTTCATCATGTTGATAAGAAATCTGGCAAAGGATGGAGAATCTGCCACTTTTAACGTTATGGATGGTATAGTACAGTACATCGAAACAGAAGGATTTGTCAGAATCAATCCATACTGGGCGCCAGGTGTAACAGTTTTAGGTTGTATATCAAACGGACACTTGCAACAGTTAAGAGTGAAAACAGGCCAGTGTTCATATAAATCAAGTTGCTTTAGTGCTGTCCCTGTAATATTCCCTACTCCTGTGTTAAGCTTCTTCCATTGGATTAGAGCCGCATTATAACGATCATCACCGTCCACCACATCATGACATACTACCAACAGGTCGCCCACCTCACACGTGGATTTTCCATTTTTCCCAGTAAATGTAGCCATTGGGCTTTGATGAATGAAGCAGCCTCCAAATTTGACACCCGGGAAAACACCACTTGCATTTACCAGAGGAGGCAATTCTATGGCCATTGCAGCATTATAGTCTGGCTCCTGCAAAGTTTTTGCCGCCCTGGCGGCAACGTTACTTATTGCATTATGGATAGCATTATTTATAGCCGTTATCTTTTTCATAACTCCAACTCACATTAATCTTCGAACTCTATAACGGGTGTTTCATTGCTCCTTCGGTCTCCTTTGCGGGGAAAAAACATAGCTACAGAACTGCCACAAAGCCTTAAATACTTTCATAACCATTCACCATGAACCATTAACCTTGAACCGTAAGTATTCCTTCCACCTCATGCTCCACAACCGCCCCCTCCTTGCACTCAAAGATAACACTCCCTGACTCTAACGACCCCAGCTTATGCCACACATTCTTTGGGATGTCAACCCCATAGTTGCCACTCTCTTGACTCAACACCACATCTTCTATGATAGAGCCATCATCCTTGTGCGTGGTCACTCTAACCTTGCCTCGCAGGATAACGAAAGACTCATTCTTCGTCGGGTGCCGATGGATGGGTACCACCGTCCCTGGCTCCACCGCATTCAGCATCCGATGACATTTATCTTCCAGCGACTGATGGAAGCCCTATGCCGAGATCACACCCAATAAGGCCGATTACAAAGCCAGTATATCTTCCTCCCCCGTGGGTTCATACGCCCCCTCCTTCATCTCCAATATCACGGAACCAGACTCCAAAGCCCTCACCGTATGCCACTGACCAGCCGGAATATTCAAGGCCACCACCTGCCCATTGGGCGAAAGCTCGATGGTCTCCGTGCAAATCCGCTCCAGCTCGTCATAGAACTCCCAAACAAGCCTGCCTCTCAAACACACTACTGTTTCAGAAGTATGTCTATGCCGATGTATGGGCAGAGGTGAACCCGGT
>Ga0116149_1003892_pt1 | contig 15098 bp, 13 predicted proteins | sample AD_UKC057_MetaG_FD_89787 | JGI IMG/M metagenome (GOLD analysis project Ga0116149, IMG submission 89787) | Active sludge microbial communities of municipal wastewater-treating anaerobic digesters from USA - AD_UKC057_MetaG | ecosystem: Engineered > Bioreactor > Anaerobic > Digestate | place: USA... | reverse complement strand
CGACTTTCCAATTTAGCGGCGACCGCCTTGAAATGAGCTTTAATAGCGATTATGTCGTAGCGGCCATCCGGGCTATAAAAACCGAAGATGTGACAATCGCGTTTATCGGCGAAATGAAGCCGTTTGTTATCAAGAACAGCAAAGATGACTCGGTCGTTCAGTTAGTCACCCCAGTGCGCACTTATTGAGCCAAATAAACCCATAAAAACAACATACGAACAATAAGGGAATTTATATTCCCTTTTTCTTTGCTTTTGTGTATAATAGTTGTGTGAGTAAAAATAGAGGGTTTTTTTATGATTAAAAAAACGGTGGAAATTTCGATTTCTACCGATTTTGTTACTCTTGGCCAGATGCTCAAAATCGCTGATTTAATCAGTTCGGGCGGTGAAGCCAAATCCTTTCTTGCTTCTCACGTGATACTTGTCGATGGTCTTAGCGACAATCGGCGGGGAAGAAAGCTTCGTGATTCGATGGTTGTGGAAATCGACCAGGTTAGCTACCGAATAGTTAAAAAATGATTATTCAAAAGCTCGTGCTTCGCAACTTCCGAAGTTACGATTATGCTGATCTGAATTTCGGCAAAGGCATCAACGTTATCGTCGGTGAAAACGCCGAAGGGAAAACAAACATCGTCGAAGCCATTCACTACTTGTCCCTCGCTCGTTCGTTTCGAACAGCCGAAGACACCAACCTCATCAAAGAGAAAAGCGACTTTGCGGCCATTGAAGCCGAAGTTAGTGAAGGAAACAACAAAAAGAAAATCAATGTTGTCTTGACTCCTTTGGGCAAAAGAGTAACTTGCAACGGAAAGGCCATCAGCCGCCTGTCCGAACTGAGCGAACTAGTTAATGTTGTGGTCTTTGAGCCCCCTCGCGTCTCGCTCTTTAAAGAATCTCCGAAAGCCAGGCGCGACTTCTTGGACATAAGCCTCTCCAAACAATCATCAATTTATTTGGAATATGTCACCAAGTTCAATTACGCGCTGCGCGAGAGAAACGAATTGCTAAAACTCGACAAACCCAACAAAGCTCAACTCGAAATCGTCACTGATCTAGTGATTGATGCAGCAGAAAAAGTCGTACGTTACCGTGAGATGTATGTCGAGCAGATTAATCAGGTGCTTTCAAAAATTGTAACATCCATCAAAGGCGCTAAAGAAATAGCGCGCATTAGCTACCAGCCGTTTATCAGAGCTGATGCGAACTACAAAAAGAACGCTAAAACCGCGTTTAGCAAAGCGCTAGAAAGCGATTTGAGGAAAAAGGTGACATCCATCGGCCCACATCGCGAAGACTTCAAAATGAGCCTTAACGGCAAAGATGTCGCCAAATATGGCTCGCAAGGCGAAAATCGCATCCTCGCCTTAGCTCTATCGCTTAGTCCCTACTTCCTCATCGAAGACAAAGACAAGCGCCCCATCGTCGTTCTCGATGACGTGATGTCAGAATTGGACGACGAAAACCAAGAAAGATTATTATCTTTCTTAGCCAAATTGGAACAAGTGTTTATCACCTCGACAGCGCTCGAAGTGAAAGGCGCTAGCATATACGAAGTTAAAAACCATAAGATCGCAAGGAGGAATTCTTAATGGAAGAAAAAGAAAAAGTTACAACCTTACCGGTTGATGACGACGACGAAAAAGGGAGCGCAGATTACGGCGCTCGCGATATTCAAGTACTAGAAGGCTTGGCCGCCGTTAGAAAACGACCCGGCATGTATATCGGCACGACATCATCGGCAGGCCTGCACCACCTCGTCTGGGAAATCGTCGACAATTCAATCGACGAGGCTCTCGCTGGATACTGCGATCTCGTTTCTTTGACAATTAACAAAGGCGACACAATTACGGTGTGTGATAACGGCCGCGGAATTCCGGTTGATATCGTTGAAAAAACCGGGTTGTCAGGCGTTGAGACGGTTTTTACCATTCTCCACGCAGGCGGTAAATTCGGTGAAGGCGGCGGATATAAAGTGTCCGGTGGACTTCACGGTGTCGGTGGCTCGGTTGTTAATGCCCTGTCTGAATGGATGGACATAAATGTTCACAAAGGCGGAAAAAATTATTTCTTGCGCTTTGAACACGGCGGCAAACCGGTCGGTCATTTGCAAGTCGTCGGCGAAGCCGCTGATCGCGGAACAATCGTCACTTTTAAACCGGATCCAACAATTTTTGTCGAATCGGTTGAATTCAATTACGAGATAATTCGCGACAGAATGCGGCAGATGGCCTATTTGAATCGCGGCGTCAGAATGATTGTCACAGACGATCGCGGCGAGGCTCCGATTACCGAAGAATTCTATTACGAAGGCGGAATCAAAGAATATGTTACGCATATCAACCGCAACAAAGAACCGCTTTTTGAAGACGTCATCTATTGCGAAGGTAAAGACAATTATGTTTTTCCCGATGGGAAAACCGCTCACATCCATGCCGAGATTGCCATGCAGTATAACACTTCATACAACCCGACGATTTTTACTTTTTGCAATAACATCAATACCCACGAAGGCGGAATGCACGAAGCCGGTTTTACTCTCGCTATCAACCGCGTCGTAAATGATTACGCAAAAGCTAACGGATATTTGAAAGACGTCGAAGAAAACCTCGCGACAGACGACATAAAAGAAGGGCTGACCGCCATTGTTTCTGTCAAGCACCCTAACCCGCAATATGAAGGTCAGACCAAGACCAAATTAGGCAATTCCGAAGTGCGTAAAATCGTATCCGGAATCGTCGGCGACGGCCTGAATCGCTTTCTGCTTGAAAACCCCAAGCTCGCAAAGATGATGATGGATAAAATCGTCAACGCCGCAATGGCGCGTATCGCCTCACGAAAAGCTCGTGAGCAAGTGCGTCGCAAAACCGTCTTAGACATCACGACACTGCCTGGCAAATTAGCGGATTGCTCTTCGCGCAACCCCGAGGAATGCGAGCTCTACATCGTCGAAGGTAACTCCGCTGGTGGCTCCGCTAAAAACGGTCGGGACCGCGTGACCCAAGCTATTCTACCACTTCGTGGTAAAATTCTTAATGTTGAAAAAGCGCAACCACATCGCGTTTTCGAAAACGCCGAAATCGGCAATATGATCACCGCGATTGGAGCCGGCTATAGCGCTGAATTCGATGTCAGCAAAATTCGCTATCACAAAATCGTCATCATGACCGATGCCGACGTTGATGGCAGCCACATTCGCATCTTGCTTCTAACTTTCTTCTATCGCTTTATGAGACCGCTGATTGAACACGGCTTTGTTTATATTGCCCAACCTCCGCTATTTAAAGTTGAATTCCGCGGTAAAGCATATTATTGCTACAACGATGAGCAACTCGAGGTATTGAAGCGCAAGCTCGATCTCAAACCGGGCTATCCGTTCCAACGCTACAAAGGTCTTGGTGAGATGGATGCCCAACAGCTTTGGGAAACAACCATGGATCCAAAAGCCCGCAAGATGATGCGCGTCACCTTGACCGACGCCATCGAAGCCGAGGCGGTCTTCACCGATTTGATGGGCGATGCCGTCTTGCCGCGCAAAGAATTCATTCACAAGAACGCCAAGTTCGTTAAGAACTTAGATATTTAGTAAAGGAGCCTCACGCAAATGGAAGAAAAAGATAAAATTGTCACCCCTTTAACTAGTGACGAAGAAAATGAAATCGAAGAAGTGGAATCAGGTATTGTTCCTGGTCTTCGCGATGTCGATATCTCCAAAGAAGTTCGCAGCTCTTTTCTCGATTACTCGATGTCGGTTATCGTCAGCCGCGCCATACCTGATGTCCGCGACGGATTCAAACCGGTTCACCGCCGTATTATATACGGAATGAACGAATCGGGAATGCAACCCGACAAACCTTATAAGAAATGTGCTCGTATCGTCGGCGATGTCATGGGTAAATATCACCCGCACGGCGATGCCGCTATCTATTCGACATTAGTTAGACTCGCACAATCGTTCTCGATGCGTTATACGCTTGTCGATGGTCACGGTAACTTTGGCAGCGTCGACGGCGACGAAGCCGCCGCCATGCGTTACACGGAAGCCAGGATGACGAAACTCGCCATGGAAATGGTCAGAGACATCAATGACGACACCGTTCAATTCGTCGATAACTATGACGGAACCGAAAAAGAACCGAGCGTTTTACCATCTCGCTTTCCCAACTTATTAGTTAATGGTAGTGCCGGCATCGCTGTCGGTATGGCCACCAACATCCCGCCTCATAACCTCAGCGAGACGATCGATGCAACTATCGCCGTGGCTCGCAATCCGCTATTAACCCCCTTGGAAATAATGGAGCAATATCTCCCCGGTCCCGATTTTCCCACCGGTGGCACCATTCTCGGTCGCAGCGGAATCAAGGACGCTTACGAAACAGGAACCGGCAGCATTGCTTTACGAAGTAAAGCTTTGATTGAAGAAGCCGAAAGCGGCAAAAAACGCATCATCATTTATGAAATTCCATATCAAGTCAACAAGGCACGGATGATCGAATCGATTGCCAACCTCGTTAAAGATAAAGTCATCGAAGGCATCACCGATGTTCGCGATGAATCCAACAAAGAAGGTATTCGCGTCGTCATCGAAGTTCGTCGCGACACCATTCCCGAAGTCATTCTCAACCAACTCTATAAAAACACTCAGCTGCAAGTGAGCTATGGCATCATCATGCTCTGCCTGGTCGAAGGGGCGCCGAAAGTTTTACCAATTAACGATATTCTTCTCGGCTACATCGACCACCAAGTCGTCGTCATCGAAAGGCGTACCAAGTATCGCCTCGCAAAAGATGAGGCTCGCGACCATGTCGTGCTCGGCCTTTTGACAGCGATTGATAATATTGACGAAATCGTTGAGATGATCAAAAAAGCCGCAACTCCTGAAGAAGCATCGCAAAAACTGATGGAAAGATTCAATCTTAGCGAAATTCAGACGCAAGCCATTCTCGCTATGACGCTCAGGAGATTGACTGGATTAGAAAAACAAAAACTCGAGGCCGAAAGAGCTCAGCTCGAAATCAATATCGCCAAGTACCGCGACATCTTGAGTTCTCGCGAAAAGATTATCGACGTGATGGTTGAAGAGTTACTCGACATCAAGCAGCGCTTTGGCGATGAGCGGAAAACCGAAATCAGCAACGAGCTCGCCACCATTGAAGACGAAGCGTTAATTCCTGAAGAAGAAATCGTCATCGCGTTAACCGTCAATAATTATGTAAAACGCATGACAACTGATACTTTTAGAACGCAAAATCGCGGTGGTCGCGGCGTCAAAGGAATTAACACAAACGACAACGATATCGTTTCAATTATCGTTCACACCAAGACACACACCGATGTACTGTTCTTCTCTAACCTCGGCAAAGTCTATCGCATGAGAGGATATCAAATTCCCGAAAGCGGTCGCGTCTCAAAAGGAACGCCGATTCAAAACCTGATATTAAACCTCGAAAAAGATGAGCGCATCATGGCGATCATCTCGCTCGACGACTATCACGAAGAACATTACTTGTTCTTCATTACCGTCAACGGCGTTGTTAAACGCACGGCCTTGACCGAGTTTGCCTCGATTCGCCAAAACGGTAAAATCGCCATCTCCTTAAAAGATGGAGATACCCTTCTCGACGTTAAGCGCACCGACGGAAATGCGTTGATTGGCCTCGCTTCCAGCAATGGCAAAATGGTCAAATTCAACGAGAGCGATGTGCGCTCGATGGGTCGGACCGCGGCCGGCGTTAAAGGCATGAGTACCGATGGTGCCGAAGTCGTCAGCGCCACGACTTCTCTTGAAGGCAAGCTCGTCTTAGCGATTACCCAAAAAGGTTATGGCAAGATGTCGCCAGCTGAAAGCTATCGCCTCACCAAGCGCGGAGCGAAAGGTGTTTTGACAATCAACACGACCGACAAGAACGGCAAATTGGTTGCTTTACGCGCCGTTAACGGCACAGAAGATTTGATGATTATCACCGCCAACGGAACTATCATCCGCATACCTCTTGAACAAGTTAAAGTCGCCGGACGCAACACGCAAGGCGTTCGCGTCATCAAACTCGAAGGCCGTCAAAAAGTCGTTTCTATCGCTATCGTTCCACACGAAGAAAACGGCGTCGTCGAAGAGAGCGATATCGATCTCGAAGAAGAAGAAAACGTCGCAGTTATTGAAGAAAACGACGCAGATATCTAATATTTATGAAGGTTTTCGTCCACTTTCAACCCCGCTATCTCAAAGATGTTTACGAAGGGATGCGCCTGAGAAAAAACATTAAAGGCGCACTCGAGTTGACGAATATTGAAATTGCCAAAAACAGCATTGATCACTATGATGTCGCGCATTTTATCTCGATCGCTGACGAGATGAAAATCAACGACGCGATTGAACTCGGCAAGCCAGTCATATTCTCCGCTTTGATGTGCGAGTCTGATCCGGTGGCGAAAATTACTGAAGTCACCCGCGACGGCGAAGTTCGCTTGAGCAACCGCGCTTTGCGCATACTTAACAAAGTCAATGTTGTCATCGTTCCAAACGAGGCCGGAGTTAAGTTCTTAGCCGATTCCGGCGTCAAAACAAAAATCATCGTCTTGTCCCCGGGTGTCAACATCGCTCGCTTTGAAAAGAACGATCAATTAGAAGCCGATCTCTTCTATCGCTATTTTCGTTTAAATAAATCAGCAAAAACAGTCGTCGCTTTTGGCCAGTATGATAGCCGCGAAGAAATCCGCAACATCGTGGAAATTGCCAGACTCTGTCCGGAATACAAGTTTCTTTATTTTGGGCAAGCAAAGCATTTGCTACTTTTGCCGAGCAAGATCCGTCGCCTTTTAAGACGTTCTCCGAAAAATTTGCGGTTTAATCCCATTATTCCCGAAGACGTCTACCGTTCAGTGATGATGAACGCCAATGTCTTTCTTTTGATCAATCGCCGTAAATACAACGCCATTACGACCCTCGATGCCATCGCCGCCAAGTGTCAGATCATCGGGCTCGGTCCCATCGATTACGACGCCAAGGTTTTGACAAAGGGATATGCTTATATTGCCAACACCCTACCGGCCGTTGCCGCTAATATCAATCAATTCTTCAGTGGCGAACTACCTTCAAAGGCCGTAAAAGCTTACAACATTGCTAAAAATGAAAGTTTGACGGAAATCGGCAAGCAGCTAGAAAAAATTTATATGGAACTTATCGCTAACAATAAAGGAGGCAGATAATATGCTCGACATCAAATTGATATCAGAGAATCCACAAATAGTTCAGGACGCCTTAAAAAAGAAGTTATTCGATGTTGATTTTGCTCCCTTGCTTCTTCTAATAGAAGAAAGAAAAAAGCTCTTAATAAAAGTTGAGAGTTCAAAAGCTGAACAGAACCGTCTCTCGGGATCGGTTCCGCAAATAAAAAAGAGCGGCGGTGACATCGCAAGTATTTTTGCCCGAGTTAAAGAGCTAGCCGCCGAAAATGCGGTTGATGAATCCCGTTTAAAAGTGGTCGAAGGTGAAATTTTCGATATTGTTTCCGGCCTTCCTAATATTCCTGATGACGATTTGCTACCGGGCGGCAAGGAAAACAATCGCGTCGTTTATGAATATGGGAAAATACCGGTCTTTGACTTCAAAATTAAAGATCATGTGGAACTTGCTGAGTCGCTCGGTCTCGTCGATTACGAGAGAGCGGCTAAAATCAGCGGATCTGGCACGTGGATTTACACCGGTCAAGGAGCGATGCTTGAATGGGCTTTAATCAACTATTTCATCGCCAATCACCTTAAGGATGGATATCAGTTTATCCTTCCTCCCCACATCTTAAATTACGAATCCGGTTTCGTGGCCGGACAATTTCCAAAATTCAACGACGCGGTATTTTCTTTAGAAGGCGTCTCGCCCAAGAAGTTTATTCTTCCGACGGCGGAAACCGCTCTAGTGAATTTGCATCGCAACGAGATTCTTGATATCAATTCCTTACCTCGTAAATATTTTGCCTATACGCCGTGCTATCGCTCAGAAGCCGGATCGTATCGCACCGAGGAAAGAGGGATGATTCGCGGTTACCAGTTCAACAAAGTTGAAATTGTACAGTATACGACCGAAGAAGGATCTGATTGCGCTTTTGATGAGATGGTCGATAAAGCTAAAAGCCTCGTCGAACAGCTCGGCCTTCACTTTCATGTCAGCAAACTGGCCGCCGGCGATTGTTCCCACGCCATGGCTCGCACTTATGATATCGAAGTCTACATCCCAAGTATGGCGACATATAAAGAAGTATCTAGCGCGTCTAACGCCCGCGATTATCAAGCGCGCAGGGGGATGATGCGCTACCGCGACAAAGAAAGCGGAAAAATGAAGTTTTGTCACACCCTAAATGCCAGCGGCCTTGCCACTTCGCGTCTTGTCCCGGCGATTTTAGAGCAATTCCAGCAAGCTGATGGCAGCGTGATCGTGCCTGAAGTGTTGCGCCCATATATGGGTGGTATCAGCAAGCTCGAAGCCAAAAAATAAAACATTTATTAATTTGTTGTTATAATATCTATGCCATCGCGATGTATTACGATGAACCAGGTCAGGGCGGAGACGCAGCAGCCTTAAGTTGCTGGTACATGTGCGGTGGTTTATTTATATGAAAAATATCGACGAATATTACATGTTGCAAGCTTTAAAAGAAGCGAAGAAAGCGCAAGCGATCGACGAGGTCCCCGTCGGAGCTGTTATCGTTAAAAACGATAAAATTATCGCACGCGGCCACAACCGGCGCGAAGCAACGCAAGATCCGACAGCTCACGCCGAAATTATCGCCATTCGCAAAGCTTGCAAAAAACTTGGTGTCTGGCGTCTCGATGGCTGCCAGCTCTACGTGACGATTGAGCCGTGCACCATGTGTGCCGGAACCATTTTATGGACCCGTCTCGATCGCATTGTCTATGGTGCTCAAGACCCCAAAGGAGGGGCGCTTGGCAGTTCTTATAATCTCTTTGAACAGAAAAATCTCAATCACCATCCCGCCATCACCGGTGGTGTTTTAGCAAAAGAGTGCGGCCAATTAGTTTCCGATTTTTTTAAAAACAAGCGATAAACTCAAAGCAAATATATATAAGAAATATACAAAAGATAGTAAAATTCACTTATACTTGTTTATAGAAAAGTGATACTTTTCAGTTAAGTTATGAAAAAAAGAATCTCGCCACCAATTATTGTCTTTCTCACTCTCCTGCTCGCCGGCTGTGCCGGTCCGGCCACTTCGACGAGCGATAGCGAAAGCGATGATGAATTCACTTTTTGTGAAGACGATTCCTCGTTTTTTGTCTTTGACCAAGATGATACTTTAGGCGACGCAATTGACGAACTTGAAGATGGAACACAGACCGACGAAGAGCGCGACGCAATCCTTGAAATATTAGGCACAAATGACGGTTATGCCAATCACGTTGTTTATAATTTGGAGATTACGACTGATTACGACACTCTCGCAACACTAGATGATGATCGGGATTTTTTTGGAGAATATGGCAAAGAAGTGTCGCGTTATGATGCCGAAAAAATATTAGTGGGCACATATGATGTCGACGAAAATTACTATGACGAGGCCGAAACCACCGAAGTGACAATTGATTTAACAGCGGATTACCAAGTGTTTAGAAATGGTTTCTGTCCATCCCTTTCCCGCTTCTACGAAATTTATGATTTTGCCGGCGTAGACGACGATGTGGCAATCGAAAGCGTTTACGGCACCGAAAACTATATGCACAAATTATACTTAATCGATGGCCAAGCAAAAGCTCTCGAATTGAATAATCTCTTTGATCTCTACCAAGATAACGAAAACATCGAGCTATCGACCTTCACAGCCAATAAGTTCGCAAGTAAAGCCGATGGTGAAGTCGATGCCAACCCAGCGTTAAACACGAGCACTAGTTTGGAACTCGTTGTGGCTGCCTCTTATGATCCTGCCAGTTCGGCTTTAGGCGGCAAGGCCATTCACTCGGTGTTAATAGTCGATGGAATGATCAAAAAAGTCAGCGATTTTAGCGGGACTTTTGAAATTGTCGGCCCCGACGAAGTATATCGCACCTTTACGGAAAAAACCGCTATCTTCAGCGTTGAAGACATCGGTGCTTTCGGCGGAACGCTTCTTGATCCCGAAGGCTTTACTTTTTCTAGCACCCCACCAAATTTATAACTTTTATAAATAAAACTTGTCATTTGTATATATAAGTTATTAAATGATTATTAGTCTCGTGAGTATGGACTCACATCATCTTTTTTAAGATGAAAGTCCACAATAACGTCATCAAATAAATATAGAACCGTTATTGCTCATCGTCTTATCAATTCAAATTTTAAAAAAACAACCGTCTTGCGAAAGGAGGCGTAGATGTTAATTAATTCTCGAGTCGAAACAGCCATACAACAAAAGCGCCCCGTCGTCGCCTTGGAATCGACGATTATTTCGCATGGCATGCCATATCCTGAGAATGTTAAAACAGCTTTGCTGCTTGAAGATATAATTTCCAAAGCCGGAGCCGTTCCAGCAACAATCGGCATCATCGATGGCGAGATTGTCGTCGGGATGAGTCCGAATCAAATTGAAGAATTTGGAAAGCGCCAAGAAATTCGCAAAGTATCGCGTCGTGACTTGCCGGTCGTCATCGCTCAAAAAGGGTGGGGCGCGACAACCGTGGCTGCGACGATGATCATCGCTGAAAAAGCGGGAATTGAAGTGTTTGTCACCGGTGGAATTGGGGGTGTGCACAGAAACGCCGCAACAACATTTGATATATCGGCAGATTTAGAAGAATTTGCGATGACTGATGTCACGGTGATTTCATCTGGCGCTAAGGCGATTTTGGATTTGCCGCTAACACTTGAATATCTTGAGACCAAAGGCGTGACTGTTTTAGCTTATCAAAGCGACGAGTTCGCCAGTTTCTATTCGCGCGATTCGGGTTTAAAACTCGAAGACCGCATCGAAAGTGCCGAAGCAGCCGCAATAATTATCAAAAACAAACGCGATTTAAAACTTAAGGGTGGTATTTTGATTTCTAATCCGGTTCCGCATGGCAAAGCAATGCCGAAGGCGGAAATCGATAAAGCCATTACTGAAGCCTTGGGCAAAGCCGAGGAAATGGGCATTGTCGGAAAAGAAGTAACGCCATTTCTTTTAAAGGAAATCACCAATATTACCAAAGGTAAATCTTTGGCCACAAACATCGATTTAATAAAAAATAATGCATTGTTGGGGGCGGAAATCGCAAAAGCGCTCGCCCAATTATATGCCAGGGGGAACAACTAACATGAAAAAAATTCGTTCGTTTACCGAGGCGCTCTTAAGCCTCGCAAAAGAAAAACCGATCGCCAAAATCAGCATTGAAGAATTATGCGAACGCGTTGGAGTAAAACGCCAAACCTTCTATTATCATTTTGATGATATGGGAGATTTTATCGATGCAATCATCATCGATATTTTCGAAAAGCGTGCCGATAAAGACGGGGATTTGAATCAAGACGCGCGCTTTGTCGCCAACCTATATTCAAATAATTATGAAGCGGTAAGAAATCTATTGTCTTCGCCTTATGCAATGAATATAGTTAATTTCGTTCAAAATTACTTGTCGACGAGATCGTATGAACGCCTCGCCTCCAATATCAAATATAAGAATTTGCCCAATGAACAAATCAAGAGCGTTTCGCGCATCGTCGCAAGCATCATCGCCTCAGAGTCATCGTATTGGATTAACAACGAGATGAAAGAGGATAAAGAACATCTTCTATTGCGGTTTGATGTCATCCTCAAAAACGTTGAGCGAATGATGGTCGAAAATGCCCTTCGCGGCAATATTTTGAATAATAAAAGACCTGATTTACAACAAGACGAAAAAGATAAGCATTAATCAAAGGAGAAAGACATGATTGATTTTGATTTTGTATCACCGACAAAATTGTTTTTCGGTCGCGGCAAAGAAAAGGATGTCGGAGCCATCATTCGCTCGTATGGCTTTAAGAAAGTTCTTTTTCATTACGGGGGCGGCTCAATCAAATCCTCAGGTCTTTACCAGACCATTGTTTCTTCTTTTAAGAAAAATGGCATTGATTATGTTGAATTTGGCGGCGTTCGCGTCAATCCCACGCACACGATGGTACGCGCCGGCGTCTATTTGGCCAAAAGCGAAAAAATAGATTTTATCTTGGCCGTCGGTGGCGGATCGGTCATCGATTCCGCGAAGGCCATCGCTGCCGGTTTCTTTTACGATGGCGATCCCTTTGATTTTAATCTTCATCTTGCTAAGCCGACAAAGACATTGCCGGTCGGCGTCGTCCTCACGATCGCGGCAGCCGGATCGGAACTTTCGGCTTCTTGCGTTATTTCAAACGATGAAACCGGCGTAAAAAGCGGGTTTAATAGCGATTTAAATCGACCCCTTTTTGCGGTCTGCAATCCGGAATTGACGTTTTCGGTTAACAAATATCAAACCGGCTGTGGCATCGTCGATATCATCTCGCATTCCTTTGAGCGGTTTTTCTCGCCGAGCGAACATCATGAGCTGTCTGACGAGTTTGCTCTTGGAGTCATTCGCCACGTCGTCGAAGTCGGGAAAACCGCGATTGATAATCCACGAGATTACGAAGCGCGAGCATCTTTGATGCTGGCCAGCACTTTTTCTCACAACGGGATAACCGGCTTAGGCAAAAAAGTGAGTATGCCGATTCATCTCATCGCCCACGCTTTGAGCGGCTATGATCCAAATATCGCCCACGGCGCAGCTCTTTCGGTCATGATTCCGGCGTGGATGGCTTATGTTAAAGACGCCGAACTAGATAAGTTTGCTTTCTTTGCTCGCGAAGTGTTCAAAATCCATTTTGTGAATAAAGAAGAAAGTGCTAATATTGGTGTACGCGAATTGCGAGACTTTTTTAAAAACATCGGCATGCCGGTGACGCTTCGCGAATTAAATATTGAGAAACAAGACATCCCGCATTTAGTTAAGATGATCACGAAAGATGGCACACGTGTGGTTGGCCATTCCGTTCGACCACTAGATGCACAGGACATTGAAGCGCTTTTGCTATCGTGTCTCTAGGGAGGTTTTATTTTTATGAAAAAAGAAGATGCCGCTAGTTTAATCGTCTATGCTGTGATGATCGGCTTAGCCCTTTTTGTTGGCTTGGGAATTATCAAGCCGGTATTTGAAGCTAATGCCTCAGTGGCGGGAAATCAATATGCCTTTGCTATCGTTTCAGTCGTTATCGGGGTGATTTTGAATGCCATTTTTCTTGAAGTTGGCCACATTTTAGGCGGCCTCATCGGCAAATATCGCATCCATTCAGTTAACATTTTTGGCTTTTGCTTTTATAAAAAGAACGTAAAAACCCATTTTGCTTTTAAAATGTTTGATGGCCTGACCGGAGAAACGAAATTTTTGCCCAAAAACGAAAATTCCAATCCAAGGCCGGCAACCCTCATTCCAGTCGCCATCTATCTTGTTGAACTTGTGACGTCGATCATTTTATATGCTCTGATTTCAACGAGCCTGAACATCGACCTCGTGTGGCTTTCCATCGGGGCGATTATCGTCGCCTCCATCGGCGGCATGATGACGCTTTATAATATCGTTCCTTTTAAACTCGATGCCATCACCGATGGATATCGCCTCACTTTATTCGCCAAAAAAATTAATGTTGTGGCCTATAATGAACTCATGCTTGCGGAAAATGGCGATGAGCCCTTCTCGCCGCGTGTCTTTGATGAAATTACCGATTTTACTGCTGAGGTTAATCTCATCTCGGTATATCGCAACATCAAAGAGAAAAAATTTGAGGATGCCGAGACAATATTAAGTAATATCATTTCTAACGAAATGAAAACAAGTGCCTCAACGCACAATCGCGCCATCGCCCAGCTCCTCTTCTTGAAGATTATGAATGAGCCACTGGAAGATGCCAAAGCCTACTATGCGACGATTCCTTCCTCAATTCAGCGCTTCATCGCCAATGATTTGTCGATGCCTTCACTTAGAGCTTATGTCCTAATCGCCGGCTTGATGGACGATGCGCAGGGGGAGATTATGTATTGTCTCGACCGCAAAAAGAAAGCCATTAAATATACGGCTCCCGGAATTACCGAGATTGAAAATTCCTTGTTTAAGGAAGCGCTTGATAAGGTAAAAGCCGTGCATCCGGACTGGAAACTGACTGAATAGGATAAAAGCCCTCGCGATTGAGGGCTTTTCTTTAACTAGAAAGAACAATAGGTTTATTTGTCTTTTTTAAGAAGATCGCGAATTTCTGTCAACAAGACGATATCGGCGGCCGGCGCTGGTTCCGGCACTGGGGCTGGTTCCGGTTCTTCATCTTTCTTATGAAGTTTTGCAAGAGCGGCATCTTTGGCTTTTTGAATACCAGCAAAAATTTTGATGATAGCAAATAGAATCAAACCGATTAACAAAAAGTTGATAATTGCCGTTAGCACTAGTCCCCAATCGAGTTTACTGAGAACTGAGTAATAAGTGCCGTTGTTGCCCAAGATAGCGGTGCCGGCCAATATTTCAGCTGCCGTCGCCTCAATACTGTTTGGTAAAACAGTATAGAAGTTGTTGAGACCGCCATTGACTAACAAGCCGATTAAAGGCATAAAAATGTGAGCGACAAGTGCGGTGATAATCGCTGAGAACGCCCCACCGATGATGACGCCGACCGCAAGCTGCATAACATTACCGCGGCTGATAAAGTCCTTGAATTCTTTGAAAATTTTCATATTTAAATTCTCCTACTAAGTATCTTAGTAGATAAATAAAATATTACAAGTGTCTAACAGGCCATTCTGTTATCTTTGACAAAATAAGTAAAGATTGGGATAATGTTGGCAATTCTAAGGAGAAAATGAAAATGAAGAAAGCAGTAATCTTCGTCGATTCGACCGCTGATTTAAACAAAGAACAATACGAGCAATTAGATATACATGTCGTTCCTTTATTAGTAAACATAGGAGGCAAGGCCTATAAAGACGGAGAAGAAATCAACTCCGCCAAACTCTATCAATTAGTTGCTGAACACGGTGAACTACCGACCACAGCCGCGGTTCCGCCCTTTGCGTTCGTCGAAGCCTTCAAACCATTTAT
>Ga0116149_1003891_pt1 | contig 15102 bp, 16 predicted proteins | sample AD_UKC057_MetaG_FD_89787 | JGI IMG/M metagenome (GOLD analysis project Ga0116149, IMG submission 89787) | Active sludge microbial communities of municipal wastewater-treating anaerobic digesters from USA - AD_UKC057_MetaG | ecosystem: Engineered > Bioreactor > Anaerobic > Digestate | place: USA... | reverse complement strand
GTAATATCGGCCTTAATTTGAAAACCGCCTTTTTCCGCCCACCACGACAGTGCAATTTTAGGATTGCTCTTCAGATTATTCAGTGTTTTGCTAAAATATTGATCGGAAATCAGCAGTGTTTCGTCATCCATAAATTTGAATGCGCCTATCGGAACGACGTTGGGTGTGCCGTCCTTTGCCGCCGTTGCCAGATAAGCAATTTTTGCAGCTTTCAGACTTTCCTTAATCTCTTCCGTAACGTTTACCATAAATTTTGCCTCCTCATGCCATAAAACAGACCCCGGAATAAAACCGTTGCGCTGACTTATTATTCCGAACACAATCTTTGTGTATCACAAAAAAACTCCGCAGAGAAACAAAACTTCATCGGGTGTCCGCCGGCGCCAAAGAGGACTTTGTTTTTGCCTGTCTGGCTTGATGGAGAGTTGATTCCGTCAATAAAAGATTTGCCATGAAAAGGAAATTGTGTAATAATATTACATTATGATGCAGTTCATTCATCACGATGGTTCCGCTATAAAAATGCAGTTACAATTATGACTGTCGGGAGGTTATGCATGTCCAATGTAGAAAAAGTCAAAGGGACAATGCTCATAGATCAGGTTCGCATGATCAGGGGGAATAAGGATAAAGATTGGCGCAATTATCTGACGTCTGAAGACTGGGCAATTGTCAAGGGGATGGTTATGCCGGCCTCATGGTATCCTGTCGAAACATATAAGCGATGCGGACGGGCTGTTTTTCAGGTTCTTGCGGGCGGCAATACGGATATTGTGCGTTTGAGGGGCAAAATGCGCGGGAAAGAGTTGTTTGAGACAACCTACAAGCACCTCCTGATGGAACGCAATCCGATGAACGCTCTTAGTTCCTTTGTGAACCTTTACGGACAGCTTTTTATGCCCAATCCGCTGGGCTTCAAAAAAATGACGGATCAGCATGCGCACGTATCATACGAATACGAAGACAAAAATGACCCGGGTAATTTACCGTTTTGTTATCAATTAATGGGACATTTTGATTCACTGATTGAAATGACGGGAGGCGCTGACGTTAAAATAGAGTTTGCAAAAAAAATGTGGGAAGGCGCCAGCGAAACGGTTTTTGATATTCAATGGCAGTAGCGTTTTTTAGAAGACTTTAAATCAGAAAACATATCTTCCGGAGGTTTTGAAATGAATGTAAAAGGCATCATTTTTAATACAGGAAAATCAACAATCATTAAAGTATTCGGTCAGGGGCCCTGGGATGCGTTTATGACCAAACTGGTGGCTAAAGACAAATTTTTCGGGAATGTAATCATGTCCGTCACGCCCATTCCGCTGGATAAATTCATTTTTTTCCTGGATGAACTGGTCAAGGAATTTTTCAACAACGATATGATGCAGTACGTGACCTTCGGCAAAGTGGCCGCCCAGTTCGCGCTGTCGCCGGACGGTCTGTACAAATCATATCTGCTGACCAAAGATACCAAACAATTCGTCGAATCGGTTATGCCCAAGTTCTGGTCGACCTATTTTGACGAAGGCACGGTGACCACGAAATATGAGAACAATATCGCCCACCTCAAAATCACAGGTCTCAATTTCAGACATAATTATTTCGAATACCTGATCATGGGATTTTTTCAGAAATCGCTCAAAATGTTCGGGAAGAAAAACGTTCCCAAACGGATCAGAAGCCGCGCATCGGGCGATGACGATGTTTATTTCCAGTTTGAATTAAAAGATTCTTAACGGGTTGTTTTGAAACTTCGATCAACGCAAAAAGCGGTGCATCCCGCATTGTAGAGTATCCATCATTTGCCGTTCTGATCGGACCGCGTGAAATTACAAGCGGTCTGACCGGAAACCCGAGGGACGTTTTTTGATGCTGTTGATGTGTCGTATAAAGCAAACACAACAAATTGCTCTTTAGATATAGTTGTGCAGGCTGGTTAGAAAATTCACACCCAGATAAGTAAATAAAACAGACACGAACCCGACAATCGTCATCATGGCCATGCGCCGGCCGCGCCAGCCGCGGACAAAGCGGGCATGCAGCATAATGGCGTAGATAAGCCACGTGATCAGGGACCATATCTCTTTGGGATCCCAGCTCCAGTATGAGCCCCAGGCATAGTGCGCCCAGACGGAACCGGTGATAATCCCCATGGCCAGAAAAATAAATCCGAGTGATGTGCTCTGATAGATCAGAACATCCAGTGTGTTCAGCACGGAAGAATTTTCCTTCGGATGAGACGCAGGGTTGGTTTCTCTTGTTTCTTTTTTTTCCGTCCAGAGATAAAGGAGTCCGCAGCCGAAAGCAACCGTGAAGGCGGCATAACCCATAAAGCAGGTTAAAACATGAGTCGTCAGCCAGTTGCTTTGCAGCGCGGGAATCAGCGGTTCGATGCTGTGATCGACCCCCGGTGCGATGGAAGCGTAAGCCATGACAAAAAAAGCCACCGGGACGACAAACGTGCCGAGAATTCTGCTTTTGATCCGCCACTCAATGGCCAGATAGAGCATTATGATGGACCAGGCGAAGAAAACCAGAGACTCATACAAATTGGTAATCGGCACGTGTCCGAATCCCAGGTCGTAGGAAGCTCTCCATCGCAACATCATGGCCAGCGTGTGCGCGAAAAGTCCCAGCCACGCCAGCAAGGATGCCGCGTATCCCCAGAATTCTTTTTTCAAAATCATTCTGAACAGATAAAAAACAAAGGAAGCAAAATAAATAAACGTCACGTAACTTAAAATCAGCGTGTGGTTCATGCCGCCAGCTCCTTTTCCATCCATGCGCACAAATCATCAAGTCGCCTCTGCAACGCTTCGTTATAACGATGACTGCGCCCGGCCACGCGGATTCTGACGCCTGCCGGATCCTGTTCCAGCAGAAACCAGATACGCCGATACGCAATGAAAAAGATGACCATCATGCCGGCGATCAGAATCAATCCGCCGGCCAGAACAAACGGGACACCCGGATCGCGGACAACCTGTAACCCGGTGTAATATTTTCCTTCAATCCCCCGGAGAGAAAAAACCAGGGGTTTGAAAAGGCCCGGATTAAAAAGAGGGACGGCGGAAAATAAGCCGGGGTTTACATCCGCGATATCCTGAATATGCTGAAACATCCAGAACTGGATATTTCTCTTGTCCGTTTCAATATTTAGTTTTACGGCCGGACCGAACTGCATCATATTTTCTTCCACGCGCAAAACGGTGGCCTTTGCCTTCTGAACGGGAAGATCAAACGTGTCTCCCTGTCCTGCTGAGATTTCCGGGCTCTCCGCTCCGGCGTTGCTGTATGTCAGACGGGCTCTGCTTTTTTCAGAGACACCGTAGCTTGCCTGATAAAAACGCAGGCCGTCAAACGATAGCGGATGATTGACCAGCACAGAACCCTGACGCACGACCTGTCCATTTTTGATGAAACTTAACTCCGATCGATAGGTTTTTGGGACTCCTGTGTCATAAAATTCCACAACAAATTTGTCGCATCGAACGGAAAAATCAAGCGGGTGTTCACCCTCGCCATTCCGCAGCTGGATAATGTTTGTTTCTTCGCCTTCGGAAAGTCTGAGATCCGCCTCAAGACCGAACACTGAGCCGATCACCATGCCCGCAATAATCATCAAAACGCCAAGATGGACAACGTAAACGCCGAACAGGGATAGGCGCCCCGATTCGCGATAAAGCATTTTCCCCTTTTCCAGCTTTGTTTCTTTAACCGAAAATAGTTTCGATTTGAGAAGAGATTCGACCGCGCGGCTGACGGTTTCCATCTTTTTATCCGTCACGATTATCCGGTTTGGAGCAAGATTTTCATACAGCCCGGAAGGTGGCGGGAAAGAGGGCGTCTTGTATTGTTTTATGGCGAAAGGAATTCGTTGGATGGAGCAAACCATCAGATTCAGTGAGAAAAGCCCCATCAACACATAAAACATTTTGGAATGATAAAGGTCATTGAGCCAGAGCCATTCGGAATCCATTCTCTGCGGCGGCACCAGCGTGGCCACAATAAAGATCACCACCATGAAAAAAAGCAAAACGATGGCAAGTTTGACGGAAGCAAGAAAAGACCAGATGAAATTCGCTTTTTTCAATGGTTTCTGCCCTTAAAGAAAAGAAAATTTTTCCAGAAAACTTAACATCTAATGTGCTTTCTGTCAAAGAGTACCTTGCTCAGACAGCCCGGACGAACTTCTTGACAAAACAACCGGTTTACCTTATCGTTTAATTGTCTTTCAGTGTTTTATTGATGTGATTGTCGCAGCAATTCAACAAGGAAAATGATATGGCCGATTCCGGCAAAAAGCGGTTCCTCCCACATATCAAATCTGCCTTTGAACGCGTCTTATCCGGTGGATGGATTTATCTCTTGTTTGTCGGCCTGTTCGGTATTTTTCTTCTCATAGGAATTGGTGCCGGGATTCATGCGTTGTTTATCGCCGGCAGCCGTCATGCCTACGCGACATCACGGGAAATTCCCGTTGCCATTCTGATTGCCACGTATGTTTTTTTTGTTGTCGCTTCAACGGGGCTTTGTCTGGTGTCGTCACTGGGACATGTCTTCGGCGTGGAAAACTTCCTGCCCCTGGCGAAACGTTGTGTTTACCTGGCGATCATTACCATTCTTTCCGGATTCCTGGTGATCGGCCTGGAAATTGAAAATCCTTTCCGCATGGCGATATACAACGTTATTTCGCCCAACTTCTCTTCCAATATCTGGTGGATGGGAACCCTGTACGGGTTTGCCGTCGTTTTTCTGACGATTGAATTCATTCTTCTGTTTAATGAAGCGCACCACCATAAAGCTGTCATTGCCGGTTTCCTCGGCGTCATTACGGAAGTCGCCGCCAACAGCAACCTGGGCGGTGTTTTCGCGATGATGCATGGGCGCCCTTACTGGTACGGCCCTTATTTCCCCGTTTATTTTATTTTATCCGCCCTTATTACGGGCTGCGCTTTTATTCTGTTTTTCTTTTTTCTCGCCCACAAAGCGGTCAACAAAAAACCATTCATGGAATCGACGCAAACCGCTCTGAAAGCCGTATCGAAACTGACGCTGCTTTTGCTGGCCGTCATGATGATCTTCACCGCGTGGAAGGTTTTGACGACCTCCGTTGGCAGTCCTGCCGCCGCCGCCGCCGCGTTGAGCGTGTTAACTGAAGGACCCTATTCATTCAACTTCTGGACCATTGAAATCCTTGTCGGAATGGTCATTCCTTTTGTTTTAATTCTGGCATCAAGAGGCAGGAATCTGACGGTCATGTTCATCGCCGCCGTCATGATGATTTTCAGCCTTTTCTTCACCCGTCTGGATATGGTGGTTGTCGGACAGATTGTCCCGCAATATTTTGAAGTGGGTGTTGTGGAATATTCCAAATTGCATACCTATTCTCCGAGCATTCACGAAATCCTTGTGGTGCTGGGAGGGATAAGTTTCTGCCTGCTGGCATTTTTGCTCGGTGAAAAAGTATTTTCCGGTTTCGCAGATTCACCGCAGACCGACATCATGAAAGAAAAAACAACGGACGTTGCCGGAGTGGAAGAACTGACATGACGGATAAGGCGAGCCATAAAAATATTCCGGAATCTCCGTTTGATGCTGAACGGCGGGCATTTCTGAAAATCGGTCTGAAAATTACCGGCGTGCTCGCCGGCGGCTCAATATTGTCTTTAGTCTCCAACATCAACAAGGCTTATTCTCTTGATCTTTTTCGGGAGAAATACCCTTATAAACCTCATTACGCGATGGTGTTAAGACAGGACCGCTGCATTGATTGCGAAAAATGCATGAAAGCCTGTATTGAAACCAATCATGTTCCGGATTACGGCTGGCGGACAAAGATTTTAAAACGCGACCTTTCGTCGGCGCTTGATCAGAAATGGGAATTTATTCCCATCCTCTGCAATCAATGCAACAATCCTCCGTGCGTGCGCACCTGCCCGACGACGGCGACGTATAAGGATAAGACCAACGGCATCGTGCAGATGAACAACAAAAAATGCATCGGGTGCAAATCCTGTATTATGGCCTGCCCCTACGATGCCCGCTATTATAATGAAGAAAAAGGTGCCATTGATAAATGCGATTTCTGTTTTGAGTCCAGGCTGTCCAAAGGCATTAATACCCCGGCCTGCGTTGAAGCCTGTCCCTCGGATGTCCGTATTTTCGGAGATTTGTCGGATCCGTCCAGCAGAGTGTTTCAACTTGTTCACCAGTTGCAAAGACCTGTGTGGGTGCTGCGGCAGGAGATCGGTGCGAAACCGAATATTTTTTATATGAAGGGTTGATGATTCAGCAATGAAAAGAAATCTTGTTCTTATAATTCTTCTCGCTCTTTTCTGCATCGCCAATGTCGGTTCTACCGGAAAAAGCAGTTTTTCCGACGGCGGTGGCATTCTGTATACGCAGCCGGTGAAATCCGTTATTTTCCGCCATCAGCATCATGTGGATGTAAAAAAAATAAGTTGTGAGAAATGCCACAGCGGCTTGTTTGAAATGCAGGCTTTGCTTGCCCAGGAGAAAAAGGATTTTATTATGGATTCTCTCTACAAGGGCAGGTACTGCGGCGCGTGTCATAACGGCAAAGACGCTTTTGCATCCGATAAACAGTGCGCCAGATGCCATGTCCGCATCAGCGAAAAAGATGTGGGGCACGTGAAAGGTAAAGCCAAGCCATACAAAGCGCCTGTTTACAGTACGGTGGCCACTTTGGGAAAAGACCAGCGGAAGGTCCCGTTCAACCACGAAAAGCATGCGTCGCTGAATTGCATGGATTGTCATTCGAAACTTTTTCAAATCAGAAAAGGATCAACCAAGATTGCCCTGGAAACGCATCAGTCGCAAAAATATTGCTTTAACTGTCACAACGGGAAAAAAGAGTTTTCCTGGAACAATTGTACAAAATGCCATCAGAACTGGAAGGATATTAAACCGTACGGTATTCTGACGGCAAGAGCCGACAGGGGAAGCTGTGTTGCCTGCCACACCAATCCGGATGAAATGAAATCGCTCGTCAAGCCGCCCGAAATAGGCGGCGAGGCCGAGGGGTGAGCTGGCGCTCCTCCCCCGGTCCGGGCGGAAGAATACTACAAAGGTTATCTGGTCGATAAAGGAATGATCGGCAAGGAGTTCCATCTTTCGATGGATTGCATTGCCTGTCATCAAGGCAACAAGCTCGCAAAAACAAAGGAGAAAGCTCATCAAGGACGTATCGCCAGACCGTCCGACAATCTTAAAACCTGCGGCATCTGTCATATAACAGCCGGACAAAATTACGCCAAGGCCCTTCATTATACGAGCCTGGGCCAGCGCGAAGGCGTCAAACACCGGTTTTCTGCGGCAGAATTGAAAACGTTTGATCAGAAAGTTTTTGAAAAATCATGCCGATCCTGTCACGCTTCCTGCGGAAGCTGCCACGTCAAATCGCCGCCTGTCGGCGGCATCACCACCGGCCTTCTCCAGGGCCATAAATTTGTGAAGAAAAACGAAGGCAAAACCTGTGCTTCATGTCACGGTGGAAGAGTATATCCCGAATTTACCGGTGAATACGGCGGCACCCCTGATGTCCACTACCAGAAGGGCATGATGTGCAATGACTGCCACAACAAACAGGAAATGCACGGCGACGGCAAATTATATAAATCAAAAAATGATGTCAAAGACCGCCCGAAATGCCTGTCCTGCCATCAGGATAAAGGCAATCAGGTCGCGCACACCATTCATAAGGATAAAGTCAGCTGTCAGGGCTGCCATTCTTCCGGCCAATATCGCCAGTGTTATAGCTGTCATGCCGTGCATGGGTCAAAGGCCGAGCCCGGCTTTATCCTGGGGCTGAATCCGCGTGACCGCAAGACCTTGACAACCCTCAGGGTCATACCTACTATAAGAAGTACATTTGAGCCTAACGGAATAAAAATGGAGAATTTTGATGCTCTGCCCAATTACTGGAATTCGCCGGTGCACAACATTAAAAAGCGAACAAACAGGACACGCTCCTGCGATGCATGCCATGTGAATAAAGAAGGTTTCCTGAAACCTGAAGGGCTGATTAAAGACGGATCTAAAGAAAATGAGAAACTAATTTATGACATTAAACCAATAAGCAAATAAAAACAGGAGGATCTTTATGAAAAGAATGAGGTTTTTGAAAGTGTTGTTGGTATCCCTGTTGATTTTACTGCCGGCAGCCGTGCTGGCGCAGGGACTCAGCCCTATTGTTTCGACAGATGATTTAGCCAAAATTGTAAAGGATCCCAACGTCATTGTCATTGATATCCGCAAGGTTGAAGATTATAAAGCGGGGCATATTCCCGGCGCGATAGGGGTGTTTTATAATAATTGGGCACCGGGCATGGGCGGCTTAAAAAATGAAATGCCGGCAGATGATGATTTAATGGACCTTCTTACCGATAACGGCATTCAACCCGACTCAACGGTCGTCGTTTACGGCACTACAGGAACTCCGCCTGATCGTGTGGATGTGACCCGCGTGGCCTGGGCTTTGAAATACGCAGGCGTCCAGAAGGTATCTGTACTGAGCGGCGGATTTGAGAAATGGGCGGTGCGCGAGAAAAAAGAAGTTTCTACAGAGATTACCAAGCCCAAGACCAAAGATTACAAAGGTAAAATCAATAAAGCCATTCTGGTTAACAAGGATTACGTGAAAAATCACGTCGGAAAAGCGATGATCGTTGACGCACGGGAACCGGCATTCTTTAAAGGCGAACAGAAACTTCCTTTCGTGGCCAAAGCCGGTCGAGTCAAGAATTCGGTCAATCTGCCCACCATTCAGGTTTTCGACAAATATCCCCCCGGCGAGCATATGGAGCCCTGCTGCTGGACATATAAAGATGTCGCCACGCTCAAAAACATTGCTTCAGGTGTCGTTGGCAGTGACATCGACAAGGAAATCATTGTCTATTGCGACACCGGGAAAGTTGCCAGTGCCTGGTGGTTCATTTTAAGTGATGTGATGGGTTTCAAAAATGTGAAAATTTATGACGGTTCCATGGAAGAATGGATGAATGATGCAAGCGCTCCGACGGAACCGTAAAGCATAAAGAACATCATGAAAAAAAGCAGCCCCATCGTTTTATGGGGCTGCTTTTCTATTGAACGTTAAACAGACTTTCTATTTAGGCGTGACGTTGGCGTCGGCGTTTTTTGTAATCGGTGCCTGAGGATCCTGCATCCATTCCTGCATGGCGCCATCGTATAGACGGACGTTTTTATAGCCGAGGACTTCCACCAGAATATAAGACCAGATCGGGCAGCACTGACCGATGTCGCAATAGGTTATAATTTCTTTTTCCTTATCCCTGCCGATAGCGGCTTCGGAAATCGCCGCGAGTTCTTCCGTGGTTTTAAATGTTTTGTCAGGATTAAAGGCGCAGGAAGTCGGCATGTTAAAAGCTCCCGGGATTCGTCCCATCATGGGAATACAATCCATCTTTTTCTCGCCGGTAAAGAACTCTCGTTCTCTCACATCCAGCATAATAGCCTTGCCCAGCCGTTCTTTAACGTAATCTTTGTCGGCAAATCTCGCTCTTGAGTAGAGGCCTTTGAATGGTTTTGCTTTTGCGTGCATGATCTCCTGCGAAAGCGGTTTCTTTTCAGTAATCCATTTATTCATCCCGCCGTTAAGAACGGCTACATTTTTTATTCCTGCGTATTGCAGGGTGCAGGCGACACGGGCGCTTTGATAACTCAGCCGCGGCGTATCCATGCAACCGGTGACGACAATCCGCGAGTCAAACCCGATTCCGAAGTAGCCTATGGTATCATCCAGGTCATCCGTTTCGGGGATCTCCGTAAAAAGACCGTCTTTCTGGTATGCCCATGATCTGTAAAACGCGTTTAGCGCGCCGGGAATGTGTCCCTCTCGGTAATCCTCAACTCGGCGAACATCCAGGATAATCAATTTCGGATTCTTCAAATTTGCCAAAAGCCAGTCGGTGGATACAATCGGCTCGATGTCACGGGTTTGACCGGCTATCGGCAATAAAAGGATAAAAAGAAGGATCGTAAGGAGCTTGGACAAAGCATGATTTTTCATATGGCAATCTCCTTTGAATGTTGTATTACACATCTTAAAACGGATGTATACATAGTATACCACTAATTCTTTATTGAGACAGCCGAATATTTCAGACCGCAGAATACAAGCCCTATTTCATACTATTTTTATCTTACCGAATATGACGGTCTATTTCCCCCATCAGCGTCTGCGTCTGATCGGGCAACAGCGCGAATCCCATGTCATTCCTGTAAATGATGTTCATTTTTTTATCGACAATCACATACACGCGTTTGGAAAGGGGCAAAAGCCAGTGGTCGGCGTCGTAGAGCTTGGCGATTTTGCCTTTTTCATCCACCAGCAGAGTCATGTTTTTCAGGCTGTGCTTGGCTATAAACTTGCGGTGCGATTCGGCCGAATCCCGCGACAGGCCGAGAATTTTGATTTTTTTGGCTTTGTATTTTTTAATATTTTGTTGAAACTCAACAAACTGGCGGATTCAAAGCTTGGTGTCGTCTTTGGGATAGAAAGCCAGTACCACGGCGCGATGATTTTTGACAGCATTGCTGAGTTTCCATATGTTGCCCTTTTGATCGGACAATGTAAAATCAGGGGCTACCTGGCCGGAAACCGGGGAGGCGTTTTTTGCCCCTGTTGAAGCACAGGCTGACAATATAAAGAACACCAGCACAAAAAAAACGAATTTTGTTATTCGCATATAGCCCTCCGATAAAGGTATGGACGGCGGGCGGTTCAAAAATAACCGCCCGCCCATCTTAGTAAAGATTAATCGTCAAACGCCATTTTGGTTTTCCAAACTTCCCAGACCTTGCCTACCAGATCGGGGCCGGGTTTGAGCGTCGGCTTGCCGGGTTTCCAACCGGAGGGCGTGGCTTCGGCGCCTTTGGTTTTGCGCACGTGTTGGAAGGCCTGAATTTGACGGATGCTTTCCATGACGTTGCGTCCGACCGGCGGCGTCAACACTTCAAAGCCCTGAATGATGCCATCGGGGTCGATGATGAACCGGCCGCGGGCTTCCACGCCGGCATCCTGAAGGTAAACGCCAAAGATGTCTCCGACCTTGCCGCCGCCGTCGGAGAGCATGGGGAAGGGGATGCCGCCTTTGACCATTTTGGAAAGTTCATGATCATCCCACATTTTGTGGACAAAGACGCTGTCCACACTCATGGATAAAACTTCAACGCCGAGTTTTTTGAATTCGGGATATTTCTCGCCGACCGACGAGATTTCGGTTGCTCAGACGAAGGTGAAGTCGCCCGGATAAAAACACAGGACAACCCATTTCCCCAGATAATCGGAGAGCTTCAGATTGATGAATTTCCCCTTGTGATACGCGGGCGCCGTGAAGTCCGGCGCTTTTTTCCCTACAGTGACCATGCTTTTGACCTCCTTGACAGGTGTTGGTTGAGACGTTTCTTTCTTCGCATCCGGTTTTTCGCCGACCGGTCCGCCGGTGGGTCTGGCACAGCCGGCCTTGATTTCTTCAGCCATAGATGATTCCCTCCTTTGTTTTATTTTTTTGATTTCTTCATTTTCGCGATTTCTTCCTCCACTTCCTCAGCGCCTTCCGCATAGAATTTTCCTTCATCGGGGCCAGTTCATGAAGCAATCTTAAAAACTCTCCGGCGTGAACGCGTTCCTCGTCGGCAATGTCCCCGAGGACCTCGATGGCCAGCTTGTTGTCGGTTGATTCCGCGAGCTGCATATAAAGTTGGATGGCTTCATATTCTGCCGCCACCATAAAGCGAATGGCTCTGATCAGTTCTTCTTTGGTCAGTTTCCTGTCCTTCTTCAACCCTGAAAAAGGTGTTCCAAACTCCGGCATGGTATCATCCCCCTTTCCTGTTATTATTATAGGTTAATTTCCTGATGCAGTAACGATAATTTATGACATCATTTTGTGATGTCAATTTCTGCCCTTATTTTTTTGATATTTACTTCTCCCTCGGGAACGGCCAAGCCATAATGCCGCCTTCCATCACTTTGACGTTTTTCCAGCCGTTGCCTTCCAGTGCCAGCGCCGCCTCATAACCGCGCAGTGAAATCTTGCAGTATAAGATGATTTCGCGATTTTTATCCTCCGGCAGCTCCTTGAGGCGCTTACGGATCGCGCCGAGCGGTATCAACGTCTCACCGATGCCTAAACGCATCTCTTCGAATTCCTCCGGTCCGCGTGTATCAATCAGGAATGGTTTCTCTCCGGCCCGTATTTTATCATAAACCTCTTTACAACTGATACCTTTCATTCTGCCTTTCATTTTATTCTGCATGATGTGCGCCGTGGCGATAAAATGATCAATGGCCAGAGAGAAGGGCGGCGCGTAGGGAAGATCGGCGTTAATCAGGTCTTCCACGGTCATTTTCCCCTGAATGGCCATGGCCCACTGGGCAATTTGCTTGGCGACGTTTCCCGGACCGATGCATTGTGCGCCGAGGATACGGCCGGTTTTTTGCTCCGCCACCAGTTTAGTGACCAGAAGCTTGCCTTCCATAAAGCCCGGTTTGTCGGGACTGGCGTTGATGACCGTTATGATGTCGGAATAGCCCAGGCGTTTGGCCATTGTTTCCGAAAGGCCGGTGGAGCCCGCCCCGTAATCGAACACTTTGCAGATGCCGGTTTGAATCGTTCCCGGGAAAGTGACGCTGTTGCCGGAAGCGGCGTTTTCTCCCGCTATTCTTCCCTGGAGATTGGCCAGATCGCCGTAAGGCGCGTGGACTTTTTTGCCGGTGATGCGGTTGAGGGTTTCCACGCAGTCGCCCACGGCGTAAATGTCCGGGTCGGAGGTCTGCATGTATTCATTGACTTCAACGCCGCCAAGCTCGCCGATTTTCAACCCGGCTTCTTTGGCCAGTGTGACGTTGGGACGGACACCGATGGCTATAACGGCCAGCTCGCAGGGAAGCTCCGTTCCGTTTTGCAGTTTCACCGCTGTGAGTTTTCCGTTTTCACCCAGGAAAGCGGCTATGCCGTTTTCGGTGATGATGTTGGCGCCTTTGCTCCGCACATGGTTTTCCACCAGCTTGGCCAGTTCCCAGTCCAAAAACGTCAGCAGTTGAGGAAGCAGTTCAATGACGGTGATTTCAATACCCGCCAGTTGCAGCGCTTCGCAGGTTTCGATACCGATGAGTCCGCCGCCGATGACCACGGCCTTTTTGATTTTGCCTTCATCGCGGACGTTACGCAGAAAATCGGCGTCCTTCATGGATTGTAATGTGGTAATGCCCTGGAGATCTGTGCCCGGAACCGGCGGCATTCGGGGAACGGCGCCGGTGGCGATAACGAGTTTGTCATACGTCAGGGTGCCGGTTTCTCCGGAAACCGTATTTTTGAAGGAAACGGAACGGTTTTTCGTGTCGATGTTAGTGACTTCGGTGTTGACCTTCGCTTCGATATCTTTGGCGTTGAGGTAAAACATCGGATTGCGCACGACGCCCGCGGGCGTGCAAAGTAGCGCGTTGCGGTCGTTAAAAAAACCTCCGACGTAATACGGGTAGCCGCAGGACGCCATGGAAAGGTCGGCTTCCTTCTGGATAATGATCACTTCCGCGTCGTTGTCAATGCGCCGGGCTTTCGCCGCTGCTTTGGGACCGGCAGCCGAACCTCCGATAACAATGATTCGTTTTCTCTGAGCCATAGTTTTATCCTCCGATTTTTAAAAGTGACCTGAACATAAAAGGTCGCTTCCATAAATTTGATTCTCTCAGTGAAAAAATAGCAATTATCGGCAGCCGTTGCATTGACTTAAATCAATGCGGATAATTATTTTCAGAGTCCGTATATTTTGAGCCGGCCGGCATCAGACCTTATGGAACATACATGGCAACGACCTCATCCGCAGCATAAATTACCCCGCCGGCGATTAGCTGTGATTTAATAATAACTTTTACGATGATGCGGGCGATATTTCAGCATCAACGTGCCTCAACGGAAGCGTGGGATGTTTTATGAAAGCCCTGATGAAAAGGGGAATCCTTCGGGATAACGGTTTGGTGATCGTATCCCCGTAGGCTTTCAGCAACTCATCCGGCATGTAGTGAAGCTTTATTCCCGCAATTCTGTTGGTGAAGGAGAGCGTGATAAAACATCCGGGGCAGTTGACGGCCATATCTTTCATTCCGGTTTCCTTCACTTCTTTGTATTTTTTCCACTGTTCCTTGAAGAGACTTTTCGGAAGATTAAGGGTCCGGAGAACGCTCACGGCCCCGCAGGAAAGGTTGCACTCTCCATGATGGGGGAGTTCCACTATATCGGCGCCCGCTGATTTGTAAACGGCGCGAAGGTCGCGGGCAAAGCCGTCACCCAGTTCGCTGACATAACATGATTCATGGAGGGTCGTCTTTAGTTTCAACGGTTGTTTTACTGTGATCTTGCCGGATTCTCTTTTTTCATTCAGCCATTCATACAGGGAAATCAATTTGAATGGCAATTCCCTGCCGTATACATTTTTCAGTATATTGGATAGATAGTTGTAGCAGGATCCGCAGTAGCAAACCATTCTCTCGATATTCAATTTCTCAAAAGCTTTCAGGGTTTTTTCAATCGTTTCGGTGTAGGCTTTCCATGAACCGAGACGGTATGCAAGCTCACCACAACAGAGATCCGGCGGCCCGAATTTCGGCAGTTCCTGTAAAACAGCGGAGTTTTCAATATCGAAACAACTTATTCTGCCGATGCATCCGACCCACAGAATTTCTTTTGAAGGCGGTGGAATTTCCGACCATTTTTTCAATATGGATTGTTCCTCCCTGGAAAGCATGGCATAAATATCCTTCCACATTGACATTTTCATGCCGTTGAAGAGATAGGGGTAGACAGCGGATATCTTTCCTTTCTTCTTCCTGTTCTCCATGAACTTCTCCAGAATAAATTCATGAAGTCTTAACCCCTCGGGGCAATAATTATTGCAACTGAAGCAGAACGTGCATTCCCTGAAAATTTTTTCCGAGTAACCGGTTTTCAATAATCCGGTCATTTCAGCAACGGCCTCGGGCTTGTCCATGTGCATCACGGGACATTGGACAAGACATTCACCGCACGTCGTACATTTATTCCAATCCGATAATTTGGC
>Ga0116149_1003888_pt1 | contig 15119 bp, 16 predicted proteins | sample AD_UKC057_MetaG_FD_89787 | JGI IMG/M metagenome (GOLD analysis project Ga0116149, IMG submission 89787) | Active sludge microbial communities of municipal wastewater-treating anaerobic digesters from USA - AD_UKC057_MetaG | ecosystem: Engineered > Bioreactor > Anaerobic > Digestate | place: USA... | reverse complement strand
GTTAAATTAAAAGTAAAAAATTCTTTCTTAGCAAATTTGTATTCTTCACTTATCTTTTTTGATAGTGATTTATTGACTTCTAATTCTCTGATTAGTTCGCCATTATTATTGTATAAGCAAGTTTGGTTTGGTGTGTTTGCATCGCTCCAGTCATTTATAAAATATTTAAAAGTCTTGCTAAAACTTGCAGAATTAGTTCCTACTTGTTTTGATAACATTGTCAAATTGCTTCCATCTAAGTTTACAGAATAAATTTCGCGGTTTAGTGGCGAAACTTTTGCAGCTTGGAAATATGCTTTGTTATTTGCTTCATCTATTCCATAAAATTCTGTAACTTCCCAATTCCCGCTTGTAAGTTGTTTTACAAGTTTTCCATTCAAATCATATAAGTATAAATGGCGGTAACCATCTGATTCGTGAGAATAAACAAAATGCTTTTTATCGTTTAAGAATTTTAAATCGTCGTTTATTTCAATGTATTTTGGGTCTGTAAGTGTTAAAATCACTTTTGACTTACCAGTATTGGCATCTATTGAAAAAAGTTCATACTTATTTTGAAGTCTGTTCATTTTTACAGCTGCTAAAACTTCTGGATTTTGAGTAAACATTAAACGTGGAATATACATGTCGTCTAAATTACCCATATCAGCATCAATAATTTGTTTTGTTTCTATATCAACTATGTGCAAGCTAATTTTTGAGTTGTCTTCGCCAGCTTTTGGATATTTGAATTCATAGTTTTTAGGATATAAACTTCCGAAAATTGGAAATGTAAAAGTTTTAACTTCAGACTCATCAGATTTTAGAAAAGCAATTTTTTTACTATCTGCCGACCAGTCGTATGCTTTGTTGTAGCTAAATTCTTCTTCGTAAACCCAATCTGGAACTCCATTTAAAATTTTATTTCTTTCTCCGTCAGTTGTTAGTTGAACTTCCTGAGAATTTTCTTGACTTATATCTTTTACAAAAATGTTGTTGTCTCTTACAAAAGCAATTTTATTTCCATCAGGCGAGAAAAATGCTAGTTGTTGTTTCCCATTTTCTGACAGACGAGTTATAGTATTTTTTGTGCGATCGTAAATTATATATTCTGCTAAATACGAATGACGGTAAATTGGTTCGTACTGAAAACTAATTAAGATTTTATTCTCGTCAGCCGAAAATTGATAATCAAAAATCCAATCTATAACATCTGATTCAAAATCTTTAGCTTTAAATATTGTCTCAACTTGCTCGCCAGTACTGTAAGAATATTTAATAAGAGAATTTCTTGCCATATTCAAGTTGGTGTAATGTTCACCATCTTTCATGGATTCAATTCCATAAACATAACTTTGCCTAAAAGTACCTTTTTTATAAAGGTCTTCGATTTCTATTTGTTTTTGTGCAAAGCTAAAAGTGCTTAGTAGCATCATTACTGAAAGTAAAAAAGAAAATTTTCTATTCATAACTTTTAATTTAATTTTGTTTAATATAATCTTCAATAAAAGGTTTCACTTCTTCAAAAGTTTGTTCTAATTTAAGCATGTTCAAGGCAAAAAACTCAAATATTATGCCCCAATCATTTTTTCTATAAATATTAACATTGTCAATTTGTTTGTACAAGGCACATACAATTTTTCCTGAATCGTTTGTAAAATGCTCGTCCCATATCCAATCTTCGCCCAAAATGTCAATGTACAAAAGTTCGTATTCTTTTAGTTTTAAAAAATTGTCAAAACGTTTGTTTTCATCTTTATTTTCAAAAGCAATCATTACGCGAGCAAATTGGCGATTAATTTCAAATTTCATCACAAAGTCTTTAATACCAGTATTATACAAAATCCACTTTCGTTTTGGACCAAGATGTTTTCGCGAGTATGTGTCGAAAGCCATCCAAAAGTTTTTGCGAATTTCTGCCGCTTCTGATTTACTGTACATTATTATAAAACTAAAAAACAAAAATAGGAAAATTAATTTAGAATTAAGAATTGATAATTAAGAATTAATAATTGTTGGTTATTTATTTTTTGTTTTTTAGAGAATCTTTAAAAACTTTGCTTTCGGTTAACTCGCTAAGGATAAAGATAAAAGCATTTATTGATTTTGGAATGGTATTTGAATTGTTTATAAATGCCGTTAATAAGTTTTTATAATTATTCGGTAAATACGTATTGAAATGAACTAAAGATTTTATATTTTGTGCCACAAATTTTTATAGATTATGAAAATATTAAAATTTAACTTAATACTTGTGTTAGTCATGTTTGTAAGCGTTTTGAATGCTCAAGTAATAGGTGGACGACAAACGAAATTAGAGAAATTTTATGCAGAAGAAAGGTGGGAAGATTGTGCTTTTAGAGCAGAAAGAATGGTACTGCAGGAAAAATACAAAAATGATCCAGAAATAAACTTATATTTGGCAGCTTCGTATGCAAAGGTTTTTTTAATGTGTTTAGAAGATTCTACTTTGCTTAACAAAGTACCAGAGTATTTGAATGCCTATAATTATGCTTTAAAGTATTCAACAGTTGCGAAAAGAAAAGATAAAAAAACACAAATTATTTTTCCAAAAAATAATTTTATGTTAGAAGAAATTGCAATAACTGGAATTCATTATATAGACCATTATATGTCAATAAAACGAGTTCCTAAAGCAAATTCATACTTGAGAAAAATTATGAAAGTTTATTCAGATGAGAATTTCAAGTTCTTAAATGGAGTGCTTTCTGTAATGACAGGCGATACAGCAACTGGAAATCCTTTAATTAGAGAAACTTTTGCAAATATTGATAGCAGAAAAGCAAGAGAAGAGCTAAATACCGATTTTATTATGATAGACGCTTTTGACTATTATGTTAATTTTTTAATGAATCAAGAAACACCACTTGTCGATAGTGCTAAAAATGTCGCAAATAGAGGTGTTAAGTGCTTTCCAGATTGTGAATTGTTAAAATATAATTTAAAACTTATAGATGATCCAGAGCTAAAGGCAGAAAAACCAAAAAACGAAAAGAAAAAACTTATACTGAAAAGTATTGTCTTAAATAGTTTGAATGAAAATGATGAAGATGATGATGTAGATGATGAAGATGATGATTAACTAATTGATAATTGATAATTGAATAATTGATAATTGAATAATTGATAATTGAATAATTGATAATTGAATAATTGATTGTGTAGAAGAAATTTAGATAAAGATGATAGGAATAATAGGTGGAACTGGTTTTGAAAAATCAAATATTTTTAAAAATCCACAAGTAAAAAATATAGAGACAAAATATGGCAAGCCTTCTTCGCCAATAACGATAGGAACAATAAATGATAAAAGTGTTGCTTTGCTTTCGCGACATGGACACGAGCATACAATAACTCCAAGTCATGTTAATAATCGAGCAAATATTGAAGCGTTAAAACTTTTAGGTTGTAAAAATATAATTGCAACAACTGCTTGCGGTAGCTTGAGAGAAGAAATGCACCCAGGAAATTTTGTTGTCTTAGACCAATTTATTGATTTTACTAAGCATAGAATTAATACTTTTTATGACGAGTTTAAACCTGGCGAAATGCAACATTGCCCAATGTCTGACCCGTTTTCAGAAAGTTTGAGAAATACAATTATTAAAGCTGCCGAATTGTGCAATGTTAATTTACATAAATCTGGTACTATGATTACTATTGAAGGTCCACGATTTTCAACAAGAGCAGAGTCTTTTATGTTTCAAAAATGGGGTGCAGATTTAATAAATATGAGCACAGCTCCAGAAACTGCTTTAGCAAATGAGGCAAATATTCCTTATGCCGCTATTGCAATAGTTACAGATTATGATTGCTGGAAAATTGACGAAGAACCTGTTTCAATAGAAATTGTTCTCGATAATTTCAGCAAGTCTGTAACAAAATTAACTGAAATTTTAATTAAAACTATTTCTATTTTATGATAGCTTATGAGGTTTTACGAATAATTGACTCTAAACCTTTATTCGCTTTAGAGCATTATCAACGTTTGTGTAATTCTATTTTGAATAATAATAGAAACATAAAATTGGAATATCACAGTTTTATTTTAGAGATAAAAAACTTAATTGATACCAATAACTTTCAACTCGGAAATATAAAAGTAGAAGTTGTATTTGACGAAGTTTCAACGGATTATAAAGTTAAAGCTTTTATTATTCCTCACCATTATCCAAGTGATTATGACTATAAAAATGGAGTGAGATTAGCAACTTATTTATATACACGCGAAAATCCTAATCTTAAAATTTGGAATCAAAATCTTAGAGAGAATATTGACGATTTGATAAAAACACAAAACGTTTTTGAAGTAGTTTATGTAAATAAACACAATTTTTTAAGCGAAGGTTCTCGTTCTAATTTATTTTTTATTGCAGATAACAAGCTGATTTCAGCAAAACCCGAAGATATTTTGTTGGGAGTAACCCGAAAATATATTATTGAAGTTGCTAAACCACTTGGATTAGAGTTGGTAGAAAAGGATATTCCATTGGCTGAAATTGAAAGTTATGATTCTGCTTTTCTTTCAGGAACATCGCCAAAAGTTTTACCAGTACGAAAAATAAATAATATTTATTTTAGCTCAAATAATAAATATTTAAGAGACTTAATGACGAAATTTGATGAAAGATTAAATGAAGATATTAGAAATTTTCAGTTTTAATTTTATTGTTTAAATTTTCTTTCAGAAAAGCTAATTTTTTGACTTATCTTACTGTTTTCATATTGTAGCACTCATAATAATAAAGAATTGTGTTGCCCTACGGGCAAGGCTTTCGAGGGTCTAATTACCGCAGGCTGCCGCCTACGGTTAATCACATGTTGTCCTACGGACAAGCATTTGATAATTAATAAATCACTCACAATACCCCTGACGCTCGCTCGGATTTGTAATCCGAGTGAAACATTACCAATACTAGGATTACAAATCCGAGTGAGCAGAGGTTTTAATTTTATCGTTTAAATTTTCTTTCAGTATAAAAAGTTAAATTTCTTGACTTACCTGTTTTTACAATCCTAAGTTTTTGTAATTTTGTGTGATGTTAAAATTGCAATATATCGAAGATTTGAATTTTCCTTCTGTGGAAAAAGCAACAGAAGAAGGACTTTTGGGCTATAGTTTTGATATTTCGGTTGAGCAAGTTTTAAAAGCTTTGACAATTGGCATTTTTCCTTGGTACGAAGAACATACTTATCCATTTTTATGGTGGGCTCCCGACCCTCGATTTGTTGTGTTTCCAGAAAAAGCCAAAGTTTCAAAAAGCTTGAAGAAATCATATAAAAACTTTGAATATGCAATAAATAAAAATTTTGAGCAAGTAATTTTTAGTTGTGCAAAAATTAAGCGTAAAGGTCAAGAAGGAACTTGGATAGACAGAAATATGCTTTATGTTTATATAATGCTTCATAGATTGGGTTACGGAATGTCTTTTGAAACTTATTTTAATGGCGATTTAGTTGGTGGACTTTATGGTGTGAATCTTGGCGGAGTTTTTATTGGAGAATCAATGTTTCATACACAAACTGATGCTAGCAAATCTGCTTTTGTACATCTTGTAAATTATTGTTTGGAAAATAATATTCATATTATTGATTGTCAGTTGCATACTCCTCTTTTAGAAAGTTTGGGTGGAGAATTTATTTCTAGAGCGAATTATTCAGAATATTTGCGTAAATTTGTAAACGTAAACATATAAATTATGCTTAAAAAAGTATTCGAGCAAATAGATAAAGCAAATATAAAAACAGGAACAAAACTACTTTGTGCAATAAGTGGTGGAGTAGATTCTACTGTTATGTTGCATGTTTTAGACGATTTTGGTTTTGATTGTATTGTCGCTCACTGTAATTTTCAATTAAGAGGCAAAGCTTCTGATGATGATGAAAACTTTGTAAGAGAACTAGCTGCAAAATTTGAGTTTAAATTTCTTTGCCAAACTTTCGACACATATAAATATGCAGAAAAAACAGGCTTGTCTATTCAAATGGCTGCACGCGATTTGCGATACAACTGGTTTAACGAAATGGCTAAGCAATATAATTGTAAATACATCGCTTTAGCACATAATTCAGACGACCAAGTTGAAACAATAATTACAAATTTAGCTCGTGGCACTGGAATAAAAGGACTTACAGGAATGAGTTTTGTGAAAGACAAACTTTTTAGACCTTTGCTTTTTACGTCAAGAGAGGAAATAGAGGCTTTTGCTGAAGAAAATGCTATTGATTTTAAAATTGATGAAACAAATAAGAGTACAAAATATTCTCGCAATAAAATAAGGCATAAAATAATTCCACTATTAGAAGAAATTAATACTTCGGCAAAATCAAATATTTTAAAATCTGTAAAATATCTTACTGATACAGAGGTTATTATGCGTGAGTATGTAAAATCTTGTAAAGAAAAATGTTTGAATTATATTGGCGAAAATATTGAAATTGATTTACGTGAATTAAAAAAATGTGTAGCTCCAGAAACTGTTTTATTTGAATTATTGTTAGGCGAGGGGATTCCAAAACCTTTGGCAAGTGAAAGTATAAATTTAATTGATTCAAAAAGCGGAAAAACTTGTTCATTTTTGAATATTACAGTTTTGAGGGATAGAAATAGTTTGATAATAAATAAAAATTCAAAAATTGAAAAATTTGAAACTGTTTTCATAAATAATTTTGATGAATTAAAATTGCTAGAACAGTTTAAAGTTTCTGCCAAACTCGTTGATTATCAGCCTGATTTAAAGATAAATAAAATTAGTAATTTTGCATATATTGATTTTGAGAAATTAGTTTTTCCATTGAGTTTACGTACATGGCAAGAAGGGGATAGGTTTAAGCCTTTTGGAATGAAAAATTATCGTAAGTTATCAGATTTTTTAAAAGATGAAAAATTAAATTTATTTGAAAAGGAAAATTTAAAAATTCTTGAATCTGATGGGAAAATTGTATGGCTACTTGGTTTGAGATTAGATAATAGATTTAGAATTTCTGATGAAACAAAAAAAGTTTTGATTTTAGAAAAAACATAATTTACAAAATACTAAGTATTACCTTTTACACGAATATTATGAAAAAAGTTATTTTATTTTTATTTGGTTTATTTTTTTTCTCCTCTTTATTTACACAAAATAATGATTCTTTACTTTTAAAAGAAATAGAAACTTTGAAAAAACAAGTTGCTGATAATAAACATGTTTATGATAAAATTCTCAAAAGTATTGATGATATAATGTGGCGTATTTTATTTGATGATATTGCTTATGTTGATAAAGTTAGAATTGTTGGTCCAGCAAGGTGGAGAGCAAAGACAGAAGATGATAGATTTGCAAAAAATCCGCTACAGTTTTATTCTTATGTTTTTATTCCTAAAAATGTAAATGTAAAGAAATCTTATCCACTTATAGTTTTACCTCATGGCGGTATTCATGCTGATTTTACAACTTATCACACACATATTGTTAAAGAGTTACTTGCTCAGGGTTATGTTGTTGTAGCTCCAGAATATAGGGGTAGCACAGGTTACGGAAAAATGGTTTATGAAAATATTGATTATGGAGGTTTAGAAAACGAAGATGTTTTAGCAAGTAGAGATTATATTATTGAAAACTATAGCTTTGTTGATAGCACAAGGGTTGGCATAGTTGGTTGGAGTCATGGTGGTATGATTGCTTTAATGAATATTTTAAGGTATCCCGATAAATATGCTTGTGCTTTTGCAGGCGTTCCTGTTAGCGATTTGGAAAACAGATTAGCTTCTCACGATTCTTCTTATACAGAGTATTTTACAGCTCCTTATCATATTGGAGAATCTATTTTAGAAAACCCATACGAATACAAGAGAAGGTCTCCATCATTTTATGCACACTTGCTTTCAAAACCATTGCTAATTCATACTAATACTAACGATAACGATGTTTATGTAGAAGAAGTTTTGTTAATGATAGACTCCTTGAAAGCTCATAATAAAGTTTTTGAATACAAGGTTTTCCAAGATGCTGACGGTGGACATGGCTTTGATAGAATAGACACAAAACAAGCAGTTGAAATTAGGTTTATAATTTACAAATTTTTACAAGCCTACTTAAAACCCTCAAAACCTTTCAAAAATGTAGCAGATATGAGAAAGGCAGCTTATGGATTTGGGGGGTAGGGGGAGAGTGTGTGAATTTGGTTGAGTGAGGGGAATTTTTTACTTTTGTTACTTTACCAATAATGTTTTTTTGCAAAGATAGAACGTTATTAATAGAAGGCAAGTTGGTGTTAAAATATGCAATTTCTACTTGCTTGATTGTCTATCTATCTATCGTTTTAATTATTTATACTTCTATATTTTCTGTTTTATTGATACTTTTAGTTGCTACATAAGCCACAACTTTGGACTTTGATTTGTCAGGAACTTTGGTAGGAGATAATGGTATCCTTTCTTCTTTTGTTTGTTTATTAGTAACTTCGTTTTTTGTTTCAGTATTAAATTCAAAATCATTTGGGATAACTATCCCTTTTTTCAAAGTAGTTTTTTGAAAATCTATTGAACGAGCAGGATTGGGAATATTAAAATATTGTTGTAAGTCATGCCAATCGTTATTTCGGATTGTAGCTATATCTTTCAAATAAAAACTTACCCAAATTTCCCCGATTTTAAAATTCGGTTTTACTTGTTCTAATTTCTGTTGCGAAATTTCGGCATATTTTTTATCCAATTCAAAACCTATATATTTTCTGCCGAGCCGTTTTGCCGAAATTGCTGTTGTGCCTGTTCCTGAGAATGGGTCAAGCACAATGTCATTTTCGTCTGTTGTAAGTAATATTAATCTGTCTAATAAATGCAAAGGTAACTGACAAGGGTGCGGGTCACGTTTGGAGTTGTGTTTTATACGGTGTATATCTGTCCAAACATCTGAAACTAAAGGTCCAAATGGGTGTAAACCGTCTTTTTTCCCGCCATAATCTTTCAACAAATATCCTTGTTTTCTATCACGCTTATGTGGGTAACGTAATTCGTAAATTTTTGCCCCTTTAGCTTCTTTTGTATAAAATAAAATTCCGTAATGAGCTGGTTGTAATGATTTACCCATTGGAGCGGTAGGAGCATCCCACGAAATCCAATGCTTAAAATGAGCAAACTTGTTTAGATAAGTAGCATAAAATGTAAGCCACTTTGGAATATTATGTAAAAAAATAGAACCTGTTGGTTTTGTAACTCGCACCATTTCTGCAATCCATTTCTCACACCAATCAAGATATTCTTGAAATTCTAGATTATCTTTATAACTTGTATATTTTTTTTGTAAGTTAAATGGCGGGTCAGCAAAAGTCATATCCACTGAATTGTCAGGGATATTTTTAAACAACTCTAAACAGTCGCCTTGAATAATTCTATTTAAATATTTATCTAACACTTTTAAATGTTTTAATTAATAGTTTCTCAAATCGTTTTAGTTCATCTTTGTGGAATGTGAAAACATCTTCATAAGCTGTTACCATTCGTTTTAAGTCGCTCTTGCGAACATACCAACCAATGCCATCAACAAAACCTATAAAAATTGCTTCAGGATAGTGTTCTTTGATTAAAGCATCAATTGAAATTTCAGTTTTGACTTGTCTCCTTGTCCTGATGAAGTTGTTGCTAAAAAAGAGCTTTCAACAATAATGAGTGGATTTTTTTTGTTCGGAATGATAAAGTCCATAGTTCGTTTGTTATCAGGTGCATTGCTTATTAATTCTGTTAAATCGCCTGTTTCGTATGTCAATCCCAAATTTTCTAGTATTTCAGCAATTACTATTTCAGGATTATTGCCTTTCATTCCAGAATAACTTCCTTTTTCTTTATAGCGAATAATTGTATCTATCAGTTCTGGAATTTCAAAATTAAGTTTAGATATACTCAATTTTTTTAATTCAAAAAGTGGAATTGTATTTGCTAAAAACGGAATAGAAGCCCCTTCAAAGAAAAGATTTACTAAGCCTTTACGAAAGTACTCGTTTGATTGTATCTTTTTTAAAATTGTACTATCCGACCATTCGTGAATATTGTCAGGATTTTTTTCTTTATACCACTTATCTTTATATACAAGTGAATTAAGTTCAGGCTCATCAACTATTCGTATAATAGTGGTTAGTCGTTTTAGATATTCATTTGAAAATCCAGTTAAGGCTAATAAAGCTCTCAATCCGTTTTCTTTTTCTTTCAGTAGCCATTCAAAAATCTCTTTTCTAAGTCCTTCTGTTTCTACTCTGTTTTTGACAATCAACAAGGTTTCTTTTAATGAGTTAATATAGCCTTCATAATCTTCCTCAAATTTCTGATTTATGAAATAAAAGGTGTTTTTCTGAATGACAGTCGTAAATTTATCTTCAACGCTTTTCATTTTTATATTTTCTTGAAAATTAATATATATTCGTCTTTCATCGTATTTCTCATTCCTTTAATGGGTTTTAGAATAGATTTTACTAATGGTAAGTCGTATTTTTTTGCAGAATCAATAATGGTTTGCTCTAATCGTATTCCTCCTGTTTGATTTGTATTTGAGCCTATAATCATACAAAAATACTTATCTTTTTTTAGTACTCTCGAAATTTCAGCACAAACCTTATCCATATCGACAAAATAGTTGTTTAGCCTTTCTGTTTTATTTTTCCCTCTTAATCCTATCAACTTGTTTTTCAACTCTTTTGTGTCATAGCCTAAAAAATCTAATTGGTCTTTGTCGTTTTCTACATAATCTATTGCAAATGAATATGGTGGCGAAGTTATTACGCAATCAACGCTTTCATCAGGCAAGCCTATGTTAAGAGCTTCCGAATCGGGTAAAATTTCAACTGCTCCTACTTCACATTGATTAAAATATGGATTTCTCAAAGTTGATTTTACGGTTTCTACATAACGTGGTAAAACTTTTTCAAACAATTGTTCATGATTGGAACGTACTACACGCTTTGAATATCCCAAAGCATCTAACCATGCTAAAAAGGCAAGATTATATATTTTTTGTTTTTTAGTGTCTTTTATTTCTGTAATTCGTTGTAAAACATTCCCTTTTTTGAAAAAATCAAATAAACTTTTATGGTCAAACGGAGTGTCTTCCAATAAGTCAGCATCAATCGTCAGAGATTCGTATTTGACTTTTGTCATAAATTGGCAAAACGGACTAATATCGCAAGCCACGGAATTTATACCCATTAAAGCTGCCTCTATATTTGTCGTTCCGCTGCCCGCCATTGGGTCTAAAATTGTTTCTCCTTTTTCCACTCCCAAAATGTTTAATAATCCTTTAATCAGTTGCGGGTGGAATTTTCCGCGATATGGAAAAAGACCGTGAGTAGCGTAACCTGTCGAAAATTGCCCTGCTTCAAAATATGTTTGAGTCTGTGCAGACCTATTTTCGTTTATTGCCTCGTTATAATTTGAATACAACAAATAATGCCTTGTATATTCATTATCAATAGACTTTATAAATGCCGAACGATCTATGAGTTGTTCTTTGGAAAGACAATTAAATTCTAAATAAGCCAATTCTATTTCAAACAACTCATCTACACTTGGCAAAAGCTGAATGTTGTTACCAAAAACTTTAGTTATAAGTGAGGGGGCGTTATGAAATATTGTTTTTGTCATATTTTTATTTTTTGGTTTATGTGTTTCATTTTTTTGTTTTAAAATTCAACAAAACCATGTTTATCTGTTGCTATAAATTTTAGGTTTTGTCAAAAATACAACTTTTATACTAATTATATGTTGATTCATTTGGATAGTTTTCAACAAAATGATTGATAACTTTTTGTTTGGTAATAGTGTTTTGTGGAAATAAAATGTAAAACTTGAAATTCCCGTAACAAATTTACAAATTCCAAACTATCCCCCAAAAAAATTCTATAATTCTTATTATTTCTACCCACCAAAACCTACTTCACCTTTCTCACACAACGCACATTCAAGCTATTATAATCTGGGTAGGGGTTTGGAATTTGGAAGAGACCTTTTCTAAATCCTATGCCAAAGTGACTTGGTTCAAGACTGTAACTCATATCGTTTGCAGAAGTGTTGCTCCAATAAAAACAACTAGTCCATTTTTGCTTAAATCCGCCTATTGCATCTTTGTTCTCGTATAATGTTTTTAGTTCGTGAATTTCTGGTAAAAACCAATCGTCATATCCAAAACCGTTTAAATTTTCGCAGGCGTTTTTTGCTTGTTGCCATGTGTATTTGCCATTCAAATCTTCGGGCAATACCATATAAACTTGATAGTTAATTTCTACGGTTGGTAATTTGTAGCTAGAACCAGATTTGTTTGCATATTTTATATTTGTAGCAGTTTCGCTTTTTATGGATAAAAGTTTATTAGCTAATTCTTCTGTTTTTTCATAAAGGTCATTTACGCCATTTTCAGTTTTAATATGTTCTTGCGATTCGACCATGGCAGTAGTAACATTTACTAATTTAGCAGTAATAAAAAAGTTGCTGCCAATTTTCCTTATTATTGAAATACACACAAAATTAGCTCCCATTTGTTTACCTAACTCGCTTACTTCGCTGTCTTTAACCATACCTGTTTTTTGGTATTTGTTTTCTTCCAATACTTTGTTAATTAAAACACGCTCAACAGGCTTGTACTTATCAGATTTTGCTATTGCTGTACTCAAAATCTCACGTACCATATCTTTATAACCAGTATTGTTTGGATCCTCTGGGTCAAAAACTGCTACTCTGTTTTCTTGTGCAAAAGTGCTTAAAGCAATTATTACGGTAATTATTAAAAAACTTAACTTTTTCATGTTATTCTATATATTTAATTAATTCTTCACTTATTTTATTTGCAATTTCAATATATGCTTTTTCTGCAGCATCTTTATAATCTCTGGCACTGCCTCCTTTTTCTTTTAGCTCATTTTTGTAAACTACTTGATTGTTGTACCTTTTTTGTAGCGTAATTGTTGCATTTACATATGAATAATAGGTGTTGTAAATATCGTTGTATTTTTCTGCTTGAGCTTCAATGCTAATTAACCAGTCAGCCTGTAAACTATCGCTAACAAAAATGCAATTGTTTTTTGCTAATTCTGCTTTAAGTTTATTTTCCAACATATTGGTTGAAATATTAAAAAGTTGTGCATCACAATTTATAAACAAACTTGGTCCTTGAGCTAAGGCTGCAAGGGCTTGCGTTACTTTGTTTCGTAAATTTATGCTTTTTTGTATTTGAGAACTTTCTTCGTCTATATTTTTATCAAGGGCAGATAACAAAATTTGTGCATATTCTATCTTGGTAAATAAAGGTGTTGTTTTATTGTATTCGGCTTCAGCTTTTATTTTCTCAGTTTGTTGTTTTAATTGGTCTGCTGTGAAAATATGTCCTTCAACTTGTTGTATAAGCATACTTATTTGGGTTTTATAGTAGCCACTTACTTCTTTCTTATTTACATAAGCAAAAGCATATACTTGCTTGCTTTTTTTGTCATAGTAGCTTTCTACTTTAATGCCAGTTATAATTGCATCGGTTTCAGCTTTGGTTTGCATTTCAAATGTGCTTTGTAATTTTTCATTATTTCCGTGTGCAATACTTTTAGAATAGTTTTCCGATACAGTTTGTATATTTGATATAAGGTTTTTTTGCCACATATCCAGTTGCAATGTTTTTAACTCTTTCGGAGGCTTCTGCTATGGGTTCTCTTTTTTTTCTTATGTCTTGGGAAAAACCTGTTAAAAAACTATTGGCAGGGTAGTGGCTTTCACGCCATGATGCCTCTAACCAAAGAGGCTTCTTTTGTGAAAATCCACATAAGCTTAATAATATAAAAGTTATAAATAAATACTTTTTCATCTTAATATTATTTAAACCCAAATTAAGTAACAAATATACAACTTTTAACTGCAATAATCCTTATATATATCCATATACTCAAATATTATATTTACAGCTTCTTCTTTCATGTCTTTGGTTAAAGTTTCATCTATTCTAACGTCATTTGTTAGTGTATAAACTGTACACCAGTTTGAATCCATTGCTTTTTGAGCTTCTATAAGTGCGCAAATAATATTTATTGTATAGCTTTTTTTCTTATTCTTAGCTTTAGCTTTTTGAGCATAAGTAATTGCCTCGTCAACTTCAAAATAATTGTCAAGTGCTTTTAAATATGCATAGCAAATTAGTATGTCGGCACTAGCTTTGTTGATGTTTTTTACTTTATTTTTTTTCAAATATTCAGAGAATAGTTCTGAATTGTTTTTGCCATTAAAATCCCAACTTAATTCATTTATTAAAGCTACTTTTAACTCAATTGGATTTTTTTTATCAATCAAATAATCCATCAATTCTTTGTTTAATTTACCTTCAGCTTGGGAAGCTAGCTGTACAATTTTTGAATCTTTATAAGCCTTGCTAAAAGCTGTTGATGTCAAAGGAGAATCTGCAAAAATGTTTTGACTAATTAGCAATCCTAATGTTAGGACAATGATAAGATGTTTTTTCATAATTTTAAGTTTTTGGATTTTATTTTTTTACAATTTTTCTAAATTCAAATTTTCATCTGTTACTTTTCTAACATAGACCAAGGATTGTCCAAAAGGAAAAGTGTTCATATCGTTGAAACTATTTATTTTGCGTCTTGTCATTACTGCTCTATGATATTCTTCGTGAAGCCAACCAATTCCCAAAGGAGTATAAAATGTAAATAAATCAAAGCCCGCAGCAGCAAGGTTTCTGAAAAGAATATCTGTAAATTCACTTTTGGTTTTAGTAAGTTTGTTTATGCCCCAGTGTGCAGAACCATATAAGTTATTTGACATTGCCAAAGATTGCTTCATACTTGGATTTACATAACTAGTAAAAAAGTTGCCTGTTGTTTTTGTGGCATATATTTGATAAGGAATATCAAATAATGGAACTTCCAAATACAAGCCAGTGGTATCAGATGTTTTTTGAGCAAAACTAATTGATGTTATTAAAAAAGAGATTAGTAATATTATTGTTTTTTGCTTCATGGTAGTTTATATAATTGCAGTTAACGTTTTGCGGCTTTGCGAAGGTGGCGATTTTCACCACTAAACTTCAATCGAAGCACTAAGTTTTGATTAACCACTTCACTGTCATACGAAGCACTGAACCGCCACTTTTGCAAAACCGCTG
>Ga0116149_1003887_pt1 | contig 15124 bp, 10 predicted proteins | sample AD_UKC057_MetaG_FD_89787 | JGI IMG/M metagenome (GOLD analysis project Ga0116149, IMG submission 89787) | Active sludge microbial communities of municipal wastewater-treating anaerobic digesters from USA - AD_UKC057_MetaG | ecosystem: Engineered > Bioreactor > Anaerobic > Digestate | place: USA... | reverse complement strand
TCGTCCGCGAGGCGGGCGGCGTCTACCGCCTTGGGGAAGTCGCCGGCCCCTGGCAGCCGGGCAAGCCCATGCTCGTCGCGCCCCGCGCGCTGGCGGTTTCGCCCTTTGCCGCCGACGCGGGCAAGGTCGTCTACGTCGGCGGGTTCGACTGCAACTTCTTCCCCGCCCGCGACAGCGCCTGGGTCTTCCGGGCGCCCGTTGAGACGGTTCTGGCAAACGGGGAGCAAACTGCGCGTTAATTCGTTGTGCCCGGGGAAAAACTGGTATAGTGGAGCAGACCAGGAAAGGGAATCCGTAGATGTGGACTCGTAGTGAATCCCACAGGCGATTGATCAGGCGGGCGACGTGTGGTCTGTTGGTCCTGCTGGCGGCGGGGCCGGTTTGGGCGGCGGTCTCTCGGGAGTCCGGCGACAAGGCCGACGAGCTGACCATCGAGCAGAAACGACAGATCGCCGCGTATCGCGCTGCCGCGAACGGGCCGAACTTCGTCAAGGTCGTGGCGGCCCTCAAGGGCCTGGAAGAGATGGGCCCGCCCGCGAAGGAGGAGTTGGAGAAGCTGCTCAAGAGCCTGCTGGCCCGCCACGGCAACCTCGTGCTGGCGGCGGCCCGGGCGGCCGGCCCGGCCGACGCCTCCGCCCAGGCGGACAAGGAACTGGCTGACCTGCGGGCCGAGGCGCTGGCCAACATCGCCGTGCTCAAGAAGGGCGACGACTCGATCCCCAAGGCGGAGGCCTACTACAAGAAGCTCATCCCGCTGGCCAAGCGATCGGTGGCCGCTCTGGAGGCCCGCAGCCGCCTGGTCGACGCGCTGGCCCAGTGGGCCGTGCTGAAGGACATCTCGACGCGAAGCCAGAGCGGCGCTCTGGTCATCGAGACGAGCGAGGCCGCCTCGCCCGCCCCCGCGAGCAAGCCGGCTGCTCCGGACCCCCTGGAGGCCGCCCGCAAGGCCCTCGGCGCGCCGCTGGTGGGCTTTGGCGGCGAGCAGGACATCGAGCAGGAGCCTGCCCTGAAGGACCTGGTGCTCCACCGCCTCAACCGCCGCACCGCCGAGTGGAACCGCCGCCTGGCCGGCGAGTGCCACGCCCAGGAACTCGCCAACATCCAGGCCGTCAACGACTATCGCGAGACCCTCGGCCTGGCCCGCATGGAGATCGACCTGCGCCTGATGCAGGCCGCCCGGGGCCACAGCAAAGAGATGACCGACCTGAAGTACTTCAGTCACGTCTCGCCCACCAAGGGCCGCGAGGGCTTCGGCGACCGCTGCCGCCTGGCCGGCTACCAGGGCGCCGGCGGCGAGAACATCGCCAGCGCCAACAACGTCACCGGCCAGCAGGCCTTCCAGATGTGGTTCCACAGCCCGGGCCACCACCAGAACATGGCCAACGCCGGCTTCACCGCCATCGGCGTGGGAAAATGGGGCTCGATCATGACCCAGAACTTCGGCGGCGGGCAACGCCTCGTCCTGGCCGACGAGGAAACCCGCAAAGCCGCCGCGCCCAAGGGCGAACTCGTGGGCAAATCCAAGTAGCCGCGCACATGCCAGGCCCGCCGCGGTCCGACGGGTTCCCTGTCCGACCGCCAACCCCGCCGGAACCGTCGAAGCAAGGCAACCCCCCATAGGGCGCTTGCGGGCGGATGAGGGAGCAGATAGACTCAGACTCGCGCAAGACGCGATGGTTGTGCCGTACGCGAAGCCCGCGAAGGACCTTTCGTAAGCGGTGACCTCCGGACGCACAGGATCGACAGCCGGACGGAGGGGTCCAGCCCAAGAGGAATGCAATTCGATGGAACCGGCGGCACGGGACATTGCCCGGGATAGCGGGACCACCGCGGGCCCCGACGTCGGCATTTCGCCCGCCCTGGCCAACGCACTGGACCTGGCCATCGCCACGATCCCCTACTTCCGGGCCCTTCGACCCGATGAACGGGCCCGCGTGGCCGGCCTGATGCAGGTGGTGTCTCTGCAGCCCGCGCAGGAGCTTCGCCTGGGCGGCGACGGCGCCGTCGTGCTGGTGGTCCTGGCGGGCGAAGTGACGCTCTCCCGCGGAGGCCTGGGCGACATCGAACTCGGCGAGGGAGACTGGACCGACGAACTCCGCGCCGTCTGCGGGCAGGGGCGCGAGGGCGCCGTCGCGGCCCGCTCGCCCTCGCGCCTGGCCCTGCTGGACACGAGCGCCCTCGACCGGCTCTTCGAGCACATGCCCGTCATCGCCGTGCCCCTGCTGGCCGAGCTGGGCCGCGAATCGTCCCGCTGCAACGACCTCATGCGCGACGTGGCCCTGGCCCGCGCGTCGGGGCTCGCCCCGCCGGCCTTCGCAGCCTTTGTCGCCCGGCGGCGCAGGCGCCTGCTGCGGCGGCGCCAGGCCTCCACCGCCCGCCTGGGCAGTCTCCTGTGGCGGGCCCTGGTCATCGAGCCAAGCCGCCGCCTGGCCTTCTGGATCTTCCTGGGCACGGCCCTGGCCCTGGTGACCGCGCGCACCGTCGTCGCCATGATTCTCTACCACGGGCTCCAGGGCCGCCTGTTCGCCCTCATCGGCGGCAGCGAGGACCAGAACCCCATCCACATTCACCACTTCAACTACGGCCTGATCCTCGTGTCGCTGGTGGGGCTGCTGTCGTTCCTGCCTCGCACCCGGCGGGCCCTGAGGACCCTCAGCTTCATCTTCGGCTTCGGGGTGGGGCTGGTGGTGGACGAGTTCGCGCTCCTGTGGAACCTCAACCCCGACTACTACCAGCCCGAGTCGCTGCTGGCCGCCTGGGCGGTCCTGTTCGTCCTGTTCCAGGTCGTGTACTTCCGGTCGCTGTACCTGGCCATCGCGCGGAGATTGCTGGCATGGATCCGCACGTGACACAACCCGCTGACGCGCCGTCGGCCGGCCTCCTTCCGGGCGCCTCCGTGCAGGAGGCCCTGCGGCGGGTCCCCTGGCTGGCCGAGCTGGGAGGCGAGGCCCTCGCCCACGTCGCCGGCGAGGCGACGCCCGTCCGGTTCGACAGCGGCAAGATCCTGATGGCCGAGCTGGAGGGCGGCGAGAACCTGTACATCCTGCTGTCGGGGCAGGCAGCCGTCGAGGTCACCAGCATCGGCGGCTCCCGCAGGCAGATCGGCACGCTGGGCCCCGGCGACGCCTGCGGCGAGATCGCGGTGCTCACCCGCAGCCTGCGCTCGGCGACCGTGACCGCCCGCCAGCCGGTGCGGGCGCTGCGACTGGAGCGGGGCGACTTCGAGCACCTGCTGGCGTGCTACCCCACCATCGCCGTCCACTTCGCCCGCCTGCTGTCGCGACGGCTGAGCGAGTCGGACGCCTCCCTGGACGCGCTGGTCGCCTCCGCCTCCCACGGCGTGACCCCCGCTGGCGAGTCCACCCAACCGCTCGACGACGACGCGACGCCCGCCGACGCCGCCCAGCCGACGCTCGCCCGGGCCTGGCGAGAACTCATGGTCAGCCACCGCCGCGAACTGCCCTTCCTGACCCTCGCCTCCTTCCTGGGCGTCCTGCTGACCGTGCGGGTCCTCATCGCCGCGCTGGGCCTGGGCGGAAACGCCCTCTTCGTCGCCCTGAGAACGCTCTACACCGGCGGCATCGCCATGGTCTTCCTGTCCACCGCCGCCGCCCTCCTCCGCTTCCGCATCGCCGTCCAGCGGGCCCTGGCCGTCGTCTTCGGCGCGGGCTTCGCCCTGATCCTCAACTGCCTGTCGGTCTTCCTGGCCTTCGACATCTTCTACCTCGACATGACCACGCGCGACCCGAAAATGGTCTTCCGCGTCGAAGACCTGTACCACCGCACCGACAGCGAGATCGCCATCGCCCTCATGGTCGCCCTGCTGGTGACGCTGACCTACCTCCGCCATTTTCTCCACCGCGCCGCCTTCGTCCTGTTTGCCCGGGTCCGAAAGCCCCGGAACCCCTAGCCCGGATGCCCGGGCGGCGGACTTCCGAAGCGGGACCCACCTCCGGAGCGATTCGCAATTCTGACAGAACCGTGCGCAAAATTGCGTGGACCGGCCGGTTGCTTCGGCGACAATGGACTCCGTCACGAGGAGACGACCATGAACACGCGAACAACCCTCATCGTCATCGCAGCCGCCTTCGCCCTGGCTGCGAGCGCATCGGCCGAAGTGAGCCTCACCGTCGACGCCGGCAAGCCGGCCGGGCGGATCGACCCGAAGGTGTACGGGCACTTCCTGGAGCACATCTACCACTCGTGCAACGGCGGGCTGTGGGGCGAGCTGGTGTGGGACCGCAGCTTCGAGGGCGGCGCGACCGGCGCAGCCTGGAGCGCCAAGGACGGCCTGATCGCGCAGGAAGGCGGGGCCGACAACGTCCGCCTGACGTTCGGCTCGCCGCAGTGGAGCGACTACGAGTTCACCGTCGAGGCCCGCAAGACCGGCGGCGAGGAAGGGTTCCTGATCCTGCTGCGGGCGCTGAGCGGCAAGGAGTTCTACTGGGCGAACCTGGGCGGCTGGAGCAACAAGAGCCACGCGCTGGAACGCGGCACCAGGTCCGGGGGGCGATGGGGCTCGGTGACGCCCCATCGCAACGGGCGGATCGAGACCGGCCGATGGTACCGCATTCGCGGGCGCTGCGAGGGCAAGCGAATCCAGGTGTGGCTGGACGACCAGCAGGTGATCGACTACAGCGACGACGGCAAGGGCCCCGCGCGGGGGCGGGCGGGCGTCGGCACGTGGCAGACGCAGGCGGAGTTCCGCAACTTCAAGGTCGTCTCGCTGGACGGCAAGACGCTGCACGAAGGCCTGCCGCCCCTGCCCGGCCGGCAGGAAGCCCAGGCCCCGGGCTGGTTCGCGTGCGGTTCGGCAAGGGTCTCGTCGACGAGCGACAATCCGCTCAACGGCGCCAGGTGCAGGCGTATCCAGACCGGCGACGAGGGCGGCGGGCTGGCGCAGCAGCCGATGAAGGTGCAGGCGGGCGAGACCTATCGCGGGTCGCTCTGGGTCCGCGGGCAGGCGCCCGGGGGCCTGCGGGTGCGGCTGACGGACGGCGAGAAGGTGCTGGCCGAGCAGTCGCTGGCGGGGCCGGACGACTCATGGCAGGAGCGAGCGATCGAGCTCAAGCCGTCGGCCTCGTGCGACAACGCGGCGCTGCGGATCGAGCTGGCGGGCAAGGGCGACATCCGGCTGGACCAGGTGAGCCTGATGCCCGAGTCGTGGCGAAAGGCGGGCGGCTGCCGCCCGGACCTGCTCCAGGCGATCGCCGATCTCAAGCCGCCGGTCATCCGCTGGCCGGGCGGGTGCTTCGCCTCGCCCTACCGCTGGAAGGATGCCATCGGCCCGCAGCACAAGCGAAAGGCCCACCCCCGCAACATGTGGGACGACAAGGAGGTCAACTCCTTCGGCACGGACGAGTACGTCGCCATGTGCCGCCGCGTCGGCGCCGAGCCGCTCATCGTGGTCAACATCGGCACGCCCCAGTGGAATCGCGACGTGATGGACAACGACTTCCTCCAGGAAGTCCTCGACTGGATCGAGTACTGCAACGGCCCGGCCGACTCCAAATGGGGCAAGGTCCGCGCGGCCAACGGGCACGCCGAGCCCTACAACGTGAAGTACTGGGAGATCGACAACGAAACGTGGGGCATGGGCGCCCAGACGTACGCCGAGTGGGTGAACCGCTTCGCCCCGGCCATGCGGAAGAAGGACCCGAACATCAAGCTGGCCGCGTGCGGCAGCGCGGGCTACGGCGAGGGCGGCAACGGGCTGGCGTGGAATCGCGTCCTGATCGACCAGTGCGCCGACAAGATCGACTATCTCAGCATCCATCACTACGAAGGCCCCAACCGTTTCGCCGAAGGTCCGCCGGCGTACGAGGCGTTCTTCCGCAAGACCGGCGATCTGATCGCCGGGTCGAAGAACCCCAAGCTGAAGATCTACGTCTCGGAGTGGAACGCCCAGTCCACCGACTGGCGGACGGGGCTCTACTGCGGCGGGCTGCTCAACGCCTTCGAGCGGTGCGGCGACGTGCTGGAGATCGGCGGGCCGGCCCTGTTCCTGCGGCACGTGTCCGCCAGCGGGTGGGACAACGCCTTCGTGAACTTCGACCACCGCACGTGGTTCCCCGCACCCAACTACGTGGTCATGAAACTCTACCGCGACCACTATGCCCCCGAGCGCCTGGAGGTCTCCGGCGAGGCGGGGCGGCTGAACGTGGTCGCTACCCGCTCCCAAGACGCTACGCGCGTGGTCCTGAAGGTGGTCAACCCCACCGGCGAGCCCGTGGACCTGCGGGTAAAGATCGCGGGCGGCTTTGCGCCCAAGACCGCCACGATGGACCTGGTGGCGGCCGACGACCTGTCCGCCCGCAACACGCTCGACCAGCCGCACGCCATCGGCCCCGTGAAGGGCAAGGTCGCCTGCAAGGACGCGGCCGTGAGCGTGTCCCTGCCGCGATGGTCGGTCGCGGTGGTGGAGGTCAAGAGCAGGGAATAGGGACGAGGGAATAGGGACGGGGACGAACGGAAGCAGAGTTCTCGCACCGGCCGGGCGATGGTGACTCAGTGCGGTTTGGCAACCCGCGACGAGTGGTAGCCTTTGCTGACGCCGTAGGTCCGGCTGTCATAGTTGCCTCCCGTTCCATCCCAGTCGGGGGCCGGGTTGAGGAATCGCGCCGGATTTGACTTCATCGCCTCCCGGTGAATCGCGGTGCGGTTGTACGTGACGGTCACGTCGCGCTCATGGGGTTCAGCCGCCCCGTCCCGGCCCTGAGCATCGGGAAGGCACAGGATGCAATCGTTCAACGTCGCCCTGCCGGATTCGCCCCAGATCGCGGGCACGGGACTGCGGACATGGAAGGTGCACGACTGGGCGGTAATGCGCCCCCCCAGGGGGCCGTTCTTCCCTCGATTGTTGACCTCCAGGGCACATCGCGTTCCGGTCATGCGGAACCGTCCGCCCTCCGTCAGGACGGCAATGCAGTTCGTCATCGTCATGGTCTGCGACCAGAGTTTGAAACAGCGGGCCGGGCCCACCGCCACACAGTCCGCGAATTCATCGATCTCGGCCTTCAAGTCAAAGCAGCCGTCCGACGCGTTAAAGGAACGGCAGCGTCGAAACGTCAAGTGACGGTTGGACCGCTCGGCCACGAAGCCGTCTCCCTGCACCCAACTCTGCTTGCGGTCGGTTTCCAGGTTGTTTCGGGACACGCAGTCCTCGAACGTCAGGTAGGCGTTCCCGTCGCTGGCGGCGTCCTTGCTGCCGCCGCACTGGAAACCCACCTGGCTCACGTCTGCGCGAGCGGCCTCTTGCGGGGTTCCGTCGGCCTGGCAGTTCTTCACCGTCACCCGGGCGCAGTGCTTGACGAAGAGGAACCCCTGTTGCGAGTAGCGAGAGGCGAAGCAGTTGCGGAGCACCGTCTCGTGGCAATCCGCGAGCTTGAACCCCGTGTAGCAGCGCGTGGCGCGAAGGTTGTCGAACACCAGTCCCGTGTGCCCCCCCTCCGTGCAGACCGTCGGCTCGGCGTAGAGCCTGAAGCCCAGGTTCCTGATGACCCAGTGACTGCTCCCGGACTTGATCAGAATGCCGAACTGTCCCCAGTTCATCCACTCCTCGTCGGTCGGGCCCAGGAGGGGCGGCCCCTGGCCGCAATCTTCGCCGACAATCGTCTTGGGAGACCCGGGGGCGCCGCTGGAGTCGATGACAAGCTGCACGCGCCCGTAAACTCCGCCCCCCACGTGCACGGTGTCGCCCGGTTTCATCGTGCGATTGAGCACATCCTGAATCGTGGAGAAAGCAAAGGCATCGGTCCAGCTCCGCCCCGTTCGCGCACCTGCGCCCCTGGCGGTGACGTAGTAATCCGCGGCCGGGACCGGGACGGTCAGGCCCAGCACCGCCAGGCCCGCCAGCAGAAGGCACTTCGGATAGTTCATGGACCTTCTCCTTGACCGGGGTATCCCGGATGGTCGGGGCCGCGGCGAGGCGTGCCCGGCGCGGTCATCCCCCGGACAACAGGACCCGGAACCCAAAGAGGTAGGTCGTGCTGGAGGGCACGTCCGCCCAGTGGTTGTCGGATCGCCCATTGGCGGGTTTGTTCCACCACGAAGCCCCGCGAAGCAGCTTCTTCTCTCCGGTGGGCGGCCCCTCAGGGTCGCCCGACCAGGCTGCACTCCCCAGCCAGTCCCGGCACCATTCCCAGACGTTCCCGCACATGTCGTGGAGCCCGCCCGTGTTTGGCAAGCGCGTGCCCACCGGGTGGGTCCGCCACCCGCTGTTGCCGCCCATCCAGGCACAGTCCGGACGGAACTCGTCCCCCCAGTAGTAGGCGGTCCGCGTACCGGCCCGGCAGGCGAATTCCCACTGGGCGTCGCTGGGGAGCTGGTACAGCAGGCCCTCCAGCTCTGACAGCCACTGGACGAACCGGGTCGCGTCATTCCAACTCACGCAGGTGACGGGGTGCTGGTCGGTCTGCTCGAATCCGGGGTTCTGCCAGGTGACGTCTTTGCGGGCCACCCAGTCCTTGCCCCGCTCCGGCTGTATCCAGGCGCCCTCATCCAACTGGGACTCCGTGACGTACGAGGTCGCCTGAACGAACCGGGCGAAGTCGCGCACCGTCACGGGGTGGGCGCCCAGGTAGAACGACGCCGTGGTCAAGATCGGATGCTCTTCCTCGCGGGAGGCGCCGTCGCGCGTGACGCGGACTTTCCGGAGAAGCCGCCCCGGCGGGACGAGGACGAACTTCATCCCGATGGTGTTGGTCCAGTAGCAGATGACCTTCTCGATATCGCCTGCGGGCGACGCCGTCAGGACGCGCTGTCGCTCGGCACGCCAGCACCGCGGGGCGGAGGGCTCCTCGTTCGCGGAACCAGGCGCCGCCGGCGGCGCGACCGGCGGGGGCAGATCCCGCGCCGGCTCCGGCGTCCGCGCCGAATGCGAACCCGCTCGTCCGAGCAGCTTCAATATGCTGCCCGCCAAGCGATCCAGGTGCGCGTCCAAAGGCTCGGACAGGGCATCCATCCAATGGTGGGTGCTGACAAAGAACTCCAGGCTCTTGCAGGGAGGCACGTCTTCGATCCGCAACGGGAGTATCGGGAGCCCCTTGCCGGCCGCATGCGCGACTTCCCGAAGCACCTGCGGCGACTGGTTGGCATGGGAGGAGTAGATCAGCAGGAAGACAGAGCTCTCCTGGATGGCGTCGATCAGGGCTTCCCCCCACGGCATGCCCGGCGTAATGTCGCGAGGGGCGATCCAGCAACGAATCCCCACGCGCTCCAACGCCGCACACGCGGCGTCGGCCATGCGCTTGTCCACAGCGGAGTGGCTGATAAAGACATCGTGGCTCATCGCCTGATCTGGATCAATCGCCTTCAACCGAAGAGGCTCCTGGTCGTCAGCCCCAATGCTACCCAGACCGGTCCGCAACCGTCAAGCCGTCCGTCGGACTCCTATTCCTCTGTTTCCTTACGGTAGTTCACATCGAGCTGGTCGAGGCGGCGCAGGTGGACGGCCAGGCGGGCGCGGAAGTCGGCGAAGTCGCGCGGCCCGGCCGGGCTCCAGACCGCCTCCGCCAGCGCCGCCGCCCGCGGGAAGGCGAAGTACTCCACGTCCTTGCGCCCGTGCAGGTACTCGCTCCACAGGTTGCCCTGCGCGCCCAGGATGTGCTTGTGTCGCTCGGCCGGCAGGCCCGGCGGGATGGGCTCGAACCCGTACACCCTGGCCAGCGGGATCAGTCCGCCGATGGCCTCCGGCTCGCCGGGCGCCTTCGACTGGGCGTAGTCGAAGTAGCAGTGCGACGTGGGCGACATGACCACGTCGTGGCCCGCGCCCGCCGCGGCCAGTCCGCCGGCCGTGCCGCGCCAGCTCATCACCGCGGCCTGCGGCGTGAGCCCGCCTTCGAGGATCTCGTCCCAGCCGATCATCCGCCGCCCCTTGGAGGCGAGGAACTTCTCGATGCGGCTGTTGAACCACGTCTGGAGTTGGGCCTCGCTCGCCAGGCCCTCGGCCTTCATGCGGGCCTGGCACTTGGGGCAGGCCTTCCAGCGGTCGCGAGGGGCCTCGTCGCCGCCGATGTGGATGAACCGGCTGGGGAACAACTCCACCACCTCGGCCAGCACGTCCTGCGCGAACTGCACCGACTCGTCGTTGCCCGCGCAGAGGATGTCGTGCGAGATGCCCCATCGGGTCCAGGGCTTGAACGGCCCGCCCGTGCAGCTCAGGTGCGGGAATGCCGACAGCGCCGCCAGGAAGTGCCCGGGCATCTCGATCTCCGGCACGATGGTCACGTTGCGCTCGGCTGCGTACGCCACCAGCTCGCGGACCTGGGCCTGCGTGTAGAAGAACGGCCCGTAGGGCTTGCCGTCGCCCTTCCTGCGGTCGCCGAGCCGGGGCGATTCGGCCCGCACCGAGCCCACCTGCGTCAGGAGCGGATACTTGCGGATCTCGATGCGCCAGCCCTGGTCGTCGGTCAGGTGCATTTGGAGCGAGTTGAGCTTGTGCAGGGCGATCAGGTCGATCATCCGCTTGACGTCGGCTGGCGGCAGGAAGTGCCGGGCCGGGTCCAGCAGCAGCCCGCGCCAGGCGAAGCGCGGGCGGTCGGCGATCCGCACGCAGGGGATGGTCCACCGCACGGGCCGGGGCGGCTCGCGCCGGACGTGCCCGCCGATTTCCGGCACGGCGAGCGAGACCTGCTTCACCACGGTGTCGCTGAAGATGAACTCCGGCAGCAGTTGTCGCAGCGTCACGCCTCCGTAGAAGAGCCCGGCCGGCGCGGCGGCGCGGATGATCACGCCCGCCGGCTCGACCGCCAGCGCGTAGCCTTCTTTGCCAAGCTCGGCCTCCAGCGCGGCGTCGAGCTGGAGCCGGATCGCCGATCCGTCTTTCGCCTTCGCCCGCACGGGCAGCTCAAAGCCCGTCGCTGTGCGCAGGGCGGCGGCGAGCTTCTCCGCCTCGGCCCGCGCATCGCCCTCGGCCAGCAGCACCGTCCCGCCCGTCAGCTCAAACGTGCCCTCCCCCACTTCGACCTTGGCGGGCCTGGGAATGACATTCAACTCCGCCCCCTTCGGGGGGGCGGCGGCGAGAGGGGCGGCGATGGCGGCCATAAGCGTTACCTGGATAGTCAGTCGTGCGAACATGGGATGTCCTCGTGTGCGTCTGCACGGGTCAACCCGGGCGAACGGAGCTTATTGCGGCGGCGCGGACCCGGTTGGCCCGGGACGGACCGGCTTGCCGCTTGACGTTTCGCCGACCGCTGAGTACTGTTTGGGTCGCGTGACGAGCGGACACCCCTCCACCTCACGCGTGTGTTGCGGCAAGCGGGACGTTGAAGCAGGTACAAAGGAGACCAAATGAACCACCGTCAGTCCACGTGGATGTTGCTGGCCGGCTGCCTCGCCCTCCTGGGCCTCTCGATCGCATGCAGCGTCAACCCCGTCACCGGAAAGCGCGAACTCATGTTGATCTCGACCGAGCAGGAGGTCTCCATGGGCCTGCAGGCCGGACCGCAGTTCGAGGCCCAGTTCGACGGGCCCGTACCGGACGAGGGCCTGCAGCGGTACGTGTCGGAGATCGGCATGAAGCTGGTGGCCAACTGCGACCGCAAGGACCTGCCCTACGAGTTCAAGTGCGTCCGGTCCGCCATCCCCAACGCGTTCGCCTTGCCGGGCGGAAAGGTGTTCGTGACGGCGGGACTGATCGCCTGCATGAGCAACGAGCGCCAGTTGGCCGCCGTGCTCGGGCACGAGATCGGGCACGTCAACGCCCGCCACAACGTCAAGGGCATGCAGCGCCAGATGGGGTCGGAACTGTTCGGCAAGATGGTCGCGCAGATGGCCTCCGGGCAGGAGGCCGACAAGGCCGAGAAAGCGAAGGGCGCCGCCCAGTTCGTCGCCGGCATGGTCACCATGAAGTACGGGCGGGACGACGAGTACCAGGCCGACAGCCTGGGCATCAAGTACATGGCCCGCTCCGGGTGGAACCCCCAGGGCATGGTCGAACTGCTGGAAGTGCTGCTGGCCATGCACGACAAGGAGCCCTCCTCGCTGGAGGAGATGTTCCAGACCCACCCGCTGACCAGCAAGCGGGTCGCCGAGGCCAAGGAGACCGTCGCCAAGGACTTCCCCCAGGCCAAGGCCGGCGAGGCGGACCCCAACGTCAAGACATTCGACCAGATGAAGGCCAAGGCCATCCAGCACGCCACGAAACTGTAAGCGGCAAGGATTGCCGTCCCGCACGGTTTATCTAGGCAGAGGAACCGTGCCATGAAAACAACAGCCCTCGCCTCGTGCCTGTGCGTCGTCCTGTTGACCGCCATCCCGACCGCCGCCCAGCCGGCTGCGCCCGCCCCGGCCGCGTCCAAGCCCTACGTCCCGCAGCCCAAGCCAGCGGCCACCGACATCCTCGTCGGCGCGCACAACTGCCCGCTGTGGGAGGCCGACCGACCCGAGCTCTGGGCCCAGGTCGTCAAGCACCCCGAGCGCACCCCCGCCTTGGGCTTCTATTCGCAGGAGAAGCCCGAGATCGCCGACTGGGAGACCAAGTGGGCCGTCGAGCACGGCGTGTCGTTCTTCGTCTACTGCTGGTATCGCGACGGCCAGGGCGGGCCGGTCAAGATGCGATTCTCCAGCGCGATCCACCAGGCCCTGTTCAAGTCGCGCTACGTCTCGAACATGAAGTTCACCATCATGTGGGAGAACCAGGCCCGCGGCAAGGCCGGGGTGGCCGACGAAGCCGACCTGATGAACAACCTCCTGCCCTTCTGGATGGACAGCTACTTCCGCCACCCGAGCTACCTGAAGATGGACAACAAGCCGCTCCTGTTCATCTACCGCCCGGAATTCCTCGTGCAGGACCTCGGCGGGGTGGACAAGGTGCGGGCCGCCCTGGACAAGATGCGCTCTGCCTGCCGCAAGGCGGGCTTCGACGGGTTGTACATCCTGGGCGAGTATCGCGGCCTGGACCCCAAGCACCTGACGCTCATGAAGCAGCTCGGCCTGGACTACACGTTCGCTTACTGCTGGCACGTCCAGGGCAGTCCCAAACCGGACCGGGCCGTCGCCGCCCAGCTCGACTGCATCAAGAGGACGCAGGCGATGAACATCCTGCCGCAGGTGGCGACCGTCTCGCAGGGCTGGAGCGGCTGGCGCGACGAGGGGAGCATCTGGAAGCTCCCGCCGGCCGACTACAAGACGCTGCTGCAAAAGGCCAAGGCGATCGTCGAGACCTTCCCCGCCCAGTCGCTCGGGCGGCGGATGATCCTGCTGGACAACTGGAACGAGTGGAGCGAGGGCCACTACCTCGCCCCGCACAGGGAGTACGGGTTCGGGTATCTCGACGCGGTGCGCGAAGTCTTCTCCACCGCGCCGAAGGAACACAAGGACCTGCTGCCCGGCGACCTCGGCATGGGCCCGTACGACCAGGAATACAAGAAGCGGATGGGGCAGAAGAAGTAGGGGAGACCATCTGTTATCCAGTTTGTCCTTGATTTTTGGGAGTCTATATCCCAAAATACAAGGATGATACCTCGATCTATACAGGCTGAGGTGGAGCGATCGCTCGCGGCTTTTCCTATCGTTGGGCTGGTAGGTCCGCGACAGGTGGGCAAGACGACCCTGGCTCGGCTAATAGAGGGCCGCTGGGCGGGCAGCACGCTGCACCTGGACTTGGAGAGCCCAGCCGACTTGGCCAAGCTGGCCAATCCTGAACTCTTGCTGTCGCGATATGAGAGCCATCTAGTCGTCATTGACGAAGTGCAGCAGCGTCCAGACCTGTTCCCCGTGTTGCGCGTGCTGATCGATCAAGATCGCCGGCCGGGGCGTTTCCTGATCCTGGGCTCGGCCTCGCCAGACCTGAAGCGCCAGGCCTCCGAGAGCCTGGCCGGCAGGATCGTCTACCACGAGTTGGAGCCGCTGACGCTGGAGGAGGTCGGGGCGAGGGGCGACCTGGAAATGACCCACCGCCTGTGGCTTCGCGGGGGCTATCCCGAAGGCTACCTCGCCGCCAGCGACTCCGTGTCCGCCCAATGGCGGGAGAACTTCATCCAGACCCACCTCGAGCGCGACATGCCTGTGCTGGGAATCCGTGTCCCAGCCACGGCGCTTCGGCGGTTCTGGACCATGGTCGCCCACTGTCAGGGGCAAGTCTGGAACGCCAGCCGCATCGCCGAAAGCATGGGGATCGACCACAAGACTGCGCGGCGCTACCTCGATATCCTCTGCGATACCTACATGCTCCGCCAACTCCCCCCGTGGCACGGCAACGTCAAGAAGCGGCTGGTCAAGTCGCCCAAGGTCTACCTTCGCTGCACCGGTCTTCTTCACACCCTGCTGAACATCCCCGATTGGTACGCCCTCGCCGGTCATCCGATCCTCGGAGCGTCGTGGGAAGGCTTCTGCATCGAGCAGATCGCGGCGACGATCCCGTCGAACTGGGGACTGAGTTTCTATCGAACGGCGGCCGGAGCGGAAATGGACCTGGTGATCCATCCGACAGCCATGAAACCGCCCATCGCCGTCGAGATCAAGGCATCCTCTGACGCACGTTTGACCAAGGGCAACTGGATCGCCCGCGACGACCTGGCCCCGCGGGCGACCTTCGTCGTCTACCCCGGGCAGGATCGCTACCCGATCGAGGAGACCGTGGAGGCTTTGCCGGTGGGCCAACTCGCGGCCATCGCCGAAGCAGGGGCATGAGCTACTTGACCGGCGGAGGAGGATCTCCTACCATCGCGGCATGCTCTCCGACAGGAATCCGGGACTGGTCCTCGTCTCGGCATGGGTGGTTTGCATCGTCGCCGGATGCAGCCAACCTCCGACTCGTTGGATAGAGCCGGAGATGCTGCGGGGAGTCCCCATCTGCACGAACGAAGCGCAGTTTCGGAAGGCAACGAAGGGACTGCTCGTCTTGACCGTGCCCTGGAACGGTTCGATCTCGGATGCTCAGATCCCGCTTGAACCGGTTGCTGTGCCTGCTACCGGGGAGAACGCGGGGAAGTTCCGCCTGATAATCTCCAATCTCTATCCGGAGGAGATTTTGTTGGGGACGGACGGATTCTCCTGGCTCGGTCATCAGGAGGCAGAAGATTCTGGCGCAGGCTTTGGCTCGCTACAGACGTTTCCCTCTCGCTTCAAGCGGTTGGGGAAATGCTCTTACTTTGAGGGTTCTCCGGCCCCCTGCGGCTGTTGT
>Ga0116149_1003886_pt1 | contig 15128 bp, 13 predicted proteins | sample AD_UKC057_MetaG_FD_89787 | JGI IMG/M metagenome (GOLD analysis project Ga0116149, IMG submission 89787) | Active sludge microbial communities of municipal wastewater-treating anaerobic digesters from USA - AD_UKC057_MetaG | ecosystem: Engineered > Bioreactor > Anaerobic > Digestate | place: USA... | reverse complement strand
GAAATGATCTATGACAAAACCCTCGGCCCCCGGTGCAGCACGTTTCACCCGCTGCCCCGTCGGCTCTACGATGAATTTGCCCTCCGCTACTCTGAAACGCTGAGCCCGCAGACCCTCCGGGATATCAGCCCCGCCGAAGGGCCAACCTGTGCCCATCGTCATATCGACATCCATCCCCAGTCGCCGTGCTTCCCGGATCGTGTGCTCAAGCATCTCCATCCATTGTTCCGACAAATAGGGGATAAAATTCTCCTCGTCGCCCTTCTCACCGTAAATGGGAATAATATGAACGCCTCCCAATCCGGTCTCTGCCATTCCTTCCAACTGCCCGGTGATATCCTCCTTATTGACAGAGCTGCCCATCCACCACCAGTAGGTCCAGGGCTTTTCGGTGCAATCGGGAGCCTGAGCCCAAAGGTCCGTCCACCCAAACGCCGCGAACGTTGCCAGTACGCAAATTGCCTTCAATACCCTTCTCATCCTGCGCACAGAATAACAAACCCGGATGTCCGGTTAAAGCCCTTTTGGGCATACTCTCTGAAAGGCTTCTCAGCCGATGACAAGCTCAGTTTTTAAAAACGAGCCACTTGCGCCCGACGTAATTCATCAGTATTGAGCAGGCAATTCTTGAGAGTGCCGACCAGGTCGTCCCCAATCCCGCATAATGAATCAAGCCCATACCCAGTCCGATACCCACACCCGCGCTTCCCAGCGAAACTCCATAAAAAAGCGCGACCTCCAACCAACGATCATGCTTGCCGCCTTCAAATACGAAGAAGAGATTCAGCAGATAGGCACAGAGATTCGAAACCACAAAAGCCCCTACGCTGGCATAGAAAAAATGTCGCGCACGCAATGCCTCATCCACCCCTTCGACATGAATTCCCAGAAACCGAACCATGAAATCATCCGGCTGCAATGCCGGAAACACCAACCAGGCAAACAGAAAGAACGCAACGAAATCCACAACCGTGGCGATGCCTCCGCATATGGCGTAGCGTACAAACTGCATCCTTAACAGCGATCTCAAGGTTCGATTCTTCAAAATCTTACTCAAAAAGTGCTCTGCGTTTTTCACCAAAACCCGCCCTACCGGCGCGCAGTATCCCTTGTTTGTTAACTCGCTGTCAAACCTTTCATCGGGTATGCTTCGCAAAAACTACGAAGTTTCACTCCCTGAAGTGAACTCACCTCTCCCTCCTCAAAATATAATAATCTGTTATTTTTTGAAAAAGAACTATTTAAAATAGAATTACTCCAGGTGCGAATCTATATAAAACAAGAAGGCTGCAGGATTTCACCCGCCATTCATACGTTTATTTTCTGAGTAGTCCAAACCAATCGCCCCGGGAATAATCGGGAGAAGCAAAATAAAATCAAAATTTTTTTGACAAACCGGTCCTCAGGGCTTAGAATCTCTCTCGTCAAGGTTGGTGGTGGATGCCAATGATTCGCCGCGAACGGAGTTTATTTAATATTAACTGAACTATGAAAAAGCAAACTACAATGAAGAAGGCGTTCACGCTGATTGAACTTCTGGTCGTGATCGCGATTATTGCCATCCTGGCGGGTATGCTCCTGCCTGCGTTGGCCAAAGCCAAAGCTAGAGCTCAGCGCATAGCTTGCACTGGTAACTTGAAGCAAATGGGTCTGGCTACTCGTACCTACGCTCTGGATAATGAAGACCGCTTCCCTTGGGAAGTCAGCGCGACTGATGGCGGCAGCCTCGAAGTTGTCTCCACGACGATGACCACCCTTGGCAATCAGGATGCCAGCCAGCCGAGATTCGGCGCCCTCACAGGTGCTGCAACCGGTATCACGAACCCGACCAATGCCTCCGGTGCGAAGATCACCGTCCCTGCTGCAAACGGTCAGTGGCTGCACTACGCCGTGATGAGCAATGAATTGGCTGATGTCAAACTGATCCGTTGCGGTGCGGATTCCGAAGCATCCAGCGGCGGCGCCGTTAAGAATTACACCGATTTCTACATGCGCCCCACCGATGCCGGTAACAAATACTACCTTTCTTATTTCATCGGTGTTGATGCGAGCGAAACCTATCCTCAGACCCTCCTCTTCGGTGATCGTAACGTAGTAGCTCCTACGGTTCCCCAGAGCACGAACAGCACGACTTCTTTCATGCTGATGCTCGGTTCAGGGACCAACACGCTCTATCAGACCTCCGGTCAGAGACCTCGTTGGGGCGAGAATATCCACCAGAATAATGGTAACGTTGCCCTGGGTGACGGTTCCGTCCAACAGTACACTGAGGCAAGGTTGAGTGATCAGCTCCGCCAGACCGACAATCAGTACAACCGCATTGTAATTCCTTTCGCCAAGAAGTAACCCGGAAGCGAATTACTGAAACTTCAAAGGGCACCCTCATGGGTGCCTTTTTTATTTTTCTCTCTTAATTTCTCATATCGCCTCTTGGCAAAAAAAATTGGAAAAGCTATTCTTAACCCCATGAGCAGCGAGGCTACAAATTTCGTTTTTCGACAGGATGCAGCACGGCGCAATACGAGGCGTATGTTGGTGTTGTTCGCACTGGGAATCTTCTCCACAGCCGCCTTGCTTTACCTGGTGGTGGCATTGTTCATGGAGAGTTTTGACCCAACTGTTTTTCTGGGGGTCTTCCTACTGGTCTCCGGCACCGTCCTCATTGCTGCTCTCTTCAAAGTTTTTCAGCTCTCTCACGGCGGCAAAACGGTAGCCATGGCCCTGGGCGGTCGCCTCATTGCACCAGAACCGCGCGACCCCGATGAACGCAAGCTCCGCAACGTGGTCGAAGAAATGGCCATCGCTTCAGGCGTCCCGGTTCCGGAAATTTACGTTCTGGACAACGAAATGAGCATCAATGCGTTTGCCGCAGGCTATTCCCCGGCAGATGCCGCCATCGGTGTCACCCGCGGCACCATCCAGAACCTCAACCGCGATGAGCTCCAGGGAGTCATTGCACACGAGTTCAGTCACATTTTAAATGGCGATATGAAGCTCAATATCCGCCTGATTTCCCTCGTCTTCGGACTTCTCTTCCTCACCGTGATCGGCCGCATGTTCCTCCATAGCCGCTCGGGCCGGAGCCGCAGTAACGATGGAAAAGCCGAAGCGCTGCTTCCCCTGATAGGGCTCTGCCTGATTCTCGTCGGATGGATCAGCGTTTTCTTCGGCAAGATAATTCAATCGGCCGTCTCGCGCCAGCGGGAACATCTGGCCGATGCTTCGGCGGTACAGTTCACGCGCAACCCGATGGGCCTGGCCGCCGCCTTGAAAAAGATCGGCATTCTCTCCAGCCACTCCTATATCAGCTCACCCCAGGCTGAAGAAGCCGCCCATCTTTTTTTCGCTAAAGGCATAAAAGGTTTTTGGAGCAACATCTTTGCAACTCACCCTCCTTTGAAAAAACGAATCCAGCTCCTGGACCCCTCCTTTGATGGTGATTTCTCCAAGCTCACCCTCAAATCCATCACCTCCCGGACAAAGCCTGAGCCCCAGCCCACGGAGAAAAAATCTCCTCAGCAGGTATTCTCCCGGGTTCCTGTTCCTATGGCTGCGGCAGCCCTCAGCGGCGGCTACGAAACCGCTCAGGAAGCCCAGCAAGTCCTGGAAACTCTTCCTCCGTCCGTCCGCGGCATGTGCTCCGATCCTCTGGGCGCCATCACACTGATTTATTCCACGCTCCTGGATTCCCACCCGGCCGTCTTCCAGTCTCAGCTCGCGCAGATTACGAAGACCTATGGCGAACAGCTCGCCCGCGAGTGTACCCGTGTAGCCACGGAGCTCCACCAGCTCTCACGCTCCCAGAAACTGGCTCTCGTGAGCCTCTCCACGCCTCCTCTGCGCCAAATGTCGCCCGATCAATTTGAGACCTTCAATCGCCTCCTCAAAGAGCTGGTTTATTCCAATGAAGAAGTGGACCTCTTTGAATTTTGCGCCCTCAAGAATATCGAGCATAACTTGAAAGGGCACTTCTACCCGCGCCGCATCCGCCTGGGTACCGCCGGCACTCAACCGCTGAAAAATGAAGTAGGCGTCGTTCTTTCCATTCTGGCGCAAACGGAGACCAATGATCCCCAGGAAGTCACCTCCGCTTTTGATAAGGGTGCCAAACACATGAACGCAGGAGAATTCACTCTACAGCTCCAGGAAAGCCTTAATTTTGAAGTGTTGGAAACCGCACTGGAAAAAATCGCCACTCAAGCTTCCTTGGCAACCAAAAAGCTTATTCTGGAGGCCTGCAATGTCGTCGTCGCCTCGACCAATGAGCAGGTAACCGAAGAAGAAACCAATCTGGTGCGCGCCATCTCCCTGGTGCTCAATCCGCAAGGCCTGTAGAAAATCCGACAACTCCCGTAGAGGGCCTAAAAGGCCTCCTTCAATATCTGGGTAAGCTTTTCTGCGCCCAGCACGAAAGGATTCCCCTTCATGCTGCTTGCTTTGGATGCCTTTTCCACGACCGTGGGGAAATGCTCTTTTTTCAAACCCAATTTGCCAAGCCCGGCGACATTCTGAGCTTGGGCAAGTTTTTCGATGATCTCGATCCCATCCTCCGGCTTTGCCTCGACATTTTGCGAGAGCATGAGCGAAACCTCGCTGATACGCCCCAATAACCGCCGAGATTCTTTCGACGGATTCTCACGAGCCACGGAGTAATTCATCTTGAGCACAGGCGCCAGAAGCGCTGCGCAAATCGCCCCATGAGGCGCGCCGATCATTCCTCCCAGAACACCAGCAAAGCCATGTACCGCCCCCAAACCACCGTTAGCCAGGGCCAATCCGCCCAGAAGGCTCGCCAGCGAAACTTGGACCCGGGAAGCCAAATGCTCCGGTTTCATCCAGTAGGCCATCAACACCCCTCCACCCAATCGCGACAGTCCTTCTCGGCAAACCGCGTCGGTCATCGGAGTCGCCTTGAGCGAAAGATAAGCCTCTAACAAATGGCACAGGGCGTCAAAAGCACAATTCACGGCGACCTCCGAAGGGCTCTCCAGAGTCAGCTCCGGATCCACCAGCGCTATTTTGGGCAGCAGATAGGCCGAGCGAAAGCTCACCTTGACCGATGCTTCCGGCACCCCTATCACCGCATTTTTTGTCACCTCCGAGCCTGTTCCTGCGGTCGTCGGCACGGCAATATAGGGCAGCGAGGGGCATGGCAACACCTTGCCTCTGCCCACACCCTCAAGATAATCCATGAGTTCTCCCGGGTTATTGGCCAGAGCCGCCCGCTTTGCCGGCATCAAGCACACTGCTGCCGCCAATCCCCACAACGGCATCACACTGCCGCCGCTGGATATATTCCGCGATCTCATTTACCCGCTCGACCGTAGGCTCTTTTCTGACACTTTGGAGTTCGACTCCCAGTCCGGCCTCTTCGATCGCGCGCTTGAGCTTTTCATGCCGCTCCGGGTGCGCTCCGGTGACTAGCAGCACCTTTTTCCCGAAAGGCTTGAGCAGTTCAGGCAACTCCTTAACCTTACCACAACCGAAAATGATTCTTCCCGCTGTCGCGAATTCAAAAGTCTCAGGATGCATTCGGTGCCTTTCAGGAAAGCTGTGTGAACTTCTTGCTGAAACGGGGCGTCTCCATCATATCGGCGACCGCATCGCGCCATTTGGCATAGTGCGCGGTTTCCTTGTGCGCCAAGGTCGCCTCAGCCGTCCGGTAGACCTCTTCCAGCACGAACTGAGTGGGGTCCTCCTGGCTTTGCACCAGATCAAAACGGGCAATCCCCGGCTCCAAGACACTCTGCGCCGCATTTTCCAACGAGGCTTGTATGAAGCCCTCCACACACTCCGGCTTCACCTTTACATGAACATGTACAACCAGCATAACCGCTCCATTCTAATCGGCTCGGTGCCAAACATGCAAGACCTTAGCCGCTAGAGAAGTCCTTCGGCACAGAGCCCCGGGAGCGCCGAATTTCTCAGAGATTCCTTCCGGCCACTCCGTCCAACTCAAAAAGAAGGTCATCCCGGCAAACATCGGCCTTGCAGATCACCATCGGTAGATCCGCCAGTCCCTGCTCCTCCATAATTCGCAGGAAAAGCGGCAGAGTTTTCTCGTCCTTCAAAAACACGGTCGCCGAAGAAATATCGGTCAGCTTGAAACCGGCCTCGGCAATAAGCACCTCGATCGTGTCGAGCGTATAGTGTATTTGCGCTTCAGTGTCGCCCAGGAGAATACTGCTCCCGGTTTCATCAATGGCTGCGGTCCCGGAAATTTGCACCTGAGAGTAGCGGGGCGACTCCAGAACCAGCGCCCGCGCAAAAGCGGCCCCATAGCGAAAGGCATCCTTCTGCTTCCGGTTAGTCAGCCGACGGACCTTGAAAGCCGATTTCTCTGGAATATCCGATGCGATAAGATCAATCGTGCAGGCCGCCCCGTTTTGGTTGCGGCCTCGAATCCCGGTGCTGGCCGGCAGGAAGCACTCCGAAGGCGGCGTCTTTTCGCTCTTTTCAATATCGGGCATGATCCCCACCTCGCGGTAAAACGCGCTGCGAGCCTCGTTAAAAGGGGTATACCAGGCCAGAATATCATCCAGATAAATCCATGTGCGCGCCACGGAGTGATAGTCCAATCCTTCCTTCTTGAGTAAGGCCTCTGCCAGGCGAAGTGTCTCTGTCGTCTGCCGGGTATTGCTCTGCGGATGCTCCAAATCGTACAGATTCTGCAGGAATAAAAACCGCGCGTCCCCTTCCTGCCATTTATGCCCCTGAATCCTCTTCTCGTCCAGGCTCAGGATTGTCTCCGGTGCACTGACCCCATCTTGAGGAATGATGGTTTGAATCTGAATCCCTGCGAACCCCTCACAGGCATCACCATCCGTCCCCGAACAGGGCATCCCGATAATCGGCGTGACGCAGGAATGCAAACCGCTCTTCTGTCCCTTGTGCTGAAGGAGCTTCTCCTTTTCAATAAAAGCGAGAGAAGCCGCCGAGCCAAACCAGCGCTCGTGAACCACCTGCGCCTTTTTCTCCCCGAGCAAAGTCTCCAGTTCTTCATCCAGATACCGGAGCGATGCCGCCCAGTCTGCCGGAGTTTTATAGAAATAAACCACGATGAAATAATGTGGACCGTGTTCGTTCTGATGGATATATAGACCGTGTTCTTTTTTATCTGTTTTCGTCATATTAAATTGTTCTCTTCCTGCTGATCACCGCGCTTTATTCCTTCCCTTTCCACGTGGAGTATCCCTCCTCCGGCGGCATCTCTTTTTCCTCTGACGAAACTTCATCCGAGGATTTCGTTTTGACTCTGTTTGCGCGGTTCATTACTGCCTGCCCCAGTTTTCTGGGGGAAATCTCTACCGGCCCCGTGAGCATCTCCGGGATATTATAAGTCTTTATAAAGTATTCGTAAAAATGGGGGTCTTTCTGGGGCATGACGAAAGCCTTGGTGGCTTTTCCCGTTTCGTCGATATGGGTAATATGCGGACGCGCCAGAAGCCCATCGATTCGTTTACTGCTGAAGATGAGCCATGAACCATTGGAGGACCAGGAGTGCCACGTATCGGCACGGTCGCTGTTGCACTCCAACCGCCGTGAATTCATGCTCTTTAAATCCATCAGGTAAAGATCGGCGCTCTGCTGGTAGATCGGGAAATTCCCGCGCTCGAAAACCGTATAGACCAGGAAATCTCCTTTAGGAGAGACTTTGGGCTGCGCCGTGCTCATCCGGTTGGTCCAGCCGCTGAAGAGAATTTCCGGTTCACTGAAAAGCGACGTCTCGCTATCCCAGCGTGCCCGCAACAGGTCAAAGCGTATCTCCCTGAACTTATCCAGAGGCAAATCCGGCGCTTTGCAGTAGTAGAGATAATCTCCCTGCCAATCCCAACTGGGCCAGCTCTCATAGTGATGCTCACTGGCCAGATTGCTCTGCTCAACGGTCGTGCGCTTATCCAGATCGAAGAGCCCCACCTCTCCGGCCCGGTCATAAACCTCACGGCTCTCTCCCCAGGCATGAAAGAAAATCGACGGCGCATTGGCTGTAAAAGCCAGAAGATTCACCTTCGGATTCCAACTATAGTAGGTAAACGTTTTCTCCAGAACCTCCACTTTCCCTCCTTCCCTCACCCAAACCAACGGATGTTTCAGCTCGGGTTGGCGCACGTGGAAGGTCATCTCTTTGGGGTCATTCTTTTGAAACCCGTGGCAATTCAGGCACCCACCTGCAATCCTGCTGTTATGGAGAATCTCCCGCTCCTGATACGACTCCAGATTACGCTGGTAAATCCCCATATCGTGATACGTATTAAATATCGAGCGCATCATCCGGTAGGCCAGCCAGCCATCTATCGGCTCGGCGGCAATCCGGTTAGTGATTGTCGCCACATCTTGCCACTGTCCCGATTCGTTCTTAAGCGAAATATCGATATAAAGGAGCTCTCCGGCGTTGGCAGAAAGCATTTCCTTCCACTTTGATTCCGGAATAATGATCTCCGACTTGGATCCGCCAAGCTGGATACCCTCTCCCTTGCTCGAATGAATCTTCACCCGATATCCGTCGGCCTTGGCCTTGATATAAAAATTGATCGGCGCGATATTGAACGGCAATGTCACCCCTTTATAATCAGGGAAAATATCCACCTCCGGGCCGCCGGCCGCGCCTGCCCGGAACCCGCAAAATAAAATCAGAAATAAAACCACTAACCTCCTCATGACTCCTCCTCGGGTTCAGGCTGAATTTTAAAGCGTCCGGTAACCGAGAAAAGCTGGTAGAACCAATAGGTATCCCCGTAAGCCGGCCTCAGAGCCGCAAATACCCGCTCGGCACCCTCCCGCTGCATTGCCTTCTGGTATGCCAGGCAGAAATCCTTGAACCGCCCCTGTGTCTCCTGCGATATCCGATACCCGGCCATGTCGAGGGAGGGATTATCCTGCACAGCCAGGCAGAGCGCTTCCTCAACATGGCGAGGCAGTCTCGGATAATTCAGCGTGCGAAAAGCCGGTATCAGCCCTGCGATTCCCTCATGATTTTTGTGCCCCAGATATTCCGCGGCCAGATACTCCAGCGCCATCCGGTGAGTCGGGTTCTTGAGAAGCGATTGCCTCATCTGAAACTCGGGCGGGTCCTGCGTATAAAAATAATTCTCTGTATAAAGATACCGGTAATAACGCGCTGCCACCGGATGATTTTTCAAAGTCGGGTCCGCCAGGCTGGCCTTGATCAACTCACGGGCACGAGCCGCCCAGACCGGATTCTTCGCCAGATATCCCCAGTAAACACGGGCCGCCATCGGCTCACCCTTTAACGTGTAGATAAAGCCCAGGTCATGGAGAATTTCTGGCGCATCGCCCACCTGCTCCAGCGCCTCAGTAGCGAAATGCTCCGCAGAATTGACAAACCCCATCTCGAGCATCGTCTTGTAATAGGGCTCCGACGCCGCAAAAGGAATAGCGGGCAAGACCGCCCTCTCCTGATCGAGAGGAAACAAAAAGAGGTTTTCCAGCAGCTGATTCTGATGATAAAGCAAATAGCGCACCGAACAGGCCATCTTGGGATTTAGACTCTCCAGGGTAGATGCCCGGGCCAAAGCTTTTGCATATTCACCTTGCCTCAGATTGCTCAACACAAGGAGGTCATTTCTCTCTTGACGATTCTTCACAAAAGAAATCGCTATCAGGAGAGCCACCCCCAGAAGGAGGGCCATCTGAAGTGCTCGCACCCATTTTGAAGGCAAAACACCCCGGGGCCATCTCCCCTTTTTCAGAAACAGATACTTTGCAAGGAACAAAAGCACCAGGCAGATCGTTAGAAGCCACAGTGCCGTCACGCTCCAGAGCCAAAACTCCTGCAATCCCCAGACCAAAACACCCAACGGCAAAAAAGAGAGCGCCTTGGATAACGCCGTACGCGGAGCCGCCAGAAGCCAAAGCAACGCGGAAGCCGCCAACCCCAGCGCGAGATAGAGAAAACAGGCTGAAATCTCCCCGTCAGCCCGGCTCACCAGAACGCGCGTAGGATATTCCAGCAGCTTCACCGGCGAATCCTGCTCCGGATGAATATCATAAAAAGCGGTGCCGGCATCGGGCCGAGCCGACTGATAAAGCGTCACCGGGCTCGCTACCGTCGCCAGGTAGAAAAAGGCAAACAGGCCCACGACAACCATCCAGAGAACAAAATCCACGATCGGATTAAGCTCCTGCTCCTTCCGCTGCTTCTGTTCACCCGAAGCGTTGATGGTCCCTCTCTTACCCATCTTTCCTACATCTCAGTATATAAAAATATCCGGCCCGAGTAAAACTCCTTATCCCGTTTTCCCGGTATCACTACCGCTCGAGAAACGAATCTCTGTTTACTTGGGGAGATTAAAAGGCTTTTCGCACCCAATTGCAATAAAGAACCGATCCAGCACGGCTTTTCCCTGCATAAAAAAGTAGAGAATGGCTTTCCACTCTCTACTCTTCTATAAAACAGACGATGTTTTAAGTTTTCTTAGTGCCTGAAATGCCGCGTCGAAGTAAATACCATCGCCAGATTCCGTTCATTGGCCGCGGCGATCACCTCTTGATCACGCACAGAACCTCCGGGTTGAATTGCGGCTGTTGCGCCTGCTTCGGCCGCAGCGATTAAACCATCCGGGAATGGGAAGAATGCATCGCTGCAAACCACGCTGCCTTTCAGAGGAAGCCCGGCCTGCTCCGCCTTCCAGACGGCAATCCGGCTCGAATCCACTCGGCTCATCTGCCCGGCTCCGATTCCCAGCGTCCGGTCGGCACCGGCATAGATGATGGCATTGGACTTCACATGCTTGACCACCCGCCATCCGAAGAGCATCGCTGCCCATTCCTCTTCCGTCGGCTGGCGCTGAGTCACCACCTTCATCGTCTGGCGGTTGCTCTCTTTCAAATCCCTCTCCTGAACCAGATAGGAATCGGCTCCCACACTGCGCACATCCAGCAGATTGGCACTGTGCGGACACTTAAGCACTTTGAGAAGACGCAAATTCTTTTTATTGGTCAAAATCTGTACCGCTTCGGGTGTGAAATCCGGCGCCACGATCACCTCGCTGAAAATGCCCGCGATTTCAGAGGCACACTCCGCATTGAGCGGTTGATTGACCGCGATAATCCCCCCGAACGGAGCCTGTTTGTCGGTCGCGTAGGCTTTATCCCATGCTTCTTTTAGAGTCTCACCCTGCCCCAGCCCACAGGGATTGGTGTGCTTCAGGATGGCCAGAGTCGGCTTATCACCGTGAAACTCGCTGATCAGCATCGTCGCTGCCGTCAAATCCAGTATGTTATTATAGGAAAGCTCCTTGCCGTGGAGCTGTTTGAAATACTCGTCAAATTTCCCATAAAGAGCCGCCTTCTGATGCGGATTTTCCCCATAACGAAGCGACTGCGAGAGCGCCTCAGAAAGGACAAAACGCTCCGGCAGGGAAGATGTTTCGCCCTTCGTGTATTCCCGGGTCAGGTAGTTGGCAATCGCTCGGTCATACTCCGCCGTGCGACCGTACACCTTGGCGGCCAGCTTCTGCCGCAGCTCCGGCGTGGTTCCGCCCTGCTTTTGAATCTGCTCGGCCACCGTTTCGTAATCCAGAGGGTCCACCACGACCGTAACGCTCTCATGATTCTTGGCCGCGCTGCGAAGCATGGAGGGCCCGCCGATGTCGATATTTTCGATCGCTTCGGGCAACGTCACCCCTTCTCGGGCAATCGTTTGCTCAAAGGGGTAAAGATTGACCACTACCAGATCAATCGGCCGAATATCGTGCTTCCTGATCGTCGCCTCGTGCTTTTCATCTCCGCGGACGTAGAGCAAACCTCCATGCACCTTAGGGTGCAACGTCTTGACCCTTCCATCCAGCATTTCAGGAAACCCGGTATACTCACTGAGCTCAATCACAGAAATCCCATGTTCTTTCAGTATCTTGGCCGTTCCCCCGGTCGAAATGATCTCCACTCCCGCCTCGGATAAAACACCGGCAAAGGGAAGCAAACCCGTTTTGTTGAAGACTGAAATCAGGGCTCTTTGAATTTTTTTCATACGATTGGTTCTGGTATCGGATTTTCTTGAAATTGAATACAGGCCGGTCGACACCGAAACCAGCTCTGCGGTCTCCAAGCACACGCAAAAGCGTACAATAACTTCTACGACTCCTGCAAACACTAAAATAATTTTGGAATTTTCTGAATGATCTCTTCTGTTTTCTTTCTTCCGGCAGGATAAAAGACTTTCTTTAACAGACTTGATACGTAATACTATTCATAGGGACGATTGAGATGAAGATCACGCTGTTTGCACCCTGTTTCATAGATGCCATGTTTCCGGACGTGGCAATGAACGCTGTTAAAATTTTTGAATCTCTGGGTCATCAGGTCGATGCCCCGGAGGAGGTTGCCTGTTGTGGCCAACCTGCTTTCAATACCGGCTATTGGGATGAAGCCCGCAATGTCGCCTCCAAAGTGGTGGAGCGCCTCTGCGATGTCGAAGCTCTGGTGCTCCCTTCAGGCTCCTGCACGGCGATGATCCACAAATTCTACCCTGAGCTTTTCAAGGGCCACTCTCTTGAGCAAAAGGCCAACCGCCTGGCGGCCCATACCTGGGAGTTTTCCGATTTCCTGGTCAGCCGATTGGGCGTCACCGATCTGGGGGCCTCTTTTCCCGCCAGGGTAACCTTCCACGACGGCTGCCACGGTCTGCGCGAACTGGGCATTCATGACCAGCCGCGCGCACTCCTTTCCCACGTCCGCGGTCTGACCCTGGTTGAAATGGAAAAGGTACAATGCTGCGGCTTTGGCGGAACCTTCTCGGCCAAATTCCCCTCCATTTCCTCAAGCATGGGTGAATCCAAAGTGGCCATGATCATGAAGACCGGGGCCGAATACGTCGTCAGCAATGATTCGAGCTGCCTCATGCACATACAGGGAGTCGCCGACAAACAAAGAAAGCTCATAAAAAGTATCCATCTCATTGACCTTCTTGTCCGCCATGAATAATAACGCTCAAAAATTCCAGGAAGATGCCGCCCGCGTCTGCGCCGATAGCACTCACCGCCGGATCATCGGCACGGCTCTGGATAAATACGCACAGGGCCGGGATAAAAAAATCGCAGAATTCCAGGATTGGGAACAGGCCCGTGAGTCCGCCGCTCGCATCAAACAGGAGGGCCTCGACGATCTGGAACCCCTTTTACGCACCCTGACCAAAAAACTGACCAGGCGAGGCACTCACGTCTATAGAGCCCCCACCGGCGCCGATGCCTGCCGCATCGTGCTCAACATCCTCAAACAGAACGGAGCCAAAACCATGGTCAAATCTAAGTCCATGGCCTCTGAGGAAATCCACCTCAACGAGGCGTTGGAAAAAGAAGGTTACCGGTCCATCGAATCGGACCTGGGCGAATACATAGTCCAGCTCCGCGAGGAACCCCCTTACCATATCGTCTTCCCGGCCATGCACCTGACTCGCCACCAGATCAGCGATTTATTCCGGGATAAGCTCGGAAGCGAGCCGACCGAAAATCCGGAAGAGCTGACCATGATCGCCCGCAAAAATCTGCGCAAAGAGTACGTTCAGGCCGATGTCGGCTTCACCGGTGCCAATTTCGCGGTAGCCGAAACGGGAATGATTTCCATCACGGAGAACGAGGGCAATTCGCGCCTCTCGGCATCCCTGCCCAAAATCATGATTACCTTGATCGGTATAGAAAAAATCGTTCCGCGAATGCAGGATTTATCTCTCCTTCTGCCGATGCTGGCCACGGTCGGAGCCGCCCAATCCATTACTTGCTACAACACGCTCTATGGCGGGCCGCGCCAGCCCGATGAGTGCGACGGCCCTGAAGAATACCACGTCATTTTGCTCGATAACGGCCGCTCGCGTCTGGCCAAAGATAACACCTTCCGGGAAATCCTCCGCTGCATCCGCTGCGGTTCCTGCATCAACGTTTGCCCCATCTATGGAAATGTGGGCGGCCATGCGTATAACGCTACCTACCCGGGCCCCATCGGCTCTGTCCTCATGCCCCGTCTCTTCGACCTGCAAAGCTACAAACACCTCTCCTTTGCTTGTTCGCTGTGCGGAGCCTGCCGCGATATGTGCCCCGTAAAAATTGATCTGCCGCTCCTCCTCCTTAAAAACCGTGAGGATGCGTCAACCACCCAACCCAAGTTTTTTGAAAAACTGGCCTTTAAAGCCATGTCCCTTCTCTTCAACAAACCGCTCTTTTGGAAATGGGGCAAGCGCATGGGCTGGATTGGCCAGAAATTCCACCCTCTCATCGAAGGCTCCGTTGTCGATCCGGCTCAGTGCTGGACCGCCACACGCAAGGCTCCCAAACTGAAATGGAAGAGTTTTAAAGACCTTTGGAAAAAACATTCCCAATAATTGAGACCATCCTCTATGAATATGAATACAGTACCCGGCTTTAAAGAAATACTTCCTCTCGCTGAAACCGAATACCAGGCGATGATCCGACAGTTTGCGGTAAAATCAGCCGAGTTGACCACCCGCTTTTTTCACCTCTTCGGCATTGAGGAGACAATCCGCACCCTCAAAACTCTGGCCCTTCAGGAAAAATGGAAATCATTGGCCAGCCACCACACCAACCTCACCCACTCACTCGTGGATACCCTCAATCTGCCAGCCCTCTGGACCGATTCAGGCTATTCTACCGAAGAGATGGAAAGAGTGGATGCTTCCGTCACTCTTTGCGATGCGCTGGTCGCCCAGACCGGAAGCCTCTTCATTAATTCCCGCACCTGCGGCGGCAGAGCCCTTTCTATCCTTCCTCCTCATCATATTGTCATCGCGACTCCCGAGCAGCTCCTGCCGGACCTGCCTACCGCTTTCCAATATATGCAGGATAAATATAAGGATGATTACCCGAGTATGATGAGCCTGGTTACAGGCCCCAGCCGTACCGGAGATATCGAGCGAATTCTCGTCCTGGGCGCTCACGGTCCCCGCAAACTGACGGTCATTCTGATCGAGAAACCCAACTGATCCGCCGCGCGTTCAATGGGGAAACCCGCAGCGGCCTCGGCTGATATCCCATTATCTGGACTTCTTGCCTCTGCGGGCTGCGTCTCTGGGGACAATCTTTTTGAAGAGCCTGGCCTTGCCTTCGATCTGTTCCTTCTTCTCTCCGGATCGGCTCACATACTTTTTCACTCGGGCCCTG
>Ga0116149_1003884_pt1 | contig 15130 bp, 9 predicted proteins | sample AD_UKC057_MetaG_FD_89787 | JGI IMG/M metagenome (GOLD analysis project Ga0116149, IMG submission 89787) | Active sludge microbial communities of municipal wastewater-treating anaerobic digesters from USA - AD_UKC057_MetaG | ecosystem: Engineered > Bioreactor > Anaerobic > Digestate | place: USA... | reverse complement strand
TCAGCGGGTTTTATCAGCGGGTTTTATCAGCGGGTTTCTCAAGTAGACATGAAGAGAGAAGATAGCAACTGCATATCGGTAGGACCGCCCTTGCTACGTTCATGGGCGGTATCCTTGTGCGCAGTTGTTTCTTTTCTTCTGTTATTATTTCCGGCAAAGCTCTCCGCTCAGGCCCCCCTGAGGAATCAAACCAAAGAAATCCTTCTGGTTTACTCCTACACCCTGGCCTCTCTGCATCATCAGGATATCGCCTGGAATTTCATCCGGGAGATGCAGGATAGCAGCCAACACTCCTGCTTTTTTTCTCAAATCGAACTCAACGCAAACAGTCCCCATCACCAAAGCACGACACCTCAGCAAAGACTTGAACCTTACCTGCAAAATCTGCAAACCGGCCTCTACAAAGCAGTCGTGACTTTCGGAGATGAAGCCAAAAAACTGATCGAGGCAAACCTGGATGAGATCGCTCCGGAAACGGTTGTTTTCTACGCTGCAATTACCGATCCGGGAGCAAAAAACAGTTCGCAACGCGCCCGTGTCGGGGGAAACATTCTGACCCTGGACCCCAAAGGGACACTGGATGTGGCCCTGAGACTTTTCCCCGATCGCAACAAGGTTGTTTTGTATACGGACAGAACTCCCTCGGGGAGCTATGTCAGAGAAGTCATTCAGTCTCAAATACATCAATATCTGGGTGTCGAAGTCATCCCCATAGACCTCGCCGAGCATGAGGCAAATGGGTTAGAGCTCCTGAATATCCTCGAAAAAGACGGCGAAGATATCCTTATCATCTTCCACGCCTGGGATGACGTAGATATTTCGTCTTCGGAGATGATGAGGACTGCTCAGACTCACATCGATTACCTTGCCAGAAAGCAAATTCCCATCTTCACGATGAGATATGCCTACCTGGTAAATGTAATTCTGGGTGGGAGCATGGTCCCTACCCGCAACGCAGGAGAGGATGCCGCCGCCCACGTGAAGGCAATGCTGAATGGTGAAGAGATAACTCCTGATTTTTGCGTCCTGCCGCCCAAAGTCGTTCTCAACTGGAACTGGCTTGAAAAATACGGCGCCTCGCTTGGAGCGATTCCATACGGAGCAACCCTTCTCAATCGGCCGCCCGGTTTCCTCCACATCTATAAGTTTCGGATCATTACCACGGTCTGCGCCGTCTTCATCCTCCTTTCGGTCCTGCTGCTGATTGCTTCCGGACGCAGCCACAAACATCGGGACCGGGCCCAGAGATATGCCGAACAACTGAACCTGACCCTGAAATCGATCGCAGATGCCGTCATTGTCACCGACCACAATCTCCACATCACCATCATCAACCCGATAGCGGAAAATCTGTTGGAATGCCCCGAAGGCGGCGCTGTGGGAAAACCGATCGATTCGGTTCTGAGGCTTTGCAACCCCGTGACACGAACTCCGCTGGACATTCATTCTCTTCTCAAAGAGACTCTGACTAAGGGGGTCTCCTTTTCTCAATCTCAGCAATCTTATCTACGCTCTTGCAAGGACGAGGAGCATAACATCTCTTACAATATCTCTCCAATCCGGGATAACAGGGACAGGATTTTCGGTGTAGTGATGGTGCTCCGGGATGTCACCCGGGAATATGAGCAGCGGATGCAATTGGAAAAAGTCTCCAAAGAAGCCCGTGAAGCGGAGAAGACCATGGGCAACTTCCTCTCCACGATGAGCCACGAAATACGGACGCCCCTCAATGCGCTCATTGGCTTCACCGAGCTCCTGCAGGACCGCTCTATCAGTGCGGAGGATTCGCACGAATATCTCTCCTCAATTCACCTCTCCAGCAAAACGCTGCTGATGTTAATCAACGACATACTGGACCTTTCCAAGCTTGAGGCCGGCCAGATGGCCATCCATCCGACTCGCGTGCGGATATCTGCGCTTTTCAGGGAAATCGGGGCCATCTTCCATCACAAAGCCAAAGAGAAAAATCTGAAGCTTTCCTTTGAATGTCCGACGGAGGTACCCGTTCTCTGGCTCGACACGGTTCGGCTCCGGCAGATTATGATGAACCTGATCAGCAATGCACTCAAGTTCACCCGAGAAGGAGGCGTTTACGTCAGGGCATCCTTCTCTGGAAGACCCGGCCAGAAGGGAACCTTCGAGCTGAGCGTTCGCGATACCGGCATCGGCATCTCCGAAGAATATCAGAAGATGATCTTCACCCCCTTCTCCCAGCAGTGCTTCGGCCACCATACGCAGGAACAGCTCTGCGGCACGGGGCTGGGATTAAGCATTTCGCGCAAGCTGGCGCAGGCGATGAATGGCCGTCTGGAAATAGAAAGCCGGGAAAACGAGGGAAGCACCTTTACCCTCATCCTCGATGCGGTCGATAGCGAAACAAATTCTTTAAACGATGAAGAGGGGGACAAAAACGGCGCGACTCCTGTCGTGGATATTTCTCTCCTCTCCAGCGAAGTGCTCCTGGTGGATGATCAGATGCTGAACCTGAAGGTTCTCGAACACATGATGAAGCGAGAAGGTTTCTCCCCGATTTCGGTGTCATCCGCAGAGGAGGCCATTAAAGTGGTCAAGAATCAAAAGATCGACATGATCTTTACCGATCTTAAAATGCCGGGGATGGACGGGGACAAACTGGCTCAGGAAATACGAAAACTGCCCGAAAGCGACCGGATAAAGATATTCATCGTCACAGCCGATGTTTACATCGACGAGCGCTACAATCTGGATTGTGTCGACGGCATCCTGACCAAGCCGATTACGCAGGATAAACTGAGGAAGCTGATGAGAATCCTCAGCAAGAACAGGCGGCAGAACAACGGCAAATTTGTCAATGAGCTCGGCGGCAAACCGATGGTGGTAGACCACATGCTCGAAGATATTTAAGCGGTCCTCTTCTCTTCAGGAATTCATTGAAGCCGGAGGCCGGAAATGTTACAAGAATCCTGCGGCATTTGCCGGGCAATGCAGTTAATGAATCCGGATGGAGACAGGGAAAATTTCGATTTTTTATTTTCTGAAATGGGAAAGCTCTCGAGTAGAGTTTCTTTTTTCTTCGGGCTTTGGCGCCGAAGCTGATTAGGACGATGAGAACTCCCGCTGCCGATTCAATTCCGGAGAGCCTGCCTTCCAAAGAAGAGCTTCACCCGGCCACCGGCAGACTTCCCCGCCCCGGTTACTACCGCTTCAAAATGGTCATCGCCTTTGACGGCAGCCGCTATGCCGGCTGGCAATTCCAGCTATCGGGTCTGGCCGTACAGCAGTGCGTTGAAGAGGCTCTGAAGAAGCTCTTTCCCGGTTCTCTGGGCGTTCACGGATGCAGCCGCACCGATGCCGGAGTCCATGCTCTGGCGCTGGTCGCCCATGCAGACGTCCCGAAAAAAGAATTCCGCATTCCGCCCCGGAAGCTCACTCTGGCCCTGAATGCGCACCTGCCCGAAGATATCCGCATCCAGCAGGTCTCACGCTGCCCGCAGGATTTCCACGCTCAATATCACTCGACGGGCAAGGAATATCGCTACCAGGTATGGAACCACGCCGGGATGAATCCGCTCCTTCAAAACCGGGCCTGGCATGTCCCGCGCAAGCTGGATTTGAAAGCGATGCGCCGTGCGGCAAAGTTTCTGGAGGGACGGCAGGATTTCCGCTCTTTCGCCTGCGTTCATGATCAATGGGTGGATAACACGGTGCGCACGATCCACTGCTGCCGCATCCGGCGCAGCGGCCGCCACCTGACCTTCATTATCCGCGGCGACGGGTTCCTCTACAAAATGTGCCGCAGCATGGTGGGAACGTTGGTACAGGTCGGCCTGGGAAGGTTTACGCCCGAAGCGGTCCAATCAATGCTCCTGGAAAAGAACCGCGAATCGGCCGGGATGTCCGCTCCGGCTCACGGCCTGACCCTCTGGAAGGTCCGGTACGGAAATGAAAAAACGCGCCGGGCCGATTGACCGCCCAACGCGCTTTGAAAGGATTTTTTCTGCCTGTTTCGAGCTAATCCTCCAGCCCCAGACGTTTGCGGGCCTCTTCGCTCATCATGCTCTGATGCCAGGGCGGATCCCAGACGATCTCCACATTGGCCTCTTCAACACCGGGCAAGGCCAGGATGCGATTCTGCGCATCGCCGGCAATGCTCGGTCCCATGACGCATCCGGGCATGGTCAGCGTCATTTTCACAAAAACGCTTTTGCCCTCTATCCGGATATCGTAAACCAGCCCAAGGTCAACAATGCTGACCGGGAGCTCCGGATCGAACACCATCCGGAGAGTCTCCCAGACATCCGCTTCGCTTACTGCGGTTGAGCCTTTTTCGGGCACATTGGCCTCCTCCGGAGAAGGTATTGATTTATCCTCGTTCATTTATTTTGAATCTTATTGAGTTTGGCGATCATCGCCTCGGCGATCCGCCCTATCGCAAGGGCCGCATCCGATTCGGGAGCGGAAACCACGATCGGCACGCCTCGGTCTCCCCCTTCGCGAATATTGACGTAGAGAGGAAGCTCACCCAGAAACGGGTATCCGCGCCGCTCGGCCTCACCGCGTCCGCCGCCCGTGCCGAAAATAGGAATCGACTGACCCTCGGGCGTCACGAAGCCGCTCATATTCTCCACGATTCCCAGGATGGGAACCCTGACCTGTTCGAGCATCGCGATGCCTCTGCGAACCACTCCGACCGAGGCCTCCTGAGGCGTCGTGACCACGATGCCGCCGCTGAGCGGTACCGTCTGGCAGAGTGAGAGCTGCGCATCGCCCGTGCCCGGAGGCAAATCCACCAGGAGAAAATCGAGCTCGCCCCAGACCACGTACATGAGGAATTGCTGAATGGCCTTCATGATCAGGGGCCCGCGCCAGATGACCGCTGCGCCATCCTCGGCCAGGAAGCCGATACTCATCAGCTTGACACCGTGGCGCTCAGGCGGAATCAGCATCTCGTCATCGGTCACTTCCGGCTGGCCCCGGACACCCATCATAAGCGGGATGCTGGGACCATAAATATCGCAATCCAGAAGACCGACCCGGAACCCTTTTTGCGCAAGGACACAGGCCAGATTAGCCGCCAGGGTCGATTTGCCCACGCCGCCCTTGCCGCTGGCAATGGCGATCACGTTTTTCACCCCGGGGATATTGCTCTGTTGAGAGAAGGGGTCGGTGACGGTCGGTCCGGCATCGCGGGTGCCCGAAGGAGACGTGATAAGAACCCGCACCGGTTTGCCGGTCAATTCGCCCACCACCCGCTCCACGCCGTTACGCAGAGAGGTGATGACCTCCTCCTTATCGGTCGTGAGCTGAAGCTCGATTTCGGTCCCCATATCCGTAGTGCGGATCTCCTTAACGATGTTGAAGGAGACGATACTCCGCGAGTAGCCCGGATAGCGTATCTCTTCCAGCGCCTTTTTGATCTCTTCAGGGCTCGGCATCTAAACCTTTTTTAATTGCGGTCTCGGAAAACTTTTTCCCTTATGCGATTTGGGTATCCAGCCAGTGAGGAGTCATGGAGACAGGCTCCGCCTGCGCCGTTTCACCCGTCCACTGTTTGTTGCGGAATTTGAGCCCCGCAAAATCCATATAGTGATCAAAAATATCCGTATTGCGGATGAGGCCTTTGAAGCGCTCGGCTCCGGGACCCTTGGCCGTCAGCACCACGAAATCGGCGGAGTGATTGCTCGAACCCCAACTGATCCCGAAGTGATTGGCCAGCGTCTGGCCCAACTGATTTGAATAGCCGGCCAGAGGCCCGTAAATCTCCGAGTGGCGTCCATCGCGAGCCAGGAGGAGCCAATTAGCCTGTTCAGCCGTGAGCTTAATCTCGTAGTTCCTCTCGATATAGTCCTGAACCTGCGGAGCGCGCTCGCACTTCCTCAATCCGCCGGTAAGTGCCTCAAAGGAGCCCCTGGCTTTCTGAGCCTTGAGCAGGAGCTTCGGAGTGTCTCCGTAACCGGAGCCCATTCCGTTCAGGCTCGGACCGCCGCAGCCGTGATCGGCCGTCACCACGATCAGGGTCTCGGGATGCTCCTTCTGGTAATCCAAAGCCACCTGAATCGCATCGTCAAAAGCCAGGTGATCATAGATCGCACCCGGTGCATCGGAGCCGTGGCAGGCATGGTCCACGCGTCCGCCCTCGACCTGGAGGATAAAGCGGTCACTGGCCCCGAGCATCTCCAGAGCCTTAGCCGTCATCTCGGCCAGGGTTGGAACCGTCCTCTGGAGCGACTTCTGGTTCAGCCAGTCGATCGTCATCGGCAGATGGCCACCGGCAAAGAGGCCCAATACCTTTTTACTGTTATCGACCTTCTTGAGATCGCCCGACGTTTTCGCAATCTGGTATCCGAAACAGCGATGCTCTTCGAGCATATTCTCCTTGTAGATATTTTGACCGCCGCCCAGGAGCACGTCGACTTCCAGCGTGCGATAGTAGTTTGCAATCGCAACGACGTCATCTCTTCCCTTGCAGGCAGAGCCGAAGCCCGCCGGGGTGGCGTGCGTGATTTCGGTCGTCGTCACCAGTCCGCGCTTCCAGTGGGGTTCGCGCAGGAGTTCATAAAGGGGTTTGAGGAGCGTTCCGTCGGGCAGGCAGTTGACCGCGCCGTTATTGATCCGGCAGCCCGAGCCCCAGGCAGAGGAGGAAGCGGAGCTGTCGGTCACGCACGAATTCAGAGAGGCCACGTCCATCAACCCGGTGTGGCTATTCTCATCCCTGCTCATTGCCAGCCAGGAGAGACCGCGGCCGCGAACCATTTGGGAGAAGATATCCGAAATGGTCACCATGGATGGGCTCGTCCCGTCCGAAACAAACTGAATAATCTTGAGCGGTTTGCCGCCATTGGCGCCCGCACTCTGTGCTTTGCCTTGAGTAGCGATATAAGGCGTCGCCAACGCGCCGGCCGCCACGCCCGCGGCAGCCTTGATGAAATTACGTCTGCTGTAACTCATACCGACAACAGTTTAGCCCTCCTTTCCCAATAGGACAACCCCTAAATCCTGAACGTTCAGCTCGGAGAAAATAAATTAAAACATTTTTATTCCCAACGAGTTGTTTTTTAAAAAAAAACACCCGAAAACCGGAATATTTTTTGCTATTTCGCCGTCGGCTCCGGCTTGAATTTTTCACGCAGTTTTTCGTATTCTCTGAGTGAAATGGAGATCATGCAGCCATGGCGCACCTCCGGCGGAAGGCTGTATTTATCCCAATCCGGACGTTGCATCCCCGCGGCCTGGAACCAGGGACCCTCCGGACGCTCTGCCACCGAAAGCCCGTAAGCAACCCCGGGGTACTGTTCATAGTAGAGATACCACGCTTTGCCGTCGGGCGAAGGAATCAGCGTGGGAGCCTCGCGGAAACCGGGGCTGATGGGCGCACTGAGGTCCTCATAGGGTCCGGTCAGGGCCGAGGAACGGGCTATGCGGATGGTTTTCCCCGTAGGCCAATCCAGCGTCGGGTAGCGCTCGTCCTTCAGCAAGGCGAAATAGGTATCGCCCACCTTGCGGATAACGGTGTCGATGGTCGCGATTTCCGGCCAACCAAAGAGTTTCCGAGGCGGCTCGGAGAAGGTTTTCAGGTCTTTGCTCAGGGCGTAAATCGTCCGCTGCCCGGCCCAGTACGGTTCGGGCAAATCGGTTTTGCCCAGATCGTGAGTCGTATGCCAGGTGAGGAGATACTGCCGGCTCTCAGTATCGAAGAAGAGCTTGGGCGCACCGATCCGCTTCATCACCCGGGGATAATCGGGGATGGTCTCCAGGTTCGGCGAGTAGTCGCTGTATTTTTCCCAATGAATCAAATCCTCCGAAACCCAGAAATTGATATCGGGCTGGTCATCACCCCGGTTGCCGACCAGGTAATAGCGGCCGTCATGCCCCCGGCAAATATCCGCATGGCCGCGGTAATCTTCGAAAACACGTTTGCCGCCGTTGAGCAGCTCCCAGTGAAGGCCATCCCGGCTGACGCTGTAGTAGAGCCGCCAGTAATCGGCCTTCATCATGTGGGCAAAGAGATAGGCTTCGTGGACGGCTTTTTCTCCGGGCTTGACCTGTCCCGGAGGATCAGGCATCTGGGCGCGCATCTCCACCGCAAGGAAGAGAATGAGAAGGGCGGCCATCACCCCGAGGGCACGGGCCGGCAGCAAACTTGAGCAGGAGGCTCCTTTTAAAAGATCAGTGCGTTTCATCATTTGGTTTCTCCTTCGGTCATGACAGTATCCTCGTGTTCGTAGGGAGGCGCGCAACAGCAGAGGAATTGGAGCGGCTCCTCGCCCGTATTCCATATCTTGTGGACATCGCCCGGCAGCATCCCGATGGCATCCCCGGGGCCGATATCGCGGCTCTCTCCATTGACCCGGATTCTTCCCCTGCCCTTCTCGATATAATAAATCTCCTCGGTCCGGGGGTGATAATGCTCCTCGGTCGATCGGCCCGGATAGACGACCGCCCGGGCCAGACTCTGGGCGGTAATCGCAGAATTCCGATAGGCCATGATCTCCCGAATTTCGGAGCTATCCTTCGTGATGAAGGCCGGCACTTCGTTCACGTTCCTGACTTCCATAACTAACGCACCGCATTCTATCCCAAACACCCCCGTGAGGCAAGGCGTGGCCGGGCAAAAGAGGGGGATAAAACGGGATTCCCGGGCCTTTTCGCCTCAATACTGCTCACTGTCGGCTCGCGATAGAGAGGCCGTGTGGGCCGTTTCGGAGTTATTTCTCCTGTTTTGTATTGCAATAAAAAACGAGTGGAGTAGAATGTCTATCCGTTGGCCCCCTTGAGGGTGCCTGAAATCTGGTTCCAGAATAGCTCAATGGTAGAGCAATCGGCTGTTAACCGATGGGTTGTAGGTTCGAGCCCTACTTCTGGAGCCATTTTTGTTTTCTACCCCTCTTCCCCCCTTTTCGGTGAGCATATTTTTGAGGCAATGCGCGCATCGAATTTTCCTGTTTACTTTTTCACTGAAGGGTTTAAAATGTCCCTGCTTTTAGAATGAATCTTACTTGGGAAATGTTATGAAAAAGCTAATTCTCTTACTGAGTGTGGCGGCGATGGTCGTGCTTCAGAGCGGTGCATCGGCGCAAACCGGAACCGTCCAGGATGAGCTCTCCATGAAAAGCGAAATCCTCAACATGGATCGCAAATACGCGATCTATCTTCCGCCCGATTACGAGACCTCCAACCGCAAGTACCCGGTCCTCTATCTTCTGCATGGAGCCGGGGACGATCAATCGGGCTGGGTACAGTTCGGCGAAGTGCTGCACATCGCCGATAAAGCGATCAACGAAGGCAAAGCCACTCCGATGATTATCGTGATGCCCGATGCCAACAGCGTCCGGCGCGGTTATTTCAACGACCTCAAAGGCGAATACCGCTACGAGGATTATTTCTTTGAAGAGCTGATCCCGTTCATAGAAAAGACCTATCGGGTCCGGACGGAAAAACGCTACCGTGCGATCTCCGGGCTCTCCATGGGCGGCGGCGGCACCTTCATCTATGCGCTGCATCGGCCTGATCTCTTCGCCGCGGCCTGTCCTCTGAGCGGGGCCCTGAGAAGCTCTGACGACGAAGAAACCGCCAAACGGATGGTCGAAAGGGATTCCTCGCTCAACATGGAAGATACGCTCAAACATCTGCGGAGCCTCAACCCTCACTGGCAAATCAATAACGCCACCGACGAACAGAAACGGGCATGGTCCTCAGTTCGCTGGTATATTGATTGCGGCGACGACGACTTCCTCTATGAAGGCAATGCGCAGATTCACATTGCGATGAAAAAGAAGGAAATCCCGCATGAATACCGTGTCCGCGACGGCGGCCATACCTGGGATTACTGGCGGAGCGCTCTGCCGACCGTTCTGGAATTCATCTCAAAGAGTTTCCATCAATAGGAAAAGCCCGAGGAGACCTCACTCCAGATCGTAGAGTGAATTATCCTGCGAAAGAAAGCCGGTGCCGGAAGCGACGTTTTCGGCACCGTCTTTATTTTCCACGAAGCGATCCTGCAAAGAGCGGGCATGTCCGTCGCAGAAGGCGGCATTGCTGCGGCCGTGATGGCGAAAGCCCTGAGTGCCGGACCAGCGTCCCCGGAAAGAGGCGTCGCCGGGATTGGGCCAGGGAGCACGCATGAATTTATTGGCCCCGGCCGAATACTGCCCGTCGCCAAAGAGAATCGTCCGGATTGGATGGCGGGGGTCCGCTACGCGTGCCGGCTCCGGAGTGCTCTCCCACTCCCCGTGGCCGATATAGCTCGTGTTATAATTGTAACCGGTAAAAGGATCGATCGACCAGTTGGCACCACCCCGAAAAGAGGGACACTGCTGCACATTCGCGGCGCCATGACCCTGCCAGAGAAGCCCCGGCCGCACCACCGGCTCCGCCCCGCCATAGATCGTGGTTAAATCCCACGCCACGCCCACATATCTTCCCTCTTTGAATTCCGAGGAGTAAGCGATCGGATAGTAATCCTCCGAATCCGCCGTGTAGACATGGGCGGCGATGACCATCTGGCGGAGATTATTGAGGCAATTGACCGAGCGGGATTTCTCTTTGGCTCGGCTCAGGGCCGGCAATATAAGCGTGGCCAGAATCGCAATAACGGCAATGACGACCAGAAGCTCCAAGAGCGTGAAGCCCCCGCCCGAAGGGGCTGCATACCCCCTCAGGCGGAGAACTCGTTTTTCTTGCCGTAACAGGTTCTTCAAGGCGTTACTCCCGCGAGAGCTTCAGACGATAGAAGATGGTTTGGCCTTCGGGTGAAATCTCCTCCTCCCAGGTGACGGGGTCGGGATTCTCAGGAGTGAAGTTCTCGACTGCCTCCCAGCCGGTCTCACGGGCTAAATCCGAAGAGCGCTCCAGAGTGTGAACCCAGCCGGGCTGTGGATTGAAGCTCAAGAGAACCTTCCCGCCGGAAACCGCGAGTGAAAGAGACGGAGGCTCCATCCGCGCCACGGCCAGCATGAGCGAACTCGAGACCTCCTCAAGGAGCAGGCTCCCGGAGACCGGATCGAAGCTGAAAGGCAGGCGCTTCCAGGCCGCTTCCTCTTCCTCACCGAGACTCCAGAGCTCGAGATCAGAGCCGCTGCCCTCATAAAAAGAGGAGCAATCGAGAGCGAGGTCTGTCCGGAACTTGAGCACCACATCCTCCAGACCCGTCAGGGCCTCCACCCGGAGACCCAAGGTCTTCAGGGGCGCTACCGGCAGAGTGCTGAGCGCCTCTTCATCCGAGCGCAAAATCTCCGGGCTGACCAGGGCGATTCTATTAAGCTCCCGGAAACGAAGCGCCAGGAGCGTCTCCGAAACGGATGCGGGGTTCCGGAAGAAAAGCTCCGCGGGCTCGAGCTGCGGGTCCTCTCCGATATTGCCCGGAGCCAGCGTCAGGGGTTCGCCCATGAGGGCCGGACGTACCGCCGAAAAGGCGTCGATCTCACCGCTTGAGAAACCGTCAGCGGCTTCCACACGGATAAACCGGATGAAGTCAAAGCCCGACTCCGCCAAATCGAAACCGGTTCCGCCGCCGCTGCCGGCATAGAGACTGATGGCCTCGGCCGCCGAGAGGTATTTTTCCTCAACGCCCAGGACGCTCGACAAGGCGGGATTCACCGGCTTGGTGAAATCCATTTTCTTCTTTGTCCAGCCGTTGCCGGTGCGCTCGAAGAGCCCGGCATCCCAGTGAAAACCGTGGGTCGGGAACTCCGTGTCGCAATAGGGGCCTTCCTCGTAAGTGTACCAGCGCTCGCCGTCGGGGCTGACCGAGACCTTCATCGGCTCAGCGAAAGCGCCGCCGCTCAGGTAGTAGCTCCTCATGTCGGTCGTATCGTTGACAATCCCCTTGCCCACATAGAACGTATTGCCGAAAACCAGAAAATCGACCCCGTACGGATTGGCCGGGTCGTCATAAACCGGGTGGTCGAACTTGACCGTGACCGAGCCATAAACCTTGCCTTCCTCCTGAGAACCCTCTTCCAGAGTCAGCAGCGTTTTATTGCCGTCCAGGTCCAGATTATAGGCCGGCTCCACCAGCTTGACCCGAAAGGGATCGGGCGGACCAAAAAAAGCGAGGTTCTGAGCCATCGTGGTCGGTTCACCCAATACGGCCAGCGGGTCGGCATAGAGAGGAGAGCGGCTGAAGGGCGGCAGCGCCTCTGCCAGCTCCAGCGGATAGGGGCTCGAGACCGTCTCCGCCGCGACGACCCGGGAAGTGGGTGCGGCTTTATGCCAATTGTAAGCAATCGTGCCCGGGTCCTCAGGGTTCATGTAATCCAGACCGCCGGCCGCAACCGTCAGCGCAATCCAGGAGCCGTCGGAGATGGCGGTTCCGCTCAAGCCCAGTGAAGCATAACCCCACTGGCCGTGAGTGCCGCTCCAGGGCATGAGCGGATCATCGGGCGTCCAGTAAGGGCTCGGGCCCGTATCGGGCATTTGATCGAAAGCGCCGCCGCTGCCTGCCTCGCACCAGATATCCCAGCCCGGACCGTAGAAGCCGCCCCAGTACAGGTCAGCCGGGTCCAGAGATTGAGCCGCATCGGCCACGTTGGAGGAGCCAATAATAACGCCCCGGTGGACATCAGTGAGAGCGGCCAGTGGAGAATAAGCCCAGGTATCGGCCGCGGTTTGAATTCCGTAAACCTGATTCGCATTTAGATCATAGCCCAGCCCGAGAACCATTGAGCCAAAACCGCTATCTTCTGAAAGTACGGCAAAGAGCCGCGGGTCCGCAGCGACAATTGAATTGAAGAGATCGGCCGCAGTGGCCTCTCCTTCCCAGCGGTAGCCCCAGGCAAGAGTCTGAGTGGTCGCAGGCGGACGCACCTCCGTATTGTTCAAAACTTCGGGCGATTTCCACTCGATCAGTAACGCGGCCCGCTGTTCACCGCTGCCGGTCCAGAACTTGATATCCTCCAGGCTAAAGGCGGCGGTGGCCTGTGCCGAGACTGCACATCCCCAGAGCGCCGCCAGAAGAGGCAACGCCAGAGGCTTCACTATTTTATCCATTTTCCTAAACTTCATCTTCGGATTTCTCATTTTTTCATATCATTCGATTTACACGACAGAGGCCGCCGAGATAGAAGGTTATTCCGAAAAATGAAAAAGCCTTCTCCCGGCAAATCACGAAAGAAGGCTTTCAAAAGTGAATTCCTGTTTTGAGGAGGGTCCACCCGCAAGCTCAAAACACAGAGGCCTCATCCATCTCTTTTGCGGAGAAGTGCCCTGCCCTCCCCTGTTCGGGAGCGGCAGGACAGATAAGCACAACTGAACCGGTATCCTGGCTTACAGCTTCAAACCTCGCTCCCGCCTTCCCAGTCATGTGACCAGTGGCTTTTCAAGGAGCTTGTAGCTTTCACAGTGGCGCAACCGTCCCGGATTTTCACCGGAGTTCCCTGCATTCAATTGAGACAACACACACAGCAGGCAGCACTCGCTGCCTTTTCAAAGAGCAGGAGAAGATTAAAACTTTCAAACACCGCTGTCAACCTCTTTAGGCGGGGCGGCCTTCCGGAGTCTCTTCTCCAACTCCAAAGGGTCCATCTTCCAAGTGAAGAGAGACGCGCCGACGGTCAAAAGAATCGGAGAAATCAGGATGAGAATTACCATGAGGGAGGACAGCTTTTCATCATTTTCAAAATAGGAATCGCTCAACGCCGACACCACACAACCAACGAGAAAGAGCGAGAACCCCGCGAAGAGCCAACGAAATCCGGGCAGCCTGAGCAACTTATTTGAATTCACAGCCATGATCACAAAAAGGCTGTAAAAAACAGAGTAGATGGTAAAGCCAACAGTGAACACAACCATAAATCCAACCTCAGCAATACCCCAATTCCGCCCCGGTTCAGAAATAAACAGTATCCCGCAAAGGGGAGTAAAGAGGAGGAATAGAAGAGCGAGGATTCGCCAGTTAAAGTTCCCCAGATTCCAAAAGAAAACAAGCAGCAGCACATTGCCCAGCAAATAGAACAACTGATAGGTGATGGAATCACTCGAAGGAGCAATAAAAAGTCCTGCAAACAGTGAAAAGAATCCCAACCAGAGAAACAAAGCCCAGCGACCCACAATCCCGGAGGCTTTCCTGATACAGAAAAGTGGCAAGAGGGCCAAAACAACAAAACCCAGCGTAAAGAATAAGAATAAAACGATAGGAAAATTCCTGCGGAAAATAAGCATCAAATCAACTATGGTAAATGCGGTGACAAAGAGAGCGGATATCAGCAAAAGAAGATACCAGAAGTTCCGAGGGGAGCCGGTGGGAAAATATGATTCAAGAGCACTCATCGGAGTCAGGTCAAACCCATTAATCCGCTCTTTCTCCTCCTTTGCCGTGGAGGCTTTCCGGAGCCTCTTCTCCAACTGCGCCGGGTTCATCTTCAAGGTGAAAAGAGAAGCGCCTACAATCATAGGAATCGGAGAAATCAGGATGAGAATTACCATGAGGGGGAACAGCCCTAAATCTAAATAGGAATCGACCGCCCATCCCAACAGACCAAGGGAAAAGAGCAAGAACCCCGCAAAGAGCCAACAGAATCCGGGCAACTCTCTGGCACTTAAAGCTAGAAATACACTGAGACAGTAAAGGATCAGGAAAACGGTAAAACAAACAGGGACTATCAAAAGGGACACGTCAAAAGAATCCACAGTAAGATAAAACACCGCCCCGGAAAAGATTCCGCAGAAAAGAAGAAGAGGAACACCAATTCGCCGGTCAAAACGGCCTAAATTCCAGAAGAAAACAAACAACAGTATACTGGCCAGGAAATAGAGTAGCTGATAACTCATAACACCCCTAACACCCGGAGAAATCCTAACACTCGAAGAAAACAAAAAAGAAGCAGTCGTTGCAAACAGCAAAAAGAGTCCCAACCAGAGGAACAAAGCCCAGTACCTCACGCGGCCGGCAGCTTTCCAGAGGCAGAAGATGGCCAAGAGGGCAAAACCAACAAGCCCCAGCATCAAGAGCAATTCATTAATGGTAGAATGATAGACCAGGGGAAGTGTCGTATGCTCCAAATCCACCATGGCAAATACGGCGGCGAAGAACGCGGTTATCAGCAAAAGAAGATGCCAGATATTCCGCGGGTAGCCTGGGGAGAAAAATGATTTAAGAGCACTCACTGGGGACAAGCTAGAACTTTCCTTCCACTGTGTCAACCTCTTTTGGCGG
>Ga0116149_1003883_pt1 | contig 15130 bp, 12 predicted proteins | sample AD_UKC057_MetaG_FD_89787 | JGI IMG/M metagenome (GOLD analysis project Ga0116149, IMG submission 89787) | Active sludge microbial communities of municipal wastewater-treating anaerobic digesters from USA - AD_UKC057_MetaG | ecosystem: Engineered > Bioreactor > Anaerobic > Digestate | place: USA... | reverse complement strand
CGCCAGCATCAGGCGGCTGAGGGACGGCTCCGGGCACAACTCCATCAGGAAGGCCCCGACGTCGTCGAGATGACCCACCGGGCGAACCGCCGCGAACCGTGGGTCGCCGAGGCTGCCGAAGTACCGGTGCATCTCGTTCAGCACCAGGCACTCCTGCCGCACTCTCGAGGCCGGGTCCACCGGCGGGAACCGGCGCGGCCGCCTGGCCACAGCCGTCTCGCCGGGCTGACCATCCTTGCGCGCGGAGTTGCCCGGGATCTTCACCAACACCCGGCGCTCGGTGGCGCCGGCCGTCAGGGCGAACTCGTACAACGTCGTGAACGCACGCAGTTCCCGGCGCCGAAGGGCCACGCGGACCGCGCCCGAGAGCTCCGGGAACGAGGCGGCCGCGCACTCCACCAGGTACTGCTCCAGCCGTCGGGTGAGGTCTTCCCTGCCGGCGTCCTTCTCACGGCTCGTGACAGTCAGCAGCACCTCGATCCCTCCCTCGTGCTCAGCTCGCGACCCGAACGCGCAGGTCCCCGCGGGCGGGGGTGAACATCCGCGCGAGCGTGGCGGCATTCGCGCGAAGGTCGAAGTCGCGCATCACTCGCGCCCGCCCCGCCGTCCCCATCTGCTGGCGGAGATCCGGGTCGGCCGCGAGGCGCTGCAGCGCGTCGGCAAGCGCGTCCGGGTCGCGCGGCGGTACCAGGAACCCCGTCAACCCCGACTGGACCAGCTCGGGGATTCCACTGATCGCCGTCGCCACCACCGGAAGGCCGGACGCCATTGCCTCCATCAGCGCGACCGGGATCCCCTCCCGCTTCCCCGAGCGGGTCGGGTGGCTGGCGAGCACCGCGGCGTCCGCTGCGGCGAGGAGCCGTGAGACCTCCGGGCGCGGGAGCCCGCCGTGAAAGCGGACAATCTGCCGCAGGCCGGCCGCTGCCACGCGCGCTTCGATGGCCCGCCGGAGCGGCCCCTCCCCGATCAGATCGCACACCACCGGCACACCCCGCGCCCGCAGCAGTGCGCAGGCCTCCACCAGGTAGCGGTGGCCCTTCACCTCCTCGAACGACGCCACGCACACGACGCGGAACAGCCCCTCGTGCCGACGGTCGTCGGGACGCGGCCCGAAGAACAGCGGGTCAACTCCGCAGTGCACGACGTGCACCTTCCCGCGGCTGCCCTCCCCGCACTCGCGGACGATCACTTCCCGGTTGTACGACGAGACTGCGATCGCGAACGCGGCCGCCGCGACCTTCGTGTCGAGCATCCGCCGGTCGACGTGGAGATCGGAACCGTGGGCGGTGAAGCTGAACGGGATCCCGGTGAGGCGGTGCACGATGAACGCCGCGAGCGCCGGGTGCGTTGCGAAGTGGGCGTGCACGTGCGTCACGCCCTGCTGCCGCATGAGGTCGGCGAAGTGCACGGACTTCGGGAAGATGCCGATGGCCCCGGCGAGGAAGTTCGGGCTCCGCCAGGTCTCGCGGAGGACCGTGGCGGCCAGTTTCGCGTAACGGACCGGTTGCTCGCGCAGGAACCGCCAGTTGGACCGCACGATGGCCGGCGAGACGAAGGGATGATAGTGCGCGCGGCGGACCCACGCGTCCACCTCGGGGTGCACGACCGGCTGCCGCTCGCGCAGCAGCGGGTACAGCTCCACGGCGATCCCCTGCTCGGCGCACGCCGCCATCTCGTTGAGGACGAAGGTCTCGCTCAGCTTCGGGAAGCGAGACATGACGTACGCCACCCTGGCCGGCCGCTCCTCCCCAGGCTCGACCGGTCTGGCCGCCGCGGGATGCGCCCCCCCACGGCCGCCGTGCCGCCACCGGTCGAGGGCCGACCCGGCGGGGGTCATTCGCAGGCGGAAGATCGCCCCGGTCGTCCGGCGCGTGATCCCGATGCGGCGCAGCCGCAGCCGGTCGTCCCCGGGGAGCCGGTTGTGGCCGTCGAGGCACGTCAGCGCCAGCTCGAAGCCTTCCTCGCGCACCACCTGGACGATGCGGTCGTCGTGGTCGCCGAAGGGATAGGCGAATACCGGCGGGCAGCTGCCGATTTCGCGCCTCACGTCGGCCGCCGACTGCCGGATCTCTTCCCTCGCCTCCTCGGTGGAGAGCTGCGTCAGGGCCGGGTGCGTGCGGGTATGGGCCCCGATGGTCGCGCCGTCAGCCGCGAGTGCGCGCAGTTCGTCCCAGCGCAGGACCTCGTTGGGGGGCGGCTGCTGCCCCCCCAGCTCCCGGCACCACCCGTCCACCATCCGCATCGCCTCAGCGTGCGGCGTCCGCTTGACGATCCGCTGCAGGCAGCCGACCGCTGCGCGCCGCTCCGCCACGGTGCCGAGGGGCAGCCGTCCGGCGGGAGTCTCCAGCGCCTGCCGCCTCGTGCCTTCGATCGCGGCGTGCAGGCGGTCCCACCAGAACGACCGGGCGGGGTGGCCGGGGAACGCACTTGGCACGAAGACCGTGGCAGGCAGCTTGTACCGGCGGAGGATCGGCCACGCCACCTCGCCGAAGTCCCGGCAGCCGTCGTCGAAGGTGATGAGAACCGCGCGTGCGGGAAGGGAGCGGCCGTTGCGGACGCACTCGAGCGCCTCGTCCAGCGACAGGGCCCGGTAGCGACGGGCGACCTGCCGCATCTGCTCGTCGAAGGCCGCCGGCGTGGCGCTGATCACCGACGGGCTGCAGGCGGCGGTGCTCCCGGCATCGAGAACGCGGTGATACATGAGGATGCGGAGGGAACCTCTCATCTCGTCGTCTCCCCGACCGCCGCGAGGCGGTTCCCGCCTCGCCCGTCAGCGCTCGGGCGCGGCTCTCGCTCCCGCGACGTCACGACGTGGAGCGCGGCGCTTCCGAGGGCCACCAGGAGCCAGAAGTAGCGTTGATAGGACAGGTGCAGGAAGAAGCCGGTGGCCAGGTACGCGAAGAGGCTCAGCGTGAGCGCGGCCGCAAGGTCGGCCCTCTCGAGATCCCGCCCCAGCCACCGCCGCCGCCCCCGCCAGAGCTTCCACATCAGCCCGCCGACCAGAACGGAGAACCCGGCGAGGCCGAGCACGCCCTGCTCGGCCCCGAGCTCGAAGAACAGGCTGTGAGCGCGCCGGGGGACGTTGATCTCGCGGAACTTGATGCCGGCGTTGCCGGCGTAGTCGACGAAGTAGTACCGGGCGAACTGGCTCGGGCCGACGCCGATCACCGGGTGGTCCATGAAGACGTGCAACGCGGCGAGCATCTCCGTCAGCCGCCCGCGCATCGCCCCATCGGCTTGCTGGTGGCTGAACTGGTCGTCGCCAAGCAGGTGGCCCGCGTTGACGATGCTCAGCATCCGCGACACGAAGAAGGGGGAGACGGCGGAGAAGACGACGACCATCACCGCCGCGCCAGCGGCCAGCTGCAAGGTGCGAACCCAGCGGATCCGCGCCATGGCGAGGGCGAGCAGCGCGAGCGTGAGGATCCCCCCGCGCGACAGCGTCAAGCCGGCGCCCATCAAGGTCAACCCTCCAAGGCCGGCCGCCGCCAGGCGTTGCAGGGGGGTTGCGGCGTTGCGGAAGAGGAACATCGCGAGCGGCACCAGGACAATGAGGACCTGCGCGAAGCGGTTCGGCTCGTCCACGGGCCCTTGCGCACGGTCCCACGTGCGGCGGCGCCGCACCACCTCGACATTCGACGAGTCATCGCTCGCCTCGTAGTTGCGGTGGGCGAGGCCGCCGAACTCCTGCGTGTACGACCCCGTGACGTCCTGGTAGAGACAGAGCGTGCTCACCAGGGCCGCCGCGGCGAGGAGCACCCAGAACACGCGCCGCAGCATCGCGAGGTCGGTCACCGCGTTGATGACGAGGAAGTACAGCAGCAGGCCTTCCGCGACGAACTCGAAGACGCGGTTCAGCGCGAGCGACGTGTCCACGGCCGCCAGCGTGGACAGCAGCATGAACGCGAGGTACGCCACCATCAGGCCGAGCGTCCAGTCGACGCGCGGCGGCCGCCGTTCGATCACCAGCCGGTGCACCAGCCGCACCCCGAACAGCAGGATGACACCGCCGGCGACGGGCCCCGGCAGGCCGTGCTCCTTGGTGAGGATCGCGGGCAGGTTCACGTAGAGGAGAAAGGCCGTCAGCAGCGTCGCCCAGTCGGGGCGGGCCAGCATCACGCCGGCGCCGACGGCCCCCAGCATCAGGACGAGCACCGTGGGAGCGCCGGCCTGGCCGACCAGCACCGCGATGCCGCCGGCGGCGCTCGCGGCCAGCAGCCCGGTCGTCAGGATATGCAGCGGTTGTGCGGCCGTGCGGGCGATGTTCATTGCGTCAGCGCACCGCCTGCCGCTGAGGCTGCCAGAGTTCGATCCGCCGGCCCCGCAGCAGCTGCACGAGCGCCACCCCGCAGGCCACGTTGGCCATGCAGTAGTAGAACGGGATGTACACCACCTTCAGGCGCCCCGCCGCGGCGCGCCGCAGGAGGAACCCGAGCGCCGCCAGTGCGTAGAACAGGGCCTGGGACGCCGCGACCGCCAGGTAGAACGGGTGGGCCGGGGCGAGGTACGCGCTCGCGGCGGCGATGGCGACCAGCGGCACGGGTACGAGCCGGCGCAGGACCTTGTGGGAGAACAGGACCACGGCGTAGAAGCCGTAACGGGCGGGGTTCAACAGGCGCCGGCGAAGGATCACGCCGCGCAGGCCGCGTGTCATCAGGCGTACGCGGCGCCTGAACTCGCGCTGGGCCTTCGGAACGGCGTACTCGCTGGCCCGGGCGTCGGGCTCGAAGACCAAGCGGAACCCCTCCTCGATCACCCCGGTCGAGATGGCGAAGTCGTCGGTGACCGCGGAGTCGGACACCGGGCGGAAGAGCTGCCGGCGCACGGCGTACAGGCCGCCGTGAGCCGACACGATGCTGCCGGTGGCACTCTCGAGGCGCTTGAGCCAGGTGTCGTAATCCCAGTACAGACGCTCGCCCTGGCCGCTCGACTCGCTGGCCTCCTCGAGCTTGTACCCGGTGCATCCCGCCACGCCGCCGACCTCGGGATCGGCGAAGTTGCGCGTGAGGGCTTTGAGCGCCCCGGGGTGGCACATGATGTTCGCGTCGGAGAAGACGAGGATCTCCCCGGTGGCTCGCGCGGCCGCCTCGTTGAGGGCGCGGATCTTCCCCTGGCGCGGCAGCGACAGCACCTCGACGCCGCGGTCGGCGTAGCACCCCGCGATGGCCTCGGTTGCGTCGGTGCAGCCGTCGGCGGCGACCAGGATCTGGAGGCGCTCCGGCGGGTAGTCGAGCGCGAGCGCGTTCTCGAGGCGCTCGCCGATCACGGCCTCCTCGTTGTAGGCGGCGATGATCAAGCTGACGCGCGGCGTCACCGGTGCTGTCCGCACCTTCCGGCGCCGGAGCCAGCCGACAACCGCCACCAGCAGCGGGAAGCCCGCATACACGTAGAGGAGGCACGCCACCGAAATCCAGAAGATCCAGACGGCCAGGCCGGTCATCTCAATTGGCTCCGCGTCCGGACAGGACGGCCGTGAAGGTCTGCACCAGGATCCGCAGGTCGAGCGCTAGGCTGCGGTTGCGGATGTAAGCGATGTCGAGCCGCAGGCGGTCGTCGAAGTCGAGGCTCGCACGGCCCGACACCTGCCAGAGGCCCGTGAGCCCCGGCTTCACCTCGAGGCGCGCGGTGTGCCACAGGCGATAGGTCTCGGCGCCGAACGAGGTCGGCCGGGGGCCAACGAGCGTCATGTCTCCGAGGATCACGTTGAAGATCTGCGGCAGTTCGTCGAGGCTCGTCTTCCGCAGGATCCGCCCCACGCGCGTCATCCGCGGGTCGTTGGTGATCTTGAAATCGGGCCAGGTCAGCTCGTTCAGGTGCAGGTACTTGGCCTTCAACTCGGCCGCGTTTGGCACCATCGTCCGCAGCTTGTACATCCGGAAGCGCCGGCCGCCGCGCCCGGTGCGCATCTGGACGAAGAACGCCTTCCCAGGCGACTCGATCTTGATGGCAACCACGCACAGCGCGAGAACCACCAGGATGGCCGGCAGGACCGCGAGGCAGACCACCAGGTCGATCGCCCGCTTGACGCGCTCGTACATCGGGCTTGGCGCGGGCCGCGCCGGCGCCAGCACTTCCGAGTGGCGCAGCGACCCGGTTCTCCAGCCGGGGGCGTGCACAGACATCGTCATACGCGTTCCTCCGTCCCGGCGCGATTCCGGGCCGCGGGCGCGTCAGCCCGCTCGTTCGACACCGCCATCAGCTCCGCAGGGGTTCGTGCGTGACCAACGTCATCCCGGCCGCCTGTTGCGCCTGCTTCTCGGCGACCTCCACCAGGTCGGGAAACACCCAGCCGTCGCGGGGAAACACCGCGAGATCGCCTCGCACCGGGCACTCGAGCCGCGACGCGCACAAATCGCGCATCCGGGCAACCGCGCGGTGCCCTTCCTCGGGCCCGATCTCGGGCATCACCACCACGCAGCGCCGCGTCGCCGGGTCGCAGACCACGAGATCGGTTTCCCGCATGGCCTCGCGCACGACCGGGCACAGGTGCTTGGCCGCGCTGGCGTGGCCGGCTGGCTCCGGCCGCGAGGCGCCCGGAGCGTCCGGCGACGGAGCTTCGATCGAGAAGACGGCGACGGTCACGCTTCGCTCGTAACGGCGGGCCCGCTCGAACTCGATCGCAATCCGCTTGATTGCCTCGTCCGTGTCGGGAACCTCGACGCCCGCCGCGTGCGGCTCGGGGCGTGGAAGCGAGCCGCCCGACCCGCCGCCGACCCACGTTCGCAGGATCGGCAAACGGGACCAGCCACCAGACAGCCAGGACCACATCCGATGTCTCCTCCGTGAAGCGAGCGCGGCGCAAGTCGCCGCGCCGGGATCAGGATGCCAGCGCCGAGATCCGGCGCTGACGTTCCTCCGGCCGCGGCCCGAACTCGGGGCTCACCGACCGGTTCAGCACGACGCCGCTCACCCGGTCGAGGCGCGAGAGAGCAAGCGCCACCACCTCGCGCGGCGTCCATCCGTGACGCACCGTGAACAGCACGTTGTCCGCGACGGCCGCGAGCGAGTGGACGTCGGCCGGGTGCGTGAGCACGGCCGGCGAGTCGATGACGACGAAGTCGTACTCGCGGGCGGCCGTGTCGAGCAGACTGCCCATCAGCGGACGCGAGAGCAGGTCTGCCGGGCTCTTCTCCGGCTCGCCGCCGCCGAGGACGTCGAGGTTCGGCTGCACGCCGGCCTGCACCGCGGCGCGCCAGTCAACGCGCGCGTCGAGGTAGTCCACCAGGCCGGGGCCGTCCGGCAGGCCGAGCGCGCGCCGGATGCACGGGAAGCGCATGTTCGCGTCCACCAGCAGGACGCGGTACTCGAGCCGGGCCAGCGAGAGCGCCAGGTTGACCGAGACGGTGGTCTTCCCTTCTTCCGACTGGGCGCTGGTGATGAGCAGCACGCGCGAGTCGGCGGCGCCGTCGTGCAGGAGCACCGCGTTCCGAAGCGTGGCGAACGCCTCGGCGAGCGGCGTCTGCGGCCCGGGGCGGTCGTCGATCCGGCGCCACGACCGCAGGTCCGCGGCGTCGGGTGGCAGCGGATCGACCCGGACCGCGGGGATGGCGCCGAGCGCCGGGACGCCGAGGAACGCCTCGACGTCGGCCGCGGTGCGGACGCTCGTGTCGAAGTGGTCGCGCAACAGGGCGCCTCCGGCGGCGACGACCACCCCGACGACCAGCGCCAGTGCGAGCGTCACCGGCAGCGGCGTGCCCGAGGGGCGTGACGGGGGCCGGGCCCGGTCCACCACGCCGACGCTCTGCGCCTTGAGCGCCGCCGAGACGCTGATCTCCTTCAGCTTCTGGTTGAGAATCGCGAACTGCTCCTGGTTGGTGACCAGCTCGCGCCTGAGCGCCTCGTATCCCGCGCTTCCCGCCGAACGGCGGCCCAGGTCCTGTACCGCGGCGTTCTGCTCCTCGAGCGCCCGGCGCAGCAGCGCCTCCTTGCGCAGCGCCGCCTGGTACTCGCGCTCGGTGCGGGCCACGACCGATCGGCTCTCCTCGGCGAGCGCGCGCTCCAGCTCGGCGATCTGCTGGTTGAGCGCCTTCACCGACGGGTACTCCTCGTGGAACGCCGACGACAGCTTCGCGTGCTCGCGCCGCAGGTCGGCCAGGCGCATCGTCAGGTTCTGCGCCACCGGGCTGTCGAGGCCGCCACGCGCGCCGGCGCGCCGCGCCGCTTCTCCGGCCGACTGGCGATCCATCCGCTCGGCCTGGGCGGTGGCCAAAGCCTCGTGCAACGCCTGCAGCCGTTCGTTCGCCAGCTCGGCCGCCTCGCCCTTGCCGGTCTCGATGACCTGGAGCCCGTGCTGGCGGATGTAGGCCTGCAGGCGGCGGTCGGATTCCTCGAGACGCTCCTGCGCGTCGCGCAGCTGGTTCTCGAGCCACTGCGCGGTGCGCTGCGCCTCTTCCATCCGCAGCTGCAGGTAGTTGTCGAAGACCGAGTTCACCGTGCGGGCCGCCAGCTGCGGGTCGCCCGAGAGGTACGCCACTTCGACCAGGCGGCTTCCCCGCAGCGGGTTGACCACCAGCGACTTGCGGAACCCCCCCACCTGCGACGCCGCCGACGCCTCGGTCCTGCGGCCCACGCCGTCGCGGCCCAACTGCTCGATCACGCGCTGCGCGAGCGTCGCGCTCTTGAGGATCCCGTACTGCGTTTCGAGATCGTCGCTCGTCACCCGCTCGGTGCTGAACAGAGTGTCCACCGGCACGGCCGACGTGCTCTCGCGCCGGATCTCGAGCAGCCCGCTCGCGCGGTAGACCGGCTCCTGCAGCGCCGCGCCCGCGCCGACGCCCCCGACCACCACCAGGAGGATGAGCAGCGCCGTCCGCCAGCGCCGTCTCAGGACGTCGAGGTACTGGCGCAGCGGGGGAACGGAGGGCGGCGGCATCGGGTTGCGCCCGAGGACGCCGCCGGCTCTCGGAATCGGCGATACGTACCCCTCGGCCCGGCGGACCAACCCTTGCTCTCCACTGGCATCGCGCCGCACGCGGGGTGTGCTCCGGCCGTCCTCGAGTTCCCACGGCACGGAGTTGCCCGGACAGCCGGCCCCGTCGGCCGCAGCCTCGGGAGAGCCCTCCGCGTGGCTGGCCCCGGCCTGGCCGTCCCCCGCCTTCTTCAACACGTCTGCTATTCGACTCATGTGAATTTCACCGCTGCCTGTTGGCCGCGCGTCCACCCGGGAGCCTAGAACGGCCGCCACGAGATCACGCGGATGAACGCGTCGAGCGCCGCGCGCGCCGCGACCTTGCCGCCGCTCGTCGGAACGAAAAGGACGTCCTGCGCCTCGAGCGGCACGTCGGGGCGCTTTCCCCGCAGCACCGCCGCGAGGTCGACGGGGATCTCCTGCCGCCCGCCGTCGGGCCCCGTGCGCACCACCAGCGCGTCCTTCTGCGCAGCGGTCGGCACCAGTCCCTCGCCGAGCGCCAGCGCCTGCAGGACCGTGAGGCGCTCGTTGCCCCGCATCGCGAACGCACCGGGCTTCTTCACCGCGCCGACGACGTACACCGTTTCCGCCGTCCTGACCGTGACGGTGTCGCCCGCGTGAATCGTCACGTTCAGCTCGGGGTCGCGCGACTCGAGCAGGGGCTTCAGCGGGATCTCGATCGGTTCGGCCCGGCCATCGCCGGTCTTGCGGGCGACGACCACGGTGTCGCCCGCGTCGTTGCGAAGGCCGCCGGCCAGCGAGATCACGTCGAGCAGGCGTGTCGTCCCGCGCGCCTGCTGGATGCCCGGACGGTTCACGGCGCCGCCGACCGAGACCGGTCGGCTCCGAACCTCGGTGACGAGGACGGTGACCTCCGGGTCCTTGATGTAGCGCCGGGCGAGGGCCTCTTCAATCGCTGCCTCCAGCTCCACCGAGGTGAGACCGCCGGCCTGCACTGAACCGACCAGCGGCAGCGAGATCAGCCCCTCCTCGGTGACCCGCGTCGTCCGATTGAGCTCGGGAGCCTGCATGACGTTGACCGTCAACTCGTCGTCGGAGCCGATCCGGTAGTCGCGGCCCGCCGCCGCTTTCTCCGCCGTCTCCGCCAGGTCCGCACCCGAGGTGGTCGGGGTCGATTCGGGACCAGGGGGGGTCGCCGGGGCTTGCGCGGCAGCCGGGGCCGTTGAGAGCAGCGACAGCGACAAGGCAACGATCAGGTGCGTCTTCACGGCAGTGGCTCCAATGACAAAGCGACAGGAAATTTCAGCATGCGAGGGTCGGTGCGGTGATGAGACGCGCCTCCCGTTTTTGGGGTGACCTGAGTCCCGACGGTCTTAGGACGCACGGAGGGCCCCTCGGAAGGAGTCCGCACTCGCGTTCTGGATGACAAGATGGTCCGTCGCCTCGAGGCGGAAACGGAAGGCCGAGGCGGCCGGGTGGTTGGCGGCCCCGGGGCCGGGCGCCTGAAGCGGCCGGGCCGGTTCGCCGGATCAGGCTTCGCGCGCGATGTGGGCGCGGGGCGGGAAGGCCAGGCGGCGAGGGGCGAGGGGACGAGGTTCCGCATCGGCCCCGACGTCGAAGTCGGAGCAGACTTCCCGGACGATGTCGGCGTCGACCGGCCGCCTGTCGGCGGCGAAGCCGTTGAGCAGCGCGTTGTCGCAGATGACGCTGATGGTGCGCGGAATGCCCTCGGCCGCCTCGTGGACGGCGATGACGGCGTCGCGCGTGAAGACGAGGCCGGCGTCTCCTCCCGCGAGGCGGATACGGGTCGCGATGTAGAGCGCCGTCTCGCGCAGCGTGAAGGCGCGCAGCCGGCAGCGGAGCGCGACGCGCTGCTTCAATTGCCGCAGGCCGCGCTCGTTGAGGCGGTCGGCCAGCTCGGGCTGCCCGGCGAGCACCAGCGGCAGCAGCTTCTCGGTGTCCGACTCGATGTTCACCAGCAGCCGCAGCTCCTCGAGCAGTTCGTGCGGAAGGCTCTGCGCCTCGTCCACGATCAGGGCGCTGGCCAGCCCCCGCCTGTGCCGATCGGCAAGCGACTCGTGCAGCGCGCGCAGCAGGCGCACCTTCGAAGCTGCCGCCCAAGGGCCGAGGCGAAACCCCTCGGCCAGCGCCTCGAGGAACTCCTGCCGCGTGAGGGTGGGGTTGTTCAGGTAGACCCATCCATCCCCGCCCTCGGCGCCCGGTTCCCCGTGCACCCGCAGCGTGAGCGCCTTGCGCAGCAGCGTCGTCTTCCCCGTCCCCGCCTCGCCGAGGAGGAGGGTGATCCCCTTTCGGGAAGTGATGCCGTATTGCAGGTTCCCGAGGGCCTCCTCATGGGACGGTGTGAGGACGAGGTACCGCGGGTTCGGCGTCAGATCGAAGGGGCGCTCGAGCAAGCCGTAGAACTGCTCGTACATGTCCGCCTCACCCGTTGACGCCGCCCGGACGCGCCACGTACTGGGTCGCCGCGCGGGCGATTGGAACCGGAACGGGCCGCGGCCGGGCCGAAGCGTCGGCGGCCGCCGGCGCAACGCGCACCGCCTCGGGCGGCGGGATCAGCTCGTGGCGGAACGCGTACACCGCCAGGTCGAAGCGGTCGGCGAGTTCGAGCTTGCCCAGGATCGACGTCAGGTGATTGCGCACGGTCGCTTCGCTGATGAACAGCCGCTCGGCGATCGCGCTGTTGCGCAGCCCCTCCCCCACCAGGGCGACAATCTCGCGCTCCCGCTTGGTCAGGCTGGCAATCTTCAGCGTCTCCGGGTCGTGGCGCCGGCGGATGGCGCGAGAGAGGACGGCCGCCGTCTTCGCCCGGTCGAGCCACAGCTCACCGGCGTGCACCTTCAACACGGCCCGGACGACGACCGAAGCCGAGGCGTCCTTCGAGACCACGCCCGAGGCGCCCAGCTCGATGGCCCGCGTGCAGACTCGCGCGTCGCCCGACGAGGTGAACACCAGGATCCGGCTCTCGCAGCCCTCGGCAAGCACCGACACGGCCCGCAGCGAGATCTCCTCGCAGTCTGGATCGACGACGATGACGTCACAGTGCTCTCGTGCCGCCAGCACCTCGTCGATCGCCCCGAACTCGCCAACCACCCTCACGTCCTCGTGATGTTCGAGCAGCCTCCGGAGACCGGCACGCACCACGGGCCAATGTGCCAGCAGCACGACCCGCACCCTCTGAAATTCAGACATCGACTCTTGCCCCCTGTCGGCTTGCACGTCCGTCGCGGCCGTCCGGCCGCTACGTCTCGCGGAAATAGGTTCAGCTTGTGATATCTCGCGCGCCCTCTCTGCACCATTCACGCCACACTCCGTAGGACGTGCGTCCCAACAGCGGCAGGCGGAATCGAGTGGGAGGGCTGGGAGCACCGTTTCCGGCCAGATTGCGGCAAGATTCGCACCGTTGGCCGCTCGCAACGCGCGGCCGGCGGCAGCGAGAGCGCACGTTCGGATCATCCGCGGCAGGGATTCTGCCGGGTTCGGGGCTGACGGAAATCAAGACTCGACTAGTCCGCTATCAATGCACTCGAACGGGAAGCAGGATCCTGGTCCTACCTGCTCTCCGCCCGGCTCCCAGGAGGATCCTGTAAGCTATGGCCTTCGGACTTCGCCACGGAGGAACGGATCGATGATCACGCGCATCCTGGTTTCGGCGGCGGCCGTCGTGATCGGCCTCACCGCCAGCAGCCCCGCCCAATCGCAGACGCCCAACACGCTCACCGGCGCGGAGAAGAAGCAGGGGTGGGTGCTGCTGTTCAACGGGGTCGACTTCGACGGGTGGCGGCAGTGCAACGGCACCGCCATGCCCGCCAACTGGGTGATCGAGGACGGGGCGATGAAGGTGTTCACGGCCCCGGGCCGGAAGCCCGGCCAGGGCGCCGGCGGCGACATCCTCTACGGCGTGCGGAAGTTCCGGAACTTCGAGCTGTCGATCGACTGGAAGACCGAGAAGGCCGGCAACTCAGGGATCTTCTACAACGTCCGTGAGGTGCCGGGCCAGCCGATCTACTACGCGGCGCCCGAAGTGCAGGTGCTCGACAACGTGGATGCCACCGACAACAAGATCCCGAGCCACCTCGCCGGTTCGCTGTACGACATGCTGGCGGCCGACCCCAAGACCGTGAAGCCCGCGGGCGAGTGGAACACGATCGTCATCCGGGTGGAGAACGGCAAGGTCACCCACACGCAGAACGGCTCGAAGGTGGTCGAGTACACGCTCTGGACGCCCGAGTGGGACCAGCTGGTCGAGAACAGCAAGTTCAAGACGTTCCCCGGCTTCACCGAGGGCATCGCCAAGGAGGGGTACATCGGCCTCCAGGACCACGGCTACGCCATCTGGTTCCGCAACGTCAAGATCCGGGAGCTGTGAGCAGCGGGATCGGGGCCGGCAGGGGCGGCCGCGCCGTGGGCGCGCGGAGAAGGGGCGCGGGCGGCTGACCGCCCGCGCATCGAATCGCGCTCGAGAGGCTAGCGCCGCGCGCCGGTCGTGACCGGCGCGTTCGGGTCGGCGAGCGGCACGACCGGCATCCGCGTGGCGCTCCACGGTTCCGGGCCGAGCGTCACCAGCGGCGCATCCAGCCACACGTTGTGGGAGGGCAGGAACAGGTCCATCGCCGTGGTGAAGGTGGCCTGGTCGCATCCCTGGAAGGTGACGTAGCCGCGCCCGCGCAGCACGTACAGCGGCGAGCCGAAGGCGCCCATCCCGTGCGCAATCCAGGTGAAGTTGGTGCGGGCGGGCATCGGCACCACCCCGACCTCCTCCCACGCGCCCTTGGGATCGGTGGTTCGCACGGCTGGGAACCGGCTGGCGAGGGTCGGTTCCCAGACCACCCAGCTCGCCTCGATCTGGCCGCCTGACGTTCTCAGGTTTCCGCGGGTCACCACCGCGATCAGCTCGCCCCCGCTCGGCACCTTCATGATCCAGGTGCCGACGGCCGAGCAGGTTTCGACCTGGGCCAGGGCGACCCCGCTCCCCAGGACCAGGGCGACCAGCGCCATCACTGCTATCCTGGCCGCGTGCTTCTTCATGAGTGCTCCTCCCGCCGAAGGGGGCTACAACCTGGACCGGTACAGTCTGCCTCAGCCTGCCGTGCTGTCAAGGGGGAACCGCTGTTTTGTCAACCCTCGCCCACCTGCGGCCTTCCGACAAATCGGTGATTCGATCACGATGTCGTGCGGAATGCCCGGCCCGATCGAAACCGGGGGCGCGAACAACGGGCACATTTCGTGCGGTATGGTCCTTGCCCAGCGCCCCGCCGGAGGTGCGATGAACTACATCGGTCCATCGGTCGTCATCAAGGGAGTGGTGTCGTCGGGCGAGGACCTGACCATTGCCGGACGGGTCGAGGGCGACGTCCACCTGGACGCGGGAGAGCTGATGCTCGCGCCCGGGTCGTCGGTTGTCGGCGATCTCACCGTTCCGTCGGTCATCGTCCACGGGAGCCTGCAGGGCAACGTCATCGCCCGGGTGCGCATCGACGTGCGGCCGCGCGCCTCGGTCTCGGGCAGCCTCGCCACCCCCGCGCTGGCCGTGGCGGAGGGCGCCGAACTGCACTGCCGCGTCGAGATGCCGGCGGTCAGCGGCACGCGCGCGCCGCAGGCACCGCAGGCCGCGCTCCCGGAGAAGACGGCCGTCGCCGTCTGACGCTTTCGTTCCCGCACCGCGCGTCCCCGTCACGCCCCCCCGGTGCTTGCCGCCCGAATCCGATCCCAGCTCCAGTCCCGCCCTGGATCGCGGGATTCCGATCGACGGATCGAAATCCCAGTCGTCGCTGCCCTGCCCTTCCGCGCCCTGCGCGGACGCTCTGCAGACGTCGCCCCACCTACTCGAGCCCTCACGGTCTACACGCCGAGTTGCCGGGGCCCATGCTGTGCTAGGATGAAATGTTCTCGCCCGTCCCCATCGTCCAGTGGTCAGGACGCGGCCCTTTCAAGGCCGAAACGCGGGTTCGACTCCCGCTGGGGACGCCATGCCTCCGCTCACTTCCGACTGCCTTCCTCCTCGGTGAGCTACGGCTGGCAAGCCAGCTGACACGCGAAGCGGGCTGGATCTTGTTCGCCATCGATTCGAAGCCCCTCAAGCGCCAGGCCAGCGGAGTTCTCGGTTCGCAGGCACGGGCCCTTCCCTTCCCAGTCTCGGGCCGTTTCACGCCAAAACGGTGAGCGGTATAGAATAGCGTCCCGTCCCCAGGGGCGAGCCGAAGGCCGGCCGCCTGGTGAACCTTTCACGCTCGGACAATTCAT
>Ga0116149_1003879_pt1 | contig 15135 bp, 11 predicted proteins | sample AD_UKC057_MetaG_FD_89787 | JGI IMG/M metagenome (GOLD analysis project Ga0116149, IMG submission 89787) | Active sludge microbial communities of municipal wastewater-treating anaerobic digesters from USA - AD_UKC057_MetaG | ecosystem: Engineered > Bioreactor > Anaerobic > Digestate | place: USA... | reverse complement strand
GTTTCTAGATTCTTTTTCACTTCCTATTGCCGCGCATTAGAAATCTACGAGGTGAATACCATGCCAAAACATACGGCTGATTCTTCCTGATTCTAGGGTTCTATTGACGAATCCGGGATAAATCCGTTTGCGCAATATCGAAATTCAGCATAGAATAACAAAAAATATTTTTATGCGCGTAACATGCCTGCTTTGTCTAATTGAAAGCAAAACTAGAAAAGGTGATGAAGATGACTAAAACCGCCAAACAAATAAAGCAGGAAGGAATAAGCGATTTCAAAAAACATATCAACTTAACACAGACGATATTTTTGAAATCGGTGGGACTAGAGGTGCTGGAAGGCAAACGGCTTGGCGTTCATCTGTGGGATGTGGACACGCAGGAGCGGTACATAGATTGTTTCTGTTCCGCCGGAAGTTTCAATGTCGGCAGAAGAAACACGGAGATAGTGAACGCGCTGGACGCCGCGATTGACAGTTGGGGGATGGGAGACGGCATGTTCCCGTCAGGCCCGAAGGCGGCGCTTGCGGAGAAGCTGGTCGAGATTGCCCCTGAAGGCCTTAACAATGTTATGTTGTGTTCCGGCGGCGGAGAGGCGAACGATTCTGCTCTCAAGATGGCGCGCGGCGTGACAGGTCGCAAAGAGGTTATTTCGTTTGTTAAGGCGTATCACGGCCACACCGGGTTCTCGCTCTCGGCGATAGGAAAACCGATTTACAGGGATTCTTTCGAGCCGCTGATTCCGGGGTTCACGCACGAGCCGCCTATGAACGACCTCGAAGCTGTCAAGCGGATTGCCGGAGCGGACACTGCGGCTATCATTCTCGAACTAGTTCAGGGCGAAGCGGGCATTTTCGTGGCCGAACAGAAGTTTTTAGAAGGCCTCAGAAAGATATGCGACGAGAGGGGCATAATGCTCATTTTCGACGAGGTTCAAACCGGTTTCGGTCGAACGGGCAAGATGTTCTGTTGCGAGCATTACGGAGTGACCCCCGACATAATGACGACGGCGAAGTCGCTTAGCGGTTCCGTCTATCCGATATCGGCTGTCATATTCAACGACCGCGCGCGCAAGTTTATGGAAGCCAATCCGGATATGATTGTGTCGACTTTCGGCGGCGGGGATTTGGCCTGCGTGGTCGGGCTTAAAGCAATTGAATATCTTAAGAAAAACAATATCCCGCAACACGCTGCGGAAATGGGTGACTACATAGGCGGCGCGATTCTGAAGCTGGTGGAAAAACACAAAGGGCTTGTCAAAGAAGTGCGCCGCAAAGGGCTTATGATCGGCCTTGAGTATACTCACGACATGATGGGGCCGCTGATGTCGTTCTTCTTAGGCACAAACGGAGTTATGGCAATCTTCAGCGCCAACAACCCGAAAGTCATGAGGCTCATGCCGCCGATTGTTATTAACAAGGAGGAAGCCGACAGACTTATTGCGGCTCTGGACAACTCGATGACGTCGGTCAAAAAATCCGCGAAGATTATCGAGGCGGCTTCAAAAATTCCGCTCGTCGGAAACGCTATCGGAGTGCAGGAGTTGCAAGTATTCCTGATTTTAATCGCAAAAACAATCGGAAAAGTTATTCCCAAAAGCGGACATTGATTCGCGACAGAATCAGCCTGCGGAGGCGATATATGAGCATGCCTACGGAAACCAAAGAAATTATCGAACAGTACGCCCGGCGCGTCAGCGAGGCGCGGGTGTCGAAGCTTGAGAGATACGGACTGAAAATCGCTCTTGCTGAACGCAAAGGCGCGAAGGCGACCGACACCGACGGCAAAACCTATTATGATTGCTATTGCTCAGGAGGAAGACAGGTTCTCGGACATCGAAGGCCGGAAATCGTCTCCGCGATGCGCGAAGCCATCAAACAGTGCGATCTCGGAAATTTCATTCTGATGTCCGCGCAGAAAGCGGCGCTCGCCAAGACATTGTCGAATATAACTCCGGGCAATCTTAAGAACACGGTGTTCGGCGTCAGCAGGGGCGAGGCGAACGATTTTGCGATGAAGTTGTCACGAGGATCTACGGGCAAGAAAGAGATTGTATGTTTTGAAGGAGCCTCCCACGGCCAGACGGCGTTCGCGCTCACAGCCACCGACGACCCCGGACAGGAAAAACTTTTCGGACCGCTCATTCCGATGTTCAAGAGAGTCCCCGCGGATGAGGCGGCGCTTGAGAAGGCCGTTACGGACAAGACGGCGGCGGTCATAATAGAGCCGATCCAGAGCGACGCTGGAGTGATATTCAAGCAGGCTTCGCTGTTGAAGAAGGCGAGATCGGTTTGCGACAGACACGGCGCAGCCCTGATTTTTGACGAGGGCCAGACTGCTTTCGGACGCGCAGGACTGTTGTTCGAGAGCGAGCGTTCGGGCGTCGCGCCGGATATCCTAACGGTCGCTCAGGGGATGGGCGGAGGAATGTATCCTATTACCGCGACGATTTTCACATCCCGGCTGAACAGATTCATGCTCACGCATCCGCTTGTGCATCTTTCAACTTTCGGCGGGGCGGATATAGGTTGCATGGTGGCGATGGCGACCATAGAGTTGATAAAGAAAGATCAGCTCTGCAAAAACGCGGAGGAACGAGGCAGGCAGCTTCTTGAAGGATTGAAGAGAATCGTCGAATCAAGCTCCGGGCTTAAGGAAGCGAGGGGCGCGGGGCTTCTGATCGGCGTAGAGGCTGACGGCGCGGCGCGCGCGGAAAAATTTGTTTCGGCGCTTGCGGCTTCAGGCGTCATTGCGCTACCGGCTCCCGCAAATCCGGCCGTCGTAAGATTCACTCCTCCCATAGATATCCTTCAGAAAGAGATAGATGAAATTCTTGAAGCGACGCAGAAAGCGGCAAAGTAGCGAGGCGGCGCGGTTGCCTCCACGCTTGCTCGTAGATATAATTACCGGGATTCCAATGCGCGAACTGTTGGGCGCAAATAACATAGAGAGCCGAAAGGAGACTCCGCTTAATGAAGTACAACACAAGGCATGTCATCGAAGGGCCGCTGGAAGCGGTTGAGAAAGTCGGACTCGACCGTTCAAGAGACGTGAAAGTGTATCCTAACGTCACCAAAACCACTGTGAAAAAGAGAGAACACAAAGGGAGCAAGATGACTGTGGTGGTCGAAACAGTGGCCAACGGCGACATACCTCCCAACCTCAGAAAACTTATTTCTCCGAACATGCTGACATGGACGGAGTATGGAGAACACGACTTCGACACTCACACATATAAATATGAAGTTAAAACTTTTTATTTCTCGAACGTGTTCAAAATGTCCGGCGTTATAAAGTACTTCAAGGACGGAGAAGATAAAACCGTCCGCACTCTGGATGGAGACATCCAGATAAAGATACCCCTCCTCGGCGCTATTGCGGAAAAGAAGATAGTTGAAGTTCAGAAGCAGAATCTCGAACTTGACATCAAGAACATGCGCGAGGAAGTGAGAGAACTTCTAAAGAAGGAAGGCGGCAGTTGTTAAGCGCCTGACAGAATCGGTCATGAGTTGAATGCGCGGGACGCGGACTATTCGTTGCGTTCCGCGTTTTAGCAAGCAGGGCTTTTGTTTATATATGCGGATTGCCGGGAGGGCTTAATGGAGTGTAATGAAAAAAGAGGAATTGCCACTAGGATAATTCACCATCAGGGCTGTTCATGCGGCAACACCGGCGCTGTGTGTCCTCCGATATACCCGGCTTCCACCTACAAACAGGCCGGCCCCGGTGAGAGTTCGGGTTTTGATTATTCAAGATCAGGGAATCCGACGAGAAAAGCCCTCGAAGATTATATCGCCGAGCTTGAGCGCGCTCATTCCGGTTACGCTTTTTCATCAGGCATGGCGGCGATATCGGCGGCTCTGATGATTTTTCAGGCGGGAGATCACATCGTCGCCACGGAAGACCTCTACGGAGGAAGCTACAGGCTGCTGACATCAATCCTCAACAGATTCGGAATCAAACACACATTTGTGGACACTTCCGACGCCCGCGCGGTGGCAGCCGCGCTTCGCCCCGAAACGAAAGCGTTGTACGTGGAAACTCCGACAAATCCTCTGATGAAGATAGCCGACCTCGACGCTCTCGGCGCTCTGGCGAGAAAAAAAAGAATTATGTTGATTGTTGACAACACGTTCATGTCGCCGCTCTTGCAGAACCCGCACGTGTTCGGCGCGGATGTGGTGGTTCACAGCGCCACGAAATACCTCGGCGGCCACAGCGATCTCGTGATGGGGCTTGCGACCGCTCGAACGGAGAAAACCGCAAAAAGCATTAAGCATATTCAGAACGGCGTCGGCGCGGTCCCCGCGCCCTCTGACTGCTGGCTTCTGATGAGAGGCATGAAAACCCTAAAAGCCAGAATGGAATCGCAACAGAGAGCCGCCCGCTTGATTGCGGATTGGCTAACCACTCGTCCTGAAGTGTCAAGGGTTTTCTATCCGGGGCTTTCTTCGCATCCCGGATACAACATTCACAACGGACAGGCCTCAGGGCCGGGCGCGATGATTTCTTTTTACGCCAGAAACCGCGCCATCGCAGACGCGGCATTCAAGAATGTCCGTCTTTGGACTCTCGCCGCAAGCCTCGGAGCAGTCGAGAGCCTTATCGCGTCTCCGCCTCGCATGACTCACGCCACATTCCCCAAGAAAGAGCTTCAAAGACTCGGCATCAACGAAAAGCTAATCAGATTGTCGGTGGGGCTTGAGGATCCGCACGACCTTATCAAAGACTTGGAAGAGGCGTTCAAGGCCGCTTCCAAATGATGAGCCGCCAGCCGCCATTGATATAAGCATTCAGTTGAACCGCCCTTCAATTGCCGAAATCAGCCTCTCGAAAACTTTTCGGGTTTATTATAACGTCTCCATAATATATGATAAGCATGGTGGTGATTGTATCCGCTGGCAATCGGCGGAACGGAGGCGGGGATTATGTTTTCTATTAAACGTTCAGCATCAACTGTCTTTGCGGCGCTGTCGCTGATTTTGATATCGATGAATTCATCGGCGGTTGCGGCCTCATATCTGGTTGAGAAACCTCGCGCGGAAAAAAACGCCGCTGATTATCTTGTGATTTCTCCCGCCGCATTCGTGGAAGCTCTGGAGCCTCTGCTTGAAAAACGCGTTTCGGATGGTCTCAGAGTTGCGGTGGTCACGCCGGAATCGATTCATAAGGAGTTCAAACGATGGCCCTCCGGCCCAAAGACAATTCGCGCCTTCATCAGATACGCATATTTCAATTGGGAAGAACCTGCGCCGAAGTATCTGCTTATCGTCGGCGACACGGATGTCGCCGTTTCGTATGATCCGAGCGGCGTTTCAATCCCGACTTTCATAGTGAATATCTCCGACTTTTCAGGGAAGCCTTACACTGGCTCGGACGCGCCGTACTCCGACATGGACGGCGATGAAATCCCCGATATCTCAATCGGTAGACTGCCTGCGGACACGCCCGAAGACATAAAAAGCATGGTTTCGAAAATTATCGCCTACGAAACGAATCCGCCGCCCGGACTCTGGAAGCGCCGCGTCTCCGTATTCGCAAGCACAGGCGACTTCGGCATTTTCGACTCCACCCTCGAAGAGCTTACGAAACGGATGTTCCGCAGCAGTTTCAATCCTGAATTCGACGTGAATATGACATACGCCGGATCGGCCCTCCCTTATTTCTTGGCTCCTGAAGAATTCGACTCGAAAGTGGTCGAACGTTTCAACGAGGGCGCGTTAATAATGTCGTACATCGGGCACGGAGACGTGGACGGGCTTTCGACCGTCTGCTGGAGGGGAGACTGCCGCAGCATTATGGAGGTTGCGGATGTTCCCCGCGTGGCTTCGGGCGGAAAGAACACGTTTTTCTTCAGCATTAGCTGCCTGACTGGCAAGTTCAACATTCTGCACGATTGTATCGCCGAGGAACTTGTGAAGTCGCCGGAAGGGCCTGTCGGCGTTTTTGCCGCATCCGAGGTTTCTCATCCTTACGCCAACGCCCTTATATCTAAAGACTTGCTTTTCTTCCTGACCATGAAGAAGCCGGAGACGATAGGCCAAGCTCTTCTGAGCATTCAAAAAGCCATGATTCGCAGATATGACGAGGACAGGCGCTTCATGGACAAGCAGTTCACTTTGATAATGGGAAAAGACGAACTCAGAGACAACGCGTACGATCATCTGTACATCTACAACTATCTCGGCGACCCTGCGACCCGCATAGCGTACCCGCAAGGCAAAGTCTTGATGCAAGCGCCGAAAAACGCTTCCGCCGGAGGCTCTTTCAGTGTCGCGATTGATTCCGGCGACGTCCCGTCAGGGAAAATATTTCTCACTCTCGAGGCGCATCCTACTGAGATGATTTATCCGACCACAGGCATCGAAGGACTCGAAGGCGAAGCCCTCAAAGCCGCCGCCAGAACGAACTATGCCAACGCCAACAATAAAGTGGCTTTCTCCCTTGAAACATCTCTTGACGCTTCCGGCTCCGCAAGCGCTGTCGTCGAGGTTCCTGATTTTATTCCGACAGGAAAATATTACATAAAGGCTTACGCATGGAATGACAGTTCCGACGCGTCAGGCGTTTTTGAGATTGACGTTGAAAGCGACAAGCCAGTCCTTAAAACTGTCCCCGCAATGGAAAATCCGCCTACCGAGCTTGCCCGTCTTACCGCGATAATCAATTCGGTAGCCGAGCCTCCGGTTTCCGCTGAAGAGATAGCGAAGGCAAAGAAGAAATCGGAATCGCACAAAGAGTTCTATAAAAATGTGGAAGCTCTGGAGTCCCACAAAGGCTCTTCGCGCGGGTTGGTAGGACGCAGACAGTTCTTAAAAGACATCATCTCAAGCGGGTCCGGCAATGTCGAGACATATTTCGCCCTGCACAAGCTTTTATTGAAGACAGGGGAGACAGAAGAGGCGGAATCGGCTCTGGCAACAGCGGAAAATATGGCCCCGCCGGATCATCCCGTTCGCATCGAAGCTTTGAGATATTACCGCAACCGCAAATACGACTATCAGCGTTCCGAAGAGAAGGCGCGCCGGATAGTTGAGAACATGGTAGGGGCTTTCCTGCCCGAAGCGACTCGCATTCTCGCGGAGCTTGAGTTGAGGAAGGATCGTAACAACCCCGCCGCGTCCATTTCGATTATGTGGAAATACCACAAGCTTAATGGAAGCGCATGGCCAAAGGAAATGGCAATAGCCGAAGTCGGCTCGATGTTGGCTATGCAAAGAGGTTTTTCGCAGAGGGCTGAGATGTGCTACGACATTGCCGCCGGGTTTGCTCCCGGATGCGCGGAGTGCAGGTCTCTGAACTGGAGGAAGTTGGCCGCGACTATGGCTTTGAGAAGATGCGCAGAGGCAGTTAAAGCAGACCCGGATCACGTTCAGGGTTATCTTTGCCTTGGAAAAAACTACCATGACACGGAGATGTGGGAGAAGTCTTCGGAGAATTATGCCGTCGCCCGAAAGCTTAAACCCGGCTTGCCGCCTGAACCCGAAGAAATATATTCGCTGTATAAATCGGAAGGAAAAGACAAAGCTTTGAAACTTGTTTCCGAAGCGGAAAATGTGGCCGCGCCAGAAGGCCGCGCTCCCTCAGAAAGCAAAGCGATAGCCCTGATGAGGATGTTTGCCCGGATGGAAGACTACGACGCCGCGCAAAATATTTATGAAAGTTACATTGCGCAAGATGACGCTTCGGCGACAACGCACCTCTGTATGGCTTCGGCTTTCGCCGCAAAGGCGGAGAGCATATTGAAAACCGCAGAAAAGAAACGCGGCGCAAAAGCTCCCGGAGGCGAAGAAAAAAGCGTCGAGACATCCGACCCAGCGACCGAAGCGGTCTCCATATATGAGCTTGCCGCCGCGCTCGCTCGGAAAGCTCTGGCTTCCGATGAAAGATGCGAGGGGTGTCTGCGCGCTCTTGGCGAATATAACATGAAGACTGGGCAGTATGGGGACGCCGAAGAAGCTTTTGCGGAAGCCGCGGCGCTGGCTCCCAAAGACGGAATAATTTTGAGAAATCTTGCTCAGGCAATGTTGAAAAGGGGAAAACGCGCCCAAGCCGAAGAGACTTTCTATAAATCGTTTGAACTTAAGCCTGAACCGAGAAATCCTGAAGACGCGATGAAGGAATTCATAAATCAAGAAATCAATTTCGATTAATCGACTACGTCGGCGGCATTATTGCGCGGTTTCGTTCAGTCGGGATAAAATACTCTTGATACGGAGGCGATCCCATTGGCGGCGAAACTTGACGGAATTTGGAAAGCGTCTGATGTCGTAAGTTCTGATTTATCATTCGTAAAAATCGAATTCGACGATTCGGCATGGAACGACATTCAGGTTCCCGGTCACTGGCAGACGACGACCGCGTTCGAGAAGTATCCTGAAAAACTTCTGTACAGAAAACGCTTCGAAGCCGCGGCTCCGGCTCCCGGACGCCGGTTCTTTCTTCGCTTCAACGGCGTGTTTTATTTCTGCCGGGTTTGGTTGAACGGGGTTTATCTCGGCGAACACACCGGCTATTTCTCTGCTTTCGAGTTCGAGGTCACTTCTTGCCTCCGCGATGGAGCGAACCTGTTGTCCGTATTCGCAAGGTGTGAAGTCGAGGCGGGCGCGAACGACAAGAGTCAGGTTCTTGGGGTGTTCGGCAACTGGGATTGCAAGCCCAAAGAAATTCAGCCCGGCGGGATTTGGAACAGCGTGGAACTGATAGAGACAGGGCAGGCCCGGCTGTCGAGATTGAACGTCAGCGATTTCCAGATAAGCGAAGACGAGGCTGTGGCGCTGGCGCGGGCGACTATTCTGTCTCCGGCAGGCCCCGGCGGCGCGGAGATGAAACTGGCATGGCGCGTCGAACCGGCCAATTTTGACGGTGATTGTCAGGAAGGCGAATTTCTTATCGACGAAACGAATCCCGCAGGGATGGAAGCGACGTTCGAAATATCGATTCCCGAACCCAAATTGTGGTGGCCGTGGGACAGAGGCGGCCAACCATTGTACCGATTGCGGGCGAAGTTGATTTGCGGGGATGCCATGGCTGACGAGGCCGAAACGCGTTTCGGCGTCCGAACGGTCGAAATGAAAGATTGGGTATTGAAAATAAACGGCAAACGGATGTTCTGCCGAGGCTCCAATTATGCTCCTGCCGACATCAGACTGTCGCTCGCGACGCGGGAGATTTATGAGAAAGATGTCGAAATGGCGGCGCGGGCAAATCTGAATATGCTGCGGGTTCACGCTCACATTGAGAAGAAAGAATTTTATGAAGCCTGCGACGAGCGGGGCGTGCTTGTGTGGCAGGATTTCCCTCTACAGTGGCATTATTCGAAAGAGATACTAAAGCCGGCGGTCGAGCAGATTGCGGACATGGCCCGCGAGCTTATGTCTCATCCCAGCGTGGCCGTGTGGTGCTGTCACAACGAGCCTTTCAAGATAACCAAGGCCAGAACCGCTAAAGACATTCTCGCGCCGGGCGCGCTGAAAGAGTTTATCCCTTCGATGGCGTCGATGCTGGGGCCGGACTGGAACAAGGACGAGCTTGACCCTCGGCTCAAGGGCGCGTTGTTGAAGGAGGATAAAAGCCGGCCGGTCGTTCAATCATCCGGGACGGCTTCTTTCCTCAAGGACGGCTCTGACACCCACCTTTATTTCGGATGGTATTACGGAACCATGAGGATGCTGAAGAGTCACGCGTCATTGTATAAAAAATCATACAGGTTCGTCACCGAGTACGGCGCGCAGGCTTATCCTTCGATTGAAAGCTTCATAGAGCTTCAGGATGCGGACGCGATAAAAGACATAGATTGGGACGCTCTGGAAAAGAAACACATGTTGCAACGCGACCTCATGGATAAATATGTTCCTGCTAGACGAGGAAGAAAACTGGAGGAATATATCGAAGTGTCGCAGTGGTATCAGGCAAGGCTGGTGAAATACTTCAATGAATTTCTGAGGAGAATGAAGTACGAGCCTTGCGGAGGAGCCGTTCATTTCATGTTCAACGATTGTTGTCCGGCCGTCACGTGGTCGGTTGTCGACTGGAGGCGCAAGCCCAAAAAGGGATATTTCGCGTTGAAGCAGAGCTTCAGCCCGGCTTTGGCAATATCGGAGTTTCCCAGACGATGGTATCCGCGCGGCGAAACGGTTGGTTTGAAGCTGTGGGCAGTGAACGATTATGACAGGGAGTTTCCGGACGCTGTCATTAGGTGGATGATTTGCGATTCCGAAGGGGCATGCAAAGCGGAAGGATTGTCGGCATCTCCGCTTCCGGCGGACTCAGTTATTGAAGCGGGAAGAGTCAACTGGAATTCCACGGACAGCCTTCCGGGCGGATACGCGCTCGTGGTGGAGTTGAAAACAGACGAGGCTTCCGAGCCGGTGGTGAATCAATACGAGTTTGAACTTAGGAAATAGCGAATTCCGGAAATAGCGAAGGAATCATTGTCGATTGCAAAAATGTTTTTCATAGATGATTCTTAACTGAAAGCTCTCCGCCGGTTTCTATGTCCCAAAGATTCTGATGCTTGAGTTTCAAATCGGGGTTTAACTCCAGAGCGCGCTTGAAATGCTTGTCTGCTTTTTCTTCTTCTCCGAGTTTCATCAGCATTATGCCGATATGGTTGTGAAGGACGCCGCTTGAAGGAGCGAGTTTGACGGCGATATTCAAGTTGTCATAAGCTTCCTGATGTTCTCCGAGATGGTGCAGACAGATGGCTATTCCTTGGTACGCTTCCGCCGCCGGGCCGTTCAGCTCAAGACATTTTCTGAAATATTCGATAGCGTCCCGGTATTTTCCGTGGTCTCTGCCGAGCATAACCGCGATTCTAAGAAGCGCTTCTGGATGATCAGGGTCTAGGCCCATAGCTTTCTTGTAACAGACCAGCGCCTGATCATGCCTTCCGCCTCTCTCAAGTATCCTTCCGAAATTAACATAGACGTCGGGGTCGTTCGGCCTGAAAGCCAGCAGTTCGCGGAATCTGTCCGCGCTGTCCTTGTGTTTTCCCGCCTTGAAATATGCCACGCCGAGGTTGTATATCGCCGCGTCGTGAGAAGGGGAGGCGGCTATCACTTTTTCAAAACATGAAGTGGCGCGTTCCCATTCTCCCGAGCGCGCCAGATTCAGCCCCTCGCAAAAAACAATGTCCACAGCCGATTGTTCCATTTCCGTTCCATTGCGCAAAGATTCGACCACATGGATATTCTAACTGTTTTTTTCGATACCGCCAGAACGGAAACGCAAGATACGTGATAGCGCGAAAACTTTATGTTGATGTATGTCGGCTATGTGTTATAATAAATTTCCAACCAGACAGAGAAGACCGCGCGGCGGTGTTGTCTGCCGGAATCTTAAGATTGCGTAGAGGGAAAGGATATGGAAAAGGCCGACCTTAAATACTCGGAGTTGCCGTTCGGTTATATAAAGACGGATTGGAATTACAGGAGAGTCTGCAAGGATGGAGAATGGGGCGCGGGGGAGTTGTCCGACAGCGAATATATGCCGATGCCGGTGGCGGCCGCCTGCCTTCACTACGGCCAATTGATTTTTGAAGGGCTAAAGGCATACGAAAGACCCGACGGCAGGGTTCAGACTTTCAGGCTCGAAGAAAACGCCAAGCGAATGATACGGTCGGCGGAAAAGCTTATAATGGAGCCAGTTCCGATTGATATGTTTAAGGAAGCGGTTTGGAAGGTCGTAAACGCCAACAGAAGGTTTGTGCCGCCGTACGGCAAGGGCGCGAGCTTATATATCAGGCCTTTTCTTATGGGCACTGGGATTCAACTCGGAGTCAATCCGTCTACGGAGTATACCTTCGTGGTTTTCGTGTCGCCGGTGGGGCCGTATTACAAAGGCGGAGGTCTGTCCACTGTGAATCTCATGGTGGAGGAGAATATCGACCGCGCCGCCCCGTACGGAACGGGAGACATAAAATGCGCCGGCAACTATGCCGCCGGGCTTCGCGCCACCATCCCCGCAAAGAAAAAGGGATTCAACGAGGTGCTCTATCTCGACGCGAAGGAAAAGAAGTACATTGATGAGTCGGGGTCTTCGAATTTCTTCGGCATAACCAAAGACAAACGCTATATCACTCCGAAATCTCCGTCCATACTTCCCAGCGTAACCAACATGAGCATCAAGCAGATAGCCAAGGACGAAGGATTTACTGTGGAGGAGAGGCCGATTCACGTGGACGAGCTTAAAACGTTTGTCGAGGCCGGAGCGGTGGGGACAGCCGCCGTCATATCTCCGATCGGGTCGATAACATACCGGGGAGAAGTCATTAGGTATGGCGACGGAAAGACTGCCGGCGATATGTGCGTCGGACTGTACAAAAAACTTTCAGGAATCCAGAACGGCGACATCCCCGATCCTTATGGCTGGACGGAGATAATCCCGGAAGATTTCTGAGTTTTTTCTTCGAGAAAGCAACAGATCATATCAAAAGGTTGCTTTGGCCATTTCTCCGAATCGGCATGTTTGACGACTGTGTGCTATAATCGCATTGTTTTTTTATTTTGGGGGTGTGGAACGCGCCGCGTTAGATGTGGCGGAGCAGCATTCGGATCAGAAAACCATTGCTCAGGATTTGGAGCGATTACATGGTTAGAATTCACATTCGGTATAATATGGCGACCTCGCGATTTATGTCGCAGCAAACTTAATTCCGCGGGAGGATTGAACATGAGAGAGCCTGAAGAACTTAAGACAAGAGTAAGCGAAAGCGCGCAACTCGGGGAATACTCGAATTTTGTGAAGATACAGCATTCTGCGATAGATTTTATGCTTGACTTCGCAAAAATACTTCCCGAAGAAAACATGATTCATGTGCATACAAGGCTGTTTATGAGTCCAATACATGCCAAGCTTTTCGCCAAGGCGATGATCGAAAACATTGAGAAATATGAGCAGAAATTCGGCACAATCGATCTAAAATTTGAAAAGGGAGCGCCGATTCCGGGCGTTGTTTCTAAAGAAACTCACTGAAGAATTTTTTTCAACGATTATTGAATAATCGAATTCTGTTGATTTTTGTCGGGATTGTTTGATATATTCTAAACTTAACAAGCCGAAAAATAACGGCGGAGGAACCATAGATTATGCGCGTGATAATTGTGTGTGTTGCAACGATATTAGCGTTGTTCTCCGGAATATATGGGAATTTTTACGCTCTAGCCGAGGACAAGGGAATACTTGACGAGAAATTTTCGCTCTACTATGTCGAGCGGAACAGTCCCTCGCCAGTCGAGCAATACATGCTTGAGAACGACCCGCCGGAATTAAAAAATGTGATGGTTTCGCCGAAGTCGCCCGGTCCCGGCGACGCTATCACAATAACTGCGACAATAGTCAACGATCCTATAAAAACTTCAGGAAAACCGATTTCCGCCTCGCTTTATTATTCGAGAGACGATGGAGAAACGTGGAGAACAGTAGCGATGGAGGAAGCAGGGGCGTCTAGGGAGAACTGGAGGGGAGTTATTCCCCCGGCGGGTTACCCCGGAAATCTGAAATACTTCTTCACAGCAGAGGATGACGGCGGAAACATGCTCATAGAGCTTCCGAAGGCCAAAGTCGAATGGGGAGGCATTAGACACCCCATATTTCCATTAGAAGTCTACGACGATAATGACGATTTTAGAATGGTTCCCAACAACCTTGACATTTTAAGCGCAGGGGTGGCATTCGATGGGGATATCTTATATTTCACAATGAGGGTTGAAGGGAAGATTTCCAGTGGAACCGTGACGCCTTTCGACGTTCATGTTTACAGCGTGGGCCTTTTTTATCCTGACAGATTAGTGGATGGAAGCATTCGCACCGACCATGTGCTTGTGCATACTCAGCACGGGCAGTTTTTGCAATTCCCAGTCATCGGATTGCTGAACACAGACAGGCAGCTTGCCGAGATACGAACGGCGGACGCCCGTTTCTACACAGATGGAGAAAGACTTTTCATGAGATTCTCCGCTGAAGCTTTGAGAAACGGCAAGTTTGACAAATTGCGAATCGTCTTCGGCTCTGCGAGGGCTGTCAGCTACTCGCCTGTAACATTGCAGCCTGTTGACGTTACGATGTTTATTAACGTGTCTCATGTGGACAGGGAGATTGAAATCAAATAGCCGCAATAACTGACGACACGCGCGCATACAGGATTATACATGATTTCCGACGTTGCATTGATCCCGGATTGCGTCGATAAAGCCGACGAACCGGGGCGATTTTCATAGGCGAGAACTGCTTCTTTGCGGCCGCATTTTTTTCTTTATGAACCCTATGTTCTATTCACTGCAAAAATGCGCCTTGCGCCTCGCATTTCATCCGCTCTGAACAATCGCTCTAGAATTCTAATGATGGATTAGTGTTGAAAACGGTTGTTAATTTGTGTTGAGCTTTGTCAATTCAGAGGTCTCTTATAGCCTCAGAGGTTTTCTTCAGTTATCAATCTCGCCATTGCCGCTATAGATAAAAAGTCTTTTTGTTGGCTCTTTTTGAATCCTTCCGCGATCATTCTTTCTATTGCGTCCCCGATTATCGGCACTCTCACTCGTATATCGCATTCAATAGACCTTTCAGATTTATCTCCTGTTTGGTAATACTTCGTGATGCCTTTCCATACCAGTCTGTCTTTCTGCGCTCCCGGAACCATTTCCCACTTGAGAACGTTAGAATTCTTGTCCCAAACCGCGCTCTCTATGAACCTGAACATATCCGGGGCAAGCATTTTTTTTATTGACGCCGGAGTTCTATCCAATGCTATGTTAAACTCGCGTTTGGTTTCGATTCTTTTTTCGTCTTCAGTTCTTTCAATAAACTTGGGTTTTCTCATGCCTTCAATTTTGTCTGAATTAATAAAACGTTCTTCTCTTGCTCGCAAAACGACGTCGAGAGGAAAGTCAAAAGGTTGTTTCAAGTTAACTTTCATTCCGAAAACCTCAATTGGCTAATTCAAAATCAGATGACAGACACTGTGAATTGAATATACACTTTTTTCCTTTAAAGATAAACTGATAGAATTTAATGATAGTGTAAACTTTTTTCTGCGAAATTGTAGTGGCGAAGGAAAGAGTCAGCCATTAGAGTATCTCCTAAATACTTTGGCAAATAGAAAGGAGAGAAAATGGCTGACAAGAAGATTATTGCAT
>Ga0116149_1003876_pt1 | contig 15139 bp, 14 predicted proteins | sample AD_UKC057_MetaG_FD_89787 | JGI IMG/M metagenome (GOLD analysis project Ga0116149, IMG submission 89787) | Active sludge microbial communities of municipal wastewater-treating anaerobic digesters from USA - AD_UKC057_MetaG | ecosystem: Engineered > Bioreactor > Anaerobic > Digestate | place: USA... | reverse complement strand
CATCATTTTTAAAGAAGAGCCACATGAGAAAATAACTAAGACAGCTACAAGCATAATGTTTTTTTCTACAGCTATAGTATCGGTCGTCCTTACCGATAACTATACATCGACTGCATTATTCTTATGTGCAGGACTTTTCTTATCTATATTTGGTGACTTTTTCCTTATTAAAAAGATAAAGATAAAGAGAAGCTTCATAATAGGAGTCGGTTTCTTCTTTGCAGCTCAAGTATGTTACATAATTTCTTTTTCACTACTTGTCCCGATATCATGGTTGGACATACTACTATTTATAGGGATAGAAGGTTCTGCCTTACTTATATACAAACTTATGGGATTTGATGCAAAGAATCTTAAAATACCTTTGTTACTGTATAGCAGCGTTTTATCTTTTATGGCAGTTAAAGCAGTATCTTTAGTGTTTGCTCGACCATATGGAATTTATCATGGCATTACTGTAGCAATGGGAGCTTTACTTTTTCTCTTTTCCGATTGCATATTAGCCCATTCCATATTAACAGGCGGAAGAACCTTAAGAGCTAGACTAATTAATCTTGTAAGCTACTATTTAGGGCAAATCCTTATAGCCTTCAGCATTTACCTCATATTTATGAATTACTAATTTTATTACCGATAATGCTAATCTTAAAAAATTAAGATTTATAAATAAGAACACTAGATTCATATTTGCAAAAAATTCTATATTGAGATTAACATTTTCGCACAATAGTAATACAATGTATTACACGAGAGGAGATTTGATATGGCTATCTCATTAAGATTGAACGAAGCAGATGCAAAGTTATTTAAAAAGTATGCGGAAATGAAAGGCACAAGCGTTTCAGATTTAATACGTCAGACTGTACTGGAACATATCGAGGAAGAGTTTGACCTAAAAACTTATGAAACCGCTATGGCTGAGTACATGGCTAATCCTGTTACCTACACAATGGAAGAAATGGAGAAGGAGCTGGGATTACGTTGAATTATCATGTTGTGTTTACAGAAAGAGCAAGAAAAGAACTTAAAAAACTTGATTTCTATACATCAACAATGATTATGGGCTGGATATGTAAAAACATCGAAGGTTGTACAAATCCTAGACAGTTTGGGAAAGGACTTGAAGCAACATTAAGCGGGCAGTGGCGTTACCGTATCGGTTATTATCGACTCATAGCAGATATACAGGACAGCACAGTTCTTATACTAATCCTGCATGTCGGCCACCGAAGTGAAATATATAGCAAATAGAATAACATATCATTTGTAATAAACATTCTGAACTTGATGTTTTGTAACTAATTTCTATTTAATATCAATAATTATTAGCATATTTTTATTATACATCTTAATTCTTTATTGTTAATCTTGACAATATTTATTAAATAAAATATAATTTGATTATGCATTGCATTAATTGAATATTTATATTAGAATTAGTGCCCGTAAAACAATTTAAAAGAGGAAAGGTATGAGAATTAAAAAAACAATATGTCGTTTATTAGTATTTATCATGTTAATAAATTGTTCATCAATGGTTATAGCTAAAAAAACTAATAGTTCTGACATAGTTAATAAAGGATTATCAATCAGAGTTGTCGACTATGAAACATATCTTGATGATATAAAAATATTTAATGAACGAATAAGTGGATTAATTGATAAAGATAAATTGCGTAAAGATATAGTAATATTAAGCCCTGATGTAGTTGCATATAGAACATCATTATATCAATCCATAAAAGGTAAAAACACCATTAAACCACGGTTTCTTTATGGTGATGGATATGTACAAGGCAATTATTACCATGAACTTACATATTATAATCCAAATAGTGCTATAACATGCTACTATTATGCATGTCTAGGATATGTTAGATTAGAAAACCATACCTCATCTACTGCAACATTGTCTTATGAACAACAGAATACAGTCACTGCACAAGGCTCTCTTTCAACTACTTGTACAATATCAACGTCTGCTGAACTTAGCATGTTAAATTTTGCAAAAATGGAATTAGGTGTTGATGTAGCTACGAGTGCAACTATGCAAGCAGGCACAACTTTTGGTCAACAAGCTGGAGCTAGTGTTTCTGTACCGCCATTTGAAACAAGACGAATTACTGCATACTACGATGGGGTCTATGTAGGAGGTACTGCATATTACAATATATATGACGAAACAATGGGAGTACCAGGAATGCTAATAGAAGTAGATGATGATAGACCGACTACTGATCAAGTTGTACAAACAAATGGTATAAGTTTAGTTATATCCGATAATTAATACGATAATATATTTATTGGATAGTATTATACATAAAGGTGTAGTATTGTGAAGAAAAGATTAATTGTTATATTATTCATAGTTTTAATATTTCTATTATGCGGGTGTAATAATAACATAAAACAGAGTCCTGTAAATTGTATCTCGGAAACTCCTTCTATTACTGATAATACCAAAGAAGATTATTTAAGTATAAAGTACAAAACTGCTGATGTAGATAGCTTAATTGATATATTAAATACACATTATGAAGATAAAATAATGCAGCAATTCGAAAGATGTATGGTTATTGGACAACCATTCGTATCAATAGGAAGCAGATATGATAATGATGCCGTTACTGATAATGGAGTAATAATGTCAGTAACAAAATTTATTCAAGGAATAATCAAAGAGAAAAATAATGTAGTAAACATAAGCATAATAGAAGATAAGACATTTGATAATGGAGGATATATATTTACCAATGCGAATAATTACTATCTTGATTATTTCGACTATTTTGATAATGATAAATATACGATTTCAGTATATAAATACAGAAATAGTTATATAGTATTTGAGTTTTATGACATGAGCCTATCGTCAAATGATAAAAAGACTTTCATTACGGAATTTGCCACACTATTAGAAGAAAATTATTCTGAGAAGGATAAGATTAAGTTCAATGAAAATGATGAATTCTATGTTTCTCAAATATATCCGCTAAACTATTTTAAAAACCTACAAGACGGTTTCAATGCATATTACAAACATAATATTACAAGTTACTTCCAAAGATATACAAAGCCTGAAATACCTCTATATGAAATAAACAAAAGATATAATCTAGATGAGATAAATAAAGAAGATGAAAGTATTTTAGCTGTAACGAAATATATTCAAGGCATTATAAACAATGACAGTATTAAAATTTCATTTATTGAGGATAAGACCTATGATAACAGCGGATTTATCTTTACTACAGATGAAACAGATAAAAATCCCATAATCGAAATATACAGATATAATCAAATTTATATTATTTTTGAGTTTAATGATGCTGTTATGTCTGAGGAATTTATTGTTAAATTAGAAAATGTAATCAAAGAAATTTCGAATATATTAACTTCAATACTAGATTAGTATACAAAAGCATATATCAGAAATAAAATCATCATATCTTAGACCTATTCTCTTAAAAGATATATTGAAAGCCTATAAACTGGTAGACACTTTTTAGTCGGATACCCTTTGACTTAACTTGTTTTTTATGGTATACTATTATAGACATATCCGAATATCTATCTGGATAGTGGGGGAACCGACTTTTTGGGGTGAATCAATTTAAGATGGGCAACTTGGTAGCCCAAACCCGACAGCTAATCCCATAGGAGTACACCAAGCAATGTAATAACATACTGATTGAGTTCATTTTTATGAGCTTTCTTAAGTTATGTACTAAGTCAGAATGGAATTACATACTATTAATATACTGTGGGAGGTTTATATGAATGTTTTACTAAAAATCACGATTATTCTTGTTGTGGGAATAATAGGAGGAAAGGCAGCTAAACTATTGAAACTGCCAAATGTTTCAGGCTATCTGGTAGCAGGACTTCTTTTAGGTCCTTCGTTCTTCAATTTTGTAAGTCCTGCAGATGTTCAGTCATATACTCTTATTAATGAACTTGCACTAGCAGCAATAGCATTCAGTATAGGTAATGAGTTCGTTATAAAAGAAATGATGAAAATCGGAAAATCCATTTTTATAATAACTCTTCTTGAAGCCATAGGTGCAGTACTTTTGGTTTTCTGCGTCATGTTCTTTATATTCAAACAACCTTTTGCTTTCAGTATTGTAATAGCGGCGATGTCTGCTGCAACTGCTCCTGCAGCTACTTTACTAGTAATGAAGCAGTATAATGCACAAGGACCGCTTACAAGAACAATTCTTCCCATAGTCGCTCTTGATGACGTATTCGGTATAGTCATATTCGGTGTTGCTTTATCCCTTGCAAAAATTGTTACATATAAACAGCAGATGTCTGTAATATCGATGATTATAGGTCCGCTTATTGAGATATTCGGATCTGCGATACTAGGTTTTATATTAGGTTTGCTTTTATCATGGCTAGCAAAAAAGACTTCAGGAAGAGATGAACTTCAAGCTATTACCTTGGCTGCAATCGGTCTGGCTACAGGCGTTTCACTGCTTTTAGATTTTTCTCCTTTGCTCACTTGCATAGTAATGGGTACAGTATTAGTCAATGTTCAGCATAATTCAAAAAGAGTTTTTGATTCAGTAAATAGTTTTGCAACCCCCATATATATTCTTTTCTTTACTATAGCAGGTGCGAGTTTGGATCTGTCCATACTAAAGACTGTCGGTATAATGGGACTTGCTTATGTTTTAGCTAGAGGAGGAGGTAAAATGTTTGGTGCATGGTTAGGAGCCACTGTAGTTAAAGCAGAACCTACTGTAAGAAAATATCTTGGATTAGGGCTTTTGCCACAGGGTGGAATATCCATTGGGCTTATGGTGCTTGTCCGCCAACAACTACCAGATTATGCTGTAGCTATTAACACAATCATAATGTTCTCTGTACTTATCTATGAAGTATCTGGACCTATTTTCGCTAAAATAGCAATTAAAAAAGCTGGTGAAATAAGAACTGAAGAGAAATCTAATAAAAAATTAAAAAATAAAAGTAAAATAACTTATGAAGCATCTTCACAAATCAGTGAATGATGATATAAATAGAAAAGAGGTGACATCATGTACGTTTTGTTCATAATACTAAATGAGATATGCTGCTTGGAAGATATTCTAGCTGGATTTATAAAAGAAGGTATAGGCGGTGCTACAATAATAGACAGCCAGGGAATGGGAAGAGCCATTGCGCATAACAAGAATGAAGACATTCCAATGTTCGGAACTCTTAGAATGATGCTTGGCGATACTCATCCATACAGCAAGACTATATTCACTGTCCTAGATAATGAACAGATGGTTGACAAAGCCGTATCTGTTGTCCAGGATACAGTAAAAGACTGCACATGCAGAGGAGTCGGCCTTATGTTTACAGTTCCGATTGGAAAAACATATAAAATGAATAAAGAAACCTCACAATAATATTTATAATTTGTTTATAAAAAACTGTTGAAATACTTTAACAGGAAGAGTATTATTTCAAATTAGTTAACCTGATTAAGTATTAGGTTGACTAATTAAATAAGGTAACAACATAATCTCTTTATAATTTAGTGTAAAGAGTTTTGGTAATAATAGTTTTTAAGTTAAAAACAAAAACAACAGAAGAAAAAATATCTTTATAATACTAGATTAATAAACAAAAGAATATATCAGAAAATTAAATCATCCTATCCAGGATCTCTTCTTTAAAAGATATATGCAGATTCTGATAAAGCTTTGTGAACTATATGTAAAAACTGTTGACACGGAATATTAGAAATAGTATCATAACAAATTAGTTAACCTGATTAAGTATTAAGGTTTACTAATTTATTAAGGCGGTTTTATGAGACACAAGACTACTCTTCAAAAACTAGGAAAGATAATGCTATTACACAAACTGTATTTTAACAAAGCAGCTGAAAACAAAGATATTCATTTAGGACAGTTTCCAATAATCCAATTTATTATAGATAATGACGGGTGCACTCAAAAAGACCTTGTTAAATTCTTTAAGGTTTCACCACCCAGTATCGCTACATCTATAAAAAGATTGTTAAAATCTGGGTATATAACCAAGCTTACTGATGAGTCAGATAGCAGGCTTAATAGAATTCATGCTACACAGAAAGCATATGAACTGACTATTTCTATGAAGAAGGAATGTGATGCAATCGATGATATGGCATTCAAAGATTTTAATAAATCTGAGCTTATGGAATTTGATAGGCTCATTAACAAAATGCTGGATTCATTAAGTTCAGAGGAATTTAAAACAAAAAATATGCATGAACTAATATCTGAAGAAAAAAAGATTCATAAAAAAGGAGGATTAGTATGATAGTAAAATTTCTTCCATATGCAAAAAAATACTGGCTGCAGACAATACTGACGCCGCTATTTATAATTGCGGAAGTATTACTGGAAGTAAACATACCATTCATAATGGCTAAGATAGTAGATGTTGGAATTGCCAATAATGATGTGTCATATGTAGTACAGCAAGGATTACTAATGATATTAATGGCATTATTAAGCCTAGGTTGTGGAATGGCAGCCTCAAGAATGGGTGCTGTTGCAGGTATGGGATTTGGTGCGGAGCTTAGAAAAGGAGTGTTTGCAAAAATACAAAGTTTTTCCTTTTCCAATATGGATCAGTTTACAACTGCCAGCCTCGTTTCCCGTTCCACACAGGACATAACCCAGATACAAAATGCTTTCAATATGGTTCTTAGGATGGCTGTAAGATCCCCTTTTATGTTCATAAGCGCTCTAATAATGGCTATCAAGATTAACAAATCTTTAGTATCGGTATTTTTAGTTGTTATACCAATACTTGTAGTCGTTATAATTGTTATCTCATCAAAAGCATTTCCGCGTTTTCAGGAAATGATGAAAAAGTACGATAAAATCAATTCATCTGTTCAAGAAGATTTAATTGCCATACGTGAGGTTAAGGCATTTGTCAGATCAGATTATGAAAAGGAAAAGTTTGAAAAAACAAATAATGAAAACATGGCAGCTTCCCTTCATGCTGAAAAACTTCTCATTGTCACCATGCCTTTAATGATGCTTTCAATGTATAGTTGCATGATAGCCATACTGTGGCTTGGAGGAAAGCAAATTATTGTAGGGCAGATGCTTACAGGAGAACTGATATCCTTCATATCATACATAGGACAGATACTTATGTCACTTATGATGCTTTCCTTTATATTTATTATGCTCATAATGTCACGTGCATCAAGGGTCCGTGTTGCTGAGGTTCTTGATACAGTACCCGATCTTACCGATGCAGGTTCAGATAGGAAATTAGCAGTGGAGTCAGGCGATATAGAATTCAAAAATGTTTTTTTCAAATATTCTAAGAAAAATGAAAATTACATACTTGAGGGTATAAATCTTAATATAAAAAAAGGAGAGACTGTAGGGATTATAGGTAGTACAGGTTCTGCTAAAACCACTCTCGTACAGCTGATTCCAAGACTTTATGATGTTGATATGGGTGAGGTGATTGTAGGAGGTATAAACGTAAAAGACTATTCACTGAAAGCATTACGTGATGCAGTAAGCGTAGTTTTACAAAAAAATACTTTATTCTCAGGAACCATTCTGGATAATCTTAAATGGGGTAATCCTGATGCGACACAAGAGCAGATAGAAGAAGCATGCAAAATAGCAAACGCACATGGATTTATAAAAAGCTTCCCTGACGGGTATATGACTAATTTAGGACAGGGTGGAGTAAATGTTTCAGGCGGACAGAAGCAGAGGTTGTGTATAGCAAGAGCATTACTTAAGAATCCGAAAATACTTATCATGGATGATTCCACATCAGCAGTTGATACCGCTACGGATGCATCCATCCGTAATGAGCTTAAGAAGAATACATCAGATACGACTGTTTTGATTATAGCGCAGAGGATAACATCAGTATTTGATGCGGACAAGATTATAGTTATGAATGATGGTAAGATTGATGCGGTCGGGACTCATGAAGAACTTTTAAAAACAAATACCATATATTCCGAAGTGTACAATTCTCAACAGAAGGGGGTGGCTTAATATGACACAGCAAGAAAAAAGACAAGTCCCTATTGTTGATAAATTCCAAAAACCTAGAAATACTAAACAAACTCTAAAAAGACTGCTGAATTATCTTCTAGCATTTCGTGCAAAACTAGCGCTTGTAATAGTATTAGTATTAATAAGTTCCATATCCACTGTTGCAGCTTCATATCTTTTAAAGCCTTTGATAAATGATTATATTGGACCTCTTACCGGAACAAATCCATCAGGTGATGATTATCTTCCATTAATACGGTTTCTGATGGTCATGGCCGGAATTTATCTTTCAAGCATACTGGCATCATATCTGTATAACTATCAGATGATGAAAATAACTAACTCTGTACTTAACAATTTAAGAAGAGACCTTTTTAACAAGATACAGGACCTTCCTATAAAATATTTCGATACCCATACACACGGCGAAATTATGTCAAGATTCACTAACGATGTTGAGACATTCAGACAAGCCATAAGCAACGGTTTTGTACAGTTTATATCTTCAACTGTTTCTGTATTAGGTATTTTTATACTTATGATTGTCTTAAGCCCGATACTTACTTTGATAATTGTATTAACTCTAGTTGTTATGTTCCTAATCATAAAGAAGATAGGAAGTAACAGCGCTAAGTTCTTCAAAAAGCAACAAAAAGAGTTGGGGGAGGTTAATGGTTTTGTAGAGGAAATGATTGAAGGCCAGAAAGTAGTCAAGGTGTTCTGTTATGAAGAAAATATTGTTGAGGATTTCAACAAGAAAAATGAGAATCTGAGAATCGCAGCTACAGACGCTAACACATATGCGAATATAATCATGCCTATTATGGGAAATTTAGGACATCTGAACTATGCTGCTACTGCCGCAGTCGGAGCGATATTATGTATAAACGGAATGCTGGATATAGGTTCGTTAGCTTCCTTTCTACAGTTCACAAGACAATTCTCACAGCCTATAACTCAGATATCCCAGCAGATAAATGCCATATTAGCAGCTTTTGCAGGTGCTGAAAGAATATTCGAAGTACTCGACCAGCCCAAGGAATTTGATGAAGGTTATGTGACATTAGTCAATGTATGCAAAGAAGGAAATGAAATGACTGAATGTTCCAATCAGACAGGTCATTGGGCATGGAAACATGTAAATAGCGATAACCAGGTTGAGTACATTGAATTGAAAGGTGATGTTCGGTTCAACAATGTAACTTTCGCATACAATGAGGGGACAGATGTATTAAAGAATGTTTCCCTATATGCAAAACCAGGTCAGAAGATTGCTTTCGTCGGGTCCACAGGAGCAGGAAAAACCACCATAACCAACCTTATAAACCGCTTCTATGAAATCCAGCAAGGCGAGATAACATATGACGGAATAGATATAAAGAAGATTAAGAAGGAAGACTTAAGAAGGTCCCTTGCCATGGTCTTGCAGGATACTCACCTGTTCACAGGAACAATCCGTGAAAACATACGTTATGGAAGACTGGATGCTACTGATGAGGAAGTTGAAGAAGCAGCAAAACTTGCGAATGCAGATTCCTTCATAAAATATCTTCCTGACGGTTATGACACATTATTGACTTCAGATGGAGCCAACTTAAGCCAAGGTCAGCGTCAGCTTTTATCCATAGCACGTGCAGCAGTTGCAAATCCCCCAGTTCTCATACTTGATGAAGCTACAAGCTCAATCGATACCAGAACCGAAGCTCTGATTGAAAAAGGAATGGACAAGCTTATGGAAGGAAGAACAGTATTCGTTATAGCCCACAGGCTTTCCACTGTCAGAAACTCCAATGCGATAATGGTACTGGAGAATGGCCAGATAATCGAAAGAGGAGACCATGAGAATCTTTTAAAGCAGGAAGGCCGATACTTCAAACTTTATACAGGACAGTTCGAGTTGAATTAGTAAGCAAAAAGAGGGAAGCAAAATTCCCTCTTTTTTTATTATTCCGTCACTATCTCGAAATTATCTTTAATTACTTATGGTAATATGCATATATCAAACTATATTGAATATTTAGGCACATATACCTTTAATATTAAATTAGACACTCATAAGTTAATCCTTTTGGTTTGAGATATACTCTTTTATCCTAGTTTATCCGCAATTATAGTAAGATATTATAGGTTTTTCGGGTTATAACCGCAAAACATATTGATTAATTTAAAGTGTTAATGTATAATATGAATAATTAGAGGTGATTAAATGATAAACAGACCAACGTATGTTAACAAAATAATGGCTTTTACAGATACTCCGTTTGTTAAAATTCTTACCGGTATACGCAGATCCGGAAAATCCACAATATTAAAATTGATTATCGAGGAACTTAAAGCAAGAGGGATAAATGACGAAAACATAATCAGTTATCATTTTGACTCGATAGAAAATCAAGATATGACTGCAAAAGAAATTTATGCTCTGATAAAAGCTAAACTATCTCCTGACAAAAAAACCTATCTATTCCTTGACGAAATTCAGGAAGTCCCTGATTGGGAAAGAATGGTTAATACTCTTGCATCTGACTATAATACTGATATATATATCACAGGCTCTAATTCTCGTATGATGTCTTCGGAAATATCCACCTATCTGACTGGAAGATATATTTCTTTTAATATATTTACTCTTTCTTTTGATGAGTATCTTAATTTCAAGAAAGAATATACCAACATAAGCTCTCCAAAAGATGAACTTGTTAACTATATAAGATTAGGCGGTTTTCCTGCAACTCACTTAAGACAGTACTCAGACGATGAAGTTTACACTATTGTGAGAGATATATATAATTCTACTATCTTTTCAGATATTGTTAAACGTAATGAGCTACGTAAAATTGATCAGCTTGAACGTATAGTTAAGTTTGCTTTCGATAATGTTGGGAAAACCTTTTCCGCATTGTCTATTTCTGATTATCTGAAATCTGAACATAGGAAAATTGATAATGAGACAGTTTACAATTATTTGGAAAAACTTGAAAGCGCATATATACTGCATCGTTGTTCCAGATACGATATAAAAAGAAAAGAACTGCTTAAAACTAAGGAAAAATTCTATCTTGCGGATACTTCTCTTAGACATAGTGTTTTGGGATATACCAATACTTCTATCTCTGCTATGCTTGAGAATGTTGTGTATCTTGAATTAATACGTAGAGGATATAGTGTTTCAATTGCGAAAACGCTAAAAGGTGAAATTGATTTTATTGCTATGAAACAATCTGACAAAATTTATGTTCAGGTTACAAGGGAAATAAAATCTGTAGAAACTGAACAACGTGAATATGACCATTTGCTAGACATTCACGACAATCATCCCAAATATGTACTAACAACAGATAATTTTGCAGGTGGTAACTATAAAGGAATAAAGACGATGCATATAGCAGACTTTTTGCTCAGTACAGAGTTTTAATACAAACTTAGAAAAATCGTATAAAGCAGTTTTACGAGACTTAAGCCGAGAACAAGAATGTGTCAGCACTGTTGACGCATTGAATCTGACCGAAAAAAACTCATCTCTACCGTAAACAACGACACTCTTAATTATTGACATAGTGGGCTTTACAAAGGTTTCAGAAAATCGTAACATGCATTTATAGTACTATCTAACATACGATTTATAATTCTATTGCCTTTATCTTTTGTTGCCACAGAAGGATAACCCAAACATCCAACATAACCTTGAGGAATATTACTTTCTTTGTGAAATAAATATTCCTTGAAATCATCAGGCTGGATGTCATGTTCTCGAACAGATTTCATTTTTACTTTTCCGGGATACAAGTACAATGCAACTGATGTTTCAGCTTCACAAGCATGTCTGATGGAAGATTGCTTCTCAAGTATATCTGAATATTTAATTTCTGAAACATCATATAACTTAATATCATCAGATATTTTTTTCATTGCTTGAATGTGATAAGGATCACCATGATATGTTAATAGTAAAAAGTGCTTAATGCCTTGCTGTTTCCACCAATTTGTTATTGATGTTATTATTTCCGTCAAAGTCTTAGGTTTTACAGAGGTAGTCCCAGCCAAATGTACATCACACGGCAAATTAACGCCATATTTTATTGTAGGTGCAACCAAGGCATTAGTTTCTAGAGATAAAATATTAGCTATATATTCTACAATAAAAATATCATTGTCAAGTGGTAAATGGTATCCATGTTGTTCGCAAGTACCAACGGGAATTGTCAAATTATTATTTACCTTTAAAATATATTTCTCGACCTCATTCCAGGTCATATCAGCCATTAGCATCTATTTAGCCTCCTATTATTATTTTTCTCATAAATCTATACAGATTTAACTATATTTCTAATACCATTCCACAGGTATGTTATGAGAAATATATGTACCGGCACCTTTACCTTCACATATATCTTTTATACAATTTTCAGCTCGAAAATCAAAAATGTGAAGTGAAAGATTGAAATCACGTGCTAGTATAAATCCTGCTTGGTCTATTATCTCAAGATTTTTGTCGATAGCTTCTTCGTATGAAATAGCTTTATATCTTTTGGCATCTATGTATATGTTTGGATCTTTATCATATACACCAGAAGCTCCGTTTTTTGCCATTAGTACCACATCAGCATTTATCTCTATAGCTCTTTGTACAGAAGGATAATCAGTAGTTAAAAAAGTTTGTCCTATTTCTCCTGCAAAAATAACAATATAACCTTTTTTAAGATGATTGATAGCTCTTAACCGTATATATGGTTCACATATAGAATCCATTGGAATTGCAGACATGACTCGTACTTCATTAGTGCTTTGAGAGGAAAGTACACCTCGCAATAAAAGACTGTTAACAACAATCGCCATCATCCCTATATTATCTGCTTCTACTCTATCAAGATTCCACTGTTGTGCTGTTTTACCACGGAAAATGTTTCCTCCACCAACCATAATTGCAATTTCTACACCAATATTCCTAGCTTTGATTATTTCTTTTGTAATATGATTTATTGCTTCTTCATCGAATCCGAATCCTTTTTCCCCTGATAGACCGCTTCCACTCAACTTTAATAGCATTCGTTTATATTTCATTTATATACCCTCTCTATTTCCTAGTTATAAACAGACCTTTAGGCATAAAACCTATGTTGTTATCTCAAGCTATATAAGCATGAAATAGTTATGTTCTTTTTTTGCTATCGTATACATTGTAACACATTCTGTTAATTTAATTTTATCTACCTGAAAAGACAAGAAATACAGTAATACTGAGCAACTTTTAATGTATACTATTACTGACATTTCACAAAATGGAGGAAGTAAATGCATTTGTATTCACGTGAATGGCTTATTGGAAATAATTATCCTTTTGGAAAGGCCTTTGAGGGCATTCCTAAAGGCGATCCGCTGGTTGAGTATAAAAGAACCAGTCCTGATGTCGTTCTGTATAATCCTGACGGAATTGAATATTATAAAGGCGATAACGAGCATCTATTAGTCTTTGAATCTCCAGACAAAAAAGAACTTCTTGCAGTCTGGACACAAAGTTCCTGCGAAGGAAAAGGCAACAATCATATAGTAATGTCAAGAAGCAAAGATTCTGTTAACTGGACAACTCCTGTATATATAGTAGGCAGTAAAGAAAATGAAAAGTTTAATCAGGCAAGCTGGGCTTTCCCGATAGTTACTTCTAAAAACAGAATATATCTTTTTTATACAAAACAACTTGAACTGTTTGATAATAGTCAAGCCGGAAGCGGCGGTCTAGGATGCGTTTATTCAGATGATTTTGGTTTTACCTGGTCAGATGAAACTGTTCTTCCTATGGCAAGATCCCGCTTTGACAACCCGGATGCAAAATACCCGAAAAACTGGATAGTCTGGCAGAAACCTATTAAAGATGCGAACAATAAATACATAGCCGGATATACCTTATGCACAAGCCATGTCCATAACATATCTGATTATGATAAGACTAGGTGGGTAAATCAGGACAGCCGCTGCTATTTCATGAGGTTTGAAAACATAGATGATAATCCTGATCCATATGATATACAAATAACATGGCTTCCTGATGATGACAAAGGTATTGAGGTTGATAATCCGATTATTAAGAATATGTCTACAGCACAGGAACCTGCAATAACTCTTCTACCTGACGGGCGCATATTCTGTATCATGAGGACAGTATCAGGATATGTATACTACAGCATATCTGAAGATAACGGCCATACTTTTAAAAAAGCTCAGCCATTAAGATATGGTGACAATATGGATTATATAAAACATCCTCTATCACCTGCTCCAATATACTCTATAAAAGACGGCTTATATTTGATTGCATTTCATGATAATGACGGAGAACGTATAGGTTTTTCCCAGAAGAAAGAAAACTGGGAATACAACATGTCTAATTTCATACGTAACCCTTTATATATAGCCATTGGTCGTTTTGATTCTAATGCAGAACAGCCTATACAATTTGGCAAGAAGTACAAACTTTTAGATACAGAAGATGTAGCAGCCGGCCCTAAAAATACATCTGAAACCGGCACTTATACAAGCATGACATATTTCAAGGATAAATTAATGTTCTGGTATCCTGACAGAAAGTATTATCTCTTAGGAAAAGAGATAACAGATGAATTGATTGAACAGATAGTACCGTAATAATAATTCTAGTGTACCCATTTTCCTTTTCATACCTACATACAATTTCTGCACCATGGAGCACTTTTAGTCTGTAGCTAATACTTTTTTCAACATTATATAAAAAAATTTCTTTTTGACGCAATAAAAAAAGTGTTGACAAATGTTTTATACGGTTATAGAATTGCTTTTAACCAAAGAAAAACCGCTGATTAAGAAGAGTAGGCGAGGAAATTTTCTTTCACAGAGAGCCGCAGATGGTGCGATTGCGGTAGGAGAAGCTTCACTGAATGGACTTATGAGGGCAGGACGAAAGGAAACGAGTAGCGCCTGACGGGATCTCCGCCCGTTATAAAGGGAGCATGTATGTAAGTATATGGAACGAGTGGGCTTTATAAGCCAATCTGGGTGGTACCGCAGGAGTGATAAATCTCTTGTCCCTAGCAATAGGAACAAGGGATTTTTTGTTTTCTTTGGGGATAAAATAAACATTT
>Ga0116149_1003863_pt1 | contig 15159 bp, 10 predicted proteins | sample AD_UKC057_MetaG_FD_89787 | JGI IMG/M metagenome (GOLD analysis project Ga0116149, IMG submission 89787) | Active sludge microbial communities of municipal wastewater-treating anaerobic digesters from USA - AD_UKC057_MetaG | ecosystem: Engineered > Bioreactor > Anaerobic > Digestate | place: USA... | reverse complement strand
TTTTATATCAACACCCCTGTGGGCAAGTATAACCCCGACTGGGCGATTGCGTTCTATGAAGGTAAAGTGAAGCACATTTATTTTGTTGCTGAAACGAAAGGTGATATGTCCTCGATGGAACTCCGCAAAATCGAGGAAGCCAAAGCACACTGCGCCCGTGAGCATTTCCGTGCTATCAGCGGCGATAACGTGAAATATGATGTAGTTGACAGCTATGACAAGCTGTGGGAGCTGGTACAGGGATAAAAATAGTCTGAGGAGAGAGAAAATATGGGTGGGGCCACTATTATATGTCCGAATTGCAAAAAGTCTTTTGAGATATCCGATGCCATACAGCACCAGATTGAGGATGAGTTGCTTCGGGCAAAAACAGAGCAGTCGGAGATACTCCGCAAGGAGTATGATGCCGCTGCCGAGATAAAGTTAAAGCAAGCCGTGCAAAATGCTATATCCGAGGCGCAGCAGGCGGCACAGCTTCAGATTGAACGGGAGCGGCAGACTTCTAAACTTGAACTGGACAAGGCTCGGCAAACCACTGAACTTGAAGTTGAAAAGGCAAAGCAGACCACGGAACTCGAAACCGAGCGCTTGCGCCGTGAAGCCACCGCTTCAAAGGAAAGCGAAAAGCAGCTCCGCAAGCAGTTATCGGATTTGCTCGAAGAACTCTCCAAGGCAAATAAGGCGCGTGAGGATGCAGAACTCACGGCCCGCAAGGAACTGCTCGAAAAGGAAAAAGGTATACGTGCCGAGGCGGCGCAAAAAGCCTCCGAGGACTTCAACACAAAAATCCGCGAGCAGGAGGAAACCATCAACCGGTTACGTGAGCAATTAACCACAGCTAAACAGGTGGCGGAGCAAGGTTCACAGCAGTTACAGGGCGAAATCCTCGAACTGGATATCGAAAATGTCCTCCGCAGCAGCTTCCCATTTGATACCGTCGAGGAGGTCAAGAAGGGCGAACGTGGTTCGGACATTCGTCAAGTGGTCAACGAGCAGTTTTATATGAACTGCGGCTTGATTTTATGGGAGTGTAAAAATGCCAAGACCTATCAGGCAAGTTGGCTCGGAAAGCTGAAAGATGAAATTGCATCAGAAAAAGCTCAAATGGGAGTTATTGTGTTCAACCCCACTGACGGAGGAGGCGACGACTTCAAACAGCTTGCTGATAATATCTGGCTTGTGAAGCCACGCTATGTGATAATGCTCGCCACGTTATTGCGGGAAGCAATCGTCAAGGTCTTTGCAGCCAACCGCGCTGCTGAAGGTAAAGATGTGAAGGTTGAACTGATATACAACTATCTGACCGGCGGCGAGTTTAGTAACCGGATTCGTTATATCCTTGAGTCCTACGACGAAATGGCAAAGCAGCTCGACACCGAGAAGAAACAAGCCCAGAAACGCTGGGCAGCACAGGAAAAAATCTTGCAAAAGGTCACAAATAGTCTATATGGTATGAGCGGCGACCTCCAAGGTATAGCAGGCCGGGAGATAATTGCGTTGCCCGCTCTCGGAGATGACGTAGAAGAAATTCAAGCTATAAAGCCGCGTATATCGGAGCCGCGAAAACGAACGGAGGATATAGATGATGAATACTAAAATAACTTCCGCAATCGAAAAACTTATGCTAAACGCTGCGACTTTTCACGGCATTCCGGTTGAACCCACGCTTACATGCTTTGCCGTGGGAAACGGAAATTAGAAAAACTTATTACACAGGGACCGGGTGCGCCTCCGCGGACCCTGCACCCGCCCCCTGCCACCTAGAAGGTTCCCTAAGCTCACAGATTTGTTGGCGTGTTGACGTGTTGACGTGTTGACGTAAATGTTGACGTAAATCACACACAAAAAAACACCACAGCACAAATGACAACAAAAGTCAAGCTTTTTTATTTTCTACCATTGGTAAGAAAAACGGTAATGTTATAACATGTTGTTTTTAAAGTGGTTGCGTGTTGCAAAATGAGCGAAAAAAGGGACAAAAATGGAGCCAGCAATCAGGATTGAACTGATGACCGTTCGATTACAAATCGAATGCTCTACCGCTGAGCTATGCTGGCCCCAAAAGCAGTGAAAGAATAGACAGGACAAGCGCTTTTGTCAACCCTCTTCTCGCCTAAAGTCCTCTCTTCCAGAGGTCGTAATAGTAAAGCGCGGCAACAATAATACTGTGCCTGATCTTGCCTTCGGCGACGAGGGTTCCGAGCTGGGAGATCGGCACGAGCCGTATCCGGATATCTTCGCCCGAGTCCCAATCCAGTTTATGTTTGGCGAGGGCACGCTCTACCAGAATCGTATGAGCGCGATTGGTCAGAATCGCGGGATTGGCAAAACAGCAACCGATCTGCCGGGCGTTCTCGCCTTCATAGCCGGTCTCTTCGCGCAGCTCTCTGCAGGCGGCTGCCACGGGGTCGGTTTCACCCTTATCCATCATGCCGCCCGGGAGCTCGAGCTCGATCGTATTGGTGGCATGGCGGAACTGCTCGACCATGACCACTTCCTCTTCGGGCGTCAAAGCGACGATATTGACCCAGTCGGTCGTATCCAGCGCATAATAGGTCGCCTCGGCACCGGTGCGCGGCGAGCGTTTGCGATTGGATTTAAGGGTGAAGATATTGAAATCTCCGACTACTTTGGATTCCAGCAGGGGCCAGGGGGCCAGCGGCCGGGATGGGTCCACAGAACAAGACGCGCTCTCGCGCGTCCCGTCTGAATTATTCAAAGGCTTTTCCATGTACCGATTCACTTCCTATTGCGCAGGCTCCGGGAGAACAATCTCCCCACGCTCAGGCATCGGAGACTTGGCTTCAATCTCAGTAATGGCGGGGTCATCCGTAGAAGGAATATCTATCGCCGTGAGGTTTCTGCGCCCGGCTCGATACTCAAGTTTCTCATCCGTTTTGGATGCCTTGGCATCAAGCTGATCCATGCGCTCCTGGAATTTCTGGAGTTCTTTCTTTTCTTTGATATCGAGCACCTTCTCCTCTTCCAGGACGGAAATCATCTGATTGCGGGTATCGCGATTGTACTCACGCAGGGCCATATAGGCACCGGGCAGAGTCTTGCTTTCGCCCTCGGAAAACTCGCGGATTTTCTCCGGGTCATCCAAAATCGTCGGGCGAATAAAGACCAGAAGCTCAGTGCGGTCATTGGCCGTGCTCGTACTGCGGAAGAGATAGCCCAGGAGAGGAATATCCTTGAGGAAAGGTACGCCGGAATTGCCCCGGCTCTTGCTCTGACGGATAAAGCCGCCCAACATAATCGACTCGCGGTCCTGCACGGCGATCATGGCCGTGGCATCGCGGTTGACGGTCTGCGGCGCTTTGAGGTCATTGCCCATCTCAACCCACAGGGAAAACTCGTCAATCGTCTGGGAAATATCCATCAGGACCAGGCCATTGGGGGTAATATACGGGGTAACCGCAAGCTGGATACCGACATCCAGGTAATCGAAAGAGACGTTGGCCGAGCTGGTATAGCCGCCATAGTAGCTGCTGCTGGCATAGGGAATTCTCTTGCCGTTAAAGAAAGTAGCCGGAACACCGTGCATCGTCAGGATGCGCGGACGCTGCAAGACGGTCGCCTTATTTTTGGAGGCCGCCGCGGCGACACCGAACTCCCATTCATCATTCAACTTGCCGAAATAGCTGAAGCCGGCCGGCATATTGGTGAGAGTGCCCGCATTGCGAACGGCCGAAGAATAGGTAGCCTGTCCATTGAACATTCCTCCAAAACCGGAGAAATCGGTACTATTGGTTCTGACCTGCGCGGCGGAGACTCCGAAATCAAATTTATCGTCCAAGGCGACATCGACGATAACCGATTCGATCAGGACCATCGGCAGGAGGAAATCGAGCTGTGCAATCACGTTGGTGATGACCTCCATGTCGCGCTTGGTCGCGTAGACGATGAGCGAATTGGAGCGCTCATCGGGGATAACCTGTGCGCTATCCATCAGGAGCGAGACCTGTTGATTGGCGCCGGCTGCCCGGTTCATGATGTTGCCCATCCGGCTCTGGAAAGTTCCCGCACCGCCGGCTCCCAGGCGCTGCATATTCACCTGAGCCCCCGTCAGACGGGAAGCGCTGCTCGCACGGTTATTGCGGGAGGTTGCCGTGGTTCTGCGGGTACTGGTGCCGGCACCGACGCGGCCGCCAACACCGGTCTGAGTCGTACGTGCGGCACCCATACCGCTGACGGTACTGCCGGTGCCGATCAGAGTGCCCATCACGTTATTGAGATCTTCTACCGTTCCGTAGCGGATAGGAATGACTTTAAAGCTGTAGTCATCATCCGGGACGACATCCACCCGCTTCAATATCTCGATCATACGTTTGACGTTGACCGCATAGTCGCGGATCACCACCAGTTTGGATTCTTCGATGGAGACGATTCCATTGGGAATTCTGGCAAAAGGCTGAATGGAGGCGATTACTTCGCTCGGGTAAGCGTTGGTGAGCTGGACGATCTGAGTCATGAACTGGAGCGACTCGGGGATTTCCTTCATATCCATCTCATTGAGTTTGGCGCCCATCCCTGCGGCATCAGTTAGCGGTGTAGCGGTCACGAACTTCTCACCCGAGGGGATAATCGTAATCTGGTTGACCATGAGGACACTTTCCAGGGCCTGCACGAGCTCGCGCTTGGTGAGGGGTGTCTTCATCTTGAAGTTGATCTGGGCCTGCGGCAACGTGGAAGGGCGAATCACGGTGCGGGCGACCAGATCGGCGTAAACATCCAGAAAGGCATCCAGAGGCATATTCTGAATCTGCCAGGCACCCACGGGCATGATTTCACCGGGGTTCTCCAGCTCGAGCGTCGTAAAAGCCGTCGGCTGCTCCTCAGGGAAGGCGGATGTCGTGCCGGGCTGAGCCGTACCATCGGCATTCAGGGTTTCACCGGAGAGCAACCTGTTCGTCTGGGCTGAGGGGGCAAAAGCAGGAGGTGTCATACCGCCGGTGCCGCGCATTCCGGGGGCTTGAGGCGACATCCGGGAGCGATCAAAACCCGTGGGTCTATTGCCGGTACCACCCAGACGGTTGGTCATACTCGGTCTCGTCCTTTCGGGTGAAGGCATGACAGGGGATGCCGGAGCAGGCACGGGTGTGGGATTCTGAATCGGCTCGGCAGGTGCAGGAGCAGGCGGCATCTCGGGTTCATCCGGAGGCGGCATATCAGGTGGCATATCAGGTGGAAAATCTTCCGGGAAATCTTCCGGGGGAATCTCTTCGCCATCCCCTTCACCTTCAGGCGGGAAGGGAGCGTCAGGAGGGCCGGGAATCTGCGGCGGTGGCTCCAGCTCCCCTTCATCCGGGGAAGCGGGAATGGGAGAGATTGCCGGGGGCTGTTCAGGAGCAGGCCTGGCCGGGGCAGGCGAATTTTGCCCATGGAGTATCGGCAACAGAGCTGCAGCGCTCAGCAGGATTCCACAAAAAACAGCTATAATCTTTTTGGTCATGACACTGTATCCTTATCTATTGGGAGCCGGTGCAGCGTTCGTCGCAGCCCCGGGGGCTCTTTGAGAGGGTTGTTTATCTAAAGGGGGATTAGTCGCGGAGGCCGCCGGAGAAGCCGGTGCAGCGGCCACATTGCTTCGGGCATTTCCGTTATTGGTGGAGAGGGCGCCCGGTTTGGCAGCCGGAGCCAACTGCGAGGATTTGGCCGGGGGCGCTTTCTGGTAGCTGGCGATGAGGAGCGCTTTGCAGACCAGGCGGGTGCCCGTATTGTGCGGGTTGAGCTCAAGCTCCTTCACGCGGATATTGGAGTTGCCGCTGCCCAGATTGTAGAGGAAGAGAACCAAATCTTTTTCTTCCACCTGCTGCATCTGAACCGAGAGGCCGGACTCTTCAAAAAAGCTGTTTGTCGGACTGCCGGCGGCACCGCCCGAGGCTCCCAGTGCACCGCGGCGCGGATTGGCCGGGTCGTAGCGGTTAATGGCCACGCCGCTGCGATTGGCGATCTCCTGAATCGTTTTCTGGAATTGAACCGCCTGCTCTGCGGCGGCGATCCTCGCGCCGCCATCCTGCTCGAGCTCGCGTATCAGGGCGCGGTAGCGGCTGATGTTATTGACCTCATTCTGGTAGCGATTGACCTTCAGCTCGGCCTCCTCGGCAGCTTTGACATTCTTGGCCCAATCGCCGAAATGCGGCCAGACAAACCAGACGTTGACCAGGATGAAGGCGCCGATCAGGACTCCGATAACCAGACGCCGCTCCTGGGGTTTTAAATTCAGACTGTTAAACCAGGATGTCATTTCTTTTTGATCTCCGTTTTAATCTCCGGCAGATTGAGTTCACAGGTAAAACGCCAGGTCAGAGTGTCCGGCGCTCCTGCCTTCTGGACCGAAGTGGGCGGGTTGACTTTTTTGAAGAACGGCACCGGGTTATTCCCATAGGTAAGGGCCCGGGAGAGCTGCTCATTGAAGGCGGTCACCGCTCCGATCTGCTCCGAGGGCGCTTCACCCACGTATGAGATTTCAGAGCCTCCGTTGAAATTGAATCGGGTCAATTTAAGCTCCGGAGGCAGGAGCTCGGCCGTCAGCCGGTAGCAATCCAATGCGGCAAATTTCAGGCTATGCTGCAACTGGAGCAACTCGAGCTGTTCGCGCAATTTCAGAGCCGTTTGATAATCGGAGTTCAGAAGTTGGATTTTCGCCTCGGTACGGGATTTCTGGAAGTCCACAAACGTCGCTCCGCCAAAGTAAACCAGGCAGAAAATGAGATATGCCGCCACCGCCGCGGTAATTCCCTGAATCCAGAGTTTATCGACATATTTCTGGCGATAGGTGCCGGCAAATTCGGGCGGCAGCAGGTTGGCGGTAGGGCCAGTGCAGATCAAGGAGCAATTGAGGCGTGCCAGTTCGGGCTCGGTCATTCGCTTATCGAGCTTGCCTTCGCCGTAGAGATCGGTCAGAAGGGTATTCCAATCGGCAATCGGGAGCGCTTCATCATCCTCGGCGGGAACAAGCAGAGTCCAGGAGAATTTATCCTTGAGCCAGCCGGCCAACTGCCCCGCCCAGATCACCTGGTTGAGCTGAATCGGAAAAACTCTCTTCCAGGCCTCATCGACCGGCAGATAAATCATGTCGAGATTCTGCAATTGGCCCTGAGCCCACCAGGCCGTCACGGCGAGGTTTTTCGAGCCGCTGCGCATCGGGTAGATATAGAGCCCGTCGCGGGTATCCGGGGATTGCAAAATTTCATGCAGGAAAGGCAGCTCGATCCGGTCCGCATAGAAGTCGCTCTCCTCCAGAAGAGCCAGCAAATTCTCGATGGCGGTTCGCTCGGCCATCAGCACCACGACCGTATAGCGATACATCGGGTTGAGCACTTCCTGCGGATGAGCCGGGTCACGCTCGGGCATGGGAAGCGGTTCGGGATTGGGAAGTACCTGAATATCCCAGACCAACTGAGCCAGGGGTACGGGGGAAATCTTCTCCAACTGCAGCTCCACCATCATCCGAAGCTCTTCGGGCGATTCACCGGGCAGATGAATCACCTTCAGGAAGACATCCTCGACCGCAGCCCAGGAAACATTGATCTTCTGGCGCAGAAGATTGCGGCAATCTTTCAGGCTCCAATTTTCTTTGGGTTTCTGGTGAATCGGGCAATCCTGAGAACGGGGAGCCTTGAAATCGGCCCCCACGCAATCAAACTGCTGAATGCGATGGGTCACCACCCCGGGAATCAGGAAATTCACCAGCCTGAGCTGCTTCGATTTTGATTTCTTCGTCTCCTTCTTCATGGTTCCTTATCCGGGGATGGCCTCCTCAAAATGATCCAAATGCTGTTCTATCTGCGTCACGCGCAAGACCTCTTCGACCGTAGTCAGCCCAAGCTTCACCTTTTCCCAACCATCCACGCGCAGGAGCCGCATCCCCTGCTCGATGGCGATCTGGGAAATCGTGCTCGATGGCGAGCGTGCCAGAATGGGAGTCCGCAGTTCTTCGGTCACCAGGAGCAATTCATAAATACCCATTCGGCCTTTGTAGCCCTGCATGCGGCACTGCTCGCACCCGACTCCCTTATAGAAAGTCGTTGTCTCGATTTCGTCGGGCGGGTAGCCGATGCGCTTCAGGTAATCGGGCTCGAGGTTCTGGGCCGTGGCGCAATTTTTGCAAATGGTCCTCACCAGACGCTGAGCCATGACCGCTTCCACCGAAGTGGCGACCAGGAAGGGCTCGATGCCCATATCGATCAGACGGGTGAAGGCGCTGGCCGCATCGTTGGTATGGAGCGTACTCAAAACCAGGTGGCCGGTCAGAGAGGCTTGAATCGCGATTTCAGCCGTCTCCAGGTCGCGGATTTCACCTACCATGATCACGTTCGGATCCTGACGCAGAATGTGGCGCAGGCCCTTGGCGAAAGTCAGGCCGATATCCGGACGCACCGCGATCTGGTTAATGCCCTTGAGCTCATACTCGACCGGCTCCTCGACCGTGATAATCCGTTTATGGACCGAGTTGATGGAGCTCAGGAAGGCGTAAAGAGAGGTCGATTTACCCGAACCGGTGGGACCGGTCACGAGGAAGATGCCGTGAGGTTTGACGATGATCTCACGCACAGCCATTTCATCGCGCGGATTGAAGCCGAGTTTATCGAGACTTAAAAAGATTTTGCCGCGAGTCAGGAGACGCAGAGAGACGCTCTCGCCGTAAACCGTCGGGACCGTCGAAACACGAATATCGATCTCTTCGCCCTTGATACGGACATTGATGCGTCCATCCTGAGGAAGGCGCTTCTCGGAAATGTTCATTCCCGACATCACCTTGATGCGGGAGATAATGGAGGCCTGGAAGCGCTTCAATTGGGGCGGCATCGGCGTCTGATAGAGCAGGCCGTCAATGCGGTAGCGGATACGAAGCTCATCCTCGGCGGGCTCAAAGTGAATATCCGTGGCTCTATCCTTAAAAGCTTCCCAGATAATCTGGTTGACGAATTTGATGACGCTGGCATCCTGATCGCCCTCGGTGATCTCCTTGTCGGAAGAGATATCGAGATCCATGAGGTCGTCTTCGGCCATTTCGGTGAGGGTTTCAGCGCCCACGCCGTAATATTTCTTGAGCGTCTTTTCGATATCCGATTGCGAAGCGAGCTGGAATTTCACCATGCAGCGGGCGTCAAAGCGCACCGAGTTGAGCATGGATAAATCAAAGGGATCGCACACGGCGACCGTCAGCAGATCCTCCTCCAGAGAAATCGGCATGACCGTAAACTGGAAAGCGACCTTGGGGGAAATCTTCATGCTGGCCTCGCGGGAAATATCGGCCTGGAGGATGTCCACCCGCTCCCAGCCCAAAATCCGGGCGACTTTATCGAGGTATTCGTCTTCGGGAACACCCTTCTCCCTGGCAAAAAAGGAGAGCATCGAGTCAGTGGCACCCCCGTCTACGGAGGCTCTCCACGCTCTGAGCCAATGGGAGAACTCCTCCCTCGTCGCTAAGCCCTCGTCTTCAAAAAGAGTCGTTAAGGATGCCGATAACATATTTCTCTTCGTCCACCTGGTTTAACGGATGTTCAACCGTCGGTTTCCTGAAGGGGAACACTTGGCACGGGTGAAAGTTGCGTTATTTTCCAATGAAATCTCCCTTTTCTAGCGACAAACACCCCGAGGACTATTTTTGACGAAATCAACCAGATGCTGAACTTCCGGCAACAGGCTGCCCTGGGATTCGAGCTCCTGAATCGAATTATCCAGGCTCATCCCTGAGCGGAAGATGAGTTTATAAGCTCTTTTGAGCTGGAGCTGAGCCTCCGCGGAAACATCTCTGCGGGCGAGCCCGACCTTGTTCAGCCCTCTGGGACGGACCGGGTTTCCATCAGCCATAACATAAGGGGGCACATCCTGATTGACTTTGGAGGAGCCGCCGATAATGGCCATAGTCCCGACCCTTACAAATTGATGAATCGTGACCAGACCGCTAATCACGGCGTAATCCTCCACGATAACGTGGCCCGCCATGGCCAGACCGTTTGAAACGATGATGTGATTCCCCAGGCAGCAATTGTGGGCCACGTGGCAATAGGCCATCACCAGGTTGTCATCTCCGATTACCGTCTCCTCGCCTTCTCCGGTGCCGCTGTTGACGGTCACCGCTTCCCGGAACGTATTCCTGTTGCCGATCCTCGTATAAGTGATGCCGCCGCGCCACTTGAGGTCCTGAGTTTTCATGCCCAGAGAGGCGAAAGGGAAAATTTCATTATCCGAGCCCAGGGTCGTGTGGCCGTCGATGACGACGTGGGAGTGAAGGCGGCAGCGGTCTCCCATCTCCACATGTTTACCGATGACACAATAGGGGCCGATGACGCAATCGCCGCCGATTTTGGCTTCGGGTGCGATAACGGCCGTAGGATGGATTTCTGTCATAATTTATTCCAGAGGGTCGCTGATCATAAAGGTTACTTCCGCTTCGCTGACGATCTCATCTCTGACCTTGCAAACCCCTTTGGCTTTGCCGATCTTGCCGCGTGTGCGAAGCATATCGACCTCGATGATGACCGTGTCGCCCGGGACGACCGGTTTGCGCCATTTCACGTTTTCAGCGGACATGAAATAGGCCAGCTTGCCGAAATTCTCCGCGTTGCGCATGGTCAGGATACCCGCCGTCTGGGCAATCGCCTCCAATTGCAGGACGCCGGGCATAATCGGTTTGCGGGGGAAGTGCCCCTGGAAGTAGGGTTCATTGATCGTTACGTTCTTTTGGGCTACCGCGCGGGTGGGCTGAACATCCAGTACCCGGTCGATCATGAGGAAAGGATAACGATGGGGCAATATCTGGAAAAGATCGTCGATATTCAGCCCCTTGCCATCCTCCACCGTCAGGCTGCGCTTGAGCGGCTTTTCCTGAGAGGGCGGCGGCATGAAGACCGCCATCGCGCGCTCATCGCTCGAAGCCTGGCGGAGAATCCGGCGGGCCATTTCGCAATTGACGCCATGGCCGGGCTTAACCGCCATCAGGTGCGCGCAGAGAGGTCTGCCCAGGAGTGTGAGGTCCCCGACGATATCGAGGATTTTATGACGGACAAATTCATCGGCGTAACGGAGCGGCTCGGTCGTCAGAATCGCATCTTCGCGAATCACGACCGCATTTTCCAGAGCACCTCCCTTGATGAGGCCGCCGCGGATGAGACCCTCAATCTCTTCGTAAAAGCAAAAAGTGCGGGCGGATGCCAGCTCCCGGGCGTAAGACTCCGGGGTCACTTCCAGACTGTAGAACTGGGTGAAGCGGCCCTTCTTATCGGCACTGGTGCAGGAGATTTTGAGGCGGTCATGAGGGAAGGCCATCATCTGAGTATCGCCCACCGCGAACTCGATCGGAGAGGAAAGATAAATCGGCTCGATAGAGGCGACCTGCAGTTCAATCCCCACAACCTGAATCAGCCGGATAAACTCCCGGGCGCTGCCGTCGCAGATCGGCGGCTCGCAGGTATCCAGCTCCAGGTAAGCGTTATTGATCTCCATGGCCGAGAGCGCTCCCAGAAGGTGCTCGACCGTATGAATGCGGACGTTGCCCTTGCCCAGAGTCGTGGAGCGGCTGGTATCTACGACGTTTTCGATTTTTGCCTCAATTTCCGGCTTACCCTCCAAATCCGTTCTGCGAAAAACGATCCCCGTATTTTCAGGCGCTGGCAAAATCGCCAGATTAACTCGATTGCCCGTATGCAGCCCTGTGCCGGAAAGATAAGCCGGTTGCCTCAATGTCTTTTGTTGCAACACGGAGAAGATTACAGCAGGAAACTCCCTCTATTGCAAGCGTTGAGAGAGAAGAAATGAAAGAAGAAACGGCCCCGAAAAGCAAAAAACGAGGGGGTCATTACCCCACCTCGTTTTCGCGTAACCGCCTTTGGAACGGAACCCGTCTAGCGACCCTCAGGTTCGCTGGTGCGCTCGCGCATCCATCTCACGTCGGGGTTATTCGGGCTGGGCTGGCTGAATTGCAGGAATTCTCCCTTCTTCAACTGCGGAGCCGTGCGGGTATCTTTCCAACCTTTGATTTCAGAGTGGCCGTCCGCAAACGAGAAACCTCCCGCATTGCCGTGATAGGCCGCCGGGTAATCCACGATCGTAAAACTGTCATAGTTCGGATCAGCGATATTGGACATATCGACGATGAAGACCGAGTCATTGATGCTGTCTTCACGCTCATCGAGAATGACCCACGTAGAGGAGGGGCGCCTCATGGAGCTGGTCTTGGTATAGAGCTTGACTGAGCCGACATACCAGCCTGAATCCACGTTCACGTAGTCATCGGTCTGGCCGCCAACAAAGTTGTTTATGCTCATACTGCGAATGCGGGGCCTGGCACCGGATTGACGACCGGAACTCACCAGGACTGTAGATTTGTCAGCAGGACATTTCCAGATAGTGGGAGCCTTCGCATACTGGTGGAGGGGGCTGCGGGTAATGTTATTGGTAATTTCGTAGTTGGCCGGGTTGGATCCTGAGAAGTTCATTGCGCCGCCGATAAAGGATTTGCCCAACGTGTAATTGGCGGGCTGTGACTGCTCGTTGCTCGCATAAGCAAAGCAGACGGTGTCATTATTGTCATCGGCATAAAGCTTCCAGGCCATAGTCAACTGCTTGTGATTATTCATGCAGGTGATACCCTGAGCTTTGGCCTTTGCCTTGCCCAAGGCGGGGAGAATCATTCCTGCCAGAATGGCGATAATGGCGATCACCACCAGGAGCTCAATCAGGGTAAAACCTTCTTTTTGGTTTTGTTGTAATTTCGTTTTCACCTTTGGTACAATATCTACAATTAATCTTGTCTCTAATAAAAGTCCCGGGCTTCTCCCGGTTTGACCGGTCCGAGAGTTTAAATCCCCAGACCGGCCAATCGTATCGCATTTCGACGGTCCTTGCAATCAGAAGGACCATCGAAATGCGGTCGTGATGCTTACTGAACGAGGCGATAGAACATGCTACCGGTCAGCTCAGAAAGCGGTATAACCAGAGGAGACTCCTGATCAACGGCAGTCCAGCCTGTATCAGCCTGGCTGGAAACTTCCAGAGTTCCATCGTCCCAGACAAGGTACAGATTTCCATCTTCGATCGTCCACAACAGGTTCAGTGTCGACGGCGGAGGCAAGGGCTCCCCAGGAGGAACATCAAGCTGTTCGGCACCCAGGACACCCTTCCAGAGACGGACGCGGTCAACGGTACCGGTCGTCGGATTGGCTCCACCCAATTCGCGACCCAGGCAACCGCGAAGGTCTGTCGTCTGTGCGTTGAAGTTCGGTCCCCCGGCCTGCATTCTGGTTCCGGCAAGCTCACCATCGATGTAAACATAGATGATTCCGGCCGGCACGTTGTATGACACGGCAATGTGGTGCCAATCTGCATCATTGGGGATCGGTACTCCGGTATCGATATCGGCAACACCGAGCGTCGTCAGGAAGACGTTGCGCTGACCGGTGTCCGCGTTTGTTGCACTGATCGAGAAGGAGAGGCGCGGGCAGGTTCCGGCCGTGTTACCCAGGGTCTGGAAGAAGACCTGTCTGCGCGTCTTCACCGCGAAGTCCTTGATCCAGGCTTCCATCGTGAAGCTGGAGTCGGTCGTGTAGCCGAAGTCCACTCCGTCAGTATTGAACGCAGCGTAGGCTGCGCCGTTGAAGTAGAGGGAGTCGCCCCCTACGTTTTCCTCACTCTGCCAGGGATCCAGACCACTCCAAACGGGCTTGGAGAGATTGGCTGCCCGTTCCTGACCATTGACGAGCTGCAGAGGCATTTCGCCTACGCTGTTGTAAGGAAGATCTGCTTCATTGAAGCCATAATCCAGAACCGTGACGTCTTCAATAACCGGCTTGGGATTGACCGGATCGCTGTCGAGCTGTTCGGCTGTCAGGATTGCCTTGTGCAGACGGACGCGGTCCAGCTTGCCCTGATAGAGCGAGCCGCCCCCGGCATCAGCGCCCAGGGTGAGGACGTTGTTCGCATAAGCTCTGGGTTTACCCGTGGCTTCGGTGAAGCCCTGCAGGACACCATTCTTGTAGAAGGTCACGCCGACACCCGGTTCACAAACGGCAGCCAGATGAACCCAAACGCCATCTTCCACGGTAATCGTGGAGTTGATATCCACCACGCCCATGAAGGTAGCCTGGAAGGTCTTGGCAGTATTCATACCGATCTTCACGGTATTGCCCAGGCGCATGAAGTCTTCGTATGTCTTTTCACTGGCGGATTTGCAAACCCATGCTTCCCAAGTGAAGGGAGCATTCAGGTCGAGCACTTCTTCCTCGGCCTCGCCATGGAGCCAGCCGTCTCCGCTGAATTTGACACTGAGGTCGCCCAGGAGATTGGAAGGAGTTGCGGCTGCGGTGACCGCACCGGGGATGGGATCAAACCCGAAGTTGGCCACGGCTCCATTGACCTGGCTGGTTGTCACAAGGCCACTGCCTTCATCCATCTGGAAATCCAGAAGTTTGACGCGGTTTCCGGGGCTGCTGATAATGGTCAGAGGAACCTCGTGGCTCGTTACGCTGCCCTCATCGTTGCTCACTTCAACCGAAATGAGACCGGCATTGGTCAGGGCTGCTTCTTCAATCGTGTAGGTCGCTTCTGTGGCTCCTTCTATAGCGGTGCCATTGCGATACCACTGATATCTGAAGGGAGGCGTACCACTGACATGTGCAGTGATCTCAACCAGTTCACCGACCTCAACATCCGCAGGATAGCCGATACCATCGATCACCGGAGGAACGGACTGATCGACATTGTAGTAATCCAGCTTGCTCGGATGCAGCGCACCCTTGTGGAGACGGAAGCGATCCAGGTAACCGACATAGTAACTGCCGCTGGATTCTCTGCACAGGAACGTATCCGTTGTGTTCTCAGCATTGAAATTCACTGTGCCCGTGTAGGCTCTCTGATCCCAGAGCGCGCCGTCCACGAAGAAGTAAATCATGCTTGCCGCCTTATTGAGCGTGAAAGCGATGTGATGCCACTTGCCATCCTGCGGGATTTTGGCAGTGGAGCTCAAGTCCGCAATACCGTAGGTGGTAGCGAAGACACTGTAATCCGTATTGATGGAGAAGGAGAAACGACCCATTCCATAATTCGCAAAGAGAATTCTGCGAGAGGTCTGAGGCTCGCCCTTGACCCATGTTTCCACGGTGAAGCTGGGGTCTTCCTGGTTCAACTGGACGTAATCCCTGGCAATCGTGC
>Ga0116149_1003860_pt1 | contig 15161 bp, 10 predicted proteins | sample AD_UKC057_MetaG_FD_89787 | JGI IMG/M metagenome (GOLD analysis project Ga0116149, IMG submission 89787) | Active sludge microbial communities of municipal wastewater-treating anaerobic digesters from USA - AD_UKC057_MetaG | ecosystem: Engineered > Bioreactor > Anaerobic > Digestate | place: USA... | reverse complement strand
TACTCACCGAAAAAATACGCAGAAATCCGTATTCTGTCATTTTGCTCGATGAAATCGAAAAAGCCCATCCGGACGTATTCAACCTGCTTCTTCAGGTGCTGGAAGAAGGTGAACTCAAGGATAACTTGGGCCATACGGTCAATTTCAGAAATACCGTCATTATTATGACCAGCAATGCCGGTGTCCGTCTTATTTCCAGAAATTCCCGGCTCGGGTTTAGCACCGTCAGCGACGGACTCCTTGATTATGAGGAAATTAAAACGAATGCACTTGGAGAGCTTAAGCGCATCTTCAGTCCGGAATTTCTGAACCGTGTGGACGATATCGTTGTTTTCAACGCGCTGAGCAAAAAAGAAATTGCATCGATTCTCGACATTCAAACGGCAGAACTTGTCCAGCGGCTGAAAGAACAGTCCATTAAGCTTGTCTTCAAGAGCGCTGCGCGCAATTACCTGGCCGAAAACGGCTACGAACCCGAACTGGGTGCCCGTCCGATGCGCCGTCTGATTCGACGCGAGGTTGAAGATCCGCTTGCCATGATGCTGGTCTCCGGAAAAGTCGGTGCCGGCTGCACTGTCCGGGTTGACGAGAAAGACGGAAAGCTCTTTCTGCGCGTCAAAAAACCGGATGTTATCGCGCTGCCGATTCCATCGCCGTCCGTCGATCCGGAAACTACAATGCCCGAGCCTCATGGGTCATACACAAACAGGAGCTGAATCGGTATACTGTTTGTCATGACAGTATCTGCATTCGCACACAAACTAACTGCCGATTCCGGCATACTCAGATTGATGGATGATCTTGGACGGCCTCTCCCGGACGGGGTAATACCCCGAAAACTGGGAGGCGGCAATCCTGCCCGCATTCCCGAAGTTGAAAAACTGTACAGAAGAGAAATGGAAGCCCTTCTTGCACGGGAAGATTCGTTTGAAGAGGCAATAAGCCGCTACGACGCTCCCCAGGGCCGAATCAGCTTTATCCGGACGCTGGCAGAATTTTTTACTGCCGAATATGGCTGGGATATCGATGAACGCAATATAGCGATTACCAACGGAAGCCAGTCCGCGTTTTTTTACCTCTTCAATATGTTCTCCGGTCAGAAACCCGAGCGGAAGACAATCCTGTTTCCGCTGGTTCCTGAATATGTCGGGTACGCAGATCAGGGAATCGATCCCGATACCTTCGTCACACTGCCGGCGCGTATACAAGTAGAGGCGGGCAACCGGTTTAAATACCATATCGACATACCGCTGGTCGAAGCGTACCTGGCGAACCATCCGGAAACCGGCGCCATGTGCGTATCCCGGCCGACCAATCCGACGGGTAATGTGCTGACCAATGCGGAAATCGCAGCCCTTTCGGATCTTGCAAAACGCTACAATATTCCCCTGATGGTCGATAATGCCTACGGCATGCCGTTTCCGGACATTATTTTTCCGGATATGCTCGACGGTACGCCGGCGCCCCACTGGGATCGCAATACGATTTTATCGATGAGCCTTTCCAAGATCGGACTTCCTGCACTGAGAACAGGAATCATTGTCGCGGAGGAATCGATTATCGAATCTCTTGGCGCGCTCAATTCGATCGTCGCGCTGGCTTCCGGTTCGCTCGGTCAGGTTCTGGCCGAAGGCCTTATTCAAAGCGGAGAGCTCAAACAATGCGCGGTGTCCTGCGTCCGTCCGTTTTACCGGAACAAGTCCGCCCGGGCGCAATCGTATATTGACGAGTTTTTTTCCGGAAGAGAGTATCTGCTCCACCGCAGCGAAGGTTCGCTTTTTTTGTGGCTATATCTGGGGGATATTTCGCTGACAAGCGAAGAACTGTACCGGAAACTGAAAGAGCAGGGTGTTGTCGTTGTTCCCGGCGAATACTTTTTTTTCGGCAGAGAACAGGGAAGCGAAGCAGAAACAGCATGGAAAACGCATCCGCACCGGAATCGCTGCCTCAGGCTGAACTATGCGGAAAGCGAAGAAACGGTGCGCGAAGGATTGCGCATGATCGCACGTATCAGTGCCGAATACCGGAAATAAAAAAAAGGGCTTCCCGGTGAAGGAAAGCCCTCTTTTATTTTTACTTGCCCTCCTGAGTGCAAGAGCGATTGCAGCAGGACGGCGTTTCTTGATTCAGATCAGATAACTGTTCCGTCGGGCACGCAGGCATTCTTTGTTATGACATAGATGCCGTCAACGATGTGATAGTAGCCGTAATCACCGTCTTCCGGAGTTCTTCCCATACCGATGGACACGTCCTTGCCGATTCGGGCGTTTTTATCGATAATTGCGCGCCTGATCAGGCTTCGATCTCCGATTCCGATATTCGGTATGTTTTTTTTCCGGTTATCCTCTTTTTCGGTATCGGTTTCGTAATAGTCCGCGCCCATGCAGATGACACCTTCCATGTAGGCGCCGGATTCGATGATCGAGCGGATACCGATGACGGACCGCTTGATTGTCGCGTTTGTGATAACGCAGCCTTCGCTTGCATTTACCTGGTCGAGTGTCGCCATGTTGATTTTTGAAGAGGGCAGGTTGCGGTTGTGGGTATAGATGGGAGTCATCTCGTCGTAAAAGTTAAACTTGGGCGTGATGCTTGTAAGGTCGAGCGTTGCATCATAGAAGCTGCGGATTGTTCCGATGTCTTCCCAGTATCCGTCGTAGACGTAGGCCGCCACGTTGTAATTCTTGATAGCTTCGGGGATGATTTCCTTTCCGAAGTCGGTCAGGCTGTTGTTGAGCGATTCTTCCATTGCTTCTGCATTGAAAATATAGATGCCCATGGATGCAAGATAATCTTTTCCGTGTATTGCACCAGGAGTTCGCGCTTCGTCCGGAATTTTCCATTCGTCGATATTTTTGGTAGGACCGGGTTTTTCCATGAACTCGGTAATGCGGTTAGTTTTATCCGCCTTGAGAATTCCGAATCCGGAAGCGTCCGCTCTGTTGACTGCAGTGCATGCGATGGTAATGTCCGCGCCGGATTCCTCGTGCTTTCGCAGATATTCTGCAAGATCCATCCGGTACAGTTGGTCGCCCGACAGTATGATGTAATGAGTTGGCCGCTGTGTCTTGAAATGAATAAAATTTTTGCGGACTGCGTCTGCGGTACCTTCGTACCATCCCGAATGTTCAAAGGTTTGTTCGGCTGCAAGAATTTCGACGAAGCCGCCGGAGAAGGTATCAAAATTGTACGCCCGGGCGATATGCAGGTGCAGCGAAGCCGAGTTGAACTGGGTCAGAATGTATATCTGATTGAATCCTGAATTGATGCAATTTGATATCGGAATATCAACAATCCGATGTTTTCCGCCGAACGGTACTGCCGGTTTTGATCGTTCCTTGGTCAGGGGATACAGTCTGGTTCCTTTTCCGCCGCCGAGAATTATTGAGAGCACTTTAGACACATCAGTCTCCTTATAGAAGTTCAATTGACCTTATTATAATGCCGCTTGTCGCAACCTTCCAGCCTTATTAAAATACTTAACCGGTTTAGACCTTCATTTTTTTCTATGCTCTGTGATATACTCGGCTACTATGGACACGAACCGCACACATGCGGATTTTCAGGCGATACTTTCAGATCCTTCTTTCGCGCCGCATATCACCGATATTGCGATTTTTCCGCCGCGGGAAGGGACGTTTGCACCGCTTCCGGAAGACCTTTCACCGCAATTGGCGGAAGCCTGCGTGAATCGGGGAATGGACCGGCTGTATTCGCATCAGGCCGAATCGTATGCCTCTGCCCGCTCCGGGCAGCATACAGTGATTGTTACGCCGACCGCTTCGGGCAAGACGCTGTGCTACAACCTGCCGGTGATGCAGACGCTCCTTGAAAGGCCGGAAGCGCGGGCATTGTACCTGTTTCCGACAAAAGCACTGAGTCAGGACCAGCAGAGCGAACTGAACGCGATGGTGGGTGAGGGCAGTTCGCGCATTCCTCTCCGCGTCTGCATATACGACGGGGACACGCCGCAGTCGCTCCGGCAGGATGCACGGGATAAAGGGCGGATTATTATATCCAATCCCGATATGATCCATGCAGGGATTTTGCCGAACCATCCGAAGTGGATTCGATTTTTTGCAAGCCTTACCTATATTGTTATCGACGAGATGCATCAGTACCGAGGAATATTCGGCAGCCACATGGCGAATCTGCTGCGCCGCTTGCTGAGGGTTGCCCGTTTTTACGGATCCGATCCTGTGTGCATTCTGTGTTCGGCAACAATCGGGAATCCGGAGGAGTTGGCAGAACATCTTGTCGGAGCGCCGGTACGATTGATAGACAGGAACGGGGCTCCTGCGGGTAAAAAAACGGTTGTGCTGTACAATCCGCCGCTTGTTGATTCCGTTCAGGGAATTCGGCGGAGCGTCATGAACGAAAGCCAGCGGTGGGCACTTGCGCTGCTGCGTGCCAGGATCAAGACAATTTTGTTCGCCCATTCAAGGGTAAAGACAGAAGTCATCAGTTCCTATATCAACGATTCGCTGCGGAATCTGTATACTGCAAACGAGCATATTACTGTTGTTCCCTACCGGGGCGGGCTATTACCGCTGGAGCGCAGAAAAATCGAGAAGGGCTTGCGGGACGGGAGCATACAGGGTGTTGTTTCGACGAATGCGCTTGAACTGGGTATCGATATCGGCGGGCTCGACGCTGCAGTCGTTGCCGGCTTCCCCGGATCCTTTTCTTCGTTCTGGCAGCAGGCGGGACGGGCGGGACGGCGGCAGACCGAATCTCTTGCCGTCTGCATCGCCTCTGCTTCTCCTCTGGACCAGTACATCATGGCTCATCCGGATTATTTTTTTGCGCGTCCCCAGGAGACTGCGTGTCTTGATCCCGACAATCCGTATATTTTGACCGACCATATCAAATGCGCAGCATTCGAACTGCCGTTTACCGACAGCGAGCTTGAATCGGACAGCGCAGCATTCCCGAAAGAAGGAACAGGGGAGATACTGTCGTTTCTTGAAGAAGACGGTATTCTTCGGCATACTGCAGGGAGGTGGCATTGGTCTGATCGTTCATTTCCTGCAGAAGCCGTGAGCCTGCGTTCGGCCACCGCCGACAATGTGGTTATAGTCGATTCGACAAAGGGTGCGAATACGATTATCGGCGAGATGGACCGGCCTTCCGCACGGGAACTTCTGTTCCCGAACGCGATTTATATTCACCTTGGACGACAGTATGTCGTCAAGGATCTGGATATTCCGAATCGGCGGGCGATCGTGGAAGAAACCGAGGTGAACTACTATACCGATGCCGTGGTGAAGGTTGATATTAAAGTTCTTACCGAAGATGAACACACTGTCGATCACGCTTCAGGAACAGTAATGGTGCTCGGTGATCTTCTGGTTCGTACGCAGGTAGCAAAATTCAAGAAAATCCGGTTCCATACCCATGAAAATATTGGGTTCGGTGAAATATTCCTGGATGCCGAGGAACGCGAAACCAGAGGACTGATGCTCCTGCTGGGTACTGGCGGGGACGCTGACATCCCCGACACCCCCGGCACCTCCGACACCCCCGACATCCCCGACATCCCCGACATCGGTTCTGGCGCAGGCGTGAGCGTTGACGTCGACGAGCCGGTTCTCACCGGATGTGCTGCTTACGACGAGCTTGATGAAGCAGGACAGGCTGAAGTACTTTCAGGCATCGGTACCATACTAAAGTCTGTTGCACCGTTTTTCCTTTTGTGCGACAGACGGGATATCGGTATTGCCACCAGAGTACGGGATCCGCACTTTGGCCGACCAGCCCTGTATATCTACGATTCAGCTCCCGGCGGTTCTGGGCTTTCAGAAGCGCTCGCCGGCACATTATCTTCGGTTTTTGCAGCCTCTGGCGAACAAACTGCCCGATGCGATTGCGAAACAGGTTGCCCGTCCTGCATCGGAGTAGATTCTACCGGTGCCGAAATCAAACGGGCAGCAGTCGACCTGCTTGTGCACCTTGCAGGGAGTCCTGCATGAATGGCGCAGGCGCCGGAAGCGGCAGAACGGGAAGGCGGGGAGGGCTCGCATCCCGGCTGAGCCGAATCCGCGGGAGGGAAGCACCAGGCGCACCAGCACCTGGCGGAATTGTGCCCGGCGCACCAGCAACAAGCACATCAACACCAGGAGCCCCACCCCCCGGTGCAGAGCTGCCGGGGTGGGTGCGGACAGCCGAAAATGTACTCGAACGATGCACCCGAATACGGGCTGCCGACACTGCACAGCCCCTGTCCGGATGGCTGCATCTGTTGTTTCCGTCCTGCTGCGAACAGTTGGAACAGTGCCGGAATTCCGACGGCAATTTTTCTGAATTGAAAAGCAAACTTGTCTTTTTCGATCTGGAAACGACAGGGCTTTCACACGGAGCAGGCACTGTTGCCTTCATGGCATCTCTTGCACGGTATATCGACACCGAACCAGCACCAGGTCTGGAAATTACCCAACTGCTTCTGTCCGATTATCCCGGTGAATTCGACTTTCTTTCCCGGTTTGCGTCTCTTGTCGGCGAAGACAGCCCGGTTCTCGTATCATTCAATGGCCGCTGTTTCGACAGCCAGATCCTCATGACGCGGTACCTGATGCAGGGAATGCGCCCGCGCTTTCTCGGACCCGGAACACTGCACCTGGATCTTCTTTTTCCGTCGCGCCGCTTGTGGAAGCGCGAACTGGGGTCCTGCACCTTATCCGCAATAGAAACAGGCAAACTCGCTCTCCACAGAGAAAACGACCTTCCCGGCAGCCAAGCGCCGGATGCATGGTTCGAATGGATCAGGGGAGAATCCTCCTCTCGCATCCTGCAGGTTGGCGAGCACAATCTCCAGGACTGTATTACCCTTGCACAGCTTCTGGAACGTCTGGATCTTGAAATTTCCCGAGGCAGCGGACGGGCTGGACTTGTCCGGGCACTGGACCTTCGTTCACAGAAACGATACGCAGAAGCCGAACGCTTCCTTTCGCCGCTTGCCAGTTCAGGCGATCCTCTTGCCCAAAAAATCCTTGCAATCGATCTTGAGCATCGGCTTGGAAATCCGGAAAAAGCGCTTGTCATTGCACAATCGCTTGGCGACCTGAAGCGTACAGAACGGCTAACAAGAAAAATAGAGCGACTGTTTTGAAGTACAATCACGACTATCCCGACCTTCCGGTTGTACACCATCTGGAGCGCATTGCCTCGTCATTGAAAAATTCCCCAACGCGCTATCTGGTTCTGACCGCAGAAACCGCCGCCGGAAAATCCACTGTAGTTCCCCGCTATTTGCTCGGACATTTTCCCGGTAAAATTGCCATGCTGGAGCCACGCCGGCTTGCAGCCTACGCTATTGCAGACCGAATCGCTTCATCCCTTGGCGAAAAACCGGGAAATACCGTAGGCTACCGGATGCGCTTTGACACCCGGGTCGGAGATGCAACACATCTGGAGCTTATGACCGAAGCCGTTCTGGTACGCATGATGCAGGAAGATCCTTTTTTGACCGGGTATTCGCTGGTAATTCTGGACGAGTTTCATGAGCGTTCAGTACAGGCAGACCTCGCGCTCGCGCTTCTCCGGGAAGTCATGACCCTCAGGGACGACCTGTATGTTCTTATAATGTCTGCCACTCTGGATACCGAGCGGCTTTCGTTCCAACTGCAGGCACCGGTCGTAACAGTTCCGGGCCGCCAGCATCCGGTTGAAATCCGCTATGCTCCGCCTGCTCCCGGCACCCCTGTTCACCTTGCAGCCGCTTCCGCCGTGCGCAGCGTTCTTTCTTCGGCCGGATCAAGCCCCGATCATCCAGGATCGATACTGGTATTCCTTCCGGGAATCTCCGAAATTCGAAAAACCCGATCTGCACTGTCCGATATCGGTACTGTTTTCATACTGCACAGTTCTGTCCCGTTCGAGGAACAGAAGGAAGTGCTGTCGGCCCTGCCGGATGGCGATCACAATCACCGGATAATTCTATCCTCTTCTATAGCTGAAACGAGCCTTACCGTTCCGGGTGTCACGTGCGTCATAGATTCAGGGCTTTCACGTGTTTCGAGATTCGATCCCCGTATCGGAATGACCAGACTCGTAACAGAAATAGAAAGCGGCTTTTCGGCAGGTCAACGCACCGGAAGAGCAGGCCGGACTGCGCCGGGGCTTTGTGTCAGGCTTTGGGCTGAACATGAACTTCGGCTCCAGGAGAGTCCGCCGGAAATCTGCCGCTGCGATCTGATCCCTCTGGTGCTTGAATGCGCGCTGTGGGGCGTCAGGGATGCTCAGCGTCTCAAATGGCTCGACCAGCCGAATCCCGGCGCTTGGAATTCGGCCCGGGATTTCCTGACGTCGATCGGAGCCCTTGACGTTTCGGGAGCGGTTACCGCAACAGGAAAATCCATTGCGCGTCTGGGCGTGCATCCGCGCATTGCAGCCGCAGCTCTGGCAGGTGCGCCGGAGCTCGCCGTCCGCCATAGCGGAACACTGGAATCTCCTGCCGACCAGGAAAGAATCAGGCAGGATCTAAAGCGCAGGCTTGCGGAGGCAGGGATCAGTCCCGGCAGAAACGTGCCTGCACAGACTGAATCGCCTGAATTGCTGCTTGCGGGCTTTCCGGACCGTCTGGCCCGCCATCAGGAAGACGGAAAATACCGGCTTCCGTCAGGCCGTACCGCAGTTCTTGCTAAAACAGCACGGGACACTAATGCACGCTTTCCTGAATGGATTGTTGCAACTGATGTCGACGGCGGTGAGCGGGAAGGCCTCATCAGGTTTTTTGAAGTCCTGGATTCTACAAAAGCTGAAGCATGGCTTTCCGGGCGCACAGAATCCCGGAGAACGGTAAAGCTTGTCGGTCAGGGGGCTCTGAACAGCCGTAAAGCGGTTTTGCACGAAACCGAACTGTACGGGAAGATCGTCATACGCGAACGGTTTGGCAAGCCTGAAGCGGGCGAAACCGCCAAAGCGGTGTGCGAGGCACTACAAAATGAGGGCACGGATATTCTTCCCTGGAATGCAGCTTCAAGAAATTTTTTTGCACGGGTGTGTTTCAGGTTATCGCGGACTGCTCATGCCGACACCGGAACGCTCCTTGTCAATCCGGAAGACTGGATTGTTCCGTTCCTGCCCCCCGACGGGATATTGACCGAAGAAGTTTTTCTGGAATCTCTCAGGTGGAAATTCGACGGTCAGGCCGTAGACCGGGATGTGCCGAATCATATCAAGCTTGTCAACGGAATTTCCCGTCCGCTTTCTTGGGAAGAGATCACCCCCGGCAAGGGCCCTGAACCGGTACTGGAAACAAGAATCCAGGACCTGTACGGATGCGCATCGACTCCCTGTATACTGGGAGAACCGGTTTTGGTCAGACTTCTTTCTCCGGCGCGCCGGCCTGTGCAGATTACACGGGACTTGGCCGGATTCTGGAAAACCGGCTGGATAGAAGTCCGGAAGGAAATGAAAGGCCGGTATCCCCGGCACAACTGGCCGGAAAACCCGCTAGCGCCTCAACTATCTCCACAATAATCCCCCGCAAACCGCAATAAAGGACTAAGTTCCGTCAGGCAGCATTCCGATACTGTATACAAGGAGTACACTCATGGTACGAGGATGGTATACAGGCGCAAGCGGAATGAATGCCCAGCAGACACGGCTGGATGCGATTTCTAACAATCTTGCAAACGTGGATACAACCAGTTACAAGCGGGACATCAGCGTCAGCAAAAATTTCCCGGAACTGCTCCTCAGGCGCCTTTCTGACGACGGCGTGTACAAAAATCCTTTCGGATCGGCGGATGCCGCACCGATTATCGGAAAAATCGGCCTGGGCGTAGAGCTGAACGAACTGTTTACCGATTTTCAGCAGGGTTCATTCAAACCGACATCCAGCAAAGCGGATTTTGCCCTTGAAGGCAAAGGGTTTTTTGCTGTGGAAACGCCGAACGGAGAACGATACACCCGAAACGGTAATTTTACTGTAGGCGTCGAAGGCTATCTGATGAGCAAGGAAGGTTATCCGGTACTCGGAGAAAATGGCCGGATTTTTCTTCAGGACACCGATTTCACGGTCAACAAAAACGGGGAAATCTGGACCCGTCCGATATCCGATTCCGATGCAGATCAGGTGCTTCTCGACAGGCTCAAACTGGTAACGTTCGAAAACGACCGCTTTATCACCAAAGAAGGCTCAAGTCTGTATAAGGATTCTCCGGTTTCCGGACCTGCCATACCGGCAGAAGGAAAGACCCGGCCTATCGTCAGCCAAGGTTTTGTAGAAGCTTCCAATGTGAACGTGGTTACAGAAATGGTACAAATGATAGAAGTAAATCGCGCGTATGAAGCGAATCAAAAAACCGTACAGGCGGAAGACACCATGATGGCCAAACTCTGGGGCGAAACAGTCCGCGTCAAATAACTGATACAGGAGAGAAATAGATGGTAAGAAGTTTGTGGACAGCAGCAACCGGAATGAACGGCCAGCAGGCGAATATCGATACAGTTTCGAACAATCTTTCAAACGTCAATACAACCGGTTTCAAAAAGCAGCGGGTTGAATTCGAGGATCTCCTCTATCAGACTGTAAAAACGGCTGGAACCCCCGCAACAGAAGACACTATCACTCCGGTCGGTGTTCAGATGGGCCACGGCGTTAAGGTCGCTTCTACGCTCAGAATGTTCGATCAGGGATCATTGCAAAATACCGGAAACATAAGCGATATAGCCATTCAGGGCGAAGGATTTTTTCGCGTTCTTCAGTATGACGGAACCTACGCATACACCCGCGACGGCTCCTTTAAGATAGACGCAGAGCGGCAGCTGGTTACGTCCAACGGACTGAAAGTACTTCCCGAAATCACTTTTCCCGAAGGATACCGCCAGGATACGATCAACATCAGTCAGGACGGAAGGGTAACGGTTCGGGTCGACGATCTGGACGATCCTGTAGAAGTTGGACAGGTTGAACTGTTCCGTTTTCAAAATCCGGCAGGACTTTCCGCAACCGGAGAAAATCTGTTCAGGCAGACACCCGCTTCGGGACGATCGATCGCAGGCAGGCCGGGTTTCGAAGGCTTTGGCAAATCGATACACAAATTTCTTGAAATGTCGAATGTGTCGACAGTGAGCGAAATGGTGAACATGATCGTAGCTCAACGAGCCTATGAATTCAACTCAAAAGCGATTCAGACCAGCGACAGTATGCTGGGAACCGCAGCAAGCCTGAAAAGGTAGTAGCCTGATATGACTATCGCATTGAATGCATCAGTGTCCGCTTCTGCGCCTCTGTCGGGTTCGTTCGGCCTTCTGGCGGGTAATGCCAAAGCGGCAGAAACCGAACGGAAATTTTCTGCCCTGATCGACGGGATTCAGGCCGGACTCGATACCAAAGCCGGTACCGGCACCGATATCGACACTGGTAGTGCATCACCGGCAATCGCGATTGATCCCCGCCTCCCGGGCGATTATATCAGTTCTTTCCACATTGACGATCCTTCAGACGCAGACAGGAATAGCGCTGCACAAGGCGCTGCGGCAAACGCAGGTATGAACGGTATAATAGACAAATCCAGCAAATTATACGAACAATCCCTGGAACTTGAATCCTATGTTGTAAAAATGATGCTGTCTTCAATGAGAAATACGGTCCAGAAAAGCGGACTGTCCGGTGAAAATGATTTTGCCTCCAAAATGTATGAAGACATGCTCTACGACGAGCTGGCACGCGATATGACCAAAAATGCGGGCTTTGGTCTAGCCGACCAAATATATCTGCAGCTTTCCAGGTAGTTAATTTTAACTTTTCATGGTATAATTTTAACAATATTTTCCAGTAAAAGAGGTGTATCATGAATCCCGCATATGCAGTGAATGCTTTTCTCGGGCGTCATAACTTTATGGCTTCAGGGGCAGATGTCAATACCGTAATCAATACAATACTATACGATATAGAAGAAGGTTTGCTAAAAGATCCTCTGACACCCCCGGAGCAGGGACCGTCCCTGGATATGATTCCTACCTGGGCTGTTCCACCCGCAAGTTCTCCAAAGAGCAAATCTGTCATTGTGATCGACGCCGGCGGAACAAATTTCAGGTCATGTCTGGTTACGTTCGACGAAAACGGAACCCCTTCGATCAGCGACATGAAAAAAACCGCCATGCCCGCTACCGATCGTGAATACTCAAAAAAGGAATTTTTTGACACAATCGCATCCTTCCTTGACCACCTCAAAGACAAGGCAAGCAGAATCGGTTTCTGCTTTTCCTATGCAATGTCCATAACACCGGACGGGGACGGCAAGGTTATTCAATTTTCCAAAGAAATCAAGGCAAAGGAAGTAATCGGCTCACTGGTCGGCGCAAACCTGTCAGAAGCACTCGTTGCCCGCGGATGGAAAAAACCTGAAAAGATAGTTCTCCTGAATGATACCACAGCCGCCCTTCTTGCCGGAGCCTCTGCCGCAACAAACGGAAAGGCGTACGATTCCTACGTCGGCTTCATTTTGGGAACAGGCATGAATGCCGCCTACATCGAATCCGGAAACATCGGAAAAATCAAATCGTCGAGTGTTCCTGTTCCAGTGTCGCAGATTGTCGTGTGCGAATCCGGTAAATGCAACAAGATACCCAGAAGCGACTTCGATATTGCCTTTGACAAGACAACCAATTCGCCCGGACTGTACGGATACGAAAAAATGTGTTCCGGTGCTTACCTTGGCCCTGTAGCACGCCTCGCACTCATTGCTGCTGCGGATGAAGGCTTTCTGAGTCCGGCCGTTGCAAAGGAATTCCAGGTTCTTGCATCGCTGGAACTAAAAGACATGGATCAGTTTTTTTACGGACCCTACAGAACTGATACCAAAATCGGTTCCATCCTGGCCCATGGCACAGAATTCGACCGAGAGTTTGTCTTCCGTCTTCTCGATGCATTTGTGGAACGTTGTGCGCGCCTTGCAGCGGCAAATATCGGCGCCGTAATCGTAAAAAGCGGTAAGGGACTGAATCCGGTTAAACCGGTCAGCGTTCTGTGCGAAGGGACGACCTTCCTCAAGACCCATAATCTGCGGGAGCGGGTAACCGGGTATCTTAACGCTGTGCTGACCGAGCAACGCGGCATCTGGTACGAAATCGTCACTATGGATAATGCCGTAACACTCGGGTCAGCGGTCGCCGGCCTCATCTGACAATGATTTTCCTGGCGGTTGTCCTTCTTCTGATTCTCTCTTTTGTAGCCTTTCTCATTTCCGAGAAAGGCAGAGGAACCAAGAATTTCCTGAAATTTTTAGTTACCGGTCTCGATACCGGGTTTTCATTGCGGCAAATAGCACTCCTCGGAAAAGTCGGAAAATCGGCCGGTCTGGACGATGTGTCCTCTCTGTATTGGTCGCTTCCTTCTCTTGATAGATGCACCGCGGAAATCATCCGTCAAAGCAAATTGAACGGCACAGAGAACAATCCTGAAACCCAAAAACTCCTTTCAGATTTGTATAAGTACCGTACATCCGTCGAGCTCGAACAGTCGAAAAAAAAACGAGGACTGGAATCGACCAGAGATATCAATCCCGGACAACGAATTCGAATCGTCCTGAAAGGGGCGGGCATTTACGTGTCCCGAATTCTCAGAAATAACGGCACGACTCTGATGATCGATTTTCCGTCCGCACCCGCAGGTTCTCCGATGCAAAGCCCTACGTCGATCCCCTGGCTTGGAAAGGAAATTACGGTATACTTCTGGAGAAAAGAAGACGCGGGGTATGAATTTGAAACGACTGTTGTGCCTGTTCCTCAAAATCAAAAAGAACCAGAACATGCGGCTGTTCTTTTTATTGCGCATTCAAGAACTCTTCTGCGGACTCAAAAACGGAAATCAGTGAGGGCTAAGTGTAACCTGTACGCGCAATTATACATTGTACCATCAGAACGGGAGCTCGATACCGATATCGAACCGGAAGCTGGAATGAAATGCTTGCTGGAAGATCTCTCGGAAGACGGTGCCATGATCCTGATCGGCGGCAAAGCGGTCAGAAATATGAAGATCAAGCTCCAGTTCATGCTTCACGATGTGTGCGTAGTAATGTCCGGATTTTCCAGAGGAGTCGAATACAATCCAACGACTCATCAGTCGCGGATACACTTTGAATGCGGGAATCTTAACCCCAGAATGAAAAATGCGATACTTGCATTTGTATACAATGTATTGCCGGAAGAAGAAAAACAGCAATTCGACGCAATACGTCTGTCGGAGCAGGACGGTCAGGATGAATCCGGCACTGCATCTGCTGCTGCCGAGTCGGCAGAAACAGAAGAATTGCCGGAACTGCCCGATTTTGCCATGCAATGACGGATATTCCCGGAGGATACCGATGAAAAAAATTACTGCTGTCTTATTGTCTGCAGGTATTCAGTTGATCTTGTCAGCTCAATCTGCAGATCCTGTAATTCTTTCCTATCAACGGAATTTTATCAGAGCCAGTATCAGTACAAAACTGGAATTGCTGAATGATGCTTCAAGAATCACCAATATCAATATGACTCCGCTGTACATCGATGCTCTCAAATTCGTTGCCTCAAATTATCCGATTCTTGACAACGATTCTCAATTGATGGATATCGCCGTAATAGCGTCATCAAAATCAACAGGATATCAGGATTTTTCGATTCTTCCGGTCATTAAGGAAGTGTTTACTCTTGTCCCGGAAACTCGCGTCAGGATAGCCTGTATCTCTGCATTTTCCGTGCTGGGCAAACAGGATTCATCTGCCAGTATCTGGCTTGCTTCATGGCTCCAAGACTCTGCTGGAAAGGCTGTCAAAGGCGAATCTTATGATCCCAAGGTGCTTTCTGCAGGAGCGGCTGCCTTGGGCACTATAGGAGCAATCGAATCATTCGATACGCTGTTTAGACTCTCGAACCTGTCACTGGACTCCAGTGTGACATCGGCTGCGTCGAATGCAATTAATAAACTGTCGGATGGGTATACCGCAAAAATCCTGGCCATTATCGGTCAGAAAAATATAAAAGAAGCGTATATGGCTTTTTCTTTGGCGATGAAGCGATCGGATTTGCAGCCCGCAGACAAGGGGGCAATTGCTGCAGAAGCGTTTGCTCTTGGAGTAGACAGCCTGTCCACGAGCGAAACGGCAAAAAACTCTGAACGGATCAGTCTGATCAATGAATCTATGAAGGTACTTACCGAGCTTTCTTGGTCAAAT
>Ga0116149_1003857_pt1 | contig 15162 bp, 3 predicted proteins | sample AD_UKC057_MetaG_FD_89787 | JGI IMG/M metagenome (GOLD analysis project Ga0116149, IMG submission 89787) | Active sludge microbial communities of municipal wastewater-treating anaerobic digesters from USA - AD_UKC057_MetaG | ecosystem: Engineered > Bioreactor > Anaerobic > Digestate | place: USA... | reverse complement strand
TCAAACCCGTCCACAATCTGGCTTGGGTTGTCCCACACCTCAACCGATTTCGTACCGTCCCAAAACGCCACAGGCGGACCGGGCTGCACCCGCATCCCCTCAGGCAGTTCCATTAACTCCGTTTCCAAGTCTTCAACCGTGACCGTCACCGATGCCTCATCCGCATCCGGTGGAATGGCCAGGGTAAACGCTTTCAAAGGCAGCACTGGTGCACCTGGTGTGGAATGAGGCTCACAGCCGTCCACCTCCGGTACCGCCATACCGTCAGTCACGGCCAGGGTTGCCGGACCGGAGGTGATAAACACGTCTATTGCCCCCGGTTGATGTTCTATCTGCACTTCCATCGCTGAGACCGAAGCTATGGCCAGGAAGATCACTGCAATCACGATACCTGCTGTTGTATGCGCTTTTACCCCGTGCATTATTTCTTCTCCTTTTTTGTACTTGAACTATCGAGAAACGTAAGTCGTATCTTTTGCGAATACCTGCTCTTAAAATCGTAGGCCGGGTGGAGCGCGCGCCAGTCCCGTGCCTTTAACCTAAGTGCAGGCCTGAGGCGGCGGACCGCTCGGGTTATCGTAAACACAGAGCGCAACCCGCCTTTTATCTGCGACGCAAGAAATCCTCCGTTCATTATCGTGACCTTATTATGAAACACTCCATTACGCCTGGTTTCGCTCTACCCGGCCTTGTAAACTATAAACACTGGATTACACTTCTATAAACAGGGAATGCTTGCAGGGTCTGCAAGCATTCCACTCACTATGAATTTCCTTATCGCACTTCTTCGTGATATTCGCGTTCCTAGTCCACCAGTTCCCAGCACAGAGGTTCCGATAAGCCTGAATTGTACCGGTAGTATTCGCCGTTCTGCCACAGGTAGGCCGCGCGGATGGCATACCCGATGGGGTTACTGCCCTGCTGCCAGCCGACCAGGTACCCGATGGCTTCGGGCAACACCATGCGCCAGTCGGTGTTCAAGTCCGCAGGATGCGGAATATCGGGAGCATAGAGGACATAGACATCCAATAATTCTTCGCACCCGATGACATTTGTCGGTGGATACAACCCTGCGTAATAGTTGAAATCTCCTGCAGGATAAACGCTGTTGACCGCCTGGAACTCCGCCAGGGACAGGGCATTGTCCAGGTCCACATCCAAGGCAAAGAGACTGTTAAGATAGGTCCAGGTCGAGGCTTCAAATTCCTCAATCGTGGCGACATTATCGCCGTCGAGATCCAACAGGTTCCAGTCGTTCATGGCGGCCGTGGCAGCCCCGCGTACCGTCTGGAACTGCTCTTTGGACAATACGCCCGAGACGTCTTCATGGCTCAGAAGCAACAACAGGCGGAAGACGGCATCCCGGGATTCAATAGCGCAGAGCGGCGGCACATAGCCCAGTTCTTCGGGGCTCAACAGGCCGTTGCCATCCGTGTCGAGGGCATCGAAATCCTCGGGCCACAGATCCGGCCACCCGGCCGAGGCTTCCTCCCAGGACAGGCTGCCATCGCCGTTGGTGTCGAAGGTGTCGAACCCTTCGAGCAGTCCGGCCATCGCTTCCTCAAGGAAATCGTCACCGGCCGGATCTTCGTTGCCGCTGGAGACGACAACGTGTACTTTCGATCCCATGGCGGCCGTTACGCCTTCTTCGGGATATTGGCGCAGAACCAGGTCTTTGTCCTCGGTATTACCGGTGCGTTCATAGCGGACCGTGCCCAGTTCGAGGCCGTACATGAGCAGGCGGAACTCGGCTTCCGAATAATCGTCCACGGAGTACTCCCCGGAAGGGGGCTCGTTTCGCGGCGTGTACGAGTGCCCGGTTACTTTGGGCACGGTAACGGGGTCGGGTTCGTACAGGGGTTCCAGGGTGTATTCCCGGTCGGTATAAACGGTGATGCTCGGATCCCCCGGCTTGGCCGGGGTCATCTTGCCGTTGCTGCGCCAACCGGCAAAGTGGAACAGGCCATAATCCTCTTCCGCAGTCAGTGTCACCGTTGTGGGGGTGGTCTTGCTGAACTGGCGGTGGAATTCACCGAACCCGTCCTGACGCGGCGGCAGGGTGCCCGGATTCGCCACATTCACCTGGATTAACGGCGTGAAATCATCCGGGGAGTTGATATACAGGTCAACGACATTCGGGGATTTGGGCTTGTAATAGATATCAAAGGTGAGATACATGTGGGTGACCTCGAAATCCGGGTTGTCCAGGCGTATCTCAATATCCGCCCATGCCGAAGGCGTGCAGTAGTACAGGCCGCTGCTTTGCAGTTCGGGTTCGTCCAGAACCAGGCTTAGCAGGGACGCTGTAGTCGGGTCGGTCTGGTCTTCTTTCCAAAGCCCATCATAGGCAGTGTAGGTGGTCTCCCACTGAATCGTATTCTCGTTCTCCTCGTTGAAATGACGGAACAGATAGGTCTTGCCGCCGGAACGGAACCGCGAAACCCCCGAATGGGTGTAGTTGATACGCAGCGTGGCATTGGGGTCCGTCCCGGTATAGTTCACCTGCAGGTCATTGAGGCCGGTTCCCACCGTGATATTCGCCAGGCGCTGGTTTTCATGGTACGCCGGAAACGCGCCCAGCCGCTTCAGGTTGATGGTCACTTTGCGGTTGCGGTTCAGTTCATCCAACAGGTCCTTGTGGCTGTCCTCCGACAGCAGCAGCGTGTAATCCGTGGCCCGGGAAGGCGTGCTCTCATTGGCCATCTGGATAAAGGCATCCAGAATGTCACTCAATTCTTCCCGGAGCGGCGTCTCCAGCGTGACCTGTTCAGCGGGAGTCAACACGGGGGTTGCACGGGTTGACGGGTCAAAGGCCGGGTTCGACACGATGGCATCAAAGAAACGCTGGATTTGGAATCCGCCCGGAGCCGGGTAGGGCTGCAGCGTGCGGAACTCATAGGCCTTGGCCATGTAATACTGGTAATGGAGCAGCCGGTGCCGCACACGCTGATTCAGGTCCTTGAAGTACTGGCGCGCCAGATGGTCGCCCGGCTGATTGGCTGGATTGGCAATAGCGCCCTCGGCTTTCACGAGGGCCATCAAGGTGTCGCTGATTTGGGCCGTAAGCGTGGATTTCTGCTCCGATAAAGGCGCCAAGAGGTTTTCCACCCGGGTACGTTCCCGTGTCAGGGCATCCACTTTGGCGCATAGCGCCTGAAATGCGCGGTCTTTACTCTTGATTTCGTTGAGTATTTTGTTAACACGGTCCTGGGGCACCTTCTGCTCGGCCGCCGCCGCATTGACCGCCTTGTAGGCGGACATCGCCTCTTCGGCTTTTTGTTTGATGATGTCGAAATAATTGACGGCGTCTTCCTCGCTGTCAACCGTTTCGGCCTGCTGCGACTGTACTTCGGCGTCAAGTTGTTCCGATTTTTCCGGGACTTCTTCTTCTTCAAAGACCTGGGCGAAATCTTTTGCCTGTTCAATGGCGGCGCCGGTATCGCCCGAGGCCAGGGAGTCCAATACGCTTGCCCCGATGCTGACCGCTTGCATGGCGGGCACGGGGATGATTTTGCATACCGCCGATACCGCGGTCAGGGCTTGTTTCCACCACGGCACTTTGGCCTGTTCCTCCGCCTGGGCCCGCAGAATTGCCTCAAGGCGGACCATTTCCTGGTTCACATCCTGGATGCGATTATTCAGGTTGGCCACGTCAAGGTGCACCTGCTGTTCGCGGATAACGAGTGTGTCATAGCCTGAACGCAGCTCTACCAATTCATTGCGGTGCTGCTGACGGGACGCTGTCAGCGCCTCGGCCAGGTAGGTGCGGCGGGATTCGTCCGCCTCCCACCATTCGGCAAGGTACAGGGTGGGAATGGCCTGTTTATAGGCCTTCTGGAAGATCGTATAGTTGGATTCGAAGGACAGCATGGGCGTCCAGCCGGGAGGATTGCCGAAATAGTCCAGACCGCTCTCCAGCCGGTTCAGGACCGCCACAAATTCGTCCCGCTGCGCCCGAAGACCGTTGGCAACATCGGGCGGGAGAGGATCTGTCAGCCGCCTGTTGATAATGGCGATATATTCGGTGGCAATACCCTGGGCCAACTCGAGATGGCCGTTCAAATACACGTCTCGCAGATACATGAGCACAGGCTGAACCGTTTCCGGAACCACCCAGCCGCGCTGCATGGCCGGATCAACGCCGAGAGTGCCGTAGGAGCCGGGTTCGCCGGGGGTAGTATCGACAAAACCGTGCTGCCAATTACGATCGTATTGCTCTACATAGATGATACGTTTATCACCATTAGTACGTGTTACCGGCGGGTTGCCGTCGCGGTCTGTGGTGCCTGACGCGGGCGCCTTGTCGCCCATCCACAACCAGTAGGCCGGGTTCGGCACATGGGGGGCGGCCATGCCGGGCGTTACAGGATACAAGTTGCCGCCCGGACCGCCGGAGCGGTCGCTGTAGCCGCCCAGGTTGAAAGGCAGGTTCAAGGAGCCGCCCTTACCGCCGGTGCCGGGCTTGCCCCGGGGCGTGGTGGGCCCGGATTCATCGGGCCAGGCTTTAACGCCGTTGTTCCCGTTGAACGTAAAGTCGCCCAAGGTCACGTTGAAGTTGTGATACACGACCTTGTCCTTGAACTTATCCGCCTCATCTCCGACGACACTGTAAAGATAACCTTCCAACTGTCCGCTGATAAAGACCGGCGTGGGATAGGTGCCGCCATCTTCACCTTTGGCGCCGGGCGCACCGGTCTGACCGCGTCCGCCCTTGAGCATGAAGCGCTTTTCAATTCCCGGCAGGACAAGACGTTCCACAAACAACTGCAGTTTGGGACAGGCCATGCCCGTTGCGGCGGTGGTTCCCGGGTCGTCTGCCGCGTCGGGATTGTCAGGCGGTGTGAGATCAATCCGGGCGGTATCACCTTCGAACGCCAAACTCCGGGCATAAATATCTACAGCGGTTCCCGGCATTTTCAGTTCCGCGGCAATCACCAGTGTTTCCGCGTAGAGTTTGAGCGAACGGAGGTCGTGGGCGTCGTGAAGCATGTTATGCAGGGCGCTGCCGGCGCTGATACGCAGCTTCTTGGCGGAAACGATGACATCGCGCACAACGCGCTCTTCGTAATTGAAACGGATTGCCGCGCTTGACGTACGCGCGGTAATGGTGACGTAGCCCTCATCCTCTTCATTGGGCAGCGGCATGGTTCCCTGGATGATCTCCTCTTCGGCGCCAAGGGACGGCCTCGGAGAAATGACCACGTCATTACAGAGGCTGCCACCGCTGAGGGTTTCAATGCAGAAGGTGACCCGGAACGGCGTGTAATCCTCCGCGGACGGGGTGTAGGTAAACAACCCTTCGGCCGCGTTAAAATCAATTTCACCGGAGACCAACCCTTCGAGGGTATAGGTCAGGGTGGCGGGATTCGTTTCCGGAGGCGCGGTGACCCGAATGATAATCTGGCCGCCATATTCCGCGCGTAATTCCAGGGTTTCCTCGAAATTAAAATTCACGGCCGGGGTGTAATAGACGGTTTTCTGAACCGTGTCTCCGGCGAGGGCAACGATGTCGTAGGTCCGGGAGGCATACCAGCCTTCGAGGGGTTGCAACAGCACCGGATAATATCCAGGCGGCAGGTTTCTCTGGGTGTAACCGGAGGTGCGCCAGTCGGACCCCTCGATACGCCAGCGTCCGCCCGCCAGACGGGCTTCTTCGGGTTCGATGTACACCTGGATGGCTGCGGTAGCGCCAAACTCGTCTATGCCCGCCTGGGGGATGGATTCGTAATACAGCGTGGTTTCCACAGCCTGGCCTTCCCCGATAACCACGCTATTATCTATGGGCGACATCCATCCCGGAATATCCGTGAAATACAGGGTGTAGGCGCCGGGCCTGATATTGTCAATGCGCTGACCGGACAAAGCCCTGCGCTCGGTCTCGCCTTCAAAGAACCAGTATTGCGCGCCCGACGCTTCCGGGCTGGGTCCAAGGGTAACCTGCAAGGAACCGTTTTTCTTATAAAGCAGGCTGACTTCCTTTACGATGCCGTTCTGCAGGGATATGGGACAGGGCTCCGGTTCCGCCCAGCCGATGACCGGCTTGCATTCCAGATTATATTCCGTATTCACATGCGGGGCGTCCGTGTTCGAGGCGCCGCTGTTTTGCCACGCCGTCTCGAATCCGTCCCCGGTCAGCTTCCATTGCGCGCCGTATCCGGGCAGTTCTTCGGGATACAAGGTTACCCGCACCCCGCCCCGGGCGACCTGGCGGAACGCGTAGGTATAGGTGTTGAGTATGTCCGGTGCTACGGTAGCGATATCTTCCCCGTTTACGGGTTCCCAGCCATTGACGTTATTATGGGAGAGCCGGTTCTGGCCCAGCGACGCGTCCGTGCGCGTGGCGCCGCTGTTGGAGAAATACTGGCCCGGGTCGGCCTGCCACTGCACGCCTGCCGCAACGGCTTCAGGGGGGGTGACGGTGACTTGCAGGCTGCCGCTCTTAGCGGGTATGGATGAGGTAATCTGAACCCACTTGGTTCCCGGGATGGTAAACCAGTCCAGCAGATGCGAACTGCCATAGACTTTGCCGGTTACCAGGTTACCGGAACCTGCAACAGTGACTTTACCGGCAAGAGCCTGCCGGCGCCACACCTGTTCCAGGAATCGTTCTTCGCTATCCGGCGCCGAGGCGATGGACGGAGTGGCGCCGTTCGGGCCGGTGCCGACAATACCCAGGTACATACCGGCAAAAAGTTTGCTCGAATTATTGGCAGGGTTCGGGCTTGCCGTTCCGGAACCGCTGGCGGTCCAGGGCAGGGTTCCGGTTTCTCCCGGGTTCGGAAAATAGTCCAAGTTTACCTCGTTAAGAAACAGGCAATATGTTTGCAGGGTGAAGGCATTTCCGGATCCGCCGTAAAGTATGCGCACCTTGGGTGACGGGTCATAAGCAGGGTCGCCCTGGAGCACGGGGTTTTTCCGGTAATACAGGGCGGTGCTGACCGCGCCGTCCGGATGGGCGACCTGTTTCCACAGGCGGAATTCCAGCGCTCCGTCAAGATACAGGGTCGGCGCGCCGGTACCGTGCTGCCACGTGACCATCATGACGGCCAGGTCCGCGGTGGCGTTCGGCGTGTATTCCGGCGCCGATATGGGCACATCCACATAACTATCGATTGTGGACATCTCGCCCGACCAGCTGCTTTGGGCCGCCACGCGCGGTGTGCCCCAGGGCTCGTAACGCACGGTTTCTTCGGTTAGAACGCCCGCATGGGTGCGCACACGCACCACGGGAGCGCGCCACCCAGGTACCTCGCTGAACCGGACGGTGTGGATGTCTTCGTCTACGTCAACACGTTCCGTGTGAACGTGCCATTCTGTCTGGCCTTCGATATTCCAGCGCACTGCGTTGTTTTGAACCACTTCTGCCGGGAGCACCGTAAACCGCAGTTCTCCCCAGCGGATATAGCGCACGTACATCGAAGTGGTCTGTCCTTCCGTGATGGCCACCGTGCGCGGTTCCGGCGTACTGAAACCAGAAACGTCCTTGAACTCAATTTCAACCGACCCCCGTGCGATGTCCGCGCCGGTAAAACTGCTGAAGAGAACACCATCAGCCTTCCAGGCGTCTTCGGGACTGCGTCCTTTAATGCGCCAGGCGCCATAGAGTTGTCCATTTGAACCTGCCGGCCCGAAGTTGACGCTCACGCGCGTGGTGGCGATGGGGGTATAGGTGATGGTCTTCGTATTGGCAATGCCCTTTTGAACATCAACCCAGAGGTCGTCGGGATTGGCTATCTTCCAGCCGACAAGGTCGTTTACCTTGATAGGCTGGCGGCCGCACAAGGCCTGGGCGGAATTGCCCGAGAGGCGCCAGGCCGTGTCCGTCATCAGCTGCCAGCGCCCGCTGGTCCGTGGTACGCCGGCGGGAGAGATGGTTACGGTTATGGTGGCGCGGGCCGCGTAAATCAGCGCCTCGGCGCCCGCCCAGGCGTTGCTGGCGCCCACCCACCACGCGGCGCCCTGTTGCTCCACTGCGGCGGAAGGCGTGGCCATGGCGGTGTAGCCCACGCTGGTTTTACCCGGCGACTCCTGGCTCCACACCTGGCCCGGATTGGATGCCGGGTCGGTCATGGTGTATGCCTGTGAAACCGGGCTCGCCATAATCAGTGTGCCGCATAAGACATCATAAATCCCGTCATACTCCAGGGGATTGAGGATGTTCGCAAGCCCATTGTCAACCCGAACCCCGGCGACATTGCTGTAAGGAGAATAAATGTCGGTGACAGATACATTACGCATCAACAGAAGACCGACATGAACCATCGTGTCCAGACCGCTTTTTTCTTCCGCGGATATGGTTAACGTGCTTGAGGAGGTAATCGCCGGCGCTTTCAAATAGAACAAAGCGGCATAGGGTTGTCCCGTGGGACTTGCCACCCATTTTTCCATCTTCCTTGTATCCAGATATACCTCGTCTATGAAGCCGTGTTCCGGCGCCGTTATCTGCACCACTGCAAATTCAGCGCTTTGTTCCAGCGTAGGCGATATGCGCGCTGTAAGTATTCCCGCCGTCGGAAGGGGGGCGTGGAACGAACGCTGCGCGATCACATGCGGCACGCCCTGCTTCGAATAGGTCATGCGGTACAACTCCGGCGTACTTCTATGGACATATACTTCACGCGGGGGCGGCGCCTGGTAAAGCCCGTGTTCTTCAGCCAGAAATTCAACGGTATGATAGCCGGCGGCGACCTCCGGGGCGGAGGCTTCGGAGTTGTACCACGGACCGCCGTCAAAACGCCACTGCAGGGGCGCTCCGATATACACATCATTCAATCCAATCCCCAGGCTTCCCCGGCCCGCCGCGGGCAGCGACAGCAAAGCCAGTTCCCAAGGCTGGTCGTCACTGCCCACTTCGTAGCCCAGCAGATTGTCCGTATCACCCGCTTCGAAACGGCGCAACCCCGCCGCCAGGCCCGCAGGGCCCTCCGGATCATATTCATAACTGCTCATGTTCCACAGGAGTTCATGGCCGTCATCCGGTCCGGTCACCGGTTCGGGGCTCCACAGCAGGGCGAGGGTGGCGTCGCCGTTCAAGGGCCGCTCGTGACCGGCATACTCGAAAGAGGCATACGGGCCCGCGCCGGAGAGGGTGATGATGTCCGGGGCGTAGGGCGTTTCGTCCCAGGACCCCGAAAACGCCGTTAAATCCACGCCCTGCAGGCAGGTCGCCGAAATCATGAAGGGCAGCCATTCTGCGCCGGTTAAAGGCGAGACTTTCAGTGACAGTTCAAAATATCCGGACAAATTCAGTTGCGGGCGGGTCATGAAATAAACCCGGGTTCGCCATCCCGGTTTGTTGCCGGAATCGTACCACAGGGTTGGCGCGGGATGTTCCTCGAATGCACTCAAGTCGCCGGAAAGAAAGGTGACCTCCGTGTCATCCGCCTGAGGATAGGCTAACGTAATCAGCATTAATTCCGTATCTTTATGGATGTCGCCTTCAAAGTAAATGAGATGGGCGTCATCGTCAATACTTGCAACTTCCGCGTAGGTGCTGACGGAAAGAACTTCAGGCGTGCCTTCACGATGATACTGCGCTGTCGCTTCCGTCATGGCGTCAGGGGCGACATCCACCTGCAAAGGCAGGGCGCTAAAGCCCGGCAGTGTCGTTACTTCTATATCCCAGGAACCGGCGGGAATGCCGCCCAGCAAGGCGCCTGAATCCTGCCAGTCCCCACCGGGCAAACGCCATTGCGCGCCCTGGGCAACCGCCTCCTCCGGCAGGATGTTCACTTTTAACGAACCGAAATGGCTTGCCCGCAACGGGAGCGCCAGAAGAGCGCCCCGGCTTACCGTACCGCTCCAGGAAAAAGAGGGCGCTTCATCCGTCCGTACAAAACTACTCAGGGCGGAAGGCGCCGCGAAGACCGTATTCGCTCCACGACACAGTTCAGCCATATGCGCTTCAATGGGCGCGCCCGGGCTTCCATAACCGCAGCCGGAGGTCAGGACATAATCACCCAGTCCCAGGGCGTGTGAAGCCTGCAAGGACAATTCCCCGTCTGAGCGAAGGGTGGAACTATATATCCGGCCCTGGTACCCGGTATAAGGCTGGTCCTGTGGGGGAAACAGGTTCAAATCAAAACCGCGCACAAAAAACCAGCTGAGCGTCACGTTTACCGGATCCTGATCTTCGCTGTCCACGCCCACTTCAAACTCCGTGCCTGTCGCGGTTTCCAGTGCGGCTGAACGGTAATAGTACAGATTCGTCAGCTGATCTTCGTCGTTCCAGGGATCCGTGCTCGCGACAAGGCGCATGGTACCAAACCCGCAACTCGCGAAGGTGACCTCAATGCCGGTGCCCGCGCGCGCCCCGGCGGACACCGCAAGGAACAGTACTTGCGCTCCCGCCGGCGTAGTGGCATCTTGCGAGACCTCGCCGCCTGCGACAACGCTCTTGACTGCGCTGCCGGAACTCAACACTTCAAACTGCGCGTTCGCGGAAACTGCCATCAGGGTAAACGCAAGCGCAACAACAAAAAACAGAACACGTGAAGTCGGTGTGAAGGTGTTTTTAAAACTGCCGGACATAATCCCTCTCCTTGCCCAACTCGAGGCCTTACGGGTTTCTGCAAAGGCGACACGACAAAACTACATGTCCTGTCATGTATACTGGCATTCTCTTTCTCTATGAGTGATAAGAAATAGTTAATAGTATCCATCCAAGAGTATACATTCAGTTGTGTTTTATTTCAACAAGAACATTACCGCTCAAATTTCGTAATGTGACAAAAAAGTTTTACTACGCACCTTTCAGTTTTTCCAACAAACAGAAATTGACAATATAAATGACCTCATTTCCCTTCAGACTGGAAATGAATATGTTTAATCCTTCAACGGTCTCTCAAAAGCAATTTCTTCATCGGGCTCGGGTGATCCACGGTAAACGGGTTCCAGAATCTGTAATATGCTTTATGAAATGTTACGCAGTAGTCCTTGAGGGAGACTTGCGGCCGGTCCAACTTTCGAGGAGTCCATTTGTAATCCGCAACTTTTCGGTGCTACAATACGCCCGTTGCCGGGGTGGCGAAATTGGCAGACGCACCGGACTCAAAATCCGGCGGTAGCGATACCGTGAGGGTTCGACTCCCTCTCCCGGCACCATCCTTCGCCTTGCGGTACCCCTTCTTACGCCCCGTAGTATTCGGCCCTATCCGAAGGCTCCTTTCTATTTTGCGGCGATATCCCTCCCGCTTGTTTGTATTCCGTTCTTCATCTTGTCTACACTGATTGCAGTGTGAATATTTTTTCTCTAATAGCACGGAGGCATTTGTCTATGGAACGCAGAACCTTTATGCAGGCCGGTCTGGGCGCCGCCGCCGTTGCGGCGGGGATGGTTACCGCCGGAGCTGCGGAGGAATCCAAAATGAATATTGTTGTTGCGGCGGACCCTTTTGCTCTGGACCTTAAGGACGCCATCAAGGAACATCTGGAGAAGAAAGGCTATACGGTGACGGATGTCGGCGCCACCAAGGAAGCGGAACTTCCCTTTTACGACGGCGGCGCCGCGGCGGCGAAGCTGATTCAGTCGGGCAAGGCGGACCGGGGCATTTTGTTCTGTGGTACGGGTGCGGGCATGTGCATTATCGCCAATAAGTTTAAGGGCGTGAATGCCGTGGTTGTGGAGTCCGTTTTTTCCGCGCGGATGGCCCGGGCCATCAACAACTCCAACGTTCTTACGCTTGGCGCGATGATTGTGGCGCCCTGGATGGCGAAGGAGATGGTGGATGTGTGGTTGGAAACCAAGCACACGGAAGGCCTCCCCGAATTCGCCGAGTTTCTTAAAGACGCCTGCACCAAGGTGAATGCGCTCGATACGGGAATGTGAGACAAGACGGAAGCAGCGACGCGTATTGTTCGGTAACGTGTCGGACCTCGTCGGACGGGGGGCAACCATTTCGGGCAGGTTGAATGCCCGGGTGAATGTGCTTTGTCCCCGGATGTATTGGTGTCAGAATTGCACGGTCCAGGCGACCCTGCGGGTTTCAGTTCCGTGGAGTTTTAGTGTCACACAGTTGTTTTCCCCGGGAAGGGTGGTCAGCGTGACGCCTTCCTCGGCGGTTGCCGATACCAAGGCGGTTTCTTCGGGCAGGGCGATGACCAACTCCGTGGGGTCCGTTCCAACAAGATGCACGGCGCCGGAGAGTGCTTTTGTTTCTTCGTTCCAGTGGAGGTCTTCCACGCCCAGGGCCTGTTGTGCCAGGTGCCGGTCTGAATAGACCAGTTGCGGGCGCCCGGTATCGGGATATACGGCAAGCAGGGCATTCCCATGGCCGGGAACGGCGGCCGTGATCCTGTCCCGCACATCCCGCGTCAGCGTCCGGTTCCAACAATCATAGACCAGACGAGGTTGCGCGGGGTCCAAGCCGAGTTCCGCAAGGTCCACCCCGATTTCAGCGGCTTCCGCGTCCCAGTTGAACAGGGACACGACATCCCAATCGCCGAAGGGCCGACGGACTTTCACATCCCACACGGGCAGCATTTCATAGATGGGGAAGAGGTCCAGTGGGCGGATATCACAGACCGGCAGGCATTGCTGCAACAGGCGCATGCGTTCGGGGGGCAGTTCCGCGAGTTTGTCGCCTGCGAACATGGCCTGGCCGGATAAAGCAACGACGGCAGCCGCGAGACGCACCGTTTCCAATGGGTTCGCCGCGCCCACCAGCAGTGTGTCCGGGTCGCCGTACCAGACGATGTTATTGACGAAGAGCTGGTTGAGCGTGGTGCGGGCCTGATTAAGGTAGTTATTCCAGTCCGGGGGCCGGCGGTGTCCCACAATGTCCGCACCGATGCGCCCGGCATCCGCCACCGCGCAGTCCGGTCCCGTGTAATGGCCCTGGCAGGCGAGCCAGACCCGGTCTTCTCCGATACCGCGACGCAGGGCCTCGGTGCACTGTTTGAAGGGGTCATCCAGCACTTCTTTGAACGCGGCGCGGACCTCGTCCCGTTCATAGAAATGTGCGGAATAGCCCGCGTTGCGCCCGGACATGCCGTCTATCTTGAAATATTCATATCCCCAGTCCCGCGACATGGTCCGGTGTGTTTCCTCCATATGCCGCCGGACGGCTTCCTGGGAGGGGTCCAGCAGATACAGGCCGCACCAGTTGCGCATGGGCGTGCCGTCCGGCTGGTGCAGGAACCAGTCCTTGTGGGATTCGTAAAAGGCCGCGTCGCCGGTACCGAAGGGAACCGTCCAGATGCCCGGTCGGAATCCGAGTTTTCGGATCTCGTCAGCGAGTTGTTTCATGCCGCCGGGGAATTTGTTCGGGTCGGGGCGCAGCGTGAGGTTGTGGAACTTGGACACGGGCAGTTCCGGCGAATTGTCCTGCCACGATTCAATGGAAAAGAATTCCATGCCATACGGTTTCAGATATCTCGCCGCTACGCGTGCCTCGTCCAGGTTTTCCCTTTCGCCCGCAGTATCGAAATACACATTCCAGGACATCCAGCCAGTCGGCGCAAGGGGGCAGCGCATTTTGTTGATGGGGTGATAATAGGGCACATAACGGCTGCGGTAATAGTCACGCAGGATTTCGAGCCGGATTGCGGCGCAGGCGGGGTCCGTGATGGCGGCGGACAAGTTCGCTCTAAATGCTTTTTCAGTTTCAAATTCCGGATTCGTGGTAATTACGACCTGCCCGCCCTGAAAGCGTAACCCTGTATCTGAAGACATGTCGAACAGGGAATCGTTCAGGCGGCTGTCCGCCGGTCCCGCGGCCATCTGCACCACGCGCCCTTTGGGCGCGGGGGTGGTGCGGCAGGTAAAGGCCGCGCCGCCCATGTGAACATCGGCGTCAAAATGCAGTGTGCCCGCGAAGTTCTGGGCGGTCCGGTGAATGACCCGTATTTCCAGGGAGTCGCCGTTTCCCGCAAACGTGATATAGCCCTGGATATCTCGATTCGGGTCGCGTAGGGCTAACCGGGAGGCTATGGAATCGCGGGCCGGCACTACGGTAAAACTTTCCTGAGCCCCCGATGCATTCTCGGCCAAAAACGTAAGAGGTCCCGATACGGTTGTTCCGCTGTCCGGGTGGCGGCAGGTCAGGGAAAATGAATCGGATGAGGGTTCGAAACTGACACGCCATGCGCCGAAAGTCCAATCCGTAGAGGTGTCTCCGGCTGTGTAACGGTGCATGACTGTCATACACAGGCAAAGTGAGACGAAAAAATACCCAACACGTTTCATTAAGGGTTCTCCCTCAGTCGACATGGCCATGGCACCAGGTACGCCAGCTAAATCAAGGGTAGTCCACCGGCCTTGTCGGTGAGAATTCGTAAGGCTCTGCCGAGCCGTCGTTGTTTTGCTTATCGACGTGCCGGCACCGGGACAAAGGGGAATCTTTTCATTTCCCACCCTTTTATTGTATCAACCCCGGCTGTGAATAGGAAATGAGAGGGCTCTTGCGGATTTCAGCGGTGCACGGATGCCCACGGACATTTACAGGATTAGTGGCGTGCTGTGTAGATTCATGGATGGTCGCCCAACGAGGTGCAGAGTTTAATCGCGTAAAAAGCGACGCCGGGGGCCGTAACCCATCCGTCCGTCATTGCGAACAAGGTGAAGCAATCTCTTTCTCGGCAGGCCTGTTTTACGCTGAGATTGCTTCGTTCCTCCTAAGAAACGCATCCTATAACATGTTGAAACTTTGAGGCATAAGAAAAAAGCAATTTTTACCCCGTCATTGCGAGGAACGAAGCAATCTCATCGCTAAACGGAATTGGTGTAAATCAGATTGCTTCGTGCCTCGCAATGACGATGAATAATAGTCGGCTGACACGCAATCGTATTCCTTTCGTATTCCAAAATCATGACCACGTTTCTTCTAAAATAAACCCCGCCACGTCGGGGTGATTTGCTCGCAATGACGAGGGAAAGAATTTTTGGAAACTCGTTCCCAAGTTGTCATTACCCACATCTTTCCGTTGAGGATGGGTTATCGAGATGCCGATGTATGTATTCAGAACCTCAACGGGATTCCATATCATAGCCCAGCGGTTGCGGTACCCCGCTACCCTGGGTAAGCGATGTTTTTCCTTCTCTCTTTTCTACTCCAACGGAGTTACATATGTTTTCCCATACGGCATTTGCACCAATGTGACGCAACCCCGTTGGGGTAAACGGGAATTGGGGGCCCTTCCAACCCAGGGTAGCGGGGTACCGCG
>Ga0116149_1003846_pt1 | contig 15192 bp, 12 predicted proteins | sample AD_UKC057_MetaG_FD_89787 | JGI IMG/M metagenome (GOLD analysis project Ga0116149, IMG submission 89787) | Active sludge microbial communities of municipal wastewater-treating anaerobic digesters from USA - AD_UKC057_MetaG | ecosystem: Engineered > Bioreactor > Anaerobic > Digestate | place: USA... | reverse complement strand
CTGGGGCATGCCCTGGGCGGGAAAACGTACAAGCTGAAATTCGGCCACCGGGGCGGCAACCAGCCCGTCTATCATACCCAAACCGGCAAGGTGGAGATTACCGCCCAGAACCACGGTTTCGCGGTGGACACGGCCTCCCTGAATCCTGATGAGGTGGAATTCAGCCACATTCATTTAAACGACAAGACCTGTTCGGGCATGTTTCACAAACGGTTGCCCATCTTCAGTGTTCAGTACCACCCCGAGGCGTCGCCCGGCCCCCATGACAGCCGGTATCTGTTCGAGAAGTTTACCCGCCTCATGGATGCCTACAAAGAGCGGCGCACCCGAACGCGGTAGAATCTGTCCGCCTCTGCAAAACGGACATTACGGGGATGCGGGAGAAGCGTCAAGCACGCTCTCGTACAGGGCAATCATCTCTCCTGCCATGCGTTCCGCGGAAAACAGTTCACGCGCCCGGAGATACCCCTGTTCCCCAAGGCGTCCGGCCTGGTCCGGTCGGGTAAGGATTTCCCGCAAGGCACCCGTCAGCCCGTGAGGCGTTTCCGGATCGTATAGAACCCCGCTTTCCCCGTCGCCGATGAGTTCGGGGTATGCGCCGGCCCGGGGCTGCACCACCGGGATGCCCCGCGCCATGGCCTCGATGATGTGCATGCCGAAGGCTTCCCCTTCCCGGGAGGGTGTGCACATGACCGTCAGCCCCTGGAAAAACGCCTCGCCCGGCGCGGACTGGAAGTTCCAGTCAATCTCGGTATCCTCCAGAAAACCGGCATTACCGAGGCGCGTTTCTATTTCTGTTAAAAACGGCGTATCGGCCGGGGTAGCGCCGCCGGTGGCGCGCAGGCGCAGCGAGGCCAGCGCGGGCTCCCGTTTCAACACCATAAAGGCGTTGACAAGGTCTTCGAAGCCTTGGGTACGGTTCAGCCGCGACAGGTAACCTATAGTCGGCGGATCGGCATGTTGAAATGACGGTGGTTCCGGCGGCACCTCGATGCCCGGATACAGAACGGTAATCTGGTCCGGGGAAAACCGCATCCGGTCCATCATCCGATCCGCGTACCAGCGGCTTGTAGCGATAAACCGCGAAACCTGCGCTCCGTGTCTTGACATGACATCCCAGCAAAGCCGCTCATAGGGCGGTTCCATGGCGCTGACCCAGGGTTCTTCGTCCTGCAGGGTACAGATAAAGGGCGTGTCTAAAATTTCACGTATCGCCGGCACGAACCCGAGCAGGAGGGCGTTTGAAATATGGATAACATCCGGCCGGGGCTGCGTACGCAGCCAGTCCAGAAAACGTTCGAATTCCTGTCCCTGATTGCCATGCTGGCCTTCGAGCATGGACAACGTCATGGACCCGAGACCCGAAGCGTTGGTGGAACCTTCCCTCATCGCGGCCTGGCGCAGCAAACCCGGCAGATTAAGAAGCCGGTCAAGCCAGCCCGGCATGCGCCGCAGAAACGGCAGTTTCTCGCGCACATATACGCTGATGCCACCGAAAAACAACGGCGCGTTGGCCTCTGCCGCCACGGCGCCCCCGTACATGGGCAGGTACAATGGCACCAGAACCACATCGTGGCCTTTGGCGCGGAGCGCGCGTATCAGGATATGGTCGCGCAGACAGTTCTGGCAGTAAAACGTGCCGCCGCTGCCGGGTACCAGATGCAGGATTCTCATGTCAGGTTCGCCTCGGTAAAAAAGTACACTGGCCCGGGTGCATCTGGTCCCCAAATTCCTATTTGGGAACCAGACGAAATCCCCATATCAGTCTCATCTCGATAGAATGTCCACCGGCCCGCTTTGTTATCGCGCTTACGCAAGTTTCTTTTTGTTTGCCCAGACTTTTTCAAAGGCGGCCGCGTATTGCTCCACCAATTCGGGCTGGTCGGAGGTCCAGTAGGGCAGCTGGATGGCCTGCCGGTTTGCCTGGTCGCAGCCGGGCACGGCATCGGGCAGTACGGGCATATGCCGCCAGTATTTGGCTTCGCTCATGAGCGGATAGGTGTGCAGCAGGGTCCAGGTATAGACGGACACATCGACCCCTTCAGCCTGCAGCGCTTCTACCGCCTTTTCCCGGGAGAACCCGGCTTTCGCCTCATCGATAAAGAAGAGGTTCTTGGAATAATAAACCCGGTCTATTCCCTGCCGCACATACTGGGCCGCCAGGCCGGGAAGCTGGTTCAGCCGTTCATTGAGGCGGGTCATCTGGGCTACGCCGTCCGCGTTGTACTGGGCGAGTTTGCCCAGCTGGAGGCGTCCCAAAATAGCCGCCACGGGGTGGATACGCAACTTGGATCCGAAAGCGGTTCCCTGGTATTTGCGATAGGGGCTGTCTTCGGGGAAACTGTTGGGCAGGTCGTAGTTGCCGTAGGTGACGGCCCGCTCGTAATCGCCCTGGTCCTTGTACATGCCCATGCCGCCTTCAATGGCGGGCAGCGGCTTGCCCATCTGCAGGCTGAACCCGGCCATGCGGCCCCAGTTGCCGATAAGTTTGCCGTTCACCCGCGCGCCGTGGGCGTGGCTGGCGTCTTCAAGCACGGAAAGGCCGTGTTCGTCGGCAAAGGCGCAGATATCGTCCAGGTCGCAGGGCAGGCCGAACCAATGCACCGGCATGACGGCCTTCGTTTTGGCGGTCAGCCGCTTCTTGCAGTCTTCCACTTCCAGGTTCATGGTGCGGGGGTTCACATCCACAAAGACCGGCACCAGCCCGAAAAGACGCATGGGCACCACGGGGAACCAAGTGCTGTAATCGGGCACCAGTATCTCGCTGCCCTCGGGCAGGTCCAGGGCGAACAGCATGGAGGTCAACGCGTTGGTACCGTTGCAGTGCGCCTTGGCATAGGGGCATTCGAAAAAGGCCTTCCACGCTTCCTCGAATTCGGCCACCGGCGCATAACTCGGATTCCGCAACAGTTCGGTCACCAGGCTGATTTCATCATCACCGTACAGGGGCCACTTCGTCGCCGCCGCGGCGGCGTGTGTAACCGCTTTCGGCCCGCCGTCCAGTGCCAGAGCCTCTCCCGCGGCGGCGGCGGGTTTCGCCATGCTGCCCAGGTACAGGCCTGCGCCCAGGGCCCCGGTGCTCTTCAAGAAGGCGCGGCGGGACGCGCCCGATTCAGTGTGATTGGTTTCCATATCATAGTCTCCGTAGGTTTTGATTTACGCGTTACACCTTATGTCCCCCATTTTACTCTCCTGTCCGGAACCCTGTCAACCGTCACAGAACACCCGCCAGAACTGAAAAGCGGAGGTCATTCCAGTCTTGGTGCCTTTCCCCGCTCCCCCCCGTATAAAACACACGAAAAATATTGTCCATACGGCACATGAAATGGATTAAAGCGTCTATCTTTGCTGTTTGATACACATGTACTTTATGCCTGCACTGTAGGCGGGAGAGAAGATCAACACCTACATGCGATAGGTAAATTCACGACACATATGCTAAAATACCGTTTTCATTGAGAGCACGTAGGAAGGATGCCTGATTGAACAGACCACTACGAATATTATTTGTCACCTCCGAATTAAGCCCGCTAGTGAGTACCGGCGGCTTGGCGGAGGTGGCTGCGGCGCTGCCCCGGGCCCTGCAACGGCGCGGCCATGAGGTGCGCATCGCCCTGCCGTTTTACCGGCAGGTCCCCGGGGAGTATCGGAACAGCCATCCCTGGTTTTGTGGTGCCGAGCTGGGCGCCGGGGCAGAATATGGAGCCCTGCATCAGGGCACGCTGCCGGGTTCGGACCTACCCCTTTACCTCGTGGAACATGAGGCCTATTTCGGTCGGGACGCCATGTACGGTGTCGGCGCCTACGAATACGAGGACAATGCGGAGCGCTTTTGTTTTTTCTGCCTGGCAATCTTGAACGGCCTTGCCGCTGAAGGGTGGAAACCCGATGTGGTTCATTGCAACGACTGGCACGCCGCGCCCCTGATTATTTATCTCAAGACGCGTTATCACCAGGACCCGTTCTGGAAAGATACAGCCTGCCTGTTCACCATCCACAACCTGGCCTATCAGGGCCGCTTCGCCGCCGCACACTTTGATCGCACCGGCTTTGACCGGAACCTTTTCTCCTTCAACTACCTGGAATATGAAGGCGATCTGAACATGATGAAAGGCGGCATTGTGTTCGCCGATAAGATAACCACGGTCAGTCCCAGGTATGCCCGTGAGATTCAGACTGTCGAATACGGGGCGGGACTGCATGGGGTATTGACCGCACGGCAGGCGGACTTGTCCGGCATCCTCAACGGTGTGGATTACGCGGCCTGGCACCCTTCAACGGATACGCGCATCGCCGCCCGATATGACCGGACGGACCTTTCAGGCAAGGCCGTGTGCAAGCGGGCGCTGCAGAACCTGTTCGGTCTGCCCCCGCGCGATGTCCCCCTGTTCGGCGTTGTAAGCCGCCTCTACCCCGAAAAGGGCATGGATATCCTTGTCGATGCGCTCCCCGCGCTGATGCAGTCTGAGATGCAGCTGGTGGTGCTCGGCACGGGACACCCCGACATCGAAGCAGGAATTCGCGCTGCGGCGGCGGCCCATCCGGACCGTATCGGCGCGTTCCTCGGCTTTGACGCGGATCGCGCCCATGCCGTCTATGCGGGATCTGATTTCTTTTTGATGCCGTCCCGTTTCGAACCCTGCGGACTCGGCCAGCTGTATGCCATGACCTACGGTACCCTACCGCTGGTGCGCCGCACGGGAGGTCTGGCCGACACCGTCCTCCCCTACCGTCCGTATGGGAACTCCGGCACGGCGGCCACGGGCTTCTCCTTTGTTCCCCAGACCGCCCCGGCCCTCGCCCGGTGCATCTGCAGTGCGCTGGAACTCTACCAGGACGCGCCCCGGATGCGGCAGCTGCGCGATAACGCCATGGCCCGTGATTATTCTTGGGACCGGTCCTCCGCCGCGTATGTCGCCCTCTATGAAAGCATCGTGAACCGGGAGACGGCGGATGGATAGTTTGACCTGTGTAACCCGCCGGGTGGAAGAGACGGAAGCCCTGGGAACGCGGCTGGCCGCCTTGTTGGTTCCCGGCGCGGTAGTCGCCCTTCACGGTGATTTGGCGACAGGAAAAACCTGCCTGACGCGGGGCATGGCCCGCCATTTCACAGGGAATGCGACCGTCCATAGCCCAACGTTCACTCTGGTCAACGAATACGGCCACGACCGCATCCTGTATCACCTGGACCTGTACCGCCTGCGCAGCGCGGAGGAATTACTGACCCTGGGTTACGAAGATATCATCGAAACCGACGGCATCTGCGTGATTGAATGGGCGGACCGGGCAGCGGGTTTTCTTCCGGACCGGCGGATTGATGTGTTTCTGGAACATGGCGGCGGCGACACGCGCCTGCTGCGTTTTGAAAACCATTGTCTTGACGACGAACCCTGGTCGGCCTTTGCGGAAGAAATCCACCGCATGGGTTTGACATAAACCAGCGTCGCGTCAGCGCGCTTTTTCAAAGGCTTCAAACCCATCCACATAGGCGGTCTTGACGGCGCCGGCGTTCCGTTCCAGCGTTTTCACCGTTTCCGCCTCGGTAATCGCGCCGAATTCAAGATGGAATTCGCGGCGTTCCCCGGCTTTTAACTGGTTGAGCAGGCCCAGTTCCTCTTCCCGTTCCCGGCCTTCCACCGTGCAAATGGTCGGCTCAAACCCGCACACGTAATCCTGTTCGCCCATTTGCTTCCATTGCACGAAACGGGGCAGTTCTTTTTTAAAATAAGACACGTAGACGCCGAACCCGTTTTGCGGAAAGCCGTCATTCACCATGGCCACGGTAACCCGGCCGCGCCGGTCAGCCCGCATGTCATGATAATAACACTTCTCCCGGTAATTATGGGTGGGCGCGTCCATGAGATGCCACCGTTCCAAGCCGTCGCGCGCCTCCGCGTCCCGTGCGGCCACGAGCGCGCTGGGCGCGATGATGCGTGATCCCGCATCCACCGCCGGCCAGCCGATATTGCAGTGATACAACAGCATCAGCCCCGTCTGCTTGAATCCCTCGTTTGCCACCACGTCATGAATCTGGAAAGAGGAGGCGCCCAAAATCGCGCTGACCGTGCGGGTAAGCGTCAGGTTCTCGCCGAAGACCGAGGTCTCACGCATCGTTCCGGTTATGCGCATCACATAGTCGTTGCCTTCCCATGCCTGGCTCACCTGCAGATTCCTGGCGGGCGTGTTGCTGATGCGCCCGTGAAGGCCTTGTCCCTGGAAAGCGCTGTCGGGACCCGGCCCGCCGACCCGCGTAAGCCCGCAAGTGGTCATGAGCCCGCCGAAGTAACTGCGCAACCAGCGGAAGCCCTCGGCCTCATAATACTGCGGCGCCACGCTGCCCGTGGTGGAGCGCCACCCCATGGCGCGCCCATTATGATAAGCCGAGGCAATGTCCATGCCCCGGTCGGGCAGTACCGTCACTTCCAGCCCCCCGCCCGTGCGGATAATCGCGGCACGCACCGGCCGTTCATTGCCGTCATCGAGCGTCACCAGTTGAATGCCTCCCAGCTGGTCCATGTTGCCAACGCGTTTACGCAACGCCGAAACCGAATAGTTCTTGCCATGAAGCTGCATAAAAGATCTCCTGTCTACGGGGCATGCGGTAAACCATGCCTTGATGTTTTTTTCTGTTCTGTGACATCGTACATCTTGACACGATAAAAAGCAAACCCAACCGATTTATCCTGTCCTGCTTTCCCAAACCCCTCACAGTTGCAGGTACGCTGCTTTGCATACGCCTTGACGATTTGCTACAGTCAAGGCGGCGGTATTAGTACCTAATCGGAAATTTTCTATTATAAAAAACAAGAAGCGTTGTATGTTGTTCACGCTTTAGCGTGCTCCTCAAGGCCTGGACGCGACCCGCACGCTAAAGCGTGAACAACATACCCTGAATACATTTTCTAGGTTGTGGGCACAGCCCACGTTAGCATGGTTTCCATGAATCATTGTACCTTAACCGGGAGATCTGTCATGACAGACTATTCACGACGCAATTTTTTACAGCAGTCCTCCATGGTGTTTGCGGCCTCGGCCCTGGGCGGCGCTGCGGGCGCGTTTGCGGCCACGGAAAACAAACCGGTCTCCGCGAATGACAAGATTTTAATCGGCGCCATCGGGTGCGGCGGCATGGGACGCGGCGACATCGACACCTTCCTGCGCAACCCGGAGGTGGAATGTCCCATCATCTGCGACATTGACGACAAGATGACGGCCGAGGCCGCGCGCTTGATTGAAGGCCGCCGCGGACGGGCGCCCGAAATCGTCAAGGACTTCCGACGCGTCATTGAACGGAACGATCTGGATGCCATTCTGGTCGCCACACCGGACCACTGGCATGCGCTGCCGACCGTGTATGCCTGCCAGGCGGGCAAGGACGTGTATTGCGAGAAACCGCTGGGCAAGACCATAGACGAGGGCCGCGCCATGGTGGAAGCGGCGAAGGACAACAAGCGCGTGGTTCAGATGGGCACCCAGTGGCGCAGCGGCGAACATTACCAGGAGGCCATCGCGTTTATTCATGCCGGTAATCTCGGCAAGGTCCGCATGGTGCGCACCTGGGCGTACCTGGACTGGCTGGGCGGCATCGGCACGCCCCCGGATTCGGAGCCGCCCGAAGGCGTGGATTACGACATGTGGCTGGGGCCCGCGCCCGCGCGCCCCTTCAACCCGAATCGCTTCCATTTCAATTTCCGGTGGTTCTGGGATTATGCCGGCGGGCTGATGACGGACTGGGGCGTCCACCTGCTCAACGTGTGCCAGTGGGGCATGGGCTACGAGATGCCGAAACGGGTCAGCTCCACCGGCGGCAAGTTCGCCCTGAAGGACAACAGCGAAACGCCCGACACCCAGGCCGCCCTGTATGAATTCAAGGACTACATGCTGATTTTCGAACACCAGATGGTGGGCGGCCTCGGGCCCGGCGGCCAGCCTCACGGCATGCTCTTCTGCGGCACCGAGGGCACGGTCATCATCCGCGAAGGCGGTTGGGAATTCATTCCCGAGCCCAAGAAAAAGGATTTGGAGCCCATCAAGAAGGAAAACACGGCGGACGCGCGCCCGGCCCATGTGCGCAATTTCCTGGACTGCATGCGCACCCGGGAAGCCCCCATCATGAATTTCGAAGTGGGCCACTTCGTTTCAACGGTTGCGCACCTCGGCAACTTGGCGCTGCGCACGGGCGCGGAAGTGCACTGGGATGCCGAGGCCGAACGGGTAACCAACAACCCGGAGGCGGACGCTCTGGTGGGCTGCCCTTATCGCGCGCCCTGGACGCTGCCGTACAGCCGGCGGAAGGCCTGAACCCGCTAGCGGCGATAATTCCAGTCCCGGGAATTGTACTTGTCGAGGGCGAGCCGTTCCACGTCCGCCTCTTCCGCAGACGATACGGTTTCGGGCAACGCCGCCGGGCAGAAGGCCCGCCGTATCGCTTCGCGCAACCGGGCCGGCGCGACTGCCACAGCCTGCACAAATTCGTCATGGCCGCGCACGCCCCGGTAGTCGGGGCGGTCCTCCGGTTCCGTCAGATAGCGCCCCATGAGCCCGGGCTCCACCCCGTACAACAGGGTTCCGTGATGCAGGCAGGCGTTGCGCTTGCGGCGCTGGGCGTTACCGGAGCATTTCATACCTCCTATGGCGAGGTCCGAAATCCCCTGTCGCTCTACCTGCATTCCCAGGTCGCACAAGGCCGCCGTTACACGCCCCAGAATAAAGTCGTAGGAGGCATGCAGTGAGGCTGTTTCCGGAAAGTGCTCGTAGGAGAGGGCTAACGCGAAGTTAAGGGAACCCGGTCCCTGCAACACGGCGCCACCGGCGGAACACCGGCGCAGGATGGGCACCCCGTCACGCAGGCAGTTGGATTCATGCGCCTCCAGCTGGACCCGCTGGCTGGAACCGATGACCACAAATACGGCCGGGCTTTCCCAGAATCGCAGCGTGTCGGGCGCCGCACCGGAGGCCACCATTTCAAGCAAGACCTCATCCAGGGCAAGGTTGCGGCAAGGGTCGGCATAACTGAAGTCAAGCAATCGCATAATCAGGCCTATTCCCATGGGAAAATCAAATGGTATCGTCCAGCGTGTGGTGGATACCTGTAAACACAGGCACAGCGCTGAGTATAATGTATCGGGTAAAAAACAAACAAAAGTGCTTTGCCCGCGGCTGTACGGTGACGGGACCGACAGACGGTTGGAGTTCCGCCCGAAGACAAGGTACAATCCCCGTCTTGAGAACAGACGTAAGGCAACATCGTCTTTCCGGGGGACTTCTCTTTACAGGATAGGAGTACCAGAGGTATGAAACGGTGGAGATGACCGTAACTACATCGAACCCCGTGCCGGCGCCGCCCGGGGCGGGCCTGCTTACCGAAGCGCTTCTCGCCCGGCAGCCGGTCTTGGTGCGCGCCGCGGATTTCATGGCCAGGCGGCTCAAGGGCGAAGCCCGTTTCCGCCCGCACCAACAAAACAAGGATGAACTGTCTCCCGTGATCTGGTGGCGCGGTATTGGCATGGAAGCGCTCCGGTGGGCCCTGGTGCTTGCCGGCCTCTATGAACGGGGACGCCAAAACGCCATGGACCTGCGCCTCGTCCACCGCGACATCGTCATGCCCAACCTGCCTCAAGACCTGTCCGGTTTCCGCATTCTGCAGTTATCCGACCTGCACCTGCCGCGCCTGCGCCCTGAATTCGCCGCCAAAGCGGCCGCACTGGTGGTCGGCGTGGACGTGGATTTATGCGTGCTGACCGGCGATTATCGCTGGGGCTATTATGGCCCCCTGGACCACATTCCCGAACAGTTGCGGCAGATTCTTTCCGGAATCAGCAGCCGCCATGGCACGGTGGCCTGCATGGGCAATCACGATATCATGCAGGTGGCGGACGTGTTGGAATCCGCGGGCATTCCCGTGCTCTATAATGAAGGCGCGGCCATCAACGCAGGCCGGGCTGTCCTCTGGGTTTGCGGTATCGACGACCCGCATAACTACGGCTGCGACCGGTTGGACCTCGCCGTGCAGGACGCCCCCGAAGGCGCCTTCATTCTTTTGTTGTCCCACACGCCCGAGCGCATCTCCAAGGCGGAAAAAGCCGGCGTCTCCCTCTACCTGACGGGGCATACCCATGGCGGACAGATCCGCCTGCCCCTGTTGGGCGCCCTGAGTAAAAACGCCGCCTGCACCCGCGAACAGGCCATGGGGCTGTGGCGTCACGGCGACATGCAGGGCTATACCACCACCGGCCTGGGAACAACGGATTTGCCGGTGCGGTATAATTGCCCCCCGGAAGCGGTGATTTTGACCCTTCACCGGGGCTGAGGGTGCCGGAAACTGCGACAGGAACATGGCAAACGAGTTAAAAGTGGCATCAACCCGCCGTCGACAGGTACACTATACGCGCCTTCTTAATCAGCGTGGAAGTGGGGAAAACAGCGAGTGCATCCGTAACTGCAGGCAGCACAGTACGTTGTTGCCGGGAAATATGCGTGATAGATAATAGACATAGTCCTGATGTCTGGGACAGCCTGGCAACCTTTCTTTGGTGGCTTATTTTGCTTGCGGGGCTTCTCCCGGAAGCCTTTTTCTTTATCCTGCGCGAACTGGGACAGGTCAGCACCCATCAGGCGCTCACCAATACTCCCTGGTTTATCACCTTTTCCTGCGCCGGTTTTGTGGGGTGGTTCACGTATCAGCGCTGTCGCGAATCCGGCGACAAGGACGATATTGCCTTCGGCAAGAGCGTACAAACGTTCCTGCTCGCCTTTGCCGCCTTCCTCCCCCTTCAAATAGAACAAACCCCCGTGTACCTGCACATACCCATCCCGTTCTACAGGAATCTGATTTTGGGAATGATCGGTATTAAAGTCCTGACCTGGGGCTACCTGGTACAACTGATCCTGCGGTATTACCTGTTTTCCGGCTCCAGAGTATTTCGAAAAATGCCCCTCTTTTCCCTGAGCGCCCTGCTGAGAAGCAAGACCACGGAACACCCCGTATCCGCAGCCCCATGGGAGGGCACGGCACCGCCCCGTAATGAGGAAGAGCAGTCCCCAAAGTAAACGCTCTCAGGGAAGGGGCTACTTTTCAGGCCCCGGGCGCTCGTGAAATCCCAGGAGAAGCCAGACACAGATGACGGCGCACAAGCCGGCGGGCACCAGCCAGAACGCGCGGTAATCCGTCAGGCCGGTGGAGGAATGGGTCAGGTATTGCGCCGTCCAGCCCGCCGCCAGGAATCCCGCCAGGGTGCCCGCGCCCGATATCATGATGGTCAGCACTTGTTGCGCGCCCGCGCGGGTATCACGAGTGCTGTGTGATTCCACATACAGGTAGGCCGCGGTAAAGAAGAACGCATAACAAAACCCGTGCAGAGCGATGCCCCCCAATACGGTGGCATGATTCGGGGCGAAAGCGAACAGGACCATCCGCAGGCCCTGGGCCAGCACCCCGATGAACATGGCGGTTTTCATGGACATGCGCGCCAGAAACCAGCCCAGCAGCCCCAGTACCAGGACCTCGGACAGCTGGCCGATGCTCATGCCAGGCATGATAAAGCGATCGGGAAACCGGGTCTGGCTGAGGTAAGGGCTCATCCCGAAATAATAGAATTGGTGGCAGGCGCCGTTGAGCAGGTTAAGCACACAAAGCAAAAACATTTCAGGCCGCAGAAAGAGCCGGAGCACTTTGCCGTAGTCCGCGGCGGCGCCGGTGCCGACGGGGGAATCGCGCAGGGTCAAGGCAAACGCCGCCAGGACCAGCGAGGCCAGCCCGGAAACGGGCAGCGCGTGGGGCAGCCTCACCCCGGCGGGCGCGCCGCGCATCCAGAAATACCCGAACGCCCAGGCGACCGCGAGCCATCCCATGGTGCCCCACAGGCGGATGCCGCCGAAATCCCGCCGCGCGTCCGCCGTATGATGGAGCGCCACGGCGTTGGTAAGGCCGAAGGTGGGCGCGAAACACATGCCCCAAACGAAAAAAAGAGCCACAAATACCGGAAAGGTCCGCACCTGGTAGAGCGCCAGCATCAGCAGGCCCGCAGACAGGTGGCAAAGCAGGAGCATGCGCGAGGCGCTGATCCAGCGGTCCGCCAACCGGGACGCCAGCAGGGGCGCAATAATGGCGGCGGCCGCCGGCATGGCCATAATCACGCCGGCCTGGGAAGCCGAAAATCCGAGATGGTCCTTCAGGTACAGGCTCAAAATGGGTGTGGTCGCCCCGGGCACCACATATTGGAGGAACATCATGACGGACAGGCGTATTTTAAGCGAACGTTCCAAGAGGTATCTTTCCCGGCACAGGGGCCTATCCCCCGCCTTCCCCCTGAAAGCATAGCACGCATGAAACGACAAAAACCATTTCGGCAGGCGTCGGCGCAAAGTGCGATCTGCAATTACCCCGCCCGTTATGCTATAATACGTTCCCTATGATAGACACTTCCAAACCACTTAACTTCAGTGATTTCGAACTTGATCCCCGATGCCTGACTGTGTTGCAGGAGATGAAAATCACCGACCCCTCCCCCGTACAGGCGCAAGCCATCCCTGCCGCGTTGGAAGGCCGCGATATTGTTGCCACCGCCCAGACCGGCACGGGGAAGACCCTGGCATTTTCCCTTCCCAGCCTGACCCGGCTGGCCCGCAAAAAGTCCGGTTCGAATCGCATGCTGGTCCTGGCGCCTACCCGCGAATTATGCGCCCAAGTGGAGTCCGTGATGCAGGCGTTGTGCAAGCCCTTCAAGATGCATAGCGTCGCGGTTTACGGCGGCGTGGGAATGCACGGGCAAATCGAAAAACTCACGCGCGGCTGCGAAATTATCGTGGCCACGCCGGGACGCCTGCTGGACCATCTCTCCCGCAAGAACCTTAACTTCGAGCATCTCGAGATCCTCGTCTTCGATGAAGCCGACCGCATGCTGGACATGGGATTCCTTCCGGATATCCGGAAGATTGTCAAATTGCTGCCGCAAAAACGCCAGACCCTGATGTTTTCCGCCACCTTCGCGCCGACCCTGGATCGGCTAGCCCGCGACATGATGCATAGTCCGGAACGCATCGAAGTGGGATTTACCGCCAAGCCGGTCGCCAGCGTGCGCCAGCTGGTCATCCCGGTGCGGGAAGATGAAAAGCCCCGCATCCTGCTTCAACTCATGGAAGAGGAAAGCATCGACTCCGCGCTGATTTTTCTGCGCACCATACGCCGGACCGAACGGGTGGGCCGGGCACTGAAAGGCAGCAAACATAAGACGGCGATTATCCACGGCGACCTGCCCCAGACACAGCGTCAGCGCGCTCTGGAAGGGTTCCGCTCCCGCAAATACAAGATACTGGTCGCCACGGATGTGGCGGCCCGCGGCCTGGACATAGACGACATCTCCCATGTCATCAATTATGACATCCCGGAAAATCCGGATGACTATGTGCATCGCATCGGCCGCACGGCGCGCGCCGAGCGCGAGGGCGACGCCATCACGCTGGTCACCCCCAATGATCATGCCGCGCTGGCCGCCATCGAGCAAGCCCTGGGCTACAATATCGAACGGCGCATCTACGACGGCGCGCCGAAAATTCTGTCCATCTACAAGCCGCCTGACCTGGCAGCCCGTAGCGTGGTTCCCAAGCGAAGGCGCGGAAGAAGCCTGCTCCGCAGACGATAGGCAGGCGCCCGCCCGCCGGAAGCACGCCGGGCCAGAAGGAAAGCCATCATGGCCGCATTTACCGTCGCATCCTATTACTTTCCCAACTATCACCCCGACCGCCGCAACGAGGCGAAGTTCGGCCCGGGATGGACCGAGTGGGAACTGGTCAAGCAAAACCGGCCGCGGTTTTATGGCCATGAACAGCCCAAGGTGCCGCTGTGGGGCTACACGGACGAGTCGGACCCGGTCCAGATGGCGCAAAAAATCGACGCCGCCGCCGACCATGGCATAGACGCGTTTATTTTCGACTGGTACTATTTCAATGACGGCCCCTTCCTCGAACGGGGTGTTGAGCAGGGATTCATGAAAGCGCCCAATGCGGACCGGTTGAAATTCGGCCTCATGTGGGCCAACCACAACTGGATTGACATCCACCCGGCGCGGTTGAATCGCAAGCCGGAACTGTTGTACCCCGGCACGGTCACCTCCGCCACTTTCGAGACCATTACCGATATTCTCATCAAGAACTATTTTCCCCACCCCTCCTATTGGCGCATTGACGGATGCCCCTATTTCAGCGTCTACGAACTGCACACCCTGATCAAAAGTTTCGGCGGGGTGCAGGCCACGGCCGAGGCGGTTGCTCGGTTTCGAGAAAAGGCGCGCGCGGCCGGATTGCCGGGCATTCACCTGAATGCCGTATCCTGGGGCGTACAACTGCTGCCCGGAGAAACCGCGGTAAGCGAACCGGAGGCCCTCATCAGTGCCATCGGTTTCGACAGCGTCACCTCCTATGTCTGGATTCATGATGTGCCGCTGCCCTTCTTCCCCCAGACGCGCTACCAGGATGTGCGCGAAGACGCGGTAAAAGTGTGGCACCGTAATGTCAACCGTTTCGGCGTGCCCTATTTCCCCAACGTAACCATGGGCTGGGACGCTTCGCCCCGGTGCCATCAGGACGACCTCTTCGACAACCGCGGCTATCCCTTTATGGCCACCATGAGTGAAAATACCCCCGAAGCGTTCCAGAAAGCGTTACAACAAGTCCGGGAGTTCATGGAAACCCATCCCGAATGTCAAAATACCCTGACGATCAACTGCTGGAATGAATGGACCGAAGGCAGCTACCTGGAACCGGATACCCTGAACGGCATGCGTTACCTGGAAGCGGTACGCGCGGTGTTTGGCGAATAAGCATTTCACGGACTCCGAATGGAACGAATAAGATTTTTCAGTTGCCCTGCCAACTGAAAAACTTTGTTGGACTAAACGCAAGTAAGAAGACTGAGCAAAAAGGGGACTGACTGCCAAATAGCATAAGATTGCTGCATAGAGGCTGCCAGTTCTTGCTACTATTTGGTTGTCTGTCCCCTTTTTGCGGACACAGGAAAGAATATCCACGGCGAAGCCGTTTAGTCCAACTAACTTAAGACTTCCTGACCTCGACAGAGTTTTTACGTGGTTTTCCGGAAAACAGTATTGCACAAAAGTTTGACGCAAAAGACCGTAAAGAAGGGACAGACTACCAAATAGCAAGCATGAAAAACAGGATTATACGCTGTACTCAGGG